>Ga0214468_1000265_pt1 | contig 16964 bp, 13 predicted proteins | sample RVTome_9_FD_187334 | JGI IMG/M metagenome (GOLD analysis project Ga0214468, IMG submission 187334) | Soil microbial communities from uranium-contaminated site in the Upper Colorado River Basin, Wyoming, United States - RVT155D38 HiSeq ...
CTGCAGGCGGACACGCCCGTCGTCGTCGACTTCTGGGCGCCCTGGTGCGGCCCATGCCGGATGATCGCGCCGATCCTCGACGAGATGGCCGGCGAGCACGAGGGCCGCGTCCGCTTCGCGAAGCTGAACGTGGACGACAACCCGCGGACGGCGGCACGCTACAGCGTCCTCTCGATCCCGATGGTCATCCTCTTCGAGGGCGGCGAGCCCCGGGAGACCGTCATCGGCGCGAGGCCCAAGAGCCACTACGAGGGCGCTTGGCAGCAGTGGCTGAGCCCGCACGAGTCCGCCCCGCGCTGACGCGCTGGGCATGACGACTCGCGAGGGCGCATGCTCCGGGAGTCCGCGAGCGGCAGCGGGCAACGCCCCCGTCGCGACCGTCTGCATTAAGAACTGACTAACCAGCGTTAGGAGCCTGAAGGATGGCCTTGTGATCGCCGAAGGGCTGTCTGTACGGTCATCTCCGAACGTCTTGTGACACCCCGATCCCCTGATGCTCGATCCTCTGATCAACCTCCTGAACGACCAGACGCCCCTCTACCCGCCCTGGGGGAGGATCGTCGTCGTCGTCTGCCTCTTCACCCTCGCGTGGCTCGTCTCGCGGGCCGCGGCGCGCGTCGCCGACCGGGTGATTCGCTGGCACGACCGGCGCCACTCGGATCACGCCGAGGACGACCTCGGCACCCGTATCTCCTCGCTGAAGCGGCGCGAGACCGCGGTCGGGATCGTCCGCGCATCGATCGCCTACGGCGCGTTCACGCTCGCGATCGTGCTCTCGATCGCCCAGGTCGCGGGCGGCGTCGACCGGCTCGCGGCGATCGCGGGAGGCATCTTCGCCGTCCTCGTGGCGGCGTTCGTCGCCCAGCGGCTGCTGATCGACCTGATCGCCGGCTTCTCGATGTTCGTCGAGCGCTGGTACTCCGTCGGGGACACGATCGTGATCCACGCCGCCCACGAGCTGCAGGGCGTCGTCGAAGACGTATCGCTGCGCCGGACCCGGATCCGCGCAGTGAACGGCGAGGTGATCAACGTCCACAACTCCGCGATTGGCGCGGTGCGCGTGCTGCCCTCCGGCGTGAAGGAGCTCGCGCTCGAGCTCTTCGTGAGCGATCGCTCGGCCGGCGAGGACGTGGTCGAGTCGGTCGGGCTCATGGTGCCCGAGGGACCGACGACATTCGTCCGTCGCCCGTGGATCGAGCAGGTGGAGGAGCTCTCCCCGCAACTCGTCCGGATCACGGTCCGTACGGCCGTCGCCCCGGGCCGGGAGTGGCTCGCGGAGGGCTTCTTCCCGGATCTCCTCCGGGAACGGGCGCACGACGGGCTGATCGTGCACGGACCCGTGACGCTCGCGGTGGACGAGCGCGCGCTTCGCTCCTTCGCCCGCGCGAGCGCGACGACGCGCTGGAACGCACGGCGCGCCGAGCTCGCCCGCATCGCCGACGCCGCGGCGTAGACCCCTACTCCGGACCCGGCTCCATCGCCTCGGCGTGGCTCCCGTGGTCGGTCACCTGCGCCTGGAACCATGCATGCAGCGCGTCGGCGAGCCCGCGCTCGCCCGTCCGATACGTCAGGCGGGCGCCGGTCGGCACCTCCGCGTAGGCGATCTCGACGCGCCCCTCGGCCGCGCCCGCGCGGAGCTCCGCGAGGCCCGGCATCTCCATCCCGTGGATCGCCATCGGGTCGTCGAAGTCGCCCCGGGAGAACCGCTCCGCCTCCTCCTGCAGGTGGGCGCGGACGAGATCGACCTGCTCTGCGTCCGGCTCGTCGGCGACGACGGTCTGGACGCCGCCCCACGGCCGCGTCTCGAAGCGGTGCGTGGTGCGGTCGAGGTCGAACGGCATCACCTCGGCGCCGCGGGCGGCCACCTCTTCCTGGCGGGTGTGGTCGTGGCCGGCGAAGAGGCCGGACACGGCGAAGACGCCGAGGGCGCCGGCGACGCCGAGGAGAACGACACGGCCGATCACCCGGAGAATCCTACGGCGCTCGGAACGGGTCCCAGCCGTGGAGGTCGAGGACGTCGCCGCCGCGGCGCAGCTCCACGCCCTCGCCCGGCTCGCAGCGGCCGACGACCGGGAGCTCGAGCGCGAGCGGGTCGTCCGGGGCAAGCGTGGCGAGGAGCTCGTAGTCCTCGCCCTGCGTCCAGAACGGCTCGTCCGCGTCGGGGAGGCCGTCGGCGAGCGGAAGCCGGTCGACGTCGACGACGACCCGGACGCCGGAGCGCGCGGCGATGCGAGCCGCGTCGGTCGCGATCCCGTCGGAGAGGTCCATGAGCGCGTGTGCGGTCGCGGCGAGGCGGCGGCCTTCCTTCAGGCGGAGCGGCGGGCGGCGGTGGCGCTCGACGAGGTGCGCGTGGCCCGCGAGCCCGTGGCGAAGCGCATGGAGCCCGCCCGCGGAGCCGCCGAGCGGGCCGGTGACGACGAGCACGTCGCCCGGGCGCGCGCCGCTTCGGCCCGGGACGCGCTCGCTCCGGCCGAGCGCGGTCACGACGAGCGCGAGCCCGTCCGAACGCGTCGTGTCGCCGCCCACGATCGGAACGCCCGGCTCGTTCAGTCCCTCGTAGAGCTCGGTCACGTGCGCCACGTCGGTGCCGGCGGGCGCACCGAGCGAGACGAGCAGCGCCGTCGGCTCCGCGCCGAGCGCGGCGAGGTCGCTCAGGTTGACCGCGGCCGCCTTGTAGCCCAGGTCGCGCCACGACGTCCACTCGAGCCGGAAGTGGACGCCCTCGAGCAGGACGTCCTGCGTGACGACGAGCCCGCCGCCGAGCTCGGCGCCGTCGTCCGCGATCCCCTCGACGAGCCCGCGCCGCTCGAGCTCGGCGAGGAGCCCGTCCTCACCCAGCTCGCTGAGCCGCAAGGTCGGTCACGTCCACGGGGCCGGAGCCGGCGCCCACCCGGTACCCGGCCCGCACCGCCTCGCCCGCCACGTCGGCGGCCTGGCGGGCCGCGTCCTCGAGGGACTCGCCGCGCGCGAGGAACGCGGTGAGGCTCGCCGAGTGCGTACACCCGGCCCCGTGCGTCGTCTCCTCCCCGTATCGGACGACCGGAATCGGAACGTGCCGCTCGCCGTCGTAGAGCCAGTCGACCGCCTCGGCGCCGTGCCCGCCTGTCACGATCACCGCGGCCGCGCCGAGCGCGTGGATCGCCTCCGCGAGCTCCTCCCGGCTCGCGTCCTCGCGGTACGGGACGCCGGCGAGCGCACAGGCCTCGTGGAGGTTCGGCGTTACGACCGTCGCGAGCGGGAGCAGCCGCCCGGCGAGCACGGCGACCGCGTCCTCCTGCAGGAGCCGCGCGCCGCTCGCGGCCACCATCACAGGGTCGATGACGAGCGGGACGGGCCGCGCGGCGAGGTAGTCGGCGACCGTCTCGATCAGGGTCGCGCTGAAGAGCATCCCGGTCTTCGCCGCATCGGCGCCGATGTCGTCGAAGACGGCGTCGAGCTGGGCCCGGACGAAGTCGGGCGGAAGCTCGTGCACCGCGGTCACCGCGACCGTGTTCTGCGCGGTCAGCGCGACGAGCACGCTCGAGCCGTGGCAGCCGAGCCGCGCGAACGCCTTCAGGTCGGCCTGGATTCCGGCCCCGCCGCCGGAGTCGGAGGTCGCGATCGTGAGACAACGAGGAACGGCCATTGAGCTCCCTTCGCCGGCATGACCCGGATCAGGTTCGACGGGTGTGCTCTCAGCCCCGAGCGGGGCACCCCGGTACGGCGAGCCTAGCAGCGGCCCGGCTGTCCGAAGTGGACGTGGACGGGGGACTGTCCCCTTGTCCGCTCGAGCCACGCCCGGTGCCTGGCACCGGACGTCTCCGCGGAGGTCAGGCCCGGGCGACGATGTCGTGGTGCGTGACCACCTCGCCGCGCTCCAGGAGGTAGCGGTCGTCCTCGGGATAGAAGACGGCGCGCTCGATGTCCTCACCGGCGAAGGCGACGATCGCCTCGCGCGACTCCCACCACGACACGACGATGAACTCGGCCCGGTCGCCCTCGACGCGCCGCCACATCTGGACGCCCTCGTTCCCCGGCGTCCCGGCGAGCGCGCTCACCCCTGTCTCCTCCATGTACGTGACGTACGCGTCGGCGTCCGCCGCCCGTGTCGCCCCTCTCCACGTCCGCACGACCACGCGGCCTCCTCTCTCTCGTCTTCAATAGGACGGTGGCCGTCGAGACCGCCGCCTGGGACGAGCTCCTCGCCGCGGAGGAGGTCGTCTTCCGCACGGAGGAAACGTCGCGGGAGGCGGAGGTCGTCCCGCTTCCGGACGGGCTTCACCCGAAGCTCGTCACGGCGCTCGGCGAGCGCGGCCTCGCGGAGCTCTACGCGCACCAGGCCGAGGCGTTCGCGGCCGCGGAGCGCGGCGAGCACGTGATGGTCTCGACCGGCACCGCGAGCGGGAAGACGCTCGCCTTCAACCTCCCGGTCCTGAACGCGCTCGCCGCCGAGCCCAAGAACCGCGCGCTCTACCTCTATCCCACGAAGGCGCTGGCCCAGGATCAGGCGCGCTCGCTGGCCGCTTTCCGCCTGCCGCGCCTGCGCGCGGCGATCTACGACGGCGACACCGAGAGCGAGCGCCGCTGGCAGATCCGCAAGTGGGCGAACCTCATCCTGACGAACCCGGACATGCTCCACATCGGCGTCCTGCCGCACCACGACCGCTGGGGGGACGTGCTCTCGAACCTCCGCTACGTCGTCGTGGACGAGGCGCACGTGTACCGAGGGGTCTTCGGCTCGCACGTCGGGAACGTCCTGCGCCGCCTGCGCCGTGCGGCTGCCATCTACGGGACGGAGCCGCAGTTCCTGCTCGCCTCGGCGACCATCGCGAACCCTGGCGAGCAGGCCCGCGCGCTCCTCGGCCTCGACGTGACCGTGGTCGACCGCGACGCCGCGCCCCACGCCGAGCGGACGGTGGCCTTCTGGAACCCGCCGCTCCTGGACGAGGAGCTCGGCGTGCGGGCGAGCGCGCTCGGCGAGGCGGCCCGCATCCTCGCCACGCTCGTCTCCCAGGGGCAGCGCTCGATCTGCTTCGCGAAGAGCCGCCGGGCCGCCGAGCTCGTGCACCGGATGGCCGCCGACCGGCTCGACGCCGAGACGGCGGCGCGCCTCTCGCCCTACCGGGCCGGCTACACGCCGGCGCAGCGGCGCGAGATCGAGCGGCGGCTCGTTGAGGGCGAGCTGCTCGGCGTGACCGCGACCGACGCCCTCGAGCTCGGGATCGACGTCGGGCTCCTCGACTGCGCGCTCTCCGTCGGCTTCCCGGGCACGGTCGCGAGCCTGCGCCAGCAGTGGGGCCGGGCGGGGCGGCGCTCCCATGGCCTCGCGGTGCTCGTCGCCTCTGACGACGCACTCGACCAGTTCTTCATGCGCGAGCCGGAGGCGCTGACCGGCCGCCGCGTCGAGGCGGCGATCCTCGACCACGCGAACCCGCGCATCCTCGACGGCCACGTCCGCGCGGCGGCGTTCGAGGCACCGCTCGACGACCAGGACGTGCCCACCCTCGGCCCGGAGGCGCTCGAGCGCGCGGCCGTCCTCGCCGACGCGGGCGAGCTTCAGAAGACGAAGGCCGGCTACGTCTGGGCCGGGCGCGACTACCCCGCCGCACGCGTCGGTCTCCGCAACACGAGCCCCGACTCGTTCGCGATCGTCGAGGCGGCGAGCGGCTCCGTCCTCGGCACGGCGGAGCGCGAGCGTGCCTACTCCTCCCTCCACGAGGGCGCGATCTACCTCCACCTGGGGGAGTCGTACCGCGTCCTCTCGCTCGACCTCGAGGCGCGCGCGGCCGTCGTCGAGCCGTTCCGCTCCGACTACTACACCCAGGCGAAGAAGGAGACGCAGACCGCGATCGAGGAGACGCTCGTCACGGAGCGCCGTCTGGGCCTCGAGCTCTCCTTCGGGCGCGTCGTCGTGACCGAGCAGGTGGTCGGATACCAGAAGAAGGCGATCTCGGACGGCGCGACGCTCGACCTCGTCGCGCTCGAGCTGCCCGAGACGACCTTCGACACCGAGGCGGTCTGGTTCGTTCCCGAGCCGGAACAGCTCGCGGGCCTCGAGGCGATGCCGCGCCTGCTCGGGACGCTCCACGCCGCCGAGCACGCGCTCATCGCCCTGCTCCCGCTCTGGGCGATGTGCGACCGATGGGACATCGGCGGGCTCTCGACGAACCTCCACTTCCAGACGGGAGAGCCGACGGTGTTCGTCTACGACGGCCACGCGGGCGGCGTGGGGCTCACGCGCCGCGGCTACGACGAGTTCGAGGGCTGGACGGCCGACACGGCGAAGCTCCTCGCCGGCTGTCCCTGCGAGCGCGGCTGCCCGTCGTGCGTCCAGAGCCCGAAGTGCGGAAACCTGAACGAGCCGCTCGACAAGGCGGGTGCGCTCGCGCTGCTCGAGCGGATGCTCGCCGCCCGATGATCCCGCCGGAGCTCCGCACGGAGCGCCTGCTGCTCCGCCAGTGGACGGACGACGACGCCGAGCCGCTCGCCGCGATCTACGCGCAGCCGGAGTTCCTCGAGCATATGCCCCCGCTCGGCCTCGCGGGAACGCTCGCCCAGATCGAGCGCTTTCGCCGAGCCTGGCGCCGCGACGGGTTCGCGCACTGGGCGGCGGAGGTGCTCGAGACCGGACAGCTCGTCGGACGGATCGGGCTCCTGCGCCACCACGACTGGACGCCCGGCGGCGAGCCGGTCGAGGTCGGCTGGGCGCTCGACCGCGCCGTCTGGGGGCGCGGGCTCGCCACCGAGGGCGGCCGCGCGGCGCTCGAGCTCTGGCGCGAGAGGCTCCCCGCCGACGACGAGCTGATCTCGATCACGACCCCGGCGAACACGCGCTCACTCGCCGTCATGCGCCGGCTCGGGCTCACGTCCCGCGGCGCGACGCACTGGCACGGCCATGACGTCGTCTGGCACGCCGTGGACCGCGATCAGCGAGCTGTCGATCTCGGGCCGGCCCGTTCGTTCTAGAGTCGGAACCCCATGCGAAAGGAGCGGACGTGCAGTACATCCTCTTGATCTACGGCAACGAGGCGGCGGGCGGCGAGCGCTACGCGCAGATGTCCGAGGAGGAGCAGCAGGCCGACATGGGCCGCTGGTGGCAGTACACGCAGGAGCTGCAGGACGCGGGCGTCCACGTGGCCGGCGAAGCCCTCCACCCGACCGAGACGGCGCAGACGGTCATGCTGAAGGACGGCGAGCGGCTCGTCACCGACGGCCCGTTCGCCGAGACGAAGGAGCAGCTCGGCGGCTTCTACATCATCGACGTGCCCTCGAAGGAGGACGCGCTCGAGTGGGCGGCGAAGATCCCCTCCTCGTCGCACGGGCCGGTGGAGGTGCGCGAGATCATGGTCTTCGAGCAGGGCTAGAGCCGGCGCGGCGGGAGGCGCGATGCGCTATCTCCTCCTCGTCTACGCGGCCGGAGAGGAGGCCGCGGCGCTCGACACGCGGCTCGCGCTCGAGCTCGCGGAGCGCGGCGGCCTCCTCGCGGCCCACGAGCTCGAGTCGGTCACGACGGCGACCTCGGTGCGCGTGCGGCGCGGCTCGACGCTCGTCGCGGACGGGCCCTTCGCGGAGACGGGCGAGCGGCTGGGCGGCGTCTACGTCGTCGACCTCGAGTCGCTCGACGAGGCGATCGCGGTCGCCGCCCGACTTCCTGCCGCGCGCGAGGGAGTCGTCGAGATCCGCCCGGTCGTCCGGAGGGAGGCGGTCGCGTAGAGACGGTCGCCTCGGTCTTCCGCGAGGAGTTCGGCCGCTCGGTCGCGATCCTCGCGCGCGCGCTCGGCGACCTCGACCTCGCGGAGGAGGCCGTGCAGGACGCGTTCGCGACCGCGGTCGAGCGCTGGGCCCGAGACGGAACGCCCGCCAACCCGGGCGCCTGGATCGTGGCGACCGCGCGGAACCGGGCGATCGACCGGATCCGCCGCGACCGGACGCTCGCCGGCAAGCGCGAGCTGCTCGCCCGCCTGGAAGGGGAGACAAGCATGGAGCCCGAGACGGACGAGACGGCCCTCCCCGACGAGCGGCTCGCGCTCGTCTTCGCCTGCTGCCATCCGGCGCTCGCGGTCGAGGCCCAGGTCGCCCTCACGCTGCGGCTGCTCGGCGGGCTGACGACGGAGGAGGTCGCCCGCGCGTTCCTCGTGCCCGAGACAACGATGGCGCAACGGCTCCTGCGCGCGAAGAAGAAGGTGCGGGCAGCGGGGATCCCGATCCGCGTCCCGCCCGCGCACGCGCTACCGGACCGGCTCCGCGCCGTGCACGCGACGCTCTACCTCGTCTTCAACCAGGGCTACGGGCCGCCGCCGCGCGACGAGCTCTGCGACGAGGCGATCCGCCTAGCACGCCTCCTCGCCGTCCTCATGCCGGACGAGCCCGAGACGCTGGGGCTCGCCGCGCTCATGCTCCTGCACGACGCCCGCCGTGCGGCCCGGCTCGATGCGAACGGCGACCTCGTCCTCCTCGAGAATCAAAACCACTCCCGCTGGGACGAGGCGCGGATCGCCGAGGGCCGCCGCGTCCTCGAGCGCGCGCTGGCGCTCGGGCAGCCCGGCCCGTATCAGGTGCAGGCCGCCATCGCCTCGCTCCACTCGGAGCCGGACCCGGACCGGCGGGAGATCGCCGCGCTCTACGACCGCCTCGCCGGGCTCGCGCCCTCGCCGGTCGTGGAGCTGAACCGGGCGGTCGCAGTGGCTCTCGCCGAGGGGCCGGAGGCCGGGCTCGCGCTCCTCGGCGACCTCGAGGAGGAGCTCGACGACTATCACCTCCTGCACGCGGCGCGTGCCGATCTGCTTCGGACGCTGGGTCGCCGCGCAGAGGCCGTCGAGGCCTACCGGCGCGCGTTCGCCCTGGCGCCGAGCGACGCGGAGCGGCGGTTCCTCGCCGCGCGGCTCGCGGAGCTCGACGCAAACGAGGGCTAAAGCCCCCGCGGACTCGTGCCGATGGGCGCAACGTGCCGATGCTCGCGCGGCCCCGGCTGGCACCCTCGATCGCCCTGTGCGGCGTCGGCGCCGCCCTGCCGGCCGCGGCCCTCCTCTCGTTCGGCCGCGACGTCGTCCAGGCGTCGAGCCACCTCCACTTCCTGACCGTCGGCGGAAGCGCCCTCGTGGCGGCGCTCGCGTCGATCGCGCTGACCGTGATCGGGGCGCGCGGACGGGACGGGCGCACGGTGCTCGTCGGGACGGCGTTCTCGGCGATGGCGGCGATGCTGCTCCTGCACGGGCTCGCCTCGCCGGGCGTCATGGTGGGGATGAACGGCGTCGTCTCGCTCTCGGGCGCGCTGACCCTCCCGCTCGGCGCGGCCGTGCTCGCGCTCTCCGGCTTCGCGCCGTTCCGGGGGCCCCGAGCAATCCGGCCGCTCGTGGTCATCCAGGCGGTGCTGCTCGTCGGGATCCTCGCGCTCGGAATCGCCGGCCTCGCCGACCCCGGCCTCGTCCCCGCCGTGCCGGAGGTCGGAAGCTCCGCGGCGCTCGCGCTCGTCACCGTCACGCTTGCGCTGTTCGGGTTCCTCATCCTCCGCTCGCTCGACACCTACGTCCTGACACAGCGCCTGAGCGACGCCGCGGTCGTCGTCGGCCTCGCGTTCCTCGCCGCCGCGCTCGTCGGGGCGCTCGACTACGAGTACTTCGAGCTCGGCTGGTGGCTCGGGCACGGCTTCGAGATCGCCGGCCTCATGCTCGTCGGCGCCGCGGTCGTGCTCGACATGCGCCGCGCCGACCAGTCGCGCCCCCTCACCGGCGGCCTCGCGGCCGAGCGGCTCGTCGCGGCCGAGGAGACGTTCCTCGGCACGCGCGTCCGGGCGCTCACCGTCCGCCTGGCCGAGAAGGACGGCTCGACCGAGGAGCACACCCGCCGCGTCGCGCTCCTCGCGGTCCAGATCGGCGAGTCGCTCGGCCTCCCGCCCTCGCGGCTGCGAAGCCTCGCGACCGGCGGCCTCCTGCATGACATCGGGAAGCTTGCCGTCCCGGACGACATCCTCAAGAAGCCGGGCTCGCTCACGGACGACGAGTTCGGCGTCATCAAGCGCCACCCCGAGTGGGGTCACCACCTGCTCGGCGAGCTCGGGGACTTCCCGCACGACGTGCGGCGGCTCGTCCTCGACCACCACGAACGGCTGGACGGGAGCGGATACCCGCGCGGCCTCACGCAGGCCCAGCTCGACCTCGAGACGCGGATCCTCGCGGTCTGCGACGTCTACGACGCCCTCATCTCGCCGCGCGTCTACCGCGACGCCTGGACGCAGGAGCGCGCCCTCGCCCTGCTCCGGGAGGGAGCCGGCGACCTGTTCGACCCGCGCTGCGTCACCGCTCTCGAGCGCGTGCTCGCCGCCGAGCCCGAGCCGCTCGCCGTCGCGGTCTAGCCCTCCCGACGGAGCCGCCAGCCGGAACAATGGCGCCGTGGCCACTCGGCGCACGGCACGCGGGGGCGTCCTCGTCGTCGGCGGAGGATTCGCCGGCGGCTACGTCGCGCGCCTGCTCGGCAAGCGCGGCTCGACGATCGTGAGCGACGACAGCTTCATGCTCTACACGCCCATCCTCCCCGAGGCCGCGTCGGGGACGCTCGAGCCGCGCCACGTCACCGTTCCGCTCCGGCTCATGCCCGCACGCGGAGCTGATCATCGGCCGCGCGACCGCGCTCGGCGAGGAGGCGCGCGTCGTCACCGTGGAGGCGGAGGCCGGAACGTGGGAGGTCGAGTACGAGGAGCTCGTGCTCGCGGTCGGCGCGGTCTCGCGCATGCTGCCGATCCCGGGTCTCGCCGAGCACGCGCTCCAGTTCAAGAACCTGGCGGACGCGATCGTCCTGCGCGACCACGTCCTCCGCGAGCTCGAGGGAGCCGCGGCGGAGGTCGACCCGGCGCTGGCCGCGCGCCACCTCACGTACGTCTTCGTCGGCGCGGGCTACGCGGGCGTGGAGGCGCTCGCCGAGCTCTCGGATCTCGTCCGCGACGCGCTCCGCCGCTACCCGCGCGAGGTTCGCGACCACCCGCAGCGCTGGATCCTCGTCGACGCGGCGGCGCGGATCCTCCCCGAGATCCCCCGGCCGCTCGGCGACTACGCGGCGCAGGAGCTGGCGCGGCGCGGGATCGAGCTGCGCACCTCGACGACGCTCGAACGCGCCGAGGCGGGCCGCGTCCACCTCTCCGACGGGGAGCGGATCGAGGCGCACACGCTCGTCTGGACGGCCGGCGTGAAGCCGAACCCCGGGCTCCATGTCGCTCGGGCTCCCGCTCGACGAGCGCGGGCGGATCGTCGTCCGGCCAAGCCTCCAGGTGGAGGGCCGCGAGCACGTCTGGTCCCTCGGCGACTGCGCGCGCGTCCCGAATGCGGCGACGGACGGCGCGCCCGACCCGCCGACGTGCCAGCACGCCCTCCGCCAGGCCCGGCGCCTCGCGAAGAACCTGCGCGGCGAGCGGAAGCCGTACCGGTACCGGATGCTCGGGCAGGTCGCGACGCTCGGCCGCTACCGGGGGATCGCCGACGTCATGGGCCTCAGGCTGCGCGGCTTCCCCGGCTGGTTTGTCACCCGGACGTACCACCTCTACCAGCTCCCGCTCCTCTCGCGGAAGCTCCGCGTCGTCGTCGACTGGACGGTCGCGCTCTTCTTCCGCCGCGACATCGCCGAGCTCGGAACCCCGGCGCGGCGCGGCCCCGAATAGGCGGGAGGGGAGCCCCGGCGAGCGGGGCTTCCCTCCCTCGTCCTGTCGCCTAGCTCTCGGACGCGACGAACTGGAAGAAGGCGCGGTGCTGGACGCCGTCCAGCCGCGTGAGGACGAGCTCGCGGCACGTGCCCGCCCAGTCCTCCTGCGTCTTCCACGGGTAGGTGTAGACGCCGGTCGCGCTGCGCGTGAGCGCGGAGCCGCCCGGCATCGCCGTGTCGATCGGGTACTCGCGCGGCGTGATCCGCTCGCCGATCGACGGCACCGTGAGCGTTTCGCAGTCCACCCTGCGGGAGAACGGCGAGTTCGTCGGCATCAGGATGTCGAGCCCCGAGAGGCCGGCGTCACGGAACCGCAGCGGAACGGCGCTCCCTGCGTCGGCGACGTTCAGCTCACCGTACGGCTGGTGCACCGGCGCCTGGAAGCCGCGGCGGCAGTCCGGATGCGTGTCGAACGCCTCGGTGCCGTCGTTGCGGCCCGTCGACCCGCCGTCGCTCGCGCTGAAGCCGAGGCCGCGCCGCGAGAACGAGGCCCAGAGCGTGCACCTGTCCTCACCGTCCGTCAGGATTTCCTGAGCGGCGATGATCGCGTCGCGCCCGACGACGAACGACGGGGCGCAGCCCTGGAGCTTGAGCCCGTCCATCACGTACTGCATGGAGCGGGTGTTGCCGCCGTTGTCCCAGCCCTCGTAGAGATTGGCGTGGAACCCGTGCTTGTCGATCAGATCCCACGTCATGTCCCAGAGGATGGAGTTCCAGCCGTGGCCGACCCCGTGCGGGGTGGCCAGTGACCCGCTGAGCCAGGCGTTCGACTTGATCGAGTCGTAGGTGAACGGCTGGGTCGTCATGTCGCGCGTGTACGGCCGCGGCCGCAGGCCGTTGCCGTGCCGGTCCGGCTGGAAGAGCACGTACGGGACGAGGCCGCGCGGCTCCTGCGGGTCGTCGAGCTCCGGCGTGAGCGGGATGACGAGGCCGATGTAGTCGCTCCAGCCCTCGCCCATCCGCTCGTCGCCGCTCAGGCAGTTGACGCCCGGCCCGCCCGTGAGGCGGTTCGACACGCCGTGGCCGTACTCGTGGCCGATGATCGCGAAGTCGAAGTCACCGTCACGGATGCCCGGGTGGCTCGGGTGCTTGCGCACCGTCCCCGACGCCGGCAGCGCGGCCCTGATCGCGTCGCCGTTCGCGGTCGAGACGACGACCGCGGGGATGGCCGGCGAGGCGACCGCCATGTTGCCGCTCCCGGCGGAGATGATGCCGGTGCTCGACGTGCCCGTCGCCATGACGATCGCGTTCGCGCCGGCCGCATCCGCGCCGTGCGCCTTCTGGATCGCCTGGCAGCCCGTGTTGCCGCCGACGACGACCGCGATCCAGTCGCCGGCCGGTGCGCCCGCGTAGTCGGCGGCCGCGCAGCCGGTGCCCGCGTCGAAGAACGCGCCGGAGACGCCGGCCGACGGAGCCGGCGGCCCGAAGCGCGCCCAGCCGGCGCCGAAGTCGCCGACGCCGTCGACGACGACCTGGTTCTGGGAGCCGAGCTGGTTGCCGGGCCAGAGGTACATCTGCATCCGCGGCGTGCCGCTGTCGGCCGCCGGGGTGGAGAAGTTCGCGTTGTTCGTCCCACCGCCGTCCGCGGCCTCGCAGCGGACATAGTCGCCCTCGCCGCCGCCGCGGCCGTAGTTGTTGGCCTGGAAGTTCCCCGACGCCTCGTCGAAGCCGTAGATCCACATGAGGTCGTGGACGACGTTGCAGCCGAAGAACAGGTTCGTGACCACGGCCTCCCGGTAGGCCTGCGAGTGCTCGCCGAAGTCGACCGGGAAGTCGAAGTCGAGCCCGAGGCCGCCGTCCGGCTCGCCGAAGTCCGGCTGGTTGTTCGCGTCCTGGTCGAGGTATGCGTGGAGGTTGTTCCCGCGCAAGGTCGTGAACTCGGGCCCGTCTGCGCCGTTCGTGTCGTGCCAGCCGTACGGCGACGCGTCCCCGTCGGCCGGGTTCTCGACGAGCGTGCGCTCGCCGTCGTTCGGGCCCTCGAACGGGAGCTCGAAGACGCGGTAGCTCGAGCCGTCCAGCACCGGGTTGGTCGAGACCGGCGGCTCGATCGCGGCGGCCGACGCGGTGGAGCGCGCGAGCGTTGCGCCGAGGGTGCTGTCGAGGTCCTCGAAGTTGTCGTGGTCGGTCCAGTCGTCGGCGCCGAGGAGGCGTCCGTCGCCCGCGTCGACGGTCGCGTTCCAGAGGTGCGCCTCCGACGCGTCGTCGATCACGAGCTGCCACGCGAGGCGAAGCCCGTCCTTCGTCGGCTGCCAGCCGAGGCGCGCCGGAATCGGCTCGTTCGAGATCCCGCCGTCCGAGACGACCGACTCCTGCGCCGAGCCGAGGCTCAGGCTCAGGACGCGCAACCGCTCCGGCTCGTCGAGGCCGAGGGCGTCCGCGGCCGCGGCGGCCGCCTCCGCGGCGTCCAGCTCGGCGTCGGCCGCGGCGACCGCGAGCCCGCGTTCGAAGCCGCCGCCGACGAACACCACCCGTCCGTCCGCGGCGACGTTGACGGTCGCATGGCCGCCGAAGACCTCGAGGCCCTCGTGGGCCTGGTTGACGTTCACGTGCGTGACGCCGGTGTGCGTGCTCGTGTAGGCGCTCGTCACGACGACGTCGCGGACGTCCGCGCTCGTCGCGCCCACCGAGGACGGGTTCGCCTCGAGATGGGCGAGCGCCGTCGAGACGGCGTCGGATGTGGATGCTTCCGCGCCTGTCGCCGGCGCGCTCGAGGCGAGCGCGAGTACGGCGACGAGCACGAGAACAATCCTCGGAGACCTGAACGACATGATTCCTCCCTGGTCGTACGTCCGAGAAACGGGCCCGAGTCTCTCGCGTTCCACGACTAAAGTCAATGGGTGTTAGTCCGTATGTCAATACTCAGAGCCCGGAGCCCGACAGACGAAGGGGCGCCCCGAGGGACGCCCCTTCGCGCGGGATCGGGTCGCTTCTCAGCCGGCCTCGGCGAACCGGAAGAAGGCGCGATGCTGCACGCCGTCCTCCCGCGTGAGGACGAACTCGCGGCACGTGTCGGCCCAGTCGCCCTGCGTCTTCCACGCGTACGTGTAGACGCCCTGCGCATTGCGGGAGAGAGCCGACTTACCCGCGGGCGAGGTGTTCACCGGGTACTCGCGCGGCGTGACCGTGGCCCCGATGCTCGGCACCTGGAGCGTCTCGCAGTCCACGCGGCGCGAGAACGGCGAGTTCGACGCGAGCACGTCGAGTCCGGCGCCGTCCGGATACGAGAACCGGAGCGGCACTGCATCGCCGGCGTCGACCGTTCTCAGCGTCCCGTACGCATGGTTCGCGGGAGCCGAGAAGCCCCGCCGGCAGTCCGGATGCGTGTCGAACGCCTCGGTGCCGTCGTTCCGGCTCGTCGTCCCGCCGTCGCTCGCCGAGAAGCCGAGCCCGCGGCGGGAGAACGACGCCCAGAGCGTGCACGCGTCCTCGCCGTCCTGGAGGACCTCCTCGGCGGCGAAGATCGCATTACGCCCGCTGACGAACGTCGGCGCGCAGCCCTGGAACTTCAGCCCGTCGTTCACGAGCTGGTAGGCGAGGTTGTTCCCGCCGGTGCTCCAGTGCTCGTAGAGGTTCGGATTGAACCCGTTCTTCTCGATCAGGTCCCAGGCCATGTCCCAGAGGAACGCCGACCAGGCATGCCCGATCCCGTGCGGCTGGGAGAGGGAGCCGCCGGTGATCCAGGCGCCGGTCTTGATCGAGTCGTACGTCGACGGCTGGATCTCCATGTTCCGCGAGTACGGCCGGTTCCGGAGGCCCGGTCCCGTGCGCGGCGGCTGGTAGACCACGTACGGGTAGATCCCGCGCGGGCCGTCCGGGTCGTCCTTCGCCGTGTCGATCAGCGCGACGATCGCGTGCCAGTCGCCCCAGCCCTCGCCCATCTGCTCCTGCCCGGAGAGGCAGTTCACGTTGAGCCCGCCGGTGAGGCGGTTCGAGACGCCGTGGCTGTACTCGTGGATGATCGTCGCCGTGTCGAGGTCGCCGACGCGCATCGGCGGCCGGGCCGTGTTGCGGTGCACCCGGGCCGGCGTGGGGTTGCCGGCGATCGCGGCCTTGATCGTGGCGCCAGAGGCGAGGCCGACACGGACCGCCGGGATCGTGACCGGCGGGTTCATCGAGCCCGACATGCGAATCGGGTTGTTTCCGGTGTGGATCGCGACGGCCGCGACCGCGCCCGCCGCCTGGGCGTTCGACACCTGCGTGTAGTCGTTGCACGTCGACGTCGTGTCGAGGACGGCGATCGAGCCGGCCGGGAGCGAGTACGGCGTGCAGCCGTCCGTCGGGCTCCCGACGCCGTCGTCCACGAGCACGAGCGTCCCCGTGGTGCCGGCGGTCGTGGCGGGCGGGGTGAACCGCGCGTACGCGGCGAGGTACGTCCCGGCCGCCGGGCCCGACTCGAGCGTGACGGCGCTCGGCAGGCCGCTGCCCGTCTCGATGAACGTCTGCATCCGCGGCCGGCCGCCGTCGGCCGCCGGCGTCGAGAAGTTCGCGTTGTTCTCGCCGGAGCCGTCCATGCCCTCGCAGCGGACGTCGTCGCCGCCCGTGCCGCCCCGGCCGTAGTTGTTCACCTGGAAGTTCCCCGAGGCGTCGTCGAACCCGTAGAGGTACATGAGGTCGTGCACGACGTTGCACCAGCGGAACAGGTTCGTGATGTTCGCCGGGACGTTGTACTGCGGGTGCTCGCCCAGGTCGATCGCGAAGTCGAAGTCGAGCCCCGGCCCGCCGTCCGGCGAGCCGCCCGGATCCTGCACCCCGTCGTTGTCGCGATCGGTGTACGCGTGGACGTTGTTGCCGCGCGTGATCGTCCACTCGGGGCCGGCCACGCCGTCGGTGTCGTGCCACCCGAACGGCGAGGCGGTCCCGTCCGCGGGGTTCGTCTCGAGGACGCGGTCACTGTCGTCCGGGCTCTCCTGCGGGTAGATCCGGTAGCTCGAGCCGTCGTTCACGGGGTTCGCCGACTCGAACACGGTGGGTCCGCCTGCGAGCGTTGCGACGGCCGACGACGTCTGGCCGTTCGCCCGCCCGAGCCGGTTCTCGAGGCCCTCGCGGGTGTCGTGGTCGGTCCAGTCGTCGACCGCAAGGAGGTCGCCGCTGTCGGCATCCACGGTTGCGTTCCAGAGGTGGTCGTCCGACGTGTCGTCGATCACGAGCTGCCATGCGAGGCGGAGGCCGTCCTTCGTCTGCTGCCAGCCGAGCCGGGCCGGGATTTGCTCGTCGGAGATCCCGCCGCCCGAGACGACCGACTCCTGCGCCGCGCCGAGGCCAAGCGAAAGGACCCGGAGGTTCTCCGGCTTGCCGAG
>Ga0214468_1000266_pt1 | contig 16943 bp, 17 predicted proteins | sample RVTome_9_FD_187334 | JGI IMG/M metagenome (GOLD analysis project Ga0214468, IMG submission 187334) | Soil microbial communities from uranium-contaminated site in the Upper Colorado River Basin, Wyoming, United States - RVT155D38 HiSeq ...
ACCACCATCTACGTCACCCATGACCAGGTCGAGGCGATGAGCATGGGCGATCGGGTGGCCGTCATGCGCAGTGGCAAGCTCGTCCAGGTCGGCGACCCGCTCACCATATACGACGGACCGCTCGACCGGTTCGTCGGCGGGTTCATCGGCAATCCGCCCATGAACTTCCTGCCGGTCCGCGTCGAGCGGCGGGACGGCCAGGCAGTCGCCGTCCTGCCTGATGCCGGGGAGCTGCAGGTGCCGAGCGGCGGCGGGCTCGGCGACCATGTCGGCGAGGCGCTGCTCGGCATCCGCGCCGAGAACATCGAGCTGCGGCCGGATGTCGGGGCCAACGACCTGCGCGGGCGAGTGCTCGTCGTCGAGCCGCTCGGATCGCACAACCTCGTGACGCTCCAGGTCGGCGCCGAGCAGCTGAAGGCCATCACGCGGCCCGAGGAGCGGCTCGAGCGCGACCGCGAGGTGGGCATCGGGATCGACCCCGAGCGCATCCGGTGGCTGGATGCGACCGACGAGGTAGCTCTCGGAGCGCCCGAGGCGGTGGCGGCCAATGTCCCGCACGGTCCGCCGACCGCCGAGGAGCGCGACAGCATGGCGCCGCCGGCCTGACCGGCCGTGCACGCCGTCGCCGACAAGCCGATCGACGTGGGGAGCGGCGTGATGTGCGCCTCGTTCGACACCCGATCGGCGGCGTGGCTCTCGCTCGGGATGCCGCATCTCGAGCACGGGTTCGTCGAGCTCTCGGACCTTCCTCCCTTCGACGAGCATCGTCGCGGCGACCCGGCGGCGACCCGGCGCCACCGGATGGCGATGACCGACGCGGCGCATGCATTCCTGGTCGTGGAGCTCGACGGATCGCCGCCCGCCCTCGCCGCCGACCTGGCGGGCGCGGACGTTGCGTCCTGGTCGGCGCCGGGCATACGGGTCACCTCGTCCGGGGCGCCCGACGGCGGCATCCGCCAGCTGTGGACCATCGAAGGCGGGGTGCGCGAGGTCCGCGTCCGGGTGCGCGGACGGCTCGATCGTCCCGCCCTGGCCGAGATCACCGAGCTCGATCCCCCGCCACCGACCGGGGCCACCACGGTCCTCACCGCCGTTGACGCGACGGTCACCGTGGCGGCCATTGCCTTGCCGGCCACAGTTCTCATCCGTGTCGGCGGTCCGGCCATGCGGTGGGCCGAGGCCGATGGCGAGCTGATCGGGACACTCGAGGCCGGGGGGGAGCTCGCCTTCGAGCTTGCCGCGGTTGGAGGACGCGCCGCCCACGAAGATGTCCGCTCGGGCGCGGAGCCGGATCGGCTGACCGCGCGAGCCCTCTCCTACGTGCGTGGCTGCACGGCGCTGCGCGTCGGCGACGGCGAGCGCGGGTTCATCACCGACCACCGGATCCTGCCCTTGTCATGGACCCGTGACGCCTACTGGCAGGCGCTCGCCCTGCTGGCCGCCGATGGACCGGGTGACCGGACGCGCGTTGCCGATCACCTGCGCTGGCTCTGGCGCCGATGCGAGCGCCCGGACGGACGATGGGTCCGCAGCCATCATGCGGACGGCCGGCGCAAGGACCTCGCGTTCCAGGCCGACCAGCAGCTCTACCCGTTCGTCGAGCTGGCCGACTACTGGCGCGTCGTGGGCGAGCTCCCGGCCGGGGTGGACTGGCCGGCCGCGATCGAAGGTGCCTGGCCGGCGGCGCTCGGCGCCGTCGACAGGGCCACCGGGCTGATCGCCAGCGCCGAGACCGCGGCCGACGACCCTGCCACCGCCCCGTTCATCGGCGCCTCGCAGGTGCTGCTGTGGTACACGGCCGAGCGCCTGGCGGAGATGACGGCGGCCACCCGCCTCGGTCTGGACGACCCGACGGGGACGGCGCATCGCGCTCGCGACGCCTTCCTGGCGCACCACGCGGCGGGCGGCGGGCCGTGGGCCTACGCGGTCGACGGGCTCGGCGCCAGGGAGGCCTACCACGACGCGAACGACCTGCCGATCGCCCTCGCCCCCCTGTGGGGCTTCTGCGCCGCCGACGACCCGGGATGGTCCGCGACGATGGCATTCGCCTTCAGCCCGGCCAATCCCGCCTGGTCCTCGGGCCGTCGTGCGGGACTCGGGTCGGTGCATACGCCGGGTCCGTGGACGCTGGGTGACATCCAGCGCTGGCTGCGCGGCCGGATCGTGGGCGACGTGGACGAGGCAGGCGCCGCCATCGCCCGCCTGGAGCAGGTCGCCTTCGCGGACGGCATGCTGCCGGAGGCCTACGGAGCCGATGACGACACCCGCATCCGACACTGGTTCGCCTGGCCCGGCGCGGCTCTCGCGGCACTTCGCACCCTCGACCGGGATGGGCGCCTCGAGGCGATGCTGGGCGTCGCGCGGCGATAGGATCAGCCGCATGCGCATCGGCATCGTCTCAACGCGGCTCTTCGGCGTCGACGGCGTCACCTTCGAGGCGGCCAAGTGGGAGGCCGTGCTCGAGCAGTCAGGGCACGAGGTCCGGCTCCTGGCCGGCGACGTCGACGCGCTGCGTCCGACCGCCAAGCTCGTCCCGCCGATGCACTTCGCCTATCCGCCGGCGGCGCGGGTGACCGCTGCGGCCTTCGACCCCGCCAGCGACGCGACTGCCGTCCGCGTCGAGATCGACCGCCTCGCCGACCAGCTGCTGCCCGTGCTCCATGCGTGGATCCGCGACCAGCGCATCGAGCTGCTGATCGTGGAGAACGCGTGGGCCATCCCGATGCACCTTCCGCTCGCCGTGGCACTGCGCCGGCTCGTCGAGGAGGCGGGCATCCCGGCCATCGGCCACCACCACGACTACTGGTGGGAGCGGGAGCGCTTCGCGACCTGCGTGGTGCCCGAGATCCTCGAGCGCTGCTTTCCGCCCGACCTCCCCCTCGTCCGCCACGTGAGCATCAACAGCCTGGCAGCCCTTGAGCTTCGCCGACGCCGCGGGATCGCCTCGTCGGTGATGCCGAACGTCTTCGAGTTCACCGCCCGACGCCCCCGCCCCCAGCCGGCCGTCAGGCGCCAGCTGCGCCGGGAGCTCGGCATGGGCGACCGTGGCCTGCTCGTCGTTCAGCCCACCCGGGTCGTGCCGCGCAAGGGCATCGAGCTGGCCATCGAGCTTGTCGGACGCCTGCGTGACCCGCGTGCCGTGCTCCTCATCACGAGCCCGGCGGGCGACGAGGGCCTCGACTACCTCGTTGAGCTCGAGCGCCTCGCCGAGCAGCACGGCGTCCACCTTCGATATGCCGCCGATCGCTTCGCGCCCGACTTCGAGGGCAAGCCGCTGCGGCCGGCGCACAGTCTGCACGATGCGTACGCTGCCGCCGATCTCATCACCTATCCGTCACTCTACGAGGGCTACGGCAACGCCCTCGTCGAGGCGATCTACTACGGCAAGCCGATCGTGGTGAACCGCTACACCGTCTACGACGCCGACATTCGGCCGCTCGGCTTCCGCTTCATCGAGATCTCCGGCGCCATCACGCCGGCCACGGTCCGGGAGGTGCGCGCCGCCTTGGCCGACCCGCGCCGTCAGGCGACCATCGCGCGCCACAACTTCGAGCTCGGGCGCCAGCACCTGTCCTACGACCTCCTCCGGCGGCGCCTGTCGCGTTGGATCCGAAAGCTGGTGGCGAGCGCGCCTACGCGGTGAGGGCGTAGATCCGGTCGCGGACCTCCTCGAGGTCGACCTCGGGGGTCGAGGTGCCGCCGGTGATCCCGATCCGAGCCTTGCCGTGGAGCCAGTCGGCGTGTTCGGCCGCCAGCTCGTCCGCATCGGCGACGTGGACGGTGTCCGGCAGGATCTCCCGACACTTCACCGCCAGCTCCTTGGTGTTCGAGCTGTTCTTGCCGCCGACCACGATCATGGCGTCCACCTCGCGCGCGAGCACCACCGAGTCGTCCTGGCGGGTCAGCGTCACCGGGCACACCGTGTTGACCACCCGCAGGTCGTGGGCGCGCCGCAGGCAGAAGGCCGCGAACTCCTCGAGCTTGCTCGGCAGGATGGTCGACTGGCTGAGCACGCCGATCTTCTTCGTGCGCGGCACGCGCTCCCAGGTCGATCGGTCCATGTCGTCGACCACGACGTGCTTCTCGCCGGCGTAGCTGCGGACGCCCTTGACCTCGGGATGGTCCTCGTGGCCGATGATGCACACCGTGTACCCGGCCTCCGCCAGCTCCCTGGCGGCCTTCTGACTCTGGAGCACCCAGGTGCAGGTGGCGTCGATGACCTCGAGGCTTTCCTTGCCCCGCACCTGCTGGAACTCGGAGCGCGGCACGCCGTGGGCGCGGATTACGAGGGTGCCACCCTCCACCTGGTCCGCGAGGTCGGCGGTCCGGATGCCGCGATCGGACAGGTCGGCCTTGATGCCCGGGTTGTGCACGAGCTGGCCGAGGGTCGTGACCTCCTTGCCCTCCTCGCGCGCATGCTTCGCCTTGTCGATGGCCAGGCGGACGCCGTAGCAGAAGCCGGCGCGCTCCGCGATACGAACCTCCGGTCGGATTGCCGTTGTCATCGCGTCCATTGTATGGAGGTTGTCGGATCACGACCAATGAGGGCTCATCCCGCCGGTGTATATGCCGTATATGGGCCGGCGCTCGGCCCTCAGACCTCGGCACCGGCCTCAGGCGAGGCGACGTTGATCCTCGGGCAGCAATGTCTCGATGGCGCGCATGATCCGCTCGGTGCCATCGGCCAGGTCCTGGCGGTCGAGCCGGCCGTCCGGCTGGTGCGGCAGGGTGAAGGGCTCACCGAACCGGACGAGAGCCCTCGATGCGCGGGGCCAGCGCGAGCGTCCCGGGAAGATGCGATGCGTCCCGCTGACCCCGGCCGGCACGATCGGCGCGCCCGAGCGCATGGCGATGAGCGCGGCGCCCGCCTTCCCCGCCTTGAGGTGGCCGTTCCGGGAGCGGGTGCCCTCCGGAAAGATGGCGATCGGTGCACCGGCGGCAAGCGCGGCCAGGCTGAAGCGCTGGGCGGCCCGATCGCCCTCCCCGCGACGCACGAAGTACACCCCCGACTGGGTGGCCAGCCAGCCGATGATCGGCCAGCCCCGCATCTCGATCTTGGCCATGAAGTGGACGACGCGCCCGATCTGGTGGCCCGTCGCCCAGCCCATCATCAGCGGATCGAGGTTCGAGCAATGGTTGGCCACCACGATGAACGGGCCGCTGCGTGGCAGGTGCTCGAGGCCCTCGATGCGCGCCCCCCACAGCAGGCGGGACACGAAGCCGATGATCGCGGCCCCGGGGTGGTAGAACCAGCTACGCATCGAGCGCCTCCAACCGCTCGGTGATCGCTGCCACGCAGTCCGCGACGTCGACCACCCCGGTGTCGAGGACGAGGGCACCGGCCGCCTGGCGCAGCGGCGCGATCTCGCGCCCCGAGTCGGCAGCGTCACGACGCAGGATCTCGGCGAGGTACTCCTCGAATCGCTCGGGGGCACCCATCTCGGCCGCCCGCCGCGCCGCGCGCACCTCGGCCGCGGCGACCAGGTAGACCTTGAGCGTGGCGTCGGGCAGGACGACGGTGCCGATGTCACGACCGACCATCACGCTGTCGCCGCGCAGCGCGGCGGCGCGCTGTACCGAGAGCATCGCGTCACGCACGGCGGCATGGCGGCTGACCGCGCTCACCGCGCGGTCGACGCGGGGAGACCGGACCTCGTCAGTCACGTCGCGTCCGTCGAGGAGCACCGTCTCGAGCCTGTCCGGGTGTCCTGGCCCGGGACGCTCGACCTCGATGGCGCAGGACGCGGCCAGGCGCCCGAGGCCCAGGCCGTCCTCGACGTCCACCCCGCGCTCGAGCGCGGCGAGTGTCAGCGCGCGGTACATGAGGCCGGTGTCGACGAACGTTGCGCCGATCCGCTCGGCCAGCGCGTGGCCGACCGTGCTCTTGCCGGCGCCCGACGGGCCGTCGATCGCGATGCGCCGCGTCATCCGCGCGTTCCACCGGTGAGCGCGGCCACCTCGCGCGGCCGCAGGTGGCGCCACTCGCCCTCCCGGAGACCGGCGAGCGTCAGCGACCCGAGCCGCGTCCGCACGAGGCGCTCGACGCGGCAGTCGACCGCCTCGAACAGGCGGCGCACCTCACGCTTGCGCCCCTCGCCGATGCGGACCCGCAGCCAGGCGCCGAGCTCGCCACGCTCCCGCGCCACCTCGGCCGGCGGGGGCTCGCGGCGGGCCGAGCGGAGTTGCGCCGGCCCGTCCTCGAGCGGCACGCCGTTCAGCAGCCGGTTGAGCTGCTGACGGGTGGGCGCCGGGTTCACGAGCGCCGCGTACTCTCGCTCGTTGCCGTAGCGCGGATGGAGGACCCGGTTCGCCCAGCCGCCGTCGTTGGTCAGGATCATGAGCCCCTCCGACTCGACGTCGAGGCGACCTGCCGGCCACAGCCGCTCCCCCGCCGTATCGACCAGGGCGACGACCGAGCGACGGCCTCGCTCGTCGCGGGCGGACGACAGGTAGCCGCGCGGCTTGTGGACCGCGAGGTGAACGGCGGGGGCCGGTGCGCCGATCGGCCGGCCATCGAGCTCGACTCGATCCTGCGTGGGGTCGGCCGAGTCGCCGAGGCCGGCCAGCACACCGTTGACCGTCACCCGGCCGTCGGCGATGAACACCTCCGCCTGCCGCCGGGAAGCGATCCCGGCGCGGGCGATGATCTTCTGGAGCCGCTCACTCGCCATCGGCGGAGGGGGCCGGCGCGGGCCGCTCGGTGAGGGCGGTGAGCTGGGCGGCATCGGTCGAGAGGGGCGGCAGGTCGTCGACCGACGTCAGCCCGAAGCGCTCGAGGAAGGTGAAGCTGGTGCCGAACAGGATCGGCCGCCCCGGCGTGTCGCGCCGCCCGACCTCGACCACCAGCCGTCGATGGAGCAGGGAGCGGATGACGTAGTCGGAGTCGACGCCGCGCACCCGCTCCACGTCGCCACGGGTGCAGGGCTGGCGATAGGCGATGACCGCCAGTGCCTCGAGCGCCGCCGGCGACAGCCGCGCCTCCTCGCGAGCGGCGTACGTCGCGAGCCGCGCGCCGACCTCCGACGCGGTGACCAGCTGCCACGCCTCCTCGTGCCGCTGGACCCGGATCCCGCGCTCGTCGTCCTCGAGGCGCTCGGCGAGCGAAGCGAGGGCGGCCTCCGCGTGCAGCCGCGGGACGTCGGCGAGCTCGGCCATCTCGGCCGTCGACAGCGGGCGCTCGGCGATGAACAGGAGGGCCTCGAAGTACGTGGCGAGGTCCGTGGGCTGCTCGGCCTCGGTCATGGAGCCGTCTCCGGCAGGTTCTCGAGCACGATCGGGCCGAACAGCTCATGCTGCTCGGCGCTGACCTGGCGCCGCCGCACGAGCTCGAGGGTGGCCAGGAACGTCACCGCCGCCTCGGTCCGGGAGCGACAGCGGGCAAGGATCGTGTGGAGCAGTACCCGGCCCCCGCCCGACAGGGCGCGCTGCAGGACGGCGATCTGCTGCCCGATCGTGATCTCGCGAGGCACCATCGCCGGGGGCGGCCCAACGGGCTCCGGGATCGCCGCCAGCGTCTCGAGCGCCGCGACCAGGATGGCGACCGGCAGCGGCTCCGAGGGCACCTCGGGGAGATCGCTCTCCCGCGGCTCGCGGCGCATGAGCGGGGCGGCGCCATCGCGCTCGCCGAGCAGCCGCGCCGCGTCACGCAGCGCGCGGTACTCGATGAGCCGGCGACGGAGCTCCTCCTCGTCCGGCAGGTCCTCCCCGTCCGGGATCGGCGGCAGCGCCTCGGTGGGCAGCATCCGCTTCGACTTCAGGAAGATGAGCTGCGCGGCGATGGCGACGAACTCCGACAGGTTGGCGGCGTCGACCGGATGCCGCGCCAGGTGCTCGACGTAGGCATCGGCAACCTCGGCCAGCGGCACGCTCAGGACGTCGAGCTGGCGCGACTCGATGAGGTGCAGGAGCAGCTGGAGCGGCCCCTCGAAGACGGGCAGCGCGACCGTGAACTCGCCGCCGCCCACGGGGAGCGGAACGGCGGCATCGGATTCGACCGGGATCGGCTGCATCTGCTCAGGATGCGTCATCGGCCTCGGTCAGTGCGCGCTGCAGGCGCGCATCGGCCCCCGCGGGCATCCCGCGCACGAAGGCAGCGGCGCGTGGCGAGCCCCCGGCGCGCAGGATGAGCTCGGCGGACATCGGCGGGTGATGAAGGTAGAGGTGGAACGGATGCCGCCAGGACCGCGGGTCGTCCGACGCGAGCCGGCGGAGCATGCCCGGCGTCAGCCTCCCGAGCAGGACGGCCGCCACCCGGTGCCACAGCCGCATGCGGTGGCCCTTCGCCGCGTCGTGGAGCAGGGCGGCCGCCAGCAGGTCCGGATCGTCGTGACCGGCGGCCAGCAGCCGCTCGGCGACGTCGAGCCCGTGACGGCGATCGGCGACCGGCATCTCGTCGAACAGCTGTGCCGCCGCATCGGGCAGCGTCCGTCGCACGAAGTCGGTCTCCTCGGGGTCGACGCGCGCCCGAACGTGCGCCACGAACTGGGTGACCCTATGCACCGATGAGTGCCCTCGTCAGCGCCCGGACGACGTCGAACATGACCCGGATCGGGCTGTTCGGCAGGAGGACGAGCAGCAGGAGCACGATCACCCCGTACGGGGCATAGCGCTGGATGGTGAACGCAGTGCGCGGCGGCACGAAGGCGAGTAGCACGTTGTAGCCGTCGAGGGGCGGTATCGGCAGCAGGTTGAAGATGGCCAGCAGGAGGTTGTACAGCACGATCCAGAACGCCACGTCGAGTGCGAAGCCGCCGATGCCGCCGATCTCGAGCACCCGATGAGCGACCGCGGCGACGATGGCCACGATGACATTGGCGATCGGTCCCCCGGCGGCGACCACGGCCATGCCGACCCGTCCCGGTCGCAGCGCATAGACGTTCACCGGGACCGGCTTGCCCCAGCCGAAGCCCGCCAGGAGGAAGACGAGCGCGCCCATCGGGTCGATGTGCGCGACCGGGTTGAGGCTCACCCGGCCGAGGGCGCGGGGCCGATGGTCGCCGAGCTGATCGGCAATGAAGGCGTGGCTGAACTCGTGGAAGGTGACGCCCACCACGAGCGCCGCGGCGATACCGGCGATCTGGGCGAGGGTCAGGTCGAAGAAGAGCATGTCGGCGGCGCTCAGCCCAGCCGCGGCAGGAGGTCGCCGAGCAGCGTGACCAGGCGATCGGCGCCGATCCGCCCCATCTCGATGACCTCTTCGTGCGTGGCCCCGGTCGCGACGTCATCGGTCGCCTTGTTCGTGATCAGGCTGAAGCCGAGAACGTCAACCCCGGCGTGGCGCGCCACGATGACCTCGTGGGCCGTGCTCATGCCGACGGCATCGGCGCCGAGGCCGCGGAGCATGCGCATCTCGGCCCGCGTCTCGTACGCCGGACCGGACAGCATGACGTAGACGCCCTGTCGCAGCGCCACGCCGGTGCGCTCCGACGCGGCCAGGGCCGCGGCGCGCAGGCGCGGGTCGTAGGCATCGGTCATCGTCGGGAAGCGGGGCCCGAAGCGGTCGAGGTTCGGGCCGAGCAGCGGGTTGTCGCCCGACGCGTTCAGGTGATCGGTGATGAGCATGACGTCGCCCGGGTCGAATTCCGAGTTCAGGCCGCCGGCCGCGTTCGTCACCACCACCGTGCGCGGGCCGAGGGCCAGCACGGCCCGAAGGAGGAGGGTGGCCTCACGCTGCGAGTACCCCTCGTACGGATGCGCGCGCCCCGAGAGGACGATGGCCGGCGTTCCACGGACCGCTCCCGCCACCAGCTGGCCGGCATGCCCGGCCACGGTAGCTGACGGTACGTGCGGGATCTCGTCATAGCCGACGGCGATGCGCGGTTCGTCGTCCAGCAGCTCGACGACGCCCCCCAGGCCCGATCCGAGCACGGCGACGATGCGCGGGCTCCCGAGCTCGGGCCGTGCCGCCAGGCGGGTGCGGATGGCCTCCGTCGCCTCGGAGATGCGCCGATCGAGCTCCGCGCCGTATACCCCGCCCGCCAGGGCGCCCAGGGTGCCCTCCCCCACCTACATCCGCTCCAGGATGTCGCGCTTCTTGGCCTCGTACTCGTCCGGCGTGATCAGGCCCTTGTCGCGCAGGCCCGCCAGCCGCTCGAGGGTGGCGCTGAGCTCCTCGGAGGTCGATCGCGCTTCCGGCGCGGCCGCCGACACGGGAGGGGGCGACGGCGGGGGCTCCGGGACCGGATCATCGTCGGGGTGCACGGCCACGCGATCCGATCCGGCGCGCGGCGGCATCGGGTCCGCTCGCTGCATCTCGGGGGGCACGGCCGATCGCTGATAGCGCGGCTGCGCGAGATCGGGTCGGTCGAGCATCTCCTTCTGGTCGAGCATCGCCTTCTTGAACTGGATCGGGTCGGCGATCATCGGGAAGTCGGCGATGTTCGATCCCCCGGCCTCCTCGGCCGCCGTGAGGATGTCGAGCGTGCCGAAGCCGAAGATGCGACCGAAGACGCTCTGGTCGAGCCGCGCGTCGTTGATCTTCTCGAGGTTCGAGTCGGACATGCTCTTGTTGAGCACGCCCTCGGCCCGAATGACCCGGCGGGTGGTGATCAGCCACTCCTGGTTGCGCCAATCCCACAGCACGAAGCCGACGTAGCCGGCGGCGCCGACCAGGCCGGCGACGGCGATGAGGGTCACGACCTGGTCGATCGTCTCGTTCACGAATGGATCGGTGCCGGACACCAGCGTGATGACGACGGCGAGCGCCACGATGGCGATCAGGATCCATGCCCAGGTGCGGGCGATGACCGCGAACCAGTGCTGCCGGCTCTCGAACACGACCTCCTCGCCACGGCTCAGGAGGTTCCGCGCATAGCTCATCGGTGGTTGCGCTCCGCTTCAGGCTCTCGGATGTGCCCGCGCGTACACCTCGCGGACACGCTCGCCGGTCAGATGGGTGTAGAGCTGGGTGGTGCTGATGCTAGCATGGCCGAGCAGGGCCTGGACCACGCGGAGGTCGGCCCCTCCCTCGAGGAGATGGGTGGCGAAGCTGTGCCGAAAGGTGTGCGGCGTGACCCGTTCGTGGACCCCGGCGACCTGCGTCCAGCGCCTCACCATGCGCCACACCGCCTCCCGGCTCAGGCGCCGCCCACGCTGCCCAACGAAGACGGCCGGGGTCGGCCTGCCGGCCGTCCACGCCTGCCGCGGCCCGACGCGGTAGCGATGGAGGCGTTCACGCGCCTCGTCGCCCATCGGCACCCGCCGTTCCTTGTTGCCCTTGCCGATGACGCGAACCTGCTGGCCGTCGAGGTCAACGCGATCGGTGTCGAGGCCGACGAGCTCGCTGACCCGCAACCCGCACGCGTACAGCAGCTCCAGGATGGCGCGGTCGCGGATGCCGATCGGCTCCTCCGACGGTGGCGCGTCGAGGATGCGGGCGACGTCCTCGGGGGCGAGGACGTCCGGCAGGTAGCTGCCCGGACGCGGCGCGTCGACCAGGGCGGGGATGTCGCGGGTCGCGAGGCCCTCCCGCAGGGCAAAGGTGTAGAAGCTCCGCACCGCGGCGCTCTTGCGGGCCTGGGTGCTGCCCTTCGCCCCGCCACGCTGGAGGGAGGCAACGAAGTCCTGGAGCGGCCCCGTCTCGGCTCGCCAGCGGGTCCCGGCATGCTCGGCGAACTGCGCGAGATCGCGTCGATAGGCCGAGATCGTCAGCGGCGAGAGGCCGCGCTCGACGCGGAGCTCGACGAGGAAGGCATCGATGGCGGCCGGGAGCGCGGGGTCGACGCTCATCGGCCGCCGGCACGCCGGAGGAGCGCCTCGGCGGTCGAATGTGCCTCCGCCCCGGCTCCCTCGCCGCCCAGCATCGCGGCCAGCTCGGCGGTCCGTGCCTCCGGATCGAGGAGGATGGCCTCGGTGACCGTCCGCTCGCCGACCACCCGCTTTCCGACCACGAGATGGGCATCGGCGTGGGCGGCCACCTGCGGCAGGTGGGTCACGCACAGCACCTGGTGGAAGCGGCTCAGCTCCCGAAGGCGCTCCCCCACCGCCGCTGCGTTGCGACCGCCGACCCCGGCATCGACCTCGTCGAAGACGAGGAGCGGCGTCGCGTCGGAGGCGGCCAGGACCACCTTGAGCGCCAGCGACAGGCGGCTCGCCTCGCCACCGGAAGCGATGCGCCCCAGCGGCCGGGGAGGCTCACCCGGGTTGGGCGCGAAGGTGAACGTCACGCGGTCGGCGCCGGCCGGGCCGATCTCGACGGTGTCGACCTCCACGCCGAACGCCCCGGCCGGCAGGCCGAGCGGGGGCAGCTCCGCGTTGACGGCGATGACCAGGCGATCCGCAGAGGCTCGCCGGGCGTCCGACAGGTCGGCGGCCAGCGCCTCGAGCGATGCCCGGCGCGACGCCTCCTCGTCGCGCAGGCGCGCACGCTCGCCCTCCTGGTCCTCGAGCCGCTCGAGCTCGTCGGCGGCCGCCGCACCAAAGGCGATCACCGCGTCGAGCGAGTCGCCGTACTTGCGCCGCAGGTCATACAGGTGCGTCAGCCGCTCCTCGGCCGTTGCCCGGCTGGCGGGATCGAGGTCAACGGCCTCGCCGGCCGCGGCGGCGTCCCGCGCGAGCTCGCCGGCCTCGGCCGCCAGGCCGGCGGCCCGGTCCGCAAGAGGCGCGAAGCGATCGTCGTGCGCGGCCGCGGTGAGCAGCTCACGCTCGGCCACGCTCAGCGCATCGCCGGCGCCGCCATCGTCGCGCAGCGCCCGGACCGCGGCGTCGGCGGCCCGAGCGATCACCTCGGCGTGCTCGGCGGCCCGCAGCTGGGCCTCCAGCTCCACGTCCTCCCCGACGCGCGGCATCGCGGCGCCGATCTCATCGGCCTGGTGCCGAAGCAGGTCGACCCGCCGGGCGAGCTCGTGCGCGTCGGTGAGCAGCTCGGTCGCCGCCACCCTGGTCGCGCGCCACGCCCGGTGGGCCCCCGCGACGGCCGCCACCAGCTCCGGATCGGCCGCGAAGCCGTCGAGCAGTGCGAGCTGGTGCGCCGGGTCGAGCAGGCGCTGCTGGTCGTGCTGTCCGTGGATCTCGCCGAGACGCGACCCGACGGCCGCGAGGCCACCGACGGTCACCGCGCGGTCATTCAGGCGCGCCACCGAGCGCCCGTCGGCGCCCACCTCGCGGCGGACGATCAGCGTCCCCTCCCCCGCGGCCACGAGCTCGGCCATCGGGTCGTCCGCGTCGAGCGGCGGGGCGTCGAAGATCGCCTCCACGCGGGCGGCATCGGCCCCGGCGCGCACCTGGTCCGTGCTCGCCCGCGCACCGAGCGCCAGGGCCACGGCGTCGACGACGAGCGACTTGCCCGCACCGGTCTCGCCGGTGAGCACGGTGAATCCCGGATCGAGCTCCAGGCGGACCCGCTCGACCACCGCCAGGTTCTCGACCGTCAGCTCGCGCAGCGCCATCGGTGCAGTATCGCCCTAGTACGGCAGCAGCGACGCCTTCGTGCGCAGCAGGTCGTAGAACGGTGTGCTGCCGGCCGGTTGGAGCATGCGGAGCGGCTCGGGCAGGGCGCGGACCTCCACGCGGTCGCCGATCGCCATCGGCAGATCCTCCTGGCCGTCGATGCTGATCAGCGCCGCACCGTCAGGTGCCTCGCGCAGCGTGAGGTGGACCTCGTGGTCCTCCCCGGCCACGACGCTGTGGAGGGGCGACAGGTAGGCGGCGACCGGGGTGATGACCATGTTGCGCAGGCGCGGATCGAGGATCGAGCCGCCGGCGCTGAAGCTGTAGGCGGTCGAACCGGTCGGCGTGGCGACGACGACGGCATCGGCGACGTACGTGGCCAGGTGCGAGCCGGCGACCTCGACCTCGAGCTGGATCATCCGCACCCGGCTGCCGCGAGCGACGACCACCTCGTTCAGACAGGCATGCTCCGCGTTGCTGCCGTCGCGACGCACGAGGCGCGCCGAGATCCGAAACCGTTCCTCCACGTCGTAGTCCCCCGCCAGGACCTGGTCGAGCGCCGTCTCGAGGTCGTCCGGCTCCACCTTCGTCAGGAAGCCGATGCGCCCGAGGTTGATGCCGAGCGCCGGCACACCGGAGCCGCCGATGGCTCGCGCCGCGCGCAGGAACGTGCCGTCTCCACCGAGCACGCACACGAGGTCGGTCGCCGGCAGCTCGTCCCCGATCCGGGCGCGGGCGTCGCCGGACGCGTCCCAGGCCTCGAGCCCCTTGCCGGCACACCATGCCCGGCCGCGCTCGAGCAGCTCGGGTGCGCGGACGCTGTACGGGTTCCACGCGAACCCGATGCGCCTCATTCGGAAGGCTCGTTCCGCGCAAGCTTGCCGGCCAGCCGCTCGACGCTGTGACGCAGCTCGGCCAGCTCGGCGGCGATGTCGCTCGGCTCACGGACCGCCGCGTACGATCGGTCGAGGCCGGCGGCGATGAGCGCCCGCATGAGGCTCGACGGCGAGACTCCGCGCTTCTGGGCCGCCTCCTCGACCCGGGCGAGCAGTGCATCGGGCATGCGCAGGCTGACGATCTGGCGCATCGTGTCCGGCGCGGACTCTGCCACCGTCGGCTCCACGACCTCGACCCCCTCGAAGCCGATCCCGAGCTGCTCGACCTGCGGCACCGCCGCGCTCCTGCGCCTCACCCGGTGATCGTAATACGCGCGTGCTACGCGCGTACGACCAGTTCGATGCGTTCAGCCATGTCGCCGTCAGCGTCCGGCGACGCGTCGGGTCGCAGATCGGCGAGGAACTCGACGTTGCCATCCCCGCCGGTGATCGGCGAGCGGACGACGTCGTGGAGGTGGAGGCCGGTCCGGGCGCCGCTCCGACGGATTCCCTCGAGCACGCGCCGCCAGGTGTCCGGATCGTGCACGACCCCGCCCCGAGGAACGGCCTCGCGGCAGGCCTCGAACTGCGGCTTGACGAGGGCGACGACCCGCCCATCCGGAGCCAGGAGACCGCGGACGGCCGGCAGGACGAGCGCCAGGGAGATGAAGCTCAGATCGAGCGTGCCGAGGTCGATCGGCTCCGGCAGCGCTTCGAGGGTGCGCAGGTTCGTGGCCTCCATGCTCACCACGCGTGGATCGTGGCGCAGGCGCTGGATGAGCTGCGCGCGGCCCACGTCCACGGCATACACGACCCGTACACCGCGGCTCAGCAGGACATCGGTGAAGCCACCGGTCGATGCGCCCGCGTCGAGTGCCGCCATCCCGGTCGGATCGATGCCGAAGGCGTCGAGCGCGTGCTCGAGCTTCGCGCCGGCACGACTCGCCCATCTCGGCTTCTCGGTCAGCGAGACGACCGCATCGGCCTCCACCAGCTGGCCAGGCTTGAGATTCCTATTTGGCGCACCCGCCAGGATCACGTCCCCCGCATGGATGATGGCCTGTGCCTCCGCGCGCGAACGGGCGAGTCCCCGATCGGTCAGGAGCTGGTCGAGGCGGATGCGTGCCATGCGCCCGATGCTAGCCGCCGATGGGTCGTCCGCGGGTGCGAGGCGGACATCGCGTCGGCCGCTTCCGTGCGGCTCGAATCCGAGCCAGCTGACCCCTCCGGGCAGCGCGGTTCGCGAGGTGTCCAAGACACCTGCACACTCGCACCATAGCGCCGGGCGATTATTCGCCGCTTACCAGCGGCTTCGGGTCCCACCCAACCCGCGACCCGGAACGGAGGTCGAGGGACTCAGGCGGCGGGGGCCTTCGAGCGGGTGGACTTCGGGGCCATGGCGCCGAGCACCTCGCGGACCTGTTCGAGGATCCCGGTCGCGTCGATCCGCTGCTGGCGCCGCAGGTCGTCGACGGCGCCGTGATGGACGAAGCCCTCGGCCAGCGCCACCTTGTGCAAGGGGACGCGGATGCCGGCCCGGTTGAGGGCGTCCAGGACGCCATCCCCGAAGCCGCCCATGGCGGCGGACTCCTCGGCGGTCACGACCAGGCGCTTGCCGGCCGCGAGCTCGGTGATGAGCGCCTCGTCGAGTGGCTTCGCCCAACGGGCGTTGATGACCGTTGCGGCGACGCCGTCGGCCGTCAGCGCATCGGCGACGACCAGCAGCCGTTGGACGATGGGTCCGAACCCGACGAGCAGGAGGTCGTCGCCCTCCCGGAGGACCTCACCCCGACCGACCTCCAGCCGCTGGCCGACACGGTCGGGCACGTCCTCGCCGGCATCCCGCGGGTAGAGGAGGGCAACCGGCCCCGGCTGGGCGAGCGCGGTGACCACGAGGTCGCGCAGCTCCTGCTCGTCCTTCGGCGACGCGACCACCAGGTTCGGCAGTGATCGCATGCCCGGCAGCATGAACATGCCCTGGTGCGAGGTGCCGTCCTCGCCGACCAGACCGGATCGGTCGAGGCCGAGCAGGACCGGCAGCTCGTTCTGGCAGACGTCGTGGACGAGCCCGTCATACGCCCGCTGGCTGAACGTCGAGTAGAGCGCCACGACCGGGCGCATCCCGGCCAGCGCCAGGCCGGCGGCCATGGTGACGGCGTGCTGCTCGGCGATCCCGACATCGTGCAGGCGCGCCGGAAAGTGATCGCCGAAGCGAGACAACCCGGTGCCGGTCGGCATGCCGGCGGTGATGGCCGTGATCCGCTCATCGGTCTCGGCGAGCCGCACGAGCTCCTCGACGAACGTCTGGGTGTACGTCTTCGGCTTGCGCTTCGGCGCCTGCTCGGCGGGAAGCGGCTCTTCGGTCGGGTCGATCAGGCACAGGTCGATCGGCGGCAGCGAGGCGCCGTGGAAGCTCATCGAGTCCTCCTCGGCGGGCGCGTAGCCCCGTCCCTTGATCGTCTTGACGTGGACGACCACCGGCGCCTCGAGCTGGAAGGCGGCCTCGAAGGCCAGCTCCAGCTCCGCGAGGTCATGGCCATCGAGGACGCCGATGTAGGTGAGGCCGATGTCCTCGAAGAAGCCGACCTTTGCCCAGGATCGCTTGAAGCCCTCCTTCGCCCACGCGAGCGCCTGGAAGGCCGGCCGGCCGATGAGCGGAACGCGCGGCAGCGTGCGTTGGGT
>Ga0214468_1000267_pt1 | contig 16929 bp, 20 predicted proteins | sample RVTome_9_FD_187334 | JGI IMG/M metagenome (GOLD analysis project Ga0214468, IMG submission 187334) | Soil microbial communities from uranium-contaminated site in the Upper Colorado River Basin, Wyoming, United States - RVT155D38 HiSeq ...
CTACGTCGAGCTGATGGAGGAGGCGACGAAGATCGAGCCGTCGAGCGCCGACTTCCTCGCAGACGTGGATCCCGGCTTCTACGCCCAGAGCTATCTCCGCTCGTGGGCGTTCGAGGCCCGGATGAGCCTCTTCCTGCGGGACGAGTTCGGCACTGCCTGGTTCACGCGCCGCGAGGCCGGGTCGCTCCTCAGGGAGCTCTGGGCCGAGGGCCAGCGGCTGACCGCCGACGAGCTGATCGCGGAGCTCGACGGCTCGCGGCTCGAGCTGGAAGCAATCGTCGAACGAACGAAGGAGCCCCTACGAGCATGAGACGCATCGTGATCGCCGGCGCCGCCGGCCGTGACTTCCACAACTTCAACGTGGCGTTCCGGGACGACCCGGAGGCGCAGGTCGTCGCGTTCACCGCGACGCAGATCCCCGACATCGACGGACGCGTGTATCCGAGGGAGCTGGCAGGCGAGCGCTACCCGGGGGGCATCCCGATCGTGGCGGAGGACGGCCTCGCGGACCTCGTCCGCGACGAGAACGTGGAGGAGGTCGTCTTCGCCTACTCGGACGTCTCGCACGAGCACGTCATGCATCTCGGCTCGATCGCCCTCGCCGCGGGCGCCGACTACCGGCTGCTGGGCCCGCGCTCGACGGAGCTCACGTCCTCGAAGCCGGTGGTCGCGATCTGCGCCGTCCGCACCGGCTCGGGCAAGAGCCAGACGACCCGCAAGGTGGCGGCCGTCCTCCGCGAGGCGGGGCTGCGCGTGGCGGTGCTGCGCCATCCGATGCCGTACGGCGACCTCGTGCGCCAGCGCGTCCAGCGCTTCGAGCACTACGAGGATCTCGACGCGGCCGACTGCACGATCGAGGAGCGGGAGGAGTACGAGCCGCACCTCGCCGAGGGCAACCTCGTCTTCGCCGGCGTCGACTACGGTGCGATCCTCCGGCAGGCCGAGTCCGAGGCGGACGTGATCGTCTGGGACGGAGGGAACAACGACACGCCGTTCATCGCGCCGGACGTCCACATGGTCGTCGTCGACCCCCACCGCGCCGGCCACGAGCGCCGCTACCACCCGGGCGAGACGAACCTCCGGATGGCGGACGTCTGCGTCGTGAACAAGCTCGACAGCGCCCCGGCCGAAGGCGTCGAGGCCGTGCTCGCGTCGATCGAGGAGCTGAACCCGGCCGCCGAGGTCGTGCGCGCGAACTCCCCGATCGGCGTCGAGGGCAACGCGGAGGAGATCCGCGGCAAGCGCGTGCTCGCAATCGAGGACGGGCCGACGCTGACGCACGGGGGCATGGCCTACGGGGCCGCCGTCCTCGCGGCGCGCGAGCACGGGGCGGCCGAGCTCGTCGACCCGCGTCCGTTCGCGGTCGGCTCGATCGCCGAGACCTTGCACAAGTACCCACACGTCTCCGAGCTGCTCCCTGCGATGGGCTACGGCCGCGCGCAGATGGAGGAGCTCCGCGAGACGATCGCGCGCTCCGACGCCGACCTCGTCCTGATCGGCACGCCGATCGACCTCCGCCGGATCGTCGACCTCGACAAGCCGGCCATGCGCGTCACGTACCGCCTGGAGGAGATCGGCTCCCCCACGATCGAGGACGTCCTCCGCGCCCGCGGGATCCTCGTCGGCGAGCCGGCGCTGACGTAGGGCTCTCCGAAGGAACAGCGGCCGCGGGCCGGAAATCCAGCCGGATGACGAGCCGTGCGCCCACCGTGGTGGCGCTCGGCGGCAACGCGCTCCTGCGCCCGGGCGAGCGCGGGACGGCCGCCGAACAGCGCGCCAACCTCGCCGACACGTTCGCGTCGATCGCCGACCTGCTCCGCGCCGAGTCGGTCGTGCTCACGCACGGGAACGGGCCGCAGGTGGGAAACGAGCTCCTGCGCCACGAGCTCGCGGCGGCGGAGTCGCCCCCGCTCCCGCTCTATCTCGCGGTCGCGCAGACGCAGGCCGAGATCGGGGCGCTCGCCGTCTCCGAGCTCGAGCCGGTCACCGGCGGGCGGGCCGCGGTCGTGCTCACGCGCGTCGCCGTGGCCGCGGACGACCCGGCCTTCTCCCACCCGACCAAGCCGATCGGGCCGTTCTACGACGAGACGCGGGCCCGCGAGCTCGAGCGGGAGCGCGGCTGGCGCCTCAGTGAGGACGCCGGCCGTGGCTGGCGACGCGTCGTCCCGTCGCCGCGGCCGCTCGAGATCCTCGAGCTGGAGGCGATCCGCGCCCTCGCGGAGGCCGGCACGACTGTGGTCGCGGCGGGCGGCGGCGGGATCCCCGTGGTCGAGCGCGACGGGCGCTACGACGGCGTGGACGCCGTGATCGACAAGGACTTCGCCTCCGCGCTCCTTGCCGAGCGGCTCGGCGCCGGGCGGCTGCTCATCCTCACGCAGGTGCCCGCCCTCTACCGGGCGTTCGGGGCGCCGGAGCAGGAGCCGGTCGCCGAGCTCCGCGCGGACGAGGACGACAGCTTCGTCGCCGAGCTTCCGGCCGGGAGCATGCGCCCGAAGGTCGAGGCTGCGTTCGCGTTCGTCCGCGCGACGGGCGGGGAGGCGCGGATCGCGAGCGCCGAGGGGCTCCGCGACGGGGAGCTCGGCACGCGAATCGTGTCCGGTTAACGCCGAGGGGCGAGGCCGAACGCCCCGCCCCTTCCCCAGGAGAGCGCGGTACGGGCCTACGAGGTACGCGTGCCGGTGCCCTCGATCGCCGCCGCCTCGGAGCCGCCGATCCGAATCCGCTTCGGCTTCTGCTCCACCGGCTTCCGGACGCGCACCTCGAGCACGCCGGCCTTGTAGTCGGCCTGGATCTTCTCCTCGTCGACGCCCTGCGGAAGCGTGACGCTGCGCGCGAACTCGCCGAAGCGCCGCTCGTAGCGGTAGAAGCGGTCGCCCTCGGTCCGCTCGGCGCGCTCGCGGTCGCCGCTCACGGTGAGGACGTTGTCCTCGAGCTCGACGGAGATCCGGTCCTCCTCGACCCCCGGGAGGTCGAAGGAGAGCACGAGCTCACCGTCGGTCTCCCAGACGTCCACGGCCGGAAGCCACGTCGACGTTGCGCTGCCGTTGCCCGGCGTTCCCGTGCCGGCGACCTGGTTCATCCAGCGGCTCATCTCGCTCTGGAGCGCGGCGAGCTCGCGGAAGGGCTCCCAACGAACGACTGCCATCGAAAACCTCCCTACGCTGACGGTTTCGGGCCGAGCGTAGCAAAGACCTGCCTACCAAGCAAGAAGGAAACCTAAGCCTCTTACCATCAATGCACTCCGACCCTAAGATGCAGGCCGTGATCCCCGTCCACCTGAAGGGGCGCAGCTTCCTCCGCGTCAACGACTGGAGCCCCGAGGAGCTCGTCGCCGTCCTCGATCTCGCCGACCGGCTGAAGGCGCGCCTGAAGAGCGGCGTGGCCGACCGCGTGCTCGAGGGTCGAACGCTCGGGATGATCTTCACGAAGCCGTCCACGCGCACGCGCGTCAGCTTCGAGACCGGGATCTGGCAGCTCGGCGGGACGGGGCTCTACCTCTCGGCGAACGACCTCCAGCTCGGCCGCGGCGAGACGATCAAGGACACGGCCGTCGTCCTCTCGCGCTACCTCGACGGGATCATGATCCGGACGTTCGACCAGTCCGACGTCGACCAGCTCGCCGAGCACGGCGACGTCCCCGTCATCAACGGCCTCACCGACCGGTTCCACCCCTGCCAGGCGCTCGCCGACGTGATGACGATCCGCGAGCGCTTCGGCAAGCTCGAGGGCATCCGCGTCGCGTACCTCGGCGACGGCAACAACGTCTGCCACTCGCTCATGGTCGCGTGCGCGAAGCTCGGCGCCGAGTTCGTCGCGGCGACGCCGGAAGGCTACGAGCCGGAGGAGGAGGTCGTCGGGTGGGCCCGAGCGGCCGCGGAGGACTCCGGCGGTGAGGTCGGGCTGACGCACGACCGCGACGAGGCGATCCGCGGGGCGAACGTCCTCTACACCGACGTCTGGACGAGCATGGGCCAGGACGAGGAGCGCGAGCGGCGGCTCCGCGACCTCGAGCCGTACCGGATCGACGACCGTGTGCTCCGCCTCGCCTCGGGGAACGCGATCGTCATGCACTGCCTGCCGGCCCACTACGGCGAGGAGGTGACCGAGGCGGTCCTGCACGGCTCGCAGTCGGCCGCCTGGGACCAGGCCGAGAACCGCCTCCATGCGCAGAAGGCGTTGATGGCCCTCGTGATCGCGTAGGGCCCGGGCCCGCGTGCTCCCGCTCAAGGACGCGATTCCGACCCGGCGCTTCCCGGTGCTCACGGTCGCGTTCATCGCTGCGAACACCGGGGTCTGGATCTTCGTGCAGGGCGCAGGCGGTGAGCCCGGCTTCACGCAGTCGATCGTCGACCTCGCCTACCGGCCCTGCGAGGTCGACGGCTCGTGCCGCGACGTCGGCGAGTCGTGGCCGGTCAACGCGTTCACCTCCATGTTCATGCACGGCGACTGGATCCACCTGGGCGGCAACATGCTCTTCCTCTGGATCTTCGGCAACAACATCGAGGACGAGCTCGGGCGCGTGCGCTTCGTCGTCTTCTACCTCGCGGGGGGCTTCGCGGCCACGGCCGCCCAGTCGTTCGTGACGCTCGGCTGGGGCTCGGCCGAGGACGCGACGATCCCCAACGTCGGCGCGAGCGGCGCGATCGCCGCCGTGCTGGGCGCGTACATTCTCCTCCACCCACGCAGTCTCATCCTCACCTGGGTTTTCCCGATCTTCTTCATCCCGATTCCGGCCTTCCTCTACCTCGGCATCTGGTTCGGCCTGCAGCTGCTCGAGGGGAGCACGTCGTTCACCTCCCCCGGGGAGGGCGCCGGGATCGCGTACTTCGCGCACATCGGCGGGTTCGTCTTCGGGGTGCTCACGGTGAAGCTCTTCCACGCGGGCCGCTCGTACGAGGAGGCCTGGTGACGCGCGCGGAGTTCGAGGAGCACGTCGCCCGCGCGCTCGAGGGGCTGCCGGCCGAGCTGCGGCAGGCGATGTCGAACGTCGAGATCGTCGTGGAAGACGAGAACGAGGAGGAGCCGGACCTCTACGGCCTCTACGACGGCGTCGCGCTGACCGAGCGGGACTCGGGCTACGGGGGCGTCCTGCCGGACAAGATCTCCATCTACCGCCGCCCGCTCCTCGAGGACTTCGGGCACGACCCGGAGCTGCTCGAGGAGGAGATCCAGGTCACGGTCGTGCACGAGATCGCGCACCACTTCGGCATCTCCGACGCCCGCCTCGACGAGCTCGGCTGGGCCTAGCGCGCGCTAGCGTAGGACCATGCTCGAGGTCTGGGAAGGCGCCGATCCGGTGGGAGAGCTCTGCGCCTACCTGGAGGAGCGACGGTTCTTCGCGGACGGCGAGCGCGACGTCGTCGCGGACGTGCTCCTCGCGTACCGGGCGTCCGACGCCCTCCGGCGCCTCCCGGTCGCGGCGCCGCCCGAGCCTTGCCCGCTGCCGCTCGCCGCCTGCCGCATCCGCCCGGCCGCCGAGCCGGCCGTTTCGCCGGGGTCGTTCGCGATCGGGGACTGGGAGACCACCTGGGCGCCGGGCGACTACGCGGCCGCGGTCGACGACGTCCGGACGGCGATCGCGCGCGGGGACGTCTACCAGGTGAACCTCGTCCAGCACCTCTCCGCGCCGTTCCGCGGCGACCCGGCCGGCCTCGCGGCACGCCTTGCGCCGCTCCGGCCGCTCCACCCGGAGCCGCTCACGGGCACCGGGTGGACGGTCGTGTCGGCGTCACCTGAGGTCTTCCTGCGCCGCCGGGGACGGACGCTCTCGACCTATCCGATCAAGGGAACGCGCCCGCTCGGTGACGCCGACGACCTGGCCGGGTCGGAGAAGGACGGCGCCGAGCACGTGATGATCGTCGACCTCGAGCGCAACGACCTCTCGCGGGTCTGCGAGCCGGGGAGCGTCCGCTGGCCGGAGCTCATGTGCGAGCGGGAGCTCGCGGGGGTCACGCACCTCGTGTCGCGCGTCGAGGGGCGGCTGCGCGGCGAGGCCTCGCTCGCGGATGTCCTGCGGGCGACCTTCCCGGGCGGCTCGGTCACCGGCGCACCGAAGATTGCGGCGCTCGACCTGATCGCCGCCCTCGAGCCGGTCGGGCGCGGCGCGTCGATGGGCGCGATCGGCCGCATCAGGCCGAACGGCGACTTCGATCTCGCGCTGACGATCCGTACGTTCGCCGTTGCCGAGGGGCGCATCCACCTCTGGGTGGGCGGGGGCATCGTGTGGGACTCGGAGCCGGAGGCCGAGATCGAGGAGTCCTGGGTCAAGGCGCGGCCCCTCCTCGCCGCGGTCGGCGGACGCGTGGCGGGCCCGGTGCCGGCGTGACGCTCGTCGCGCTCGCGGTGCTCGGGCGCGGCGTCGTCGCGCCCGACGAGCCGGTCCTGCACGCAGACGACGAGGCCCTCCTCCGCGGCCGCGCGGCATTCGAGACGCTGCGCGTCTACGCCGGGCGCGCGTTCCGGCTGGACGATCACCTCGCGCGCCTCGCGGGCTCGGCCGAGCGGATCGGGCTTCCGGCCGTCGACCGGGACGCCTGCCGCGCGCTCGCCGGCGACGCGCTCGCCGCGGCCGGAGAGCCGGACGCCGTCCTGCGCCTGTACTGGACGGCCGGCCGGGAGGGAACGGAGGAGCCGAGCGGGCTCGCGCTCGTCTCAACCCTTCCGCCCGAGCTCGAGGAGCGCCGGGCGCGAGGCCTGCGCGTCGTCGCGCTCCCGCTCGGGTTCGAGGCGGACCGGCGCGCGGCCGCGCCGTGGATGCTGGGCGGCGTGAAGTCGACGAGCTACGCGGTGAACATGGCCGCGGAGGCCGAGGCGCGGCGGCGCGGCGCGGACGATGCCGTCTTCCTCGCCCGCGACGACGTCGTCCTCGAGGGCCCGGTCACGAACGTCTGGTGGCGGCTCGACCGCGTGCTCTACACGCCGGCGCTCGAGCTCGGCATCCTCGCCGGCGTCACGCGGGCGACCGTGGTCGAGGAGGCGGCCGGGCTCGGCTACGAGGTGCGCGAGGGCGTCTTCCCGCTCGCCCACCTGGCCGGCGCGGACGAGGCGTTCACGTCCTCGTCGGTGCGGGAGGTGATGCCGGTGGTCGAGCTCGACGGGCGCCCGGTCGGCGACGGCGCGCCCGGGCCGGCGGCGGCCGACCTGCAGGCGGCCCTCCGCGCCCGGGCGGCGCGACGCTGATGGTTCGCCGGGATCGGCGTGCTCGCGGGGCGACCCGGCGCCGTGTCCGGGTCGTCATCCGAGGGCGCGGCGATTGGCGGTCAACCATCTAAGCTGCGATCCATGCGGATTCTCTCGGTCATCCACGGCGAGAACGCACGCGCCGGCGTCTTCGGCGAGGAGGTCGTCGCGGAAGGTCACGAGCTGGAGGAGAAGAGCTTCGCCCTCGGCGATCCGCCCCGGGAGATCGAGGCGTACGACGGGGTGCTCGTGCTGGGCGGCTCGATGAACGTCCACGAGCTGGACGGCCACCCCTGGATCCCGGACGAGGCCCGCCTGATCGAGCGCGCGCTCGAGACGGGCGTCCCGGTGTTCGGCGTCTGTCTCGGCAGTCAGTTGCTCGGGGCGGTGGCGGGCGCACAGGTCTCGCGCGCGCCGGAGCCCGAGATCGGCTGGTTCGACGTCCAGACGACCACGGAGGCGCCGTTCGACCCGGTGTTCCGCGACCTGCCCGAGCGGTTCACCGCGTACCAGTGGCACAGCTACCAGAGCGAGCTCCCCGTGGGCGCGACCGCGCTCGCGCAGAGCTCCGTCTGCCTGCAGGCCTACCGCCTCGGCGACGCGGCGGCGTGGGGCACCCAGTTCCACGCCGAGGTGACGCGGAAGATCTGCGAGAGCTGGATCGCGAACTACGACACGGATCCCGACGCCGTCGCGCAGGGATTCGACCCCGAGGCGGAGCGCGCCCGCGTGGCCGAGGAGATCGGCCGCTGGAACGAGCTCGGGCGGCGCCTGATGCGCGGCTTCCTCGAGGTCGCTGCCGAGCGGTCCGGCGCCGAGCCCGCGCGCGCCACCGCGTGACCTCGCCGCTCGCCCGCCCACGTGGCGCCTTCCGCGCGGCCGCGGCGGCGAAGGTCGCCGACGGGCACGCGCAGCGCGCCCTGGACGACGCAACCGGGCGGCTCTACGGGCACCGGACCGCGGCCTGGGACGAGCTCGAGGGCGTCGAGGCGCTTCGCGAGCGCGCGCACGAAATCCGCACGCGGACGATGGCCGACCTCGAGCGCCACGTCGACGCGTTCGCCCGCGCGGTCGAGGAGCGCGGCGGGCACGTGCACCGCGCGACGACGGCCGTGGAGGCGCGCGAGACCGTGGTCGAGATCTGCCGGGGCGCCGGCGCGCGCCGCGCGGCAAAGTCGAAGTCCATGGCGACCGAGGAGATCGGGCTGAACCCCGCGCTCGAGGAGGCCGGCATCGAGGTGGTCGAGACCGATCTCGGCGAGTACATCCTCCAGCTCGGCGGCGAGCACCCGGTGCACATCGTGGCTCCCGCGATCGAGAAGACCGCAGCGGAGGTGGCCGAGCTCTTCTCGCGAGTCGAAGGCGCGCCGGTCTCGGACGACCTCGCCGAGCTGACCGCCACCGCGCGCCGGCGCCTGCGCGAGGTCTTCCTCACCGCCGAGGTCGGGATCACCGGCGCCAACTTCGGCGTCGCGGAGACCGGCTCGATCTGCCTCGTCTCGAACGAGGGGAACGCGCGCCTCGTCTCGTCGCTCCCGCGTGTCCACGTGGCGGTGATGGGGATGGAGCGCGTCGTCCCGACCCTCGACGAGGTCGCCGTCCTCCTGCAGCTCCTGGCCCGGAGCGCGACCGGCCAGAAGCTGACGAGCTACACGACGCTCGTCACCGGACCGCGCCGCGCAGGCGAGAAGGACGGCCCGGAGGAGCTCCACGTGGTGATCGTTGACAACGGCCGGACCGACATCCTGGGCGGGCCGTACCGCGAGATGCTGAACTGCATCCGTTGCGGAGCCTGCATCAACGTGTGCCCCGTCTACCGGAAGGCGGGCGGCGCTGCGTACGGGCCCGTGCTCTCGGGGCCGATGGGCGCGGTCTACGGGCCGCTGCTCGCCGGGCTCGAGCAGGCGCCCGACCTTCCCCACGCGTCGTCGCTCTGCGGCGCGTGCACGGCCGCGTGCCCGGTGAAGATCCCGCTCCACGAGCTGCTCCTCGACCTGCGACGCGACGGGGTCGCCGCGCGCGTCCCGCCGCTCGGGGAGCGGCTCGCATTCGCGCTCTGGTCGCTCGCCTGGTCCCGGCCGGGGACGTACCGGCTCTCGACCCGGCTCGCCCGCCTCGGCGCCCCGCTCGCGGGGCTGATCGGGCCCGGGCGGGCGTGGAGCCGCGGCCGCGCGCTGCCGCGGCTTGCGCGACGGCGCTTCCGCGACCGTTGAGCCCCGAGGGCCTCGTCGACCGCTTCGTCCTGAACGCGGAGCGCAACGGGATGGCCGTCCACCGCGGCGAGCCGCCCGTGCTCGACGGCGCGGAGACCTCCGAGGCCGTCTACGGCCTCGCCGACACCGGCTCGGTCGTCCTTGCCGCCTCGCCTGCCGAGCCGCGCGCCCGCTCCCTCCTCCCCGACCGCCATGTGACAGTCCTGCGCGAAGACCGGATCCTCCCCGGTCTCGCCGAGCTCTTCGCCGCGCTCGGTGGCGAGCTGCCGAGCGCGCTCGCGATCGTGAGCGGGCCGAGCAGAAGCGCCGACATCGAGCAGCGCCTGACGACCGGCGTGCACGGGCCCGGCGAGGAGCACGTCGTCCTGGTGCCGCCGCCAAGCCCCTAGGCGTCGCGGCGCGACCACTCATGCCAGGAGCCCTCGTAGTTCTCCGCCTCGAGGCCGCCTGCGCGCAGGGCGGCGGCGGCGAACGCGGAGCGCTGGCCGGAGTGGCAGTACGCGACGATCGGGCGCGAGACGTCCGCGCCGCGCTCCGAGAGCAGCGCGGGCAGCGCGGCGGGCTCGGTGTCGAGGATCTCGGTGATGTCGACGTGCACGGCGCCCTCGATGTGCCCCTGGCGCGGGTCGCACCCGTAGCCGGCCTCGCCGTCGTACTCCGCGCGCGAGCGGACGTCGAGCAGCGTGACCGCGCCCTCCGCCAGCCTCCGCGCGAGCTCGTCGCCCGTCACGGGACGTCCTCGGCGAAGCGGAGCAGGCGGCGCGCCAGCTCCTCCGGCCATTCGAGCGGCGGGAGGTGGCCCGTTCCGGCCAGACGGACGAGCTCGCCGTGCGGGACTGCCGCGGCGACGGCCTTCACCTCCTCGAGCGGGACGACCGCGTCCTCCTCGCCGCGGACGACGAGGACGGGGACGGTGATCCCGGCAAGCAGCGGACGTGCGTCGGGTCGGTCGCGCATCGCGGCGAGCGCGGCGGTGAGCGTCTCCGTGTCCTGCGCGAGCGCGATCTCCGCCGCGCGCCCCGCCACCGCCGGCGGCACGGTCGGCGGGAGGAGGCGCTCCGCGAGGCCGGGCCAGAGCTCCTCGACACCCCGCTCGCGGAGGAAGGCGATCGTCCCGTCGCGGCTCTCACGCACCTTGGGCGAGTCGTCGGCCGCGCGCGACCCGACGAGCGCGAGCCGCGCGATCCGCTCCGGCGCTCGGCGCCAGAGCTCGAGCGCGAGATAGCCGCCCATCGAGCTGCCGACGGCGACGAACGGGCCCGGCTCGTCCTCGAGCAGCCGGTCGGCCCAGGCGCCGAGCGTCTCGAGGCCGGACTCCGGAGGCAGGTTCGGCGCGGCGACCTCGTGCCCGGCGTCCTCCAGGCGCTCCGCGACCGCATCCCACATCCGCCCGTCGAACGGGAAGGCGTGCAGAAGGAGAAAGCGGCTCATCGAGGCTCGGCGGCGGGACGGCGCATCAGGAGAGCGTAGACCGCCGCCGCACCCGCCAGCAGCACGAGCCAGGCGAACGAGAGCGACGGGCGCAGCGCGCTCGGGATCTCGACCGACACGGTGCCGCGCTTCACGAGCTGCTCGAGCCAGAAGTCCTGCACGGCGTTCCAGAGCCCGTACGCGAGCATGAGCGCGAGATAGGCGGTCGTCGCGACCCGGAGCCGCGGGCGCGCCATCCGCCCGAGCTGCCGCGTGAGCGCGAGCGCCACGAGGGCGAGGAGGGCGCCGTCCGTCCCGTGGTGGTGGCCGAGGTGGACGGCGCGCAGCTCCGGCTGGCCGGGCTCCGGGACGATCTCCTGCGCGAAGACGAGCGAGCCGAGGCCCGGCACGTCGTCGGCATAGAAGCCGAGCTCGGAGAAGAGCCAGGGGATGGAGATCGCCACGACGACGACCGCGAGCGCGAGGCGGAGCGCGTCCCCGGGCACGCGCGCGCGCACGCCGCCGACGCCGCGCCGTCGCGCGACCGCGATGGTGAGGGCCAGCGCGAGCGCGACGCCGAGCGCGGGGATCGCGTTGACCCACTTCGCGTCGAGGTCGGACTGGTCGACGACCCCGGGGACGACGACTACCAGACAGAGCGCGGCCGAGAGCAGAGCGAGCGCGTCGACGGCCCGCGAGCGTCCCCGGTCGGCGACGAGCCCGAGGATGCCGGCCGCCACCAGCGCGAGCGGGAAGTTGACCACGACGAGCGCCCGGCCGAGCCCACCCCGCAGACCCTCGACGGAGGTGTTGTAGAGGTCCGCCGCAGGCAGGCGCGCATACGTCACGAGCACGGCGAGAGCGAGAAGCGCACAGAGCGCCCAGACCGCGAACGCCTCGCCGAGCCCCGCGCCGCGCTGCGCGTCCGGCTCGGACATCGCCCCGAGCCTAGATCACGGCGCGACCGATGAGAAGAGGCGCCCGAGCGGCAGCCGCCCGTCGAGGAGCGCCCGCCCGACGATCGCGCCCTCGCAGCCCGCCTCTGCGACCGCGCGAAGGTCGCCCTCGGAGGCGATCCCGCCGGCCGCGAGCACCGGGAGCCCCGAGGCGGCGACGACGGAGCGGAGGAGCATGACGTCCGGCCCGGCGAGCGTCCCGTCGCGCTCGACCGCGGTGCAGAGGATCCGCGCGACGCCCGCCTCGGCACAGCGGGCGGCGGCGTCCTCGGCGGCCAGGCCCGTCTCGCGGAGCCAGCCCTCGACGGCGACCTTCCCGCCGCGGACGTCGACCGCGACGACGAGCCGCTCGCCGAACCGGGCCGCGTACCCCGCGAGCGCCCCGGGATCCGCGAAGGCGGCGGTGCCGACGACCACCCGCGCCGCGCCGGCGGCGAGCAGCCTCTCGACGTCGGCAGGCGAGCGCACGCCGCCCGACACCTGCAGCGCGGCCGGCGGCGCCGCCTCCACGAGGCGCGCGACGAGCTCCGGCCGGATCCGCCCCGCGCGCGCGCCGTCGAGGTCGACGACGTGCAGAAGCGGCGCACCGGCCTCCGCGAAGAGGCGCACGCGCTCGGCGGGATCGCCCGCGCGCACGGTCACGCGGTCGTAGCTCCCCTGCTCCAGGCGGACGGCCTCGTCGCCGAGCACGTCAACGGCCGGCAGGATCTGCAACGCGGTCCATGTCATCGTGTTAGTATGCTACTACGCTGATGGAGGCCCGACACGGAGACGAATGGCGGACACCGGAGACACGAGAGCTCGTCCAGACCCTGCTGACCCTGCGGACGCCGGAGGAGCTGGAGGCATTCCTGCGGGACCTCTGCACGCGCTCCGAGCTGGAGGCGCTCGCGCACCGCTGGCACGTGGCGCGGCTCCTGGACGAGGGCCTGCCGTACCTGGAGGTCGCGCGCAGGGCGCACGCCTCGACGACGACGGTGACGCGCGTGGCGCAGTGGCTCAGGCACGGCGAGGGCGGCTACCGCTTGGCGCTCGATCGCCGGACGGGCGCGGCGACCGGCTGACGATCGCCGTCCCGGCCAAGGGACGGCTCCGCGAGCCGGCCGTCGAGCTCCTCGAGCACGCCGGCCTCGGGCCGGAGCGGCCCGGCGACCGCGCCCTCGCGTTCCCCTGCCGCGACGCGCCGGTGGACGTCCTGCTCGTCCGTGCCGCCGACGTGCCCGAGTACGTCCAGGACGGTGTCGTCGACTGCGGGATCACGGGCGCCGACCTCGTGCGCGAGCGCGACGCGAATGTCGAGCAGCTGCTCGCGCTCGGCTTCGGCACGTGCACGCTCGAGGCGGCGGTGCCGGAGGAGTCGCCGGCGACGTCGCTCGAGGATCTCGACGGCCTGCGCGCCGCAACGGTCTACCCCCACCTCGCGCGCGAGACGCTCGCCGAGCGCGGCGTGGCGGTCGAGCTCGTCGAGGTGACCGGCTCCGTCGAGGTCGCGCCCCGGCTCGGCCTCGCGGACGCGATCGTCGACCTCGTCTCGAGTGGGAACACGCTGAAGACGAACGGGCTCCGGTCCCTCGGCGTGCTCTTCCGGTCGGAGGCCGTGCTCGTGGGGCGCCGCGACGGAGACGGGCGCGCGCCGGAGCTCGCGGCCATCCTGCGCAGCGTCGTCGAGGCGCGGGGCGCGCGGTACCTCATGCTGAACGCGCCCCAGGGAGCGCTCGACACGATCGTCGGCCTGGTGCCGGGGTCGCGCTCGCCGAGCGTGCTCCCGCTCGCCGAGCCCGGGATGGTCGCGGTACACGCGGTCGTCCCGGCCTCGGAGGTCTGGCGCCTGCTGCCGCAGCTCGAGGCGGCCGGGGCGTCCTCGATCCTGCTCATGCCGGTCGAGCGGATGCTCGCGTGAGCGTCCAGGCCGTCGCCGAGATCGTCGCCGACGTGCGCGCGCGCGGTGGCGCGGCGGTGCGCGAATGGAGCCTGCGGCTGGACGGCGTCGAGCCGAGTCGCGCCGAGCCCGAGGGCGAGGTTCCCCGCGACGCGCTGCTCGCGCTCGCGGACGCCGTCGAGCGCTGGCACGCCGTGCAGCGCCCGGCGGACGTGCGCCTCGAGGTCGCTCCCGGCGTCGAGCTCGAGCGCCGCTGGGTGCCGCTCGGCTCCGTGGGGATCTACGTGCCGCGCGGCCTGCTCTCCACCCTGGTCATGTGCGCCGTCCCGGCGCGGCTCGCGGGCGTCTCGCGCGTCGTCGTCGTCACGCCTCCGGAGGGCGCCCGGCTCGTCGCGGCCGCCGCGAAGCTGCTGGACATCGAGGAGGTCTGGGCGCTCGGCGGCCCCCAGGCGATCGGGGCGCTCGCGTACGGGACGGACGACATCGCCCCCGTGGACAAGATCGTCGGGCCCGGGAACGCGTACGTGAATGAGGCGAAGCTCCTCGTCGCGCGTAACGTGGCGATCGACCTGCCGGCCGGGCCGTCCGAGCTCGTCGTGCTCGCCGGGCCGGACGCCGAGGCGGAGGTCGCCGAGCGGGAGCTCGCCGCGCAGGCCGAGCACGGGCCCGGAACGCGCTGCCGGCTCGTCGAGCTGGACGGCGACACCGAGGCGGCGCTCGCCGAGCTCGAGGCGGCGGCACCGGAGCACGTGCTCCTGCTCGGCGCGGAGGCGGAGGCGCTCGCACCGCGAATCCGCAACGCGGGCGCGGTGTTCGTCGGCGCATCGTCGTCGGTCGCGGCGGGCGACTACGCGACGGGCGGGAACCACGTCCTGCCCACCGGCGGCTGGGCGCGGGCGACCGGCGGGCTCGGCCTCGAGACGTTCCTGAAGCCGGTCACGGTGCAGCGGCTCACCCGGGAAGGGCTCGCGCGCCTCCGCCCGACGGTCGAGGCGCTCGCCGCCGCGGAGGGGCTCCCGGCGCACGCGGAGGCGGTACGGCGATGAGAGCGCTCCCCGCGTCGTTCCGGCCGTACGGCTGGGCGCCCTCGACGGACGAGATCGCGCGGCTCGCCGGGCTCGATCCGGTCGAGGTGCTCCGCTTCGACGGGAACGTCCCACCGGAGCCGCCCCCGTCTGCGCGGCCGGGCGCGATCGCGCAGCGCCTCGCGGTCGTCAACGAGTACCCGCACGGCGGCTACGGGCCCCTCGTGCCGGCGATCGCGCGCTACGCGGGGGTCGAGCCGGAGAACGTCGTGCTCGGCGCCGGCGCGGACGACCTGATCTTCCTCGTCGCGCGCGCGTTCGCCGGGCCGGGCGACGAGGTCGCGATCGACCCGCAGCCGACGTACCCGCTCTTCGGGATCGCGGCCGGGGTGGCGAGCGCGGACGTCGGCGACACCGCTCCGGCGCTCACGTTCTCCTGCCGTCCGAACAACCCGAGCGGCGACCTGCCCGACCTTCCGGCCGCGCGCCCGCTCGCGGTAGACGAGGCGTACTTCGAGTATGGGAGCGAGTCGGCGGTGGGGCTCCTCGACGACGGCGTGGTCGTGATTCGCACGTTCTCGAAGGCGTTCGGCCTGGCCGGGGCACGGATCGGTTATGCGCTCGCCGCGCCGGACGTCGCGGCCGAGCTGCGGGCCCGCCAGCACCCCGCACCGGTCTCGACGCTCTCCGCCGAGCTCGCCGTGGCGGCGCTCGCCGACCCGCCGGACGTCGCGCCGGTCCTGGAGGAGCGCGAGCGGGTGGCCGAGGCCCTGCGCGCCCTGGGGCTCGCGCCGCTCCCCTCCTGGACGAACTTCCTCTTCGTCCCGGTCGACGGGGCTCGCGACCTCGCGGCGCGGCTCCTCGCACGCGGGCTCGCGGTGCGGCAGTTCGACGACGGGATCCGGCTCTCCGTTCGCGACCAGGCGGACGACGATGTGCTGCTCGAGGCGCTCGCCCGGGAGCTCGACCGCCCGAGCCCGGTTCCGCCGGGCGGCGGGCGGCGCGCCCGGCTCGTGCGGGCGACGGCTGAAACGCGCATCCGCGTGCGGCTCGCCCTGGACGGCACGGGCCGCGTGTCGGTCTCGACCGGTGCCGGGCTCTACGACCACTTCCTCGAGCAGCTCGGCTTCCACGGCGGCCTCGACCTGCTCGTCTCCGGCGCCGGCGATCTCGAGACCGGCGAGCACCACACGGCCGAGGACGCAGCGCTCGCGCTCGGCGCCGCGCTCGACCGCGCGCTCGGCGACCGGCGCGGGATCGCGCGCTACGGAAGCGCGGAGGTGCCCATGGACGACGCGCTTGCACGAGCGACCGTCGACCTCGGCGGGCGCCCGTGGTCGGAGATTCGGCTCTCGACCGAGCCCGGCCTCGCCGCGCACGTGCTCGGGAGCCTCGCGCAGGCAGGGCGGCTGGCCCTCCATGTCGAGGCGACCGGGCACGACCCGCACCACGTCGCCGAGGCGGCGTTCAAGGCGACCGGCCGCGCGCTTCGCGCTGCGCTCGCGCCCGAGGGCGCGGGCGTGCCGTCGACGAAGGGGCTCCTGTGACGGTGAGGGTTGCTGTCTGCGACTACCGCGCGGGGAACGTGCGCTCCGTGGCGGTCGCCCTTCGGCGGCTCGGCGCCAACGTGGAGGTGACGCGGTCGGCGGAGGCCGTGGCCGGCTGCGACCTCGCCGTGCTCCCCGGGGTCGGCTCCGCGGCTGCGGCGATGGCCGCGCTCCGCGAGGACGGGCTCGACGACGCGCTGCGGGCGCGCGTCGAGGCCGGGCGCCCGACGCTCGGGATCTGCCTCGGCCTCCAGCTCGCGCTCGAGGAGTCGGAGGAGGACGGCGGCGTGCCCGGGCTCGGCCTCGTCCCCGGCCGCGCGCGCCGGCTGACCGGCGAGCGCGTCCCCCGACTGGGGTGGGCGCCGGTCGAGCCGCTGGGAGAGGCGTTCTACTTCGCGCACTCGTACGCGGCCGAGACGCCGGCGGGGACCGCGACCTCCGAGGGAATCGTCGCCGAGGTGCGCGCGGGGACCTTCCTCGGGGTCCAGTTCCACCCGGAGAAGAGCGGCCCCGCCGGGGCGCGCTACCTGGAGCGATGCCTCTCCCCCGCCTGATCCCGTGCCTCGACGTCGCCGGCGGCCGCGTCGTCAAGGGCGTCCGTTTCAGGGGCCTCCGAGACGTCGGCGACCCGGTGGAGCTGGCGGCCGCGTACTCGGACGCGGGCGCGGACGAGCTCGTCTTCCTCGACGTCGAGGCGACGGTCGCCGGTCGTGGTGCGCT
>Ga0214468_1000268_pt1 | contig 16924 bp, 11 predicted proteins | sample RVTome_9_FD_187334 | JGI IMG/M metagenome (GOLD analysis project Ga0214468, IMG submission 187334) | Soil microbial communities from uranium-contaminated site in the Upper Colorado River Basin, Wyoming, United States - RVT155D38 HiSeq ...
GGGCGGCGGGGGCAGTCGGGGCCTCGGGGCCGGCCCCCTCCGGCATGGGCGAGGCGCCGGACGGGGTGGGGAGGAGGAGGAAGGCGAGGCCGAGGAGGGTGGGTGAGCGGCGGGTCACGTTCAGCGTTCCCAGAGCTCTTCCAGTGAGGTGTCGACGCGCTTGCCGATGGCGTAGTGCTCATCGAGGAGCCGGTCGAGGGCCTCTCCTTCGCGGCCGAGGCGCTCTTCGAGGGCGGGGTTGTCGGGGAAGCGGTCGAGGCCGCGGCGCCAGATGGCGCGGGCGGCGTCGAGGTCGCCGAGGCGCCAGTGGGCGTCGCCGAGGGCGATCCAGGCGTGGGCGTGGAAGGGTGCGGGACTCTCCTTCGGCTCGAGCTCGACCGCCCGTTCGAGGTCGGCGATCCCCTTCCGGGTCCGGCCGAAGATGGCCGGCCAGAAGACGTAGCTGTTGCCACGGGTGTAGAGGGCGAGCCAGCTCGGCTCGAGCTCGATCGCCTTGCTGAAGTGGCCGAGGGCGCGGTCGGCGAGGATCACCTGGGTCACCGCGCCGGCGGACGGGATCTTGTCGACGAAGGCGTAGCCGAGGTTGAGCCGCACTGCGGCCGACCCCGGGTGGTCGTCGACGAGCTCTTCGAACAGCGCGATCGACCGGTCGTAGGCCTCGGCGGCGATGGCCGCCTGGCGGTACTCGGCGCTCCAGCGCAGCTCGCCGGGCGCGGCACGGACGGCTCGCTCGTAGGCTTTCAGGGCCCGGGCGTGCTCGCCGGCCGCGAGGGCGGCGCGGGCGGCACGGACGTCGGCCGGTGGCTCGGGGGGAGCCGGGCTCGCCGCCGCGAGGCCGAAGGCGGGGGAACAGATCAGCGAAAGGAGGAAGGCAGCGGCCACGGCCGGATCGGGATGGAGACGTCGCGTCATCGAAGACCTCGTCGATTCAACCACGTGGCGGTGTCACCGCTGAACGGGACCGCGCGCCGAGATCGCCTTCGTCGCCGGGACCTCTCTCGAGGCCCGACCCGTGCCCCGCGGTCTCCTCGTCACCGTCCGCGGCTCCCGCGCCGCGGGTCTGCAGCTCGGGCCGGCCGCCCTCGACGAGCCGGTAGATCTCGTCCGCGGCCAGCCCTTCGAACACCTGCCGCCCGCCGGAGGGCCAGCGGACCTCGAGGCGTTCGATCGTCGTCTCGCCGCCGAGGCCGAAGTGGACGCGTCGGGAGCTCTGCCCGGCGAAGCCGTTGCCGCCGTTGACGAACGACGCCCGCTCGCGGCCGCCGGCGGTCAGCCGGACGACGGCGCCGATCGCGTCGCGGTTCGACCGCCGGCCCTCGAGCACGAGCTCGACCCAGTGGGCCGCGGGCGAGACGTTGCGCCACAGGTGGGGCGGCGCGTTCGCGTTGGCGACGAACAGGTCGAGCCGGCCGTCGTCGTCGAAGTCGGCGACGGCGACCCCGCGGCCGTCGAGGATCGAGTCGACGCCGTGGCGGGCGGCCTCGTCGCGGAAGAGCGAGCCCCCGAGATTGTGGAAGAGCTTCGACCGCTGGTAGCCGGATAGGGTCTTCTCACCCATCGGCGGCCAGTTGCGGGCGTCGGCCAGGTCGACGTCGGGGCGGACGATCAGCTCGAAGATGTCGAGCACGTAGTTCTCGTCGCCGGCCGACACCCACCCGTTGACCACGTACAGGTCGAGCCATCCGTCGTTGTCGTAGTCGAAGAACTTGCCACCCCAGCCCCAGCCGGTGTCCCAGGTGCCGGTCTCCTGCGCCACGTCGGTGAAGGTGCCGTCGCCGTCGTTGCGCCAGAGGAAGTTGCCCTCCCGCATGTACTCGTCGGTGATGTTCGTCACGTAGACGTCGAACCGGCCGTCGCCGTCGAAGTCGCCCCAGTCGGCGTTCATCCCCTTCTTGGTGTCGATCCCGATCGCGCTCTCCGTGGCGTCGGTGAAGGTGCCGTCGCCGTCGTTGACGAAGTAGCGGTCGGTGCCGAAGTCGGCGGCGACGTAGAGGTCGTCGTCGCCGTCGCCGTCGGCGTCCGCGTGGCCGAGGTCGAGGGTCCAGCCGGTGTGCCCGGCGAGGCCGGCGGCGCGGGTCGCGTCCTCGAAGGTGCCGTCGCCGCGGTTGCGCCACAGGGTCAGACCGCCGCCGTTCGCCGCGGTCTCGAAGCTCTCGGGGAAGAAGCGCGGGGTCGCCGGGTCGAACAGGTCGACCGGCGGGAAGTAGTTGCCGACGAACAGGTCGAGGTCGCCGTCGCGGTCGTAGTCGAAGGCGACGGCGACGATCGAGTTGAGCCGCGCCGTCAAGCCCGCCGCCGCGGTCACGTCGCGGAACGTGCCGTCGCCGAGGTTGCGGTAGAGCAGGCTCTGGCCGAAGCGGACGACGTAGAGGTCGCGCCGGCCGTCGCCGTCGTAGTCGAGCCAGAGCGCGTTCGCCGAGGCATTCTTCGCGTCGTTGCCGGCGGCGACGCCGGCGGCTTCGGCGACGTCCTCGAAGGTGAGGTCGCCGCGGTTGCGGTAGAGGCGGTTGCGCCCGTCCGCCGCCGAGTCGGTGACGAAGAGGTCGTCCCGGCCGTCGCCGTCGAAGTCGGCGACCGCGGCCGAGGCGCCGAGGGCCGTGTAACCCTCCATGATGTGCGCGTACGGGTTGTCGAAGCTGCGGTTGCGGTGCGGGCGGGCGACGCCGGCGGCCGCGGTGACCTCCTCGAACCAGGGGGCGCGCGAGCGCGCGGAGGGCGGGGCTTCGCCGTCCGCGGCGGTCGAGGGGCGGACGACCGCGAGGAGGCCCGCCACGGCGAGCAGGGCCCCGAGCGCGGCGGGACGGCACGGATCGATCGACGGCATGGGAGGACCTCGCCCGAGAGTCTACAAGCGGCCCTCCGGAGGAGCTGCCGACGGTCGGGCGTGGAGCGGGACGATCGCGGGGACTCTGCGGGGGCGGACCGCGAGGCGTCAAGGACCATCCCGGGTCCAAAACCGATCCACCGGGTCGACCCCCGGATCGCGACGGGCCTTGCATCGGATATGCTGAAACGACCCTGAACGCGGTCTCCAGGAGCGATCGAGGATGAGCCCGGCGCAGCGTCAGTCCGGCCGCGCAGCGGTCGTCGGCGGCTCGAGCGGCGAGCGCCCGGACGGCGCCGGCTCGCTCGCCGGAGCCTTGCGGGCCGAGCTCGCGGCGGCGGGCGGCGCATGGGAGCTCTTCCCGGCGGACGGAGAGCTCGCCGGCCGGCTCCGGGAGACCTCCCCCGAGGCCACGGTCGTCGTCCCACGGTGCGTCCGCGGCCGCCCGAGCGCCGAGGAGGCCGCCGCCGTCTTCGGCGCGCTCGCCGCCTCGACGGTCGCCCGTGTCGTCGCCGTTTCGAGCACCGAGGCCTACGAGCCCCATCACCACCACGTCGGGATGGTCGGGGAGGGCTACCCGCTGCGCCCCGGCGCGAACCCGATCTCGGCTGCCTGGCGGCGGTTCGAGGAGACGGCCGCCCGCGCCTTCGAGGCGCAGCCGGGGCGACTGACCTTCCTGCGGGCGGCACCGGTCCCGCGGGCGGGCAGCGGCGACTTCTTCAGCCGGCTCCTCAGCGGCCGGGCGGCGTGGACGGTGCCGGGCTTCGATCCGGGGATCCAGCTCCTGGCGCTCTCCGACCTCGCCGCCGCCGTGCGGGGCGCGCTGGCGCGCGGGGCGGCCGGCAGGCGGCCCGAGGGCGTCCCGGCCGCCGGCGCGCCCGCCGGACCCGAGGTCTTCAACGTCGTCCCCGCGGCCGTCGTGCCGCTGCGCAGGGCGCTCCGCCTCGCGGGCGTCCGCCGGGTGCCGGTGCCCCGGTGGGTCCAACGCCTGGCCCGCCGGGCGGCCGGCGGCGAGGGCCCGGAGAGGGTCGAGTTCCTGCGCCACCCGTGGACGGCGTCGGGGGAGCGGGCGCGCCGCGAGCTCGGCTTCACGGCACGGCTCGGCTCGGCGGAGACGGCCCGGGGCATGCGGGCGGGGCGCGGCCCGGCCGCGGTCGGGCCGGCCGAGCCCCACGACGACTTCGGCGTCGACGCCGGCTACATCGACGCCCACCGCCGCACCTGGCTGCGCCTGCTGCACGACGTCTACTGGCGGGTCGAGTCGCGCGGCATCGAGCACGTTCCGCGCGAGGGGCGCGGGGTGCTCGTCGGCGTGCACCGCGGCTTCATGCCCTTCGACGGCGTGATGGCGCTCCACCTGGTGCGTCGCGAGACCGGCCGCATCCCGCGATTCATGCTCCACCCGACCCTGGTCAAGTTCCCGTTCCTCGCCGACTTCATGCGCAAGCTCGGCGGGGTGATGGCGTGCGCCGACAACGCCGACCGCGTGCTCTCGGCCGAGGGGCTCCTCGCCATCTACCCGGAGGGGATCCGGGGCGCCTTCACCCCCTACCGGCACGCCTACCGGCTCGGCAAGTTCGGGCGCGACGAGTACGTGCGCATGGCGCTGCGCAACCGGGCGCCGCTGGTGCCGTTCGTCACCGTCGGCAGCGCCGAGATCTACCCGATCGTCGGGCGGGTCGACTGGCGCTGGTGGAAGCGCTATTCGGAGTGGCCCTACCTGCCGGTCACCTCGCCGGTCCCGCTTCCCGCGAAGTGGCACACCCTGTTCCTGAGCCCGGAGCACGTGGAGCGCGAGCACTCTCCCGAGGCGGCGGACGACCCCGAGGTCGTCGCCGCGATCAGCCGGCGGGTCCGCCGCCGGATGCAGGAGGCGATCGAGGCGATGCGCCGCCGCCGCCCCTCGATCTTCCACGGGTCGGTGTTCGAGGGGGAGGGGCTGCGGCCCCTCGCCGGCGAGGGCGGCGGAGCGGCGCCCGTCACCCCGTCGCAACCGAGGAACCCCGCGGCCGCTCCTGCGCGGCCGGGCCCGACGAGACCGGCGAGATAGGCTTGGACGTAACGGCATACCTAGACTTTCGCCCACGGCGAGACGGAGGCCGCCATGCAGGCCGAGACCGAGACCACCGCCATCGACACCGCGGCGATCAAGGCCAGGATCAAGGAGATCATCGCCAACGTGACGAGCATCGACCCCGCCTCGATCGGGGACACCGAGTCCTTCACCGCCGACCTCGACCTCGATTCGCTGTCGCTGCTCGAGATCGGCGTGGACGTAGACTACGAGTTCCAGCTCGGCCTGCCGGAAGAGCGGATGCGGGGGATCGACTCGGTCGAGCAGACCGCCGCCCTGGTCGAGGCCCGGATGCGCGAGAAGCTGGCGGAGGTGGCCTGAACAGCCATGCAGCCGAGGATCGTCGTTACAGGGATCGGGGCGGTCACCCCGGTCGGCACCGGCCGCGAGGAGATGTGGGCGGCCCTGCTCGCCGGGCGCTCCGGCTTCTCTCCGGTCGAGAGCTTCGACACTTCGCGCTACCCGGTCCACGTCGGCGCTGAGGTCCGGGGGTTCGAGCCGGACCGCCACCTGCGCCGCCTCGCCCCCGGCGAGGTCGGCCGCGCCTCGCAGCTCGCGGTCGCCGCGGGCCGCCTGGCGCTCGCCGACGCCGGCCTAGACCCCGACGCGCTCGACGCGGAGCGCTGCGGGGTGGCGATGGGCACCACCTCGGGCGAGCCGCAGATCGTCGAGCGGTTCGACGACCGGGTGGCCGGCGACGAGCTCGACCGGGTCGACGGCGAGTTCATGGACCGCTACCCGAGCCAGCTGATCGCCGCCAACCTGGCCGCGGAGATCGGCTTCGCCGGCCCGGTGACGATGATCCCCACCGCCTGCGCCGCGGGCAATTACGCGGTCGCCCACGCCTTCGACGTGCTGCGCGCCGGGCGCGCCGACCTGATGCTCGCCGGCGGCGCGGACTGCTTCTCGCGCATCACCTACACCGGCTTCGCCCGGCTCGGCGCCATCGCCCCCGAGCGTTGCCAGCCGTTCGACCGCGACCGCCAGGGGATGATCCCCGGCGAGGGCGCGGCGGTCCTCGTCCTCGAGACGGCGGAGCGGGCGGCGGCGCGCGGCGCCCGGGTGTGGGCCGAGATCGCCTCGTACGGCCTGACCTGCGACGCCCACCACATGACCGCGGCGCACCCCGAGGGGGACGGCGCCGCCCGGGCGATGGAGGAGGCGCTGGCCGCCGGCGGCCTCGGCCCCGATGACGTCAGCTACGTCTCCGCCCACGGCACCGGCACGCCGACCAACGACCGGCTCGAGGCGGCCGCGGTCCGCCGCGTCTTCGGCGAACGGCGGGTGCCGGTGTCCTCGATCAAGTCGATGATCGGGCACACGATGGGGGCCGCCTCGGCCATCGAGGCCGCCGTCTGCGCCCTGGCGGTCACCGACGACCGGGTGCCGCCGACCGCCAACTTCGAGCGGCCCGACCCGGACTGCGACCTCGACTGCGTGCCGAACGAGGCGCGCGAGATGCCGGTCGAGGCGGCGATGAACAACGCCTACGCCTTCGGCGGGAACAACGCCTCGGTGATCTTCCGGAAGTGGCGTCCGTGAGCGCCGCGGTCGCGATCACCGGCGTCGGCGTGGTCACCCCGCTGGGCGACGCCCTCGGCGCGCTCCACGAGGCGCTCTGCCGCGGCGAGCGTGCGGTGTCCCCGATCGAGCGCTTCGCCGCGGACGGCCTGGCGTCGGCCCTCGGCGCCGAGATCGCCGGGTTCGACCCGGCCCGCTATCTCGGCGAGGGTCGCAACTACCGGCCCCTCGACCGCAACGGCCGGCTGACCGCGGCCGCGGCCGAGCTGGCCCTCGCCGACGGCGGCTGGGACGAGGCCGGGCGCGCCCGCGCCGCCGTCGGCCTGGTCCTGGGGACGATGTTCGGCAGCGTCCACACGATCTCGGAGTTCGACGTGCGGGCGCTCAAGGCGGGTCCCAACTACGTCAAGCCGCTCGACTTCGCGAACTCGGTGATCAACGCGCCGGCGGGGCAGAGCGCGATCTGGCACGGGCTGCGCGGGGTGAACACGACGATCGCGGGCGGCCCGGCGGCGGGCCTCCAGGCGCTCGCCTACGCGGCGGACCGCATCGCCGCCGGCCGGGCCGAGACGGTCCTCGCCGGCGGTTCCGACGAGCTGTGCTTCGAGTCGTTCCTCGGTTTCGCCCGCGCCGGGAGGACGGCCGGCGCCTCGGGGCGGCAGGCCCGGCCGGTGCCGTTCGACGCCCGGCGCGACGGGTTCGCCCTCGGTGAGGGCGCGACGCTGCTCGTCCTCGAGTCGGCGGAGGGCGCGCGCCGGCGCGGCGCCCGCATCCTCGGGGCGCTCGCCGGGCACGGAGCGGCCTTCGACCCGTCGCGGCGGCGCGATCCGGCCTCGGCGGCGCGGGCGGTCGAGCGGGCGGTGCTCGCCGCCCTCGCGGACGCCGGCCTCGCCGCCGCCGACCTCGCCTTCGCGTCGCTCTCCGCCGACGGCAGCGTCGACGGGGACGTGGCCGAGGCGCGCGGCGTCGCGGCCGCCCTCGGCGCGGCGGCGTACGCGCTGCCGGTCACCGCGGTCAAGTCGATGCTGGGCGAGCCGCTCGGCGCCGGCGGTGCGCTCCAGGCCGCCGCCGCGCTCGCCACCTTCGGCGACGGCCGGCTGCCGGGGATCGCCGGGCTCGAGGAGACCGACCCCGAGGTGCCGCTCGGCGGGGTCGCCGCGGCGACGCGCGAGGTCCGCCGCGGACCGGCGTTGCTCACCGCGCTCGACTTCGACGGGAACGCCTTCGCGGTCGTCCTCGTCCCCGGCGAGGGGCCGAAGGGGTGACGGAAGCAGGCGGCTCGGCCCCCGGCGTCGCCCCGGCCGGACCCGACGACGCCGGCCCGGAGCGGCACCCGCTCGAGCTGATCCCTCGCTTCGAGGCGCAGGGCTTTGCCGACGAGCACGTCGCGGCGCGGCGCGCCTGGGTCGAGGAGCACAGCGGCGCCCGCCTGCCCCACGTGGCGGGCGCGCCGCTGCCGGGCGAGGGGATGCGGGGCAACGTCGAGAACCCGATCGGCGCCGCCCAGGTGCCGCTGGGGATTGCCGGGCCGCTGCTCGTCGTCGGGGAGCACGCCCGCGGGGTCGTCTACGTGCCGCTGGCGACGACCGAGGGGGCGCTCGTCCGCTCCTACGAGCGCGGGATGGTGGCGATCACCCGCGCCGGGGGTGCGACCGTGCGGCTCGTCGCCGACGAGAACCGGGTCTGCCCGACCCTGCTCTTCGCCGGCCTCGCCGAGGCGGCCGCCTTCGCCCGCCGCCTGCCCGAGCTGGTGAGCGCGATCCGCGAGGACGCCGAGTCGACGACCCGGCACGGCAAGCTCCTGGCCGTCGAGCCGCGGGTCGCCGGCCGGAGGGTGATCCTCACCTTCCGCTGGTCGACGGGCGACGCGGGCGGGATGAACATGATCGTGCGCGGCAGCGAGCACGCTTGCCGGCGGCTGGTCGAGCGCGGGGAGGCCGCGGACTTCCTCACCTTCAGCGGGATGAGCGCCGAGAAGCGCCCCGCCGGGTCGCTGCTGGCCGGCGGCAAGGGGAAGGGGGCCGTCGCCGCCGTCGATCTGCCGCGCCGGGTCGTCCGGGCTGTGCTCGGCACGACCGCCGAGCGGATCGGCCGGGTCTGGCACGAGACGATCGTCGGGCACCTGCAGGCCGCCGCCCTCGGTTACAACGGACACCTGGCGAACGGCCTGGCGGCCCTGTTCATCGCCACGGGCCAGGACGTGGCGAACGTCGCGAACTGCGCCGTCGGGATCACCGACCTCGACCCCTTGCCCGACGGCGGTCTCCACGCCAGCGTCACCCTGCCCTCGTTGGTCGTCGGCACGGTCGGCGGCGGCACCGGGCAGGGCACCGCCCGCGAGTGCCTCGAGCTGCTCGGCTGCGCCGGCGCCGGCCGGGCGGCGCGGCTGGCGGAGATCGTCGCCGCGACGCTGCTCGCCGGCGAGATCTCGATGGGCGCCGCGATCGCCGGCGGCGGGCTGGTCGCCGCGCACGAGGCCTACGGCCGGAACCGGCCCGACCCGGCGGCGCCCGGAGAGACGGAGAACGGGACCGGGGAGCCGGCGTGAAGCGCCCCTTCCGCGGCCTGCGCGACACCCCTCCGCGGCCGCGCTACGACGCGGTCGTCATCGGCGCCGGCGTCGGCGGGCTGGTCGTCGCCAACCTGCTCGTCCGCGAGGGGCTCTCCGTCCTCCTCGTCGAGCAGCACTACATGGTCGGCGGCTTCTGCTCGACCTTCCGCCGCGCCGGCTATACCTTCGACGCCTCGACCCACTTCTACCCGCTTCTCGGCAACCCGGCGACCCTGACCGGCAAGCTCCTCGCCGACCTCGGGGTGGAGACCGGCTGGGTGAAGATGGACCCGGTCGACACGTTCCACTTCCCCGACGGCAGCCGCTTCGACGTGCCGGCCGGCTTCGACGACTATCTCGCGGCGGTCAAGGCGCGGTTCCCGGAGGAGGCCGCGGCGCTCGACCGGTTCTTCGGAGAGGTGCGCCAGGCGTACCTCTTGGGGCTGCTCGCCCACTTCCGCGACCGCGAGACGCCGGGGCTCGCCGCGCTGCGCGAGCTGACCGTCCGCGACGCGCTCGACCGACACTTCCGCGACGAGCGGCTCAAGCTCCTGCTCACCGCCGACTGCCCGCACTGGGGGTCGCCGCCCTGCCGCACGTCGTTCGTCTTCGACTCGATGCTGCGGCTCTCCTACTTCCTCGGCAACTACTACCCGAAGCTCGGCTCGCAGGCCTTCGCCGACGACCTCGCCCGCTGCTTCGAGGAGCGCGGCGGCGACATCCTGATGAGCAGCGCCGTCGACCGGATCGTCGTCGAGGACGACTCCGCCTGCGGCGTCGAGATGGAGACCCTGCGCGGCCGGCTCACGGGCCGGCACGCGGTCGCGGCCGAGGTGGTGATCTCGAACGCCGACCTTCTCGAGACCGCGGAGAGCCTGGTCGGCCGCCAGCACGTAGGCAGCGAGTACCTGGCCCGGCTCTCCCGCCTGCGGCCGAGCTTCCCCTGCTTCCTGACCCACGTCGGCCTCGAAGGCGTCGAGCCGGAGGCGCTCGAGGCGGCGCAGGGCTACTACTGGCGGCACTGGGACCCCGACCGGGTCGGTCGCGACGGCCTGGTCTGCAAGGTCTTCTCGCCCACCCTCTACGAGCCGGAGATGGCGCCGCCGGGCGGCCAGATCGTCATCCTCCAGAAGGTCCTCGAGATGGACTACCCGGCGGTCGATACCTGGGACGAGCACGAGTGGGACGAGCACAAGCGCGCGGTCGAGGAGCTCGTCGTCGGCCACCTCGAGCGGATGGTCCCGGGGATCGGCGAGCGGATCGTCGTCCGCCTGTCCGCCTCGGCGAAGACCGCCCGGCGCTTCACCCGCAACCACCGGGGCGCGATGCTCGGCTGGGAGATGTCGCCCGAGCAGCTCGGCCCGAGCCGGCCGGCCGTCGAGCCGCCGGTCGACGGCCTCTATCTCGTCGGCCACTGGACCCGCCCCGGCGGCGGCATCACCCCGGTCATCGTCTCCGCCGTCCGGGTCGCCGAGAAGATCACCGGCAGCCGGCTCATGCAGCCCGGCCGGCCCCGACATCCCCCCATCGAGCGCCCGGCCGCCGCCGCGGGCCGGAGCTGAGGAGGCGCCAGGCATGACCGACGACCGGCTCCGCTACGCCGCGGCCGCCTGCCAGGTCGACTCGCCGAACCCGGCAGACCGCTCGGGGATCGGCAAGAAGGTCGACCGGATGCTCCAGATGGTCGACATGGCGGTCGAGGGCTACTCGCCGTTCCTGCCGGTCCGGCTCGTCGTCTTCCCCGAGTTCGCCCACGCGGCGCCGGTCTACCCCTCGGCGCGCGACCTCTACGACAAGCTCGCGGTGCCGATCCCCAACGAGCACATCGACCGCTACGTGGCGAAGGCGAAGGAGCACGGGATCTGGATCCAGACCGGCACCTTTCTCGAGCGCGACGACCGGTGGGGAGCAGTCGTCTTCAACACCACGTGCCTGGTCGGCCCGGACGGGCTCCTGACCAGGTACCGGAAGGTCTACCCCTGGATCCCGTGGGAGGTCCACGCCAGCCCGCACGACGTCCCCGGCTATGACGAGGAGGTCTTCCCCGTCGCCCGCACGCCGATCGGCAACCTCGGCGTCGCGATCTGCTACGACTGGCTGTTCCCCGAGGCGCTCCGGCAGCTCACCGCGAACGGGGCCGAGGTGCTGATCCGGGTCTCGGCTTACATGGACCCCTGGGGCGCCACCCCGCCGATGGACTGGTGGACGGTCGTCAACCGCTGCCGGGCGCTCGAGAACGTCGCTTACGTCGTCGCCGCGAACCAGGGCGCGAGCCTGTCGCACTACCCGCCGTTCTCCTGGCCCGGCGGCTCGATGGTGGTCGACTACGAGGGCCGGGTCCTCGCCCAGGCCGACCCGGGACCGGGCGAAAAGATCGTGGTCGGCCCGGTCGACGTCGGTGCCCTACGCCACGAGCGCACCGTCCGCCGCGGCCACCAGACGCTCGCCCACCTGCGCACCGAGACCCTGCCGATGTACCGCGAGTCCTTCTACCCGGGCGGCGGGGGAGCGGACAGCCTGACGGTCGAGGGCAACGACGAGAAGACCGCCCGAGCGAAGCGGAAGCTCGGTTACTGACCGGGAAGCCCGGCTACCGAGCGGCCGGGCCGCGCGCCGGGTCCGGCACCGCCCCCGGCCCCGCCAGGATCAGCGGCGGGACCTCGACCAGGCCGCTCCCCTCGACGACGCGCAGGAAGCGGTCGGCCTCGAGGTCTTCGAAGACCTGGGTGCGGCCGGAGCGGGGCCAGACGACGGTGAGCCGGTCGACCTTCGAGGTGGCGCCGAGGCCGAAGTGGGCACGCAGGTCGTTCTGCGAGCCGTAGCCGTCGCCGAGGACGACTTCGCGGAGCTGGGTCAGGCCGCCGGCTTCGACGACGGCGCGGGCGCCGACGGCGTCGCGGTTGGTGCCGTCGGGGAGGTCGCGGCCGGCGCCGACGAGCTCGACGGTGAGCCAGTGGCGGCCGGCGTCGATCTCGTTTTTGAGCAGCGCGTGGCGGTCGGTCGAGGCGGCGACCGCGACGTCGAGGACGCCGCGATTCCAGAAGTCGGCCACCGCGATGCCGCGGCTGTTGAGCAGCAGGTCGGTGCCGGCGGCGCGGCCGATCTCCCGGAACGTTCCGTCCCCCTGGTTGCGCAGGTGGCGGTTGCGCTCCCAGCCGTGCCACGACTTGCGGTCGAAGCTCGCCGGGTCGAAAAACTCTCCTGTCTTGTAGCGGTCCTGCTCGGTGACGACGTTATGCAGGAAGTCGAGCTCTATCTCGGTGTCCCGCTCGCCGTAGACCCAGCCGTTGACCGAGTAGAGATCCTGCCAGCCGTCGTTGTCGAAGTCGGCGAACGACGAGCCCCAGAACCAGCCGGGCGGGTTGGCGTTCGCCTGCCCGGTGACGTCCTCGAAGGTGCCGTCGCCGCGGTTGCGCAGCAGGGTGTTGCCCGAGGCCATCTGCTGGAAGGCGTCGACGAAGGCGAAGCCCGACTGGCGGAAGATCTCGAGGTAGAGCGGCATGTCGCTCCGCCACACGCCGTCGCGGAAGGAGTGGAGCAGGTAGCGGGCGACGGTCGGCGCCTCGGCGAACCACGCGTGGTCCGAGCGGATGTGGGCGACGTAGAGGTCGAGCAGGCCGTCGTTGTCGTAGTCGCCGAACGAGGCGCTCATCCCGGCGCCGTAGGCGAGCGTGCCGGAGGCGACCGTCACGTCGCGGAAGGTGCCGTCCCCCTCGTTGCGGTAGAGGGTCTTGCGCCCGAAGTCGTTGACCACGTAGAGGTCGGGATCGCCGTCGTCGTCGTAGTCGCCGAAGACGCTGCCCAGGCAGAGGCCGATCTCGCCGACCCCGGCGCGGTCGGTGACGTCGGTGAACCGCAGGCCGCCGTCGTTGCGGTAGAGGCGGTTCGGCTCGCCGTTGCGGGTGTAGAAAGTGGTCGGGACCTGGGTCCGCGGGTCGAGGTAGCGGCCGAGGTAGAGGTCGAGGTCGCCGTCGAGGTCGTAGTCGGCGGCCGAAGCGACAGTGGTGCAGCAGTCGGCGCTCAACCCGGCGGTCGCGGTGACGTCCTCGAAGGTTCCGTCGCCGCGGTTGACGAAGAGCTGGTTCAGCTCGAAGGTGCGGCTGGCGAAGAGGTCGGGGTCGCCGTCGTCGTCGAAGTCGGCGAGGAGCGCCACGCTCACCCCGGACAGCCCGGCGAGCCCCGCCGCCTCCGTGACGTCGTCGAAGCCGCCGTCGCCGCGGTTGACGAACAACCGCGACGCGACGCCGTCCGGTACGAAGAGGTCGACCAGCCCGTCGCCGTCGACGTCGGCCGCGGCGATCCCGGCCGGGCCGAAGCGAAGCATGGCGAAGCGGAGCGGCTCGGTCAGGAAGGGCGGGTAGAAGCGATTCACGAAGTCGATTCCGGCCGCCGGCGCGACGTCGCGGAACTGCGGCAGCGAGGCGACCAGGCGCTCGGCCTCGATCGGCGCGAGGGTCCGGAAGCGCAGGCGGCCGTCCGCGCCGCGGACGAGCGTCGCCCGCAGCAGCGCCCGGTCGACGCCCGGTCGGGTCTCGCCGCCGGGCGTACCGATCGCCTCGAAGCGCAGTGTCGCCTCGATCTCGTCTCCACTCCAGGAGGCGAGCCGGTCGAGGTGGAGCTCGAAGCTCTCGAGCTCGCGGAGCCCCCGCCGGTAGCCGATCCAGTCGGCGACCGCGGCGTCGCGGCCGAGCAGGCCGCCCCTTACGGCCGGGTGATAGCCCCGGACACCGTTCTTCTCGTCGGCGAGGACCGGCCGGGCGAGCCCGAGGGACGGGCCGGAGAAGTCGGCGGCCAGGATCTCCCGGATTGCCGCGGCGTTCTCGTCCTCGATTGCGCCGGCGAACGCGGCGGCGGCCTCGACCACCTCGCGGCCGACCGTATAGAGCCGGCGTCCGCCGGCGTCGACGCCGCGTACCGCCAGCCAGGCGGCGGGGAACAGCACCGCCGCCGACAGGAGCAGGCCGGCGAGCCGCGGCCGGCGGCGGGGGAGTCGGAGGAGTCGGGAGGCGGTCCGCATGGTGCCGGCGGGCAGCGGCTGGACGGAGGCCCCAGCCGGCGGCGGCGTGGTACCCGTAGGCTTTCGCGCGTTCGAGACTGTGAGTCTCTCGGAGCCAGGGCCGCCGCGCAAGTCGGATCCGCGGCCCGATCTGCCGGCGGGCCGAGGACTCGGAGCTCGCCCGGCAGAAGCAGGTATGTAACGACGGATCTTTCGAGCCGCCAGTCGTGGAGTAGGTTGAGAGATGGTGGAGGACCTCACCGACGCGCGGCTCGCCCGCCGCCGCGGATGCGCCGGACGGGGTGGAGTAGGCTTGATTCTCGAGGAGACCTGAGGTGAGCGGACCGAACCAGCACTCCCGCCCGATCGGCGAGGAGATCCACGACGTCGTGATCATCGGCGCCGGTCTCGCCGGGCTGTCGCTGGCCCGGCACCTGCTGCGCGAGACGGAGCGGACGGTGCTCCTGGTCGAGCGGCGGCCGGAGGTGCCGGGGCCGCACCAGAAGGTGGGGGAGTCGCTGGTCCAGGTCGGGGGGTGGTACTTCTCGAAGCTCCTCGACCTCGAGGAGCACCTGCTCCGCGAGCACTTCCTCAAGTACAACCTCCGCTTCTACTGGAAGAGCCCGGGGCGGGCAAACGACCGCTTCGAGGACTACGGCCAGGGGTTCATCCGCAAGATCTCGAACGTGGTCAGCTATCAGCTCGACCGCAACAAGCTCGAGGCGGAGATCCTGCGGTGCAACCTCGAGAGCCCGCGCTTCGCCTTCCGGCCCGGTGCGCGGGGGGCGGCGGTCGAGCTCGGCCGCGACGGCGGGCTCCACACGGTGCGCTGGCGGGAGGGGCAGGCGGCCGACGCGCCCGAGCGCTCCGCCCGCGCCCGCTGGGTGGTCGACACCTCGGGTCGCGGCCGGGTGCTGGCCAAGGACATGGACCTGCGGCGTCCGAACCCGGTGCGCCACGGCGCCTTCTTCTGGTGGGTCGACGGGCTGGTCGACGTCGAGAAGCTGACCGACTCGACCCCGAAGCAGATCCGCGGCAACCCCGACCGCTCGGTGACCGGCCACGTCCCGTTCTGGCTGGCGACGAACCACTTCTGCGCCGAGGGGCTGTGGTTCTGGGTCATCCCGCTCCAGGGGAAGACGAGCCTCGGGCTGGTCTTCGACAAGACGGTCGTCGACTTCGACCACCGCGACGTCTTCACCGTCGAGCGGGCGACCGACTGGGTGTGCAGGAACTTCCCGCTCTTCGCCCGCGACCTGCCGCACCGCGAGGTGCTCGACTTCGGCGGCCTCAAGGACTACTCGTACGACTGCGCACAGACGATCAGCTCCGAGCGCTGGGCGATGGCGGGGGAGGCCGGGCGGTTCAGCGACCCGCTGTACAGCCCGGGGAGCGACCTGATCGCCTTCTACAACACGATGATCGTCGACGCGATCGAGACCGAGGACGACGGCGAGCTGGCCGAGAAGTGCTCGCTGTACGAGAACGTGATGCGGGCGGTCTACGCGGCGTACATCCCCAGCTACGCGAAGAGCTACGACGTGCTCGGCGACCAGGAGGCGTTCTGCCTGAAGTACTCCTGGGAGCTGACGATCTACTTCGCCGCCTACGTCTTCCCGTTCATCAACGAGCTGTTCACCGACCGCCGGTTCGCGCTCGCCTTCCTGCGGCTGTTCTCGCAGCTCGGGCCGGTCAACCGGGGGATCCAGGACCTGCTGTCGGCCTTCTACCGGTGGAAGAAGGCGAACCGGCCCGCCCCGGACGGGCCGCGGTTCTTCGACTTCACCGAGATCGAGGCCCTGGCCAGGGCGGAGACGACGTTCTACGAGGTGGGGGTCGGCGTCTCGGAGGCCAAGGCGGTGCTCGCCGAGCAGATCGGCTCGATCCGCGAGCTGGCGCGGTTCATCGTCGCCCACGTCGCCTCGGTCGTCGTCGGCGACGAGCGGGTGGCGACCGACCGCGCCTTCGTCGAGGCGATCGACGTCGACGCGATCGCCTTCGACCCCGAGGGGTGGCGGGCGCGCTGGCAAGGGGGCGCCGGGGAGCGCGGCGAGCCCTACCCGTGGAGCTTCGATCCCGCCGTCATGCGGCGGTTCGACCCCGATCGCGAGCTGGTCCGGGCGGCGTCGTGACCCCTCCGCACGCAGCCCGGCGCGGCGCCGCACGGCGCGACGACGCGCCGGCCGAGGACCTCGCCCCCGGGCTCGAGAGGCTGTTCGACCGCGTACCGGTCGAGGACGCCTACCGGATCGAGGGGATCGAGGGCGAGATCCCGGAGTGGGTGCGCGGCACCTACTACGTCAACGGCCCGGCGCGCTTCGCCCGCGGCGACGTCGCCTACCGGCACTGGCTCGACGGCGACGGGATGGTCTGCGCCCTCGCCTTCGGCGACGACGGCGTGCGCTTCGCCAACCGCTTCGTGGTCAGCGAGAAGCTGGCCGAGGAGGAGGCGGCAGGCCGCGCCCTCTACCGCACCTTCGGCACCGCCTTCGCCGGGGACCGGCTGGTGCGCGGGGTCGCGCTCGCGTCGCCGGTCAACGTCAGCGTCTACCCGTGGGCCGGGCGGCTCCTCGCGTTCGGCGAGCAGGGCCTGCCCTGGGAGCTCGACCGCGAGACCCTCGCGACCCTCGGGCCCTTCGACTTCGGCCGGCGGCTGAATCCGATCTCCCCCTTCGCCGCCCACGCGGCGATCGACAAGGAGAGCGGCGAGCTGCTCAACTTCGGCGTCTCCTTCTCGGCCGACCGCCCGCGCCTCGACCTCTACCGCTTCGACGCCGGCGGCGACCTCGTCTACCGGCGGCGGCTGCCGCTCGACGCGCCGCGATCGGTCCACGACTTCACGCTCTCCAAACGCCACGCCGTCTTCTACCTGTCGCCCTACGTCCTCGACATGGGGCGGCTGATGGGCGGCGGCGCGACCCTGCTCGAGTGCCTCGACTGGCGCCCCGAGCTCGGCAG
>Ga0214468_1000269_pt1 | contig 16919 bp, 12 predicted proteins | sample RVTome_9_FD_187334 | JGI IMG/M metagenome (GOLD analysis project Ga0214468, IMG submission 187334) | Soil microbial communities from uranium-contaminated site in the Upper Colorado River Basin, Wyoming, United States - RVT155D38 HiSeq ...
CGGGAGCGTCGTCGACGACGACAGCTGCGGCAGGAACACAACCACCAGCATGGCGATCGCCGCCAGGATGCCGAGGGCGGTCAGGCCATAGCTGTAGCCGACGACCCCCCCGACGATGAGCGCCGCCGATCCGTACACGGCCAGCTTCTCGTTCCGGTTGAGCTTGGAAAAGTCCATAGAATCCACACCCTCCAATGGTTCGAGGCCCCCGGTCGAGGGCGACCGTAGCACAGGCGGGCAAGCGTTCCGAGGTCCATTGGACCATGCTGTCGCGCGCGCCCGGGCTCACAAGGACCCCGCCACAGAGGCGAGGCCCTTCGACACAGATGAGTGCTGGTGGAGATGGGGGAGAATCGAACTCCCCGTCCAGAACACGTTCCCCGAGAACTTCCTACAGGTATTTCCGGCCAACTTGCGTTTCGCGATGCGGGCCCCCGACCGGCGGGGTGCTTCGCTCGCTATCCGGTGATGCCTTTCGGCTCTTTGACGCCACTCACCGGAGTCGGCGACGCCGCATCTCCCCTGATGACATCTTCGCCGCCCGGGGAGAGGGGACGGCGTCGATGCTCACTGCCTAAGCAGCGAGGGCGTAACTATCGTTGCCAGTTACAGCAATTGCCCGCTGTTTTACGAGGCCTGCGAGCAACCTCGACCTGCGATTCCCGGTTCACGGGCCCTGTCGAAACCTGACATCCCCACGAACCAGTTGGACGCAAATTCTACCAGACCGATGCGCCGATGTGAACACCCGTTCTAAGGCTGAGGGAGCCGTCCGCGCGGATCCCACAGCGCACGCCCGACTCCGTCACTGGCCCGTCCTGACGACCGTAGGCGGCCTGCGGTCACCGTGAGCTGCCCCTGCAGGCCCGATCTGAGCGTGGCGATGGCGCCGCTGGGGGCCGATCGGGCCGCCGATGGCGCCTATGGTCGTCAGGACGGGCTGCTGACGACAGAGGCGCGGGGCCGGCAGGCCGCCTACCGGTCGTCAGGACGGGCCGGTGACAGCAATCGACGGCGGACCAGGACAGCGGCTACAGCTTGATGCGGCCGGCCTCCTTGGATTCGCGGTCGAGCTCGCGGCGCATGTCGCGTTCCGCGATCGTGCGGCGCTTGTCGTGCGCCTTCTTGCCCTTCGCGACCCCGACCTCGAGCTTGGCGACGCCGCCGCGCAGGTAGAGCCGCAGAGGGACCATGGTCAATCCCTTCGCGGACTGCAGCCCGAGCAGCTCGCTGATCTGGTCGCGGTGGAGGAGCAGCTTGCGGGTGCGGGCCGGGGCGTGGTTGAAGCGGTTGCCCTGCGCGTACTCGGCGATGTGTGCGCCGATAAGCCAGGCCTCGCCGCGCTCGATGCGCACATACGCCTCGGCGATGTTCACCTTGTGCGCCCGCACGCTCTTGATCTCGGTGCCGGTCAGCACGATGCCCGCCTCGAGGGTCTCCTCGATGGCGTAGTCATGGCGTGCGCGTCGGTTGACGGCGATCGTCTCGTCGGGCATCGGTCGTGGGCTCCATCGGCTCGAAAAGCTCGGAGGGCTGCGGAATGCTCCGAATGGCTCCGAAGGCGGACATGGAAAGAGCCGACCGTATCGGCCGGCTCTTCCCGTCGCTACACCACGCGAGGCTGTGTTAGCGAACCGCCTCGGTGGTGGCGTGCGTGGAACTATCCATCAGCAACACCACCTCCTTTCGTTGGGCGAGATGCTAGCAGATGGCTCGCAGGGCCACAATGCCGACGACCAACGACGCCGCGAGACCCGCAGCCGCTGGAGCTCGAGCCGGCGCCAGGGAGGTCGTGTCCTCGGCGACCGGCTGGCCGGCAAGGTACTCGAGTGCCGCGTCGAGCACCGGGTCGTCCTCCGGCGGCGTCTCTGCCGTCCGTGCCGCCGCGACGTCCGGCTGGATCCCGTCCGGGGCGACCGAGTTGTGCTCCGGCGTGAACCAGCGGCTGATGGTGATCCGGACGCCGCCGTCGTTCTCCAGGCGGCTCCAGACCTGCACGGTGTTCTTGCCGAAGGTCGGCTCGCCGATGAGGGTCGCCCGCCCGGCCTCCTGGAGCGCCGCCGCCACGATCTCGGAGGCGGACGCCGATCCGGCATTGACGAGCACCACGACCGGCAGGTCGGGATCGGTGGCGATGCCGTCGCCGGTCGAGGGGTACTCCCTGATGTCGTTCCCCGCCGACTCTTGGGTGAAGACGAGGCCGTCGTCGATGAACTGGCTGGCGATCTGCTGGGCCGCCTCGATGTAGCCGCCCGGATTGTCGCGCAGGTCGAACACGATCTGGTCCGCCCCCTGGTCGAGCAGCTCCTCGAGGCCGGCGGCGAACTGCTCGCTGGCCTTGGAGGAAAACTGGTTGAGGCCGATGTAGCCGATGTGCCCGTCGATGAGGCTCGTCTCGACCTCCCGGAGGGTGATCGTGGCACGGGTGATCGTGACGTCGAACGGCTCGCCGCCGTCCCGCTGCAGGGTGAGCGTGACGTCGGTTCCGGACTCGCCGCGAATGCGGCTGATCTGGTCGTTCATCGTCGACCCGTCGACGGAGTCGCCGTCCACGGCCAGCACGAAGTCCCCGGCCAGCAGCCCGGCTGCCTCGGCGGGCGAATCGTCGAGTGGCGCGACGACCACGAGCCGGCAGGTCGGACCGAACTCCGTGCAGGCGGCGAGGTCGGCGGCGTCCTCGGTGTTGCGGATCGACATCTCGGCACCGATCCCGCTGAAGGCGCCCGACAGGTCGCCGAGGGCCTGCTGGAAGTCCTCCGGCGGCATGTACCCCGAGTTCGGATCCTCGACCCCGTACTGGAACATGCCCCGGATGGCGCCCTCGGCCAGTTGCTCGGGATCGAGCTCGTCGACGTACTCGCGCTGAAGGCGATCGTAGGCTTCGCAGAAGGCGGCGAACGACTCGTCCGGGGCGGCGCACCCGGTGGCACGACCGCCGCCGGCGGCCAGGTAGCCACCGGCGAACAGCAGGGCGCCGACCACCGCGCCCAGTGCCAGCGCGATGACCCACGAGATCGGTGATATCGAGCGCGCCGGCGGCATCGGCTCGGGTGGTGGCGTGAGGCTCGGTTCGGTCATGGAAGCAGGAAGTCTAGCAATGAGCGGCGCTGCATCGGTTTCGCATGGATTACGTTTCCGATACCGACACCCCGGGCAGGCTCAGCGGGTGGCGGCCAGGTACGAGCGAACGCTGATCCAGGAGCCGAGCGCGCCGACTCCGAGCCCGACGCCCAGCAGCAGGAGCGACAGGGTCGTCAGAAACTGGTCGCTCACCGCGGTGGGCATCTGGAAGACCTGGACCATGGCCGGCTGGATCGGGTCCCACACGGCGGCCACCAGGGCGATGGTCACGACCCCGCCGATCAGGCCGCACAGGATCCCCTCCAGGATGAACGGCCAGCGGATGAACGAGTCCGATGCGCCCACCAGACGCATGATCTCGATCTCGTTCGCGCGGCTGTAGACCGCGATCCGGATGGTGTTGATGATCATGAACAGCACCGTCAGGCCAACGAGCCCGACGCTGATGATCCCGACCGTGCGGATGAGGTTGATGATGTTCAGCAGGGTGTCGTACTCGGCCTGCTTGGTGAGGACCCGCGTCACGTCAGGTTCATCGTCGAGCACCTCACTCACGTTCGTGGAGGCATCGGGATCGGCGAGGCTGACCTCCAGGCTGGCGAAGAGCGTGATGTCCGCCCCGCCGGTCTCGAGGCTCTGGCCGGTCTCCTCGTATGCCGCCTCGAGGCGTTCCCAGGCGGCCTCCGGCGAGACGTACTCCACCGATGCAACGCCCGGCATGGCCGCGACCTCCTCGATGAGCCGTTCCCGGGCCGGCACGAGAATGTCGTCTTCGAGCTGCGCGGTCACCGCGACCTTGCTCTCGATGAACTCGAGCCCGGCGTTCAGCCCGCTGATCACCAGGAACAGGGCGGAGAGCAGGACGAGCATGAGGATGACGGTCGCCGTGGCCGCCAGGCTCATCATCGCGTTGCGCCAGAACCCCTGCCAGGCGCGCACGACGCTGAAGCCGATGAAGCGCACGAACGGCACGCGCTAGTACTCCCGCTCGTACGCGGCGGCGGCCTCGTCGCGGACCAGGTGCCCGGCCTCCAGCGCCAGGACGCGCCGCCGCATGGCGTTCACGATCTCCTGGTTGTGGGTCGCCATCAGCACGGTGGTGCCGAGCTGGTTGATCTGGATGAGGAGCTGGATGATCTCCCAGCTCGTGACGGGGTCGAGGTTGCCGGTCGGCTCATCGGCAATGAGGATGGCCGGGTCGTGGACGAGGGCGCGCGCGATGGCCGTGCGCTGCTGCTCGCCGCCCGACAGCTGGGTCGGCAGGTGGTGCACGTGCTCCTGGAGGCCGACAAGGCTGAGGAGCTGCGGGACCCGTCTCCGCACCACCGACCCGGGCGCGCCGGTCACGTCGAGCGCGAAGGCCACGTTCTCGCCGACCGTCTTGCTCGGCAGGAGCCGGAAGTCCTGGAACACGATCCCGATCCGGCGCCGGAGCGCCGGGACCTGTCCCCGGCGCATGCGCAGCAGGTCGCGACCGGCGACGGTGACGTGGCCGTGGGTCGGCAGCTGCTCCCGGATGAGGAGCCGGATGAACGTGCTCTTGCCGGCCCCCGATGGACCCACCAGGAACACGAAGTCGCCGCTCGGGATGCGGACGTTCACGTCGGCCAGCGCGACCTTGCCGTTCGGGTAGGTCATACCGACGTCGACCATGTTGATGACCGGAGCGTCGCTGTCGGGGGTGCGCGCCCGCCGGCGCAGGAGGGATGTCATTGGTGCAGACCGATGGTAACCAATGCCGGCCGCCCCCGGTCCGCGGTCGCCGCCGGTGCCGCCGGTCCCGCCGCAGTTGCACCCAGCGACACTAAAGGCGAAGGAATGGGGCCTCCCTCGCCGCTGGTTGCACGGGGTGGCACAGGCACCGAACGAACCGGCCCTCGTTCGCCTTTGGTCGCACCCCGTGCAACCGGCAGGGCCAGCAGCGCCCAGGGCCAGCAGCGGCGGGACAGCAGCGGCGGGGCAGGCGCGAAGGCGACGATGGGGCGAGCAGCTACGCCGCGGGAGCGGGATCCCCCTCGCCGACCCGTGATCGAAGGTAGCCCTCGATGAACGCGTCGAGGTCCCCGTCGAGCACGCCGCTCGGGTTGGACGTCTCGACCCCGGTGCGCAGGTCCTTGACCATGGTGTACGGCTGGAGGACGTAGCTGCGGATCTGGTTGCCCCAGCCTGCCTCGACGTGCTCGCCGCGCAGGCGCGCCATCTCGGCCTCGCGCTCCTCGACCTGGCGCTCGATGAGCCGCGCACGGAGCACGGCCATGGCCCGGTCCCGGTTCTGGTGCTGGCTGCGCTCCGATTGCACGGCGACCACCAATCCGGTCGGGAGGTGGGTCAGGCGCACGGCGGAATCGGTCTTGTTGACGTGCTGGCCGCCCGCGCCGCTCGCCCGGTACGTGTCGACCCGCAGGTCCTTGTCCTCGATCTCGACCGCCGAGTCCTCCGGGACCTCCGGCATCACCTCGACCAGCGCGAAGCTCGTGTGACGCCGCTTCTGGGAGTCGAACGGGCTGATCCTCACCAGCCGATGCACCCCTCGCTCGCTCCGCAGCCGCCCGTACGCCCAACGCCCGTCGATGCTGAAGCTCACCGACTTGAGGCCGGCCTCCTCGCCCTCGGTCGCCTCCAGGATCTCCGTCCGGAACTTGCTCTGCTCCGCCCATCGCAGGTACATGCGAAGCAGCATCTCGGCCCAGTCCTGGCTCTCCGTGCCGCCGGCGCCGGCATGGACCGATACGATCGCGCCGCGCTCGTCGAACGGCTCGGACAGCAGCAGCGTCTGCTCCATCCGGTTCCAGTCGATTCGGATGGCGGCCAGGTCGCGCTCGAGGTCGGGCTGCAGGCTTGCCGCCTCGGTCGGGTCGGCGGCGGCCATCTCGGCCATCTCGGCGAGGCCCGTCGCCCGCTCACCCAGGGACTGCCAGGTCTCGATCTCGGTCCGCAGCTCCTCCGCGCGGCGCATGATCGCCTGCGCGGCGGCCGGGTCGTTCCACAGGTCCGGATCGGCGGAGCGATCGGTCAGCTCGGCGAGCTCCGCCTCTTTCGCGGACAGGTCAAAGGCGCACCGACGTGTCGTCTACGAGGCGCGCCAGGCGCTGCGCCTCGTCCCTAATTGCGTCCAAGCGACGCCACCATCGGCAGCTCTGCCATCTCGGCCATCCGGTTCTGCTTCGTCCGGATCTTCGCCGGGTTCACGCACGGGCAATAGTTCTGGCGCGGGCAGACGCCGCAGTTGCCGTCGCAGTCGAGCGTCGCGGCGTAGCTGCAGCGCATGCAGTCACGCTCGCACATGATGAGGTCTTCGTAGGGGAGGGTCGGATCTCGGAAGCGGGTGACCGGTGGGAGGTGGGCCGCCGTGCTGACGGGGAGTGGAACGGAGACCCTTGGTGGTGCTGCGGTCAGCTGCTTCACAAATCCCTCCACCTAGCGGGCTTCACGGGTCCGAGCAGTCCCGTGAGCGTGTTCGCTCAATCGTAGCGAGTCAGTCAGATAGCGCAACCCCGTTCGATGGTCCCGTCGTGCATCATGACCCCCACATGCCCGACCCATTCCTCCTCATCCTTGGCGTCATCGCCATCCTGTGCGTTGTGCTCTACCCGCTGCGCCTGTGGCGCCTGAGGAATCACCGCTACGGCAACGAGGCCGATACCGACGAGGAGGTCCCGCCCCCGCCGCCAGAGCGGCGTACCTGAGTGACCCGCTCCACGAGTCCGAGACGAAGGCGCGCGTCCGCCCGTGGTCGCCGGCGGTCATCTGGCGGCTCCGGGGGGCGCGAGCACCGGGTCGAGTCACCATTTGCCCGTTCTGACGACCGTAGGCGACCGGGCGTCACCTTCCACCATTGCTTCCACGCTCATTGGCCGCAGACGCGGACGGTTACGGTCGCCAGGACAGGCCGCTGACGACGACTCGACGGACGCGGCCGGCTACGGTCGCCAGGACAGGCTGCTGACGATCGAGCCCCGACTCGCATCGGCCCAGTCGAGGGCCGATCGGTCGCGGTCGCCACGTCCCGTCGTCGTCGCCGGACCTCCCGCGTCAGTGTCCCTGATGGTCCGTCGAGCCGGCGTGCGCGCGGTTACGCCCCGTGGCACTTCTTGTACTTCTTGCCGGAGCCGCAGAAGCACGGGTCGTTGCGGCCGATCTTCGGCCCCGACCGCGCCGGCTGGCGTGCGCCGTTGCCGCCCGCCGCGACCGCGGTGGCCGTGGCCGCGCCCGATGCGCTGGTGGACGCCCCGGCGACGGGAGCGCGTCCCTCCACGATATTGCGAGCCATCGGCCGAGGCGGCGGCTGCTGCTGCTGGACGGTGACGCGGAACACCGTGTGCGTCACGTCGTGGCGGATGGTCGCCTTGAGCTCGTCGAACATCCGATACGCCTCGATCTTGAACTCGTTGAGCGGATCGCGCTGCGAGTACGCCCGCAGGCCGATGCCGCGGCGCATGTCGTCGATGGCGGTGAGGTGCTCGACCCACAGCGAGTCGATGACGCGGAGCAGGACGAGCCGTTCGAGGACGCCGATGCGCTCGTCGCCGAGCTCGGCCCGGCGGCGCTCGTACCGCTCCCGGACGAGCTCGGTGAGCCGCTCGACCACCTGCTCGACCTCGCGGGCGTCGTCGAGGAAGGCGAGGTCCGCATCGGTCACTGACGGGACCATGGTGACCAGCTGCGCCCGGAGCCCATCGAGGTTCCAGTCGGCGAAATGTTCGGCGGCGGTGTGCTCGGCGACCAGGGCGGCGACCTCGTCGTCGAGCATGGCCTGCACGGTCGGTCCCAGCACCGACGAGCGCAGGATCCGGTCGCGCTCGCGGTAGATCGTCTCGCGCTGGCGGTTGATGACGTCGTCGTACTCGACCACGTGCTTGCGGGCGTCGAAGTTGTAGCCCTCCACCCGGGTCTGCGCGTTCTCGATCGTCTTGCTGACCATCTTCGACTCGAGGGCCACGTCCTCGGTGAAGCCGAGCGTCTTCATGATCGACTGCACGCGGTCGTTCGCGAAGCGACGCATCAGGTCGTCCTCGAGGGACAGGTAGAAGCGCGACGACCCGGGGTCGCCCTGCCGGCCGGCCCGGCCGCGCAGCTGGTTGTCGATGCGCCGGGCGTCGTGGCGCTCGGTGCCGAGGATGTGGAGGCCGCCCGCGGCGAGGACCGCCTCCTTGTCGGCGGCGCAGATCGCCTCGGCCTCCCGCAGCGCGGCGGCGTACTCCTCCGGGGAGGCTTCGATGACGTTCGTGCCCCTCTTGTGGAGCAGCTCGCCGGCCATCACCTCGGGATTGCCGCCGAGCAGGATGTCGGTACCTCGACCGGCCATGTTCGTGGCGATCGTCACCGCGCCGCTGCGGCCGGCCTGGGCGACGACCTCGGCCTCCCGCTCGTGGAGCTTGGCGTTGAGCACGTTGTGCTTGATGCCGCGTCGCTTCAGGAGCTCGGCCAGCATCTCGCTGACCTCCACGCTGATCGTGCCGACCAGGACTGGGCGGCCCTTCTCGTGCTCCTCGGCGATCTCATCGATGACCGCGTTCCACTTCCCCTTCTGGGTGGCGTAGATGAGGTCGGCGAAGTCGTCGCGGATCATGTCGCGGTTCGTCGGGACGACGACCACCTCGAGGCCGTAGATCTTGGCGAACTCCTCCGCCTCGGTCTCCGCCGTGCCGGTCATGCCCGCGAGCTTGTCGTACATGCGGAAGTAGTTCTGGAAGGTGACGGTCGCCAGGGTCCGCTGCTCGTTGCGGATCGACACCCCCTCCTTGGCCTCGACCGCCTGGTGGAGGCCCTCCGACCAGCGACGGCCCGGCATGAGGCGCCCGGTGAACTCGTCGACGATGACCACCTCGCCGTCCTTGACGACGTAGTCGCGGTCGCGCTGGTAGAGGACCTGGGCCTTCAGCGCCTGCTCGAGGTGGCGGGCGAGGCTGAAGTCGTCGGCGAACATGTTCTCGACGCCGAGCCACTGCTCCATCTTGTCGGTGCCGGCCTCGGTGATGGCGACCTGCTTGAACTTCTCGTCGACGATGTAGTCCTCCTCGGCCTTCAGCCGCGGGACGAGCCGAGAGAACTGGATGTACTTGTCCGCCGATTCCTCCGCGTTGCCGCTGATGATGAGCGGCGTTCGCGCCTCGTCGATGAGGATGCTGTCGACCTCGTCGACGATCGCGAAGTAGTGGCCGCGCTGCGCCCGGCTGGCCATGTCGACCACCAGGTTGTCGCGGAGGAAGTCGAAGCCGAACTCGTTGTTCGTGCCGTACGTCACGTCGGCGGCGTACGCCTCCGAGCGCGGGACCGGCCGGAGGTCGCGGAGGCGCTCATCGGTCTGCGGGTAGTCCGGGTCGAAGACGTAGGCGGAGTCGTGCTGGATGGAGCCGACGCTCATGCCGAGCCGATGGAAGACGGCGCCGATCCACTGTGCGTCTCGCTTGGCGAGGTAGTCGTTCGGGTCGACGACGTGCACGCCGCGTCCGACGAGCGCGTTCAGGTACGCCGCCAGGGGCGCGACGAACGTCTTGCCCTCCCCGGTCCGCATCTCGGCGATCGCGCCGCGGTGGAGCACGGTGCCGCCCATGAGCTGGACGTCGAAGTGGCGCTTGCCGAGGGCGCGCACCATCGCCTCCCGGACGGCGGCAAATGCCTCCGGCAGGAGCTTCTCGAGCGCTTCGTTGATCTGCTTCAGCTCGCGCTCGCGCTGCTGCTTGAGCCGATCGGCCAGCTGCGCGGCATCGGCGCCGGCCAGCGCGGACTCGGCGGCATCATCGTCCGGATCGGTCTCGCGCATCTCGATCGGCACCAGGAGATCGCCGGCATCGGCGTGCAGTCGCTCGCGCAGCAGGTCGGTGCGTGCGGCGAGCTCGGCATCGCTCAGGGCCTGGATCTCGGGCTCGAGCGCGTTGATGCGATCGATCAGCGGGTGGAGTGCCCGGACCTCGCGCTCGTTGGAGTCCGAGAGGCGGGTGAGGAACTTGAACATGGGGAGGCCGAGTATATCCCGATCCCGGCGCCGCCTCGACGAGACCGATCGGGTCTCGCGACGGGCGTCAGCCGCCGGCGGTCACCTGAAAGGGCTCCGGTTCCTCGACGGCGGGCTCGTCCGGCTCCTCGTTCCAGAAGGTCATCTCCTCGACCATCTGGACCTCCGAGCTGAACAGCGCGCCGACGCTCTCCCCGCGGTGGATGCGCTTGATCGCCTCCCCGAACAGCGGGGCGACGCTGAGGACCGTGATACGTGGATCGTCGGCCTCGGGCGGCAGCGGGATCGTGTCGGTGACGATGATCTCGGTCAGCGAGCTCGCGCCGATCCGCTCGAGTGCAGAACCGGAGAACACGCCGTGCGTGGCGCAGGAGTAGATCGCCTTCGTCCCCGCCTGCTCGAGCGCAGGAATCGCCTCCATCAGCGAGCCTGCGGTGTCGATCTCGTCGTCGATGATGACCGCGGTCTTCCCGGACACCTCGCCGATGATGTTCAGCACCTCGGTTCGGTCCTCGTTGCCGAGACGGCGCTTCTCGATGATGGCCAGCGGGGCCGACAGCAGCTCGGCGAAGTTCCGCGCCTTCTTCGCGAAGCCGAGCTCACTGACGACCACGATGTCGTCGAGCTGCTTGGCCTTGATATGCGCGCAGATCAGGTTGACGGCGGTCAGCTCGTCGACCGGGATGCTGAAGAAGCCCTGGATCTGGCCCTGGTGGAGATCCATGGTCAGCACGCGGTCGGCGCCGGCCACGGTGAGCATGTCGGCGATGAGGCGCGCCGTGATCGGCACCCGGGGCTGGTCCTTCTTGTCGGATCGGCCGTAGCTGTAGTGGGGAATCACCGCCGTGATCCGACCGGCCGATGCTCGCTTGAAGGCGTCGATCATGATCAGCAACTCCATGATCGACTGGTTCACCGGCCGGCTGGTCGGCTGCACCAGGAAGACGTCCTGCTCCCGAACGTTCTCCATGACCCGCACGAAGATGTTCTCGTTCGCGAACTGGAAGACCTCCACGCGGCCGATGTCGGTCTGGAGGTACCGGCAGATGCGCTCGGCAAGGGGTCGATTGGCGTTGCCGGCGTAGATGCTGAACTCGTCGGCGTACATCGCGTCGTCTCCTGCGGCGCTGGGGTCAGGCCCGCCGATTCTACCGGACGGCGCGCCGCGGGTTCCATTGGACCGACGCGCGTCCTCGTTCGCGATCGGTGCGTGCGCCAAACGGTCCGATCGGTCGGCGTTGGCCGGCAATGTGCGCCGACGGGAGCGTTGTCGGAGTCGAGCACGCCGGAGTCCGACAATGCGCGCGTGCGGGACCATTGCATGGAGGAAGGCGGTCCGGAGGCAGCGTCTCACGCTCGGATGGCACCGGGGAGCGCGGCTTCGGCCACGCAATGTGCGCCGACGGGAGCATTGTCGCAGTCGAGCACGCTGCAATCCGACAGAGCGCGCGAGACCGATGCGAGCCTGCGCCAACGCCGCGCGCTCGGATCGCACCGAGCGAGCGGCCAACGAGGCCCGATCTAGTCGGCGGAGAGCGCTATTCCGCCTCGACGAGCTCCTCGAGCGGCCGATTGTCCACGAACACCGTGATCGACACGATACGGTCCTCGTCCTGGGGCTTCATGACCGTCACGCCGCGTGAGGCACGCCGGTATCGGTTGATGCCGCCCACCTCGGTGCGCAGGATCGTGCCGAGCTCGGTGATGAGCATGAGCTCCTCTTCCTCGCGCCCGACGATGCGGACCGCGGCGACGTCGCCGGTGTCGTTGTTCAGCGAGTTCGCGATCACGCCGCCGGTGGCACGGTGCTTGACCGGGAAGTCGGCCACCTCGGTGCGCTTGCCGAAGCCCTGCTCGGTGACGACCAGCAGCTGCTCCTCGAGGTGCTTGATGACCTCCATACCGATCACCTCGTCGTCGTTCTTGAGGCGGATGGCGGTGACGCCCTGCGTGCCTCGGCCCAGCGGACGGACCTCGGACTCTCGGAAGCGGGCGGCCTGGCCCTTCTTGGTGGCCACGATGATGTCGTTCTGTCCGTCGGACAGCCCGACCCACTGGAGCTCGTCGCCGTCGACGAGATTGATGGCGATCAGGCCGTTGGCGCGGATCTTGGCGTACTCCGCCAGCGACGTCTTCTTGATCATGCCGCGCCGGGTGGCCATCACCAGGTAATGATCCGGCTCGAACTGCGGCAGGCTGATGATGGCGCTGACGTACTCGCGCTGCTCCACCTGGACGCCCGGCAGGTTGATGATCGGCAGGCCCTTCGCCTGGCGTGACGCATCGGGCAACGTGTGCACCTTGGTGATGAAGACGCGCCCGCGGTTGGTGAAGAACAGGATGTTGTCGTGGGTGTTCGCGACCAGCAGGTGGCGGACGGCGTCCTCCTCCCGGGTCAGCATGGCGAGCTTGCCGCGCCCGCCGCGTCGCTGCGACCGGAACGTGCTGATCGGCTGGCGCTTGATGTAGCCGCGCTGGCTGAGCGTGACGACCACGTCCTCGGCCTGGACGAGGTCCTCGGCGGTGAGCTCGCGGTTGGCGTCCGCCTGGATGCGCGTCTTGCGATCGTCGCCGTATTTGCGCTCGAGCTCGTTGAGCTCGTCCTTGATGACGAGCATGATCTTGCGCGGGTTGGCGAGGAGGTCCTCGAGCTCGCTGATGAGCTGGATGACCGAGCGGTACTCATCCTCGATCTTCTTGCGCTCGAGCGCCGCCAGCCGTCGCAGCTGCATCTCGAGGATCGCGTTCGCCTGGACCTCGGTGAGCCCGAAGCGCTTGATGAGGGCCTGGCGCGCCGCGTCGACATCGGCGGCCGCGCGGATGGTGGCGATCACCTCATCCAGGTTGTCGAGCGCGATCTTCAACCCTTCCAGGATGTGGGCGCGTTCCTGGGCGCGAGCGAGATCGAACTCCGTGCGTCGGCGGACGACGTCACGCCGATAGGTGATGTAGTGCTCGAGCATCTTCTTGAGGCCGAGCGTCTGTGGCTGCCCGTCGACGAGGGCGAGCATGTTCGCGCTGAAGCTCGTCTGCAGCGCCGTGTGCTTGAACAGCTGCTGCATGACGGTATGTGGCGAGCCGTCCCGCTTGACCTCGACGACGATCCGCATGCCATCCCTGTCGCTTTCGTCGCGAAGGTCGCTGACATCGGTGATCTTCTTCGTTCCGACGAGGTCGGCCATCTTCTCGATCAGGGTCGTCTTGTTGACCTGGTACGGCAGCTCGGTGATCACGACGCCCATCCGCCCGGCCCGGATCTCCTCGAACGCGACCTGGCCGCGGATGATGACCCGTCCGCGTCCGGTGGCGTACATGTGCCGGATGGCGTCGACGCGCTCCTTCTCGCCGGTGAACGCGTTGCGCTGGTCCTCGAAGCGGAAGATCGTTCCGCCCGTCGGGAAGTCCGGCCCGGTCACGATCTCGCACAGGTCGTCGACGCTCAGGTCGGGATTGTCGATGAGCGCCCGCGTGGCAGCCGCGATCTCGCCGAGGTTGTGCGGCGGAATGTTCGTCGCCATACCGACCGCGATTCCCGATGAGCCGTTGACGAGCAGGTTCGGCAGCTTCGACGGAAGGACGGTGGGCTGTCGCAGCCGACCGTCGTAGTTCTCGACGAAGTCGACGGTCTCCTTCTCGATATCGGCGAGCATCTCGTCGGTGATCGAGGCCATCCGCGCCTCGGTGTATCGCATGGCGGCGGGCGGATCGCCGTCGATCGAGCCGAAGTTGCCCTGGCCGTCGACGAGCGGGTAGCGCAGGCTGAAGTCCTGCGCCATGCGCACGAGCGTCTCGTACAGCGCTAGGTCCCCGTGGGGGTGGTACTTCGCCATCGCCTCGCCGACGACGCCGGCGCACTTCCGATAGGCCGCGGTCGAGCGCAGGCCCATCTCGTGCATCGTGTAGAGGATGCGCCGATGCACCGGCTTCAGGCCGTCGCGCACGTCGGGCAGGGCGCGCGCCACGATCACGCTCATGGCGTAGTCGATATACGAGGTACGCATCTCGTCCTCGATCGACACCGGCCGAACGTTCCCGACCCTGTCCATCTCCATCCGCTTCAGATCCTCGCTACTGAGTCAGCGTATATACCGTATATATCCGACGGCCAAGCCAGCCGCATGTCGCGAAGGTCGCGAATGTCGCACAAATCGCTCACTCGCCGCCCGTTCCGCCGTCCATGCCGTACCGCTCCTTGAGCTCGGCCTTGGCGCTCGGCGTGGCGCCCAGGTATCGCCCGTGGCCCTCGGCGACCAGCCGGCCGTCCGCGCCGCGCACCTCGCCGTGCACGTCGTAGATCCGCCGACGCCGCTCGACCACCCGGCCGATCGCCCGCAGCTCTTCGCCCGGCAGTGCCGGCGAGCGGAATCGAACGGTCATCTCCGCCGTCACCGCCCACGAGTCATAGCTGGACGGAGCCCAGGCCATCACCTCGTCCAGGAGGGTGGCGATGATCCCGCCGTGCACCTTGTCGCTCCAGCCGACGTAGTCGGCGCCGGCCGTCCAGCTCGCGGCCGCCGTCCCGTCCCCGAACTCGATGTGCAGCCCGAGCCCGATCGGGTTCTCCACCCCGCAGGCGAAGCAGTTGTGATCGGCGAATGCGTAGCGCCGGCCGTCCTCGAGGACGACCTCTCGGCTGTTTCCGGTGCTCTTCATCTGGTCGTTCATCGTTACCAGGGGTTGTCCCCCTCCTCGGCGTCGTAGTCCGCGGCGCCCCACTCGTCGTCGTCCGATCGGCGCAGGCAGTTGTTCGCGATGGCGAGGGCGAACGCATGGCTGACCGCGTACGAGTCGCGCAGCATGTTCACCGCCTCGCGGCGGTCGCCCACGCCATTGGCCTCGAGGAGCTCGCACCATTCGTCCAGGCTGCGCCCGGTCTTCTGGGCCACCTGCCGGATGTCGGCGGCATGTCGTGATGGCATCGTTCGTGATTGCCTTTCTCGTTCGTGCTCGGACTCAGATGTCCAGGTTGCGGACCTTGCGGGCCTCACCGCGGATGAAGTCGCGCCGCGGCTCCACCCGCTCGCCCATGAGCGTGCTGAAGACTTCATCCGCCTCCGCCGCATCGCCCACGTCGACGCGGAGCAGGGTGCGGGAATCGGGGTTCATGGTCGTCTCCCAGAGCTGGTCGGCGTTCATCTCGCCGAGGCCCTTGAAGCGCTGGACGGACACGTTCTTCGACTTCCCGTCGCGGCTGAGCGCCTTCACCGCCGCGTCACGCTCCTTCTCGCTGGTGGCGTAGCGCGTCACCTTGCCGGTGCTGACGCGGTAGAGCGGCGGCTGGCAGATGTACAGGTAGCCGTTGGCGATGATTTCCGGCATGTGGCGGTAGAAGAAGGTGAGCAGCAGGGTGCTGATGTGTGCGCCGTCGACGTCCGCGTCGCTGAGCAGGCAGATGCGGTGATAGCGCAGCTTGCCGATGTCGAACGTCTCGCCGATGCCGGCGCCGAGCGCGATGACGAGCGGCCGGATCTTGTCGCTCGACAGCACCCGGTCGAGGCGGGCCTTCTCGACGTTGAGCATCTTGCCGAACATCGGCAGGATCGCCTGGAACCGCCGATCGCGACCCTGCTTGGCCGAGCCGCCGGCCGAGTCGCCCTCGACGATGTAGAGCTCCGAGCGGGACGGGTCGCGCTCCTGGCAGTCGGCCAGCTTGCCGGGCAGGGCCATTCCCTCGAGCGCTCCCTTGCGGATCACGAGGTCGCGCGCCTTGCGTGCCGCCTCGCGGGCACGGGCCGCGGTCAGGCACTTCTCGATGATCCGCCGGCCGTCGGCAGGGTTCTCCTCGAGGTGCTGGACGATGCCCTCGGTCACGACGTTCTGCACGATGCCCTTGACATCGGCGTTGCCGAGCTTTGCCTTCGTCTGGCCCTCAAACTGCGGATCGGTCAGCTTGACGCTGATCACCGCCGTCAGGCCCTCGCGAACGTCGTCGCCCGACAGGTTCGCCTCCTTCTCGGAGAGCGTGCCGGACTTCCGCGACCAGCTGTTGAGCGAGGTCGTGAGCGCCGCCCGGAAGCCGGCCACGTGCGTGCCGCCATCCACGGTGTGGATGTTGTTGGCGAAGGGGATGACGTTCTCGGCGAAGCCGTCGTTGTACTGCAGCGCCACCTCGACGGTCGTGGAGCCGATCATGCGCTCGACGTAGATCGGGCGGCCGTTCAGCACGTCGCGACGCCGGTTCAGGTGGCGGACGAAGCTCGTCACCCCGCCCTGGAAGAAGAAGTTCTTCTCGCGATCGTTGCGCTCGTCGCGGAGGCAGATCCACAGGCGCTTGTTGAGGTACGCCGATTCACGCAGCCGGGTGCTGATCGTATCCCAGTTGAAGTCGAGGTCCTCGAAGATCTCGGCGTCGGGCCGGAAGAACGTGCGGGTGCCGTGTGTGCGCTTCCAGGCCGGGTCGAGGCCGCGGTTCGCCTCCGCGGCCCCGCCCGACTGCTTGACCGGTCCCTGGGGAGCCCCGCGGACGAATTCCTGGACGTGGCGCTTCCCATCGCGCAGCACCTCGACGCGCATCTCCGAGCTCAGCGCGTTGACGACGCTGACCCCCACGCCGTGAAGGCCGCCGGAGACCTTGTAGCCGCCTCCGCCGAACTTCCCGCCGGCGTGGAGCACGGTCATGATCACCTCGAGGGCGCTCTTACCGGTCGAGTGGCGGTCGACCGGGATGCCGCGGCCGTCATCCACCACCTCGAGCTTCCCGTCGGCGTGGATCGTCACGTCGATGCGAGTTGCCTGGTTGGCCATGGCCTCGTCGATGCTGTTGTCGACGACCTCCCAGACGAGCTGGTGGAGGCCACGAGCATCCGTCGAACCGATGTACATGCCCGGGCGCTTGCGCACGGCCGTCAGGCCCTCGAGCACCTGGATGTTGGCCGCCGTGTAG
>Ga0214468_1000270_pt1 | contig 16888 bp, 11 predicted proteins | sample RVTome_9_FD_187334 | JGI IMG/M metagenome (GOLD analysis project Ga0214468, IMG submission 187334) | Soil microbial communities from uranium-contaminated site in the Upper Colorado River Basin, Wyoming, United States - RVT155D38 HiSeq ...
GAGCCGGCGCCCCTGGAGGACGCATGACCACGACCGCAGAGACCGCCGTCCCATCCCGCCTCGCCATCCTCGGCGCCGGCCCGGTCGGCCTCGAGGCGGCGCTCGCCGCGGCCGAGGCCGGGCTGCCGTTCACCGTCTACGAAGCGGCCGCCGAGCCCGCCGCCCACGTCCGCGCCTGGGGTCACGTGCGGCTGTTCTCGCCCTGGGACCTCGACGTCTCGCCCCGCATGCGGCGGGCGCTCGCCGCCGCGGGCCGCGAGGTGCCGGCGGGCGGCGCGTGCCCGACCGGCGCCGAGCTCGTCGAGCGGGTGCTCGACCCGGTCGCCCGGCTGCCGCAGGTGGCGGCCGGGCTGGCGCTCGGCCGGCGGGTCGTCGCCGTCGGCCGCGAGGGGCTCCGCAAGCACCGCGAGATCGCCACCGCCGAGCGCGGCCGGCGCCCATTCCGGCTCCTCGTCGCCGACGGCGACGGCCGCGAGACCGTCGAGCGCGCCGCCGGCGTCCTCGACTGCACCGGTACCTACGGCCATCCGAACTCGCTCGGCGACGGCGGCATCCCGGCGCCCGGCGAGCGCGCCCTCGACGGCCGGATCCGCCGCCACCTCCTCGACCTCGCGGCCGAGCGCGACGAGTGGGCCGGGAAGACGGTGCTCCTCGCCGGGGGCGGCCACTCGGCGCAGACCGCGCTGCGCGGCCTCGCGGAGCTGGCCGCCGAGGCGCCCGGCACCCGCGTCGTCTGGCTCCTGCCCCGCGCGCCGGAGGACTGGACGATCGACCCCGGCGACCCGCTCCCCGAGCGGCGCCGGCTGGCCGAGGAGGCGCGCGAGATCGCGCGGACCTCGCCGGCGGTCGAGGTGCTCGCCGGGGCGCGGGTCGAGGCGATCGCCGAGGGCTCCGACGGCCGCCTGCGGGCGGCCCTGGGAGGCACGGCCGCCGGGCGCGAGGTCGCCGCCGACCGCGTCCTCTCGCTCACCGGCTACCTCGGCGACCGCGACCTCCACCGCCAGCTCCAGGTCCACCAGTGCTACGCCACCGAGGGGCCGATGAAGCTCTCCGCCGCCCTCCTCGGCGCCGGCTCGGCGGACTGCCTGACGCAGACGAGCCACGGCCTCGAGGCGCTCGCCGTGCCCGAGCCCGGCTTCTTCCTCCTCGGCGCCAAGTCGTACGGGCGGGTCGACACCTTCCTGATGCGGGTCGGCTGGCAGCAGGTCGACGAGGTGATGCCCGCGGTCGCCGACCGTCTCGCGGCGGCCGCGGCGGCGGCGGCGGCGGACGAGCGGGAGCGCGCGCCGCGGGAGGCCGCCCGGTGAGCGAGCCGGCGCGCGCCTCGGGCTTCGAGCGGGTCCGCGCGCAGTCCGCGCCGCGGGTCGAGCTGCGCTCGCTCGACACGCTCTGGTTCCAGGTCGCCGGCACCGTCTGCAACCTCGCCTGCACCCACTGCTTCATCTCCTGCTCGCCGACGAACCGCACCCACGAGCACCTCTCGCTCGCCGATGTCCGCCGCCACCTCGCCGACGCCGCCCGGCTCGGGGTCAAGGAGTACTACTTCACCGGCGGCGAGCCGTTCCTCAACCCGGAGATGGAGGCGATCCTCGAAGCGGCCCTCGAGGTCGGCCCGGCGACGGTGCTGACCAACGGCCTGCTCCTCGACCCGGACCGCTGCGCCCGGCTCGCGGCGATGGCGGCGGCCGCGGACCACTCGCTCGACCTCCGCGTCTCGCTCGACGGCTACGACGCGCCCTCGAACGACGCGATCCGCGGCGAGGGGGTCTTCGACCGCGCGCTCGCCGGCGTCGCGAACCTGGCCGCCACCGGACTCGACCCGGTCCTCACGGTGACCGAGGTCTACGACGAGAACGCCACCGCCCGCGGCAAGGAGCGCTTCTACGAGCTCCTCCGCGGCCTCGGCATCGACAAGCCGCGCCTCAAGGTGCTGCCGGTCTTCCACCTCGGCGCCGAGGCGGAGCGCGGCGGCGCCTACGAGTCGTGGCAGCGCCTCCGCGCCGGCGACCTCGCCGACGGCTCGGCGGACCACCTGCAGTGCAGCTCGTGCCGCATGGTCACCGACCAGGGCGTCTGGGTCTGCCCGATCCTGGTCAACGAGCCCGACGGCAAGATGGGCGAGCGGCTCGCCGACACCCTCGGCGGCTACGAGCTGTCCCACCAGGCCTGCTGGACGTGCCACGTGTACGGGGTCTCGTGCAAGACCTGAGGGCGAGGGCGGACCACACGTTCTCCTCTAGCTGAAGGGGTTTTCGCCTTTGTCCAACCGCAAGCCTGAAGACCTGGCCGACCGCCGGCGGCGCGAGCGCGACCGTCTCTCCGCCCACCGCGGGAAGGCGACCTGGGGGGAGAGGCTGGTGCCGCTCGGGGAGTTCCGGCGGGCGGCGGAGGCCGCCGGGCGGCGGCTGGGGGAGCGGGAGCGGGAGCGGGCGGTAGAGGGGTACGTCGGCGGCGAGGACGACCCGACGCCGGTCGAGGGGCCATTCGGGCGGATCGCGGTCTTCGGCGGGGTGTACTCGAATCGCCACGCGCTCGCGGCGCTGCTCGAGGACGCGGCGCGGCGGGGGGCGGAAGCGGTGTGCTGCCTCGGCGATCTCGGGGGATTCGGGCCGCACCCGGACCGGGTGTGGCCGCTCCTCGAGGAGGGGAAGGTGGCGACCGTGCGGGGGAACTACGAGGAGTCGCTCGCCGCGGGCGCCGAGGATTGCAACTGCGGCTACACCGACCCGCGGGACAACCACTTCGCCGAGATCTCGTACCGCTACACCGCCCGGAGCACCTCGCCGGGCTTCAAGGCGTGGATGGGGACGCTGCCCGGCCGGCGGCGGGTGCTCGTGGGCGAGCGGGAGCTCCTGCTCGTCCACGGGTCGCCGCGGCGGGTCAACGAATTCCTGTTCCGGACGACGACGCCGGTGCCGTTCCTCGAGGTGCTGCTCGAGCAGGAGCGGGCGGACGGCCTGCTCTGCACCCACACCGGCCTCCACTGGCACCGCCGGCTCCCCTCGGGCCGCGACGCGGTGAACGTCGGGGTGATCGGCCGGCCGGCGAACGACGGCCGGACCGAGGTGTGGTACGCGCTGGTCGAGGCGCGCGGGAACGGCGGCGACGGGCGCGGCGAGCTGGCGGTCGAGCACGTCCCGCTGCGCTACGACCACGAGTCGCTCGCCGCCGAGATGCGCCGCGAGCGCCTGCCCGAGGAGTTCGTCGAGACCATCCTCACCGGCTGGTGGACCACCTGCCTCGAGATCCTGCCGGCGAAGGAGCGGGCCGCGTCGAAGTACTGAGAGCCGGCTACGGCCGGACGATGCGGAGGCGCTGGCCGTCGGGGAGGGCGACGGTGACGGTGCGCTCGTCGACGGAGGCGACCTCGACGCGGCCGTAGACGGGGAGGGTGATCGACGCGCCGGCGGTGAGCTCGGGCGGCAGGCTGGCGGTGAGGCCGCGGTCGGCGGAGGCGGCCATGGGGTCGGGGACGTCGTCGGGATGGAGGGGGTCGCGGCAGTTGTCGCAGTGGCCGCAGCGGTCGAAGGGCGAGCCCTCGCCGCCGGGCAGCTCCTGGCGGAAGGCGTCGAGGAGGTGGCGCCAGCGGCAGAGGGCGGACACCGCGTAGGACTCCATCCGGTCGAGCCGCTCGCGGTCGGCCTCGGCACGCGCGGCGTAGAGGGCGGCGAGGCGACCGACCTCGCCGGGCTCCGGCGGGCGGCCGGGCGTCCACCGCGGCTTCGCCCCCGTGCCCGAGCGCTCGACCAGGCCGGCGGCGCGCAGCTCGGCGAGCGCGATGCGGGCGCGGCGGAAGGTCGTCTTCGCCGCCCGCGCCAGCTCGGCGAGGGTCCGCGGCTCGTCGGCGCGAAGCGCCCGGTGGACGGCGCGGAAGTCGGCCGGCTCGGGGTAGCTGCCGGCGAGCAGCCGGAGCTGGACGGCGCGGTCGGCGGGCGAGTAGAGGAGGCGGCACAGCGCCGGCTCGCCGTCGCGCCCGGCGCGGCCCACCTCCTGGTAGTACGTCGCCGGCGAGTCGGGCAGCGCGTCGTGGACGACGAAGCGGATGTCCGGCTTGTCGATCCCGAGACCGAAGGCGCTGGTGGCGACGATCGCGTCGAGCCCGCCGGCCATGAACCGCTCCTGGACCTCGCCGCGGCGAGCGCGGCCGAGACGGCCGTGGTAGCGGTCGGCGGCGAAGCCGCGCCCGGCGAGCGCCTCGGCCACCTCGACGCAACGGCGGACGGTGGCGCAGTAGACGATGCCGGTGCCGCCCCCGCCCGGGAGCTCCTGCCGGCTCGCCAGCAGCTCCGCCAGGTGATCGACCTTCGCCTCGTCGCCCGCGAGGGGGACGACGTCGAGGAGCAGGTTCTCCCGGTGCAGGCCGCGGTCGACGACGTCGAGGTCGGGCGCGCCGAGGAGGCGCCGGATGTCCTCGACGATCTCGCGGGTGGCGGTCGCGGTGAGCGCCAGGAGCGGCGGGCTGCCCAGGGCCTCGCGGGCGCGGCCGAGCTCGAGGTAGTCGGGCCGGAAGTCGTGGCCCCAGGTCGACACGCAGTGCGCCTCGTCGACGACGAAGAGGTCGAGCCGCACCTCGGCGAGCCGGGCGAGGAGCTCCGGGCGGACGAGCCGTTCCGGGGTGACGAACAGGAACTCGACCTCGCCGGCGGCGAGGGCGGCGAGGGCCTCGCGCTCGGCGGCCGCCGCGAGCGTCGAGTTGAGCGCCACCGCGCGCACGCCGAGGCCGCCCAGCTTGTCCGCCTGGTCTTTCATCAGCGAGATCAGCGGCGAGACGATCACCGTGGTCCCCGGCAGGTGGAGCCCGGGGAGCTGGTAGCAGAGCGACTTGCCGGCGCCGGTCGGCAGCACGGCGAGGGTGTCGCGCCCGGTGAGGACCGACCACATGACGTCGGCCTGCCCCGGCCGCAGCTCGTCGAAGCCGAAGCGCTCGCGCAGCCGCTCGTCGAGCGAGGGCGAGGCGGAGGCGGCGAGGCCGGCGGGGGGGGCGGCGGCGGGGGCGGCGGTCATCGCTGCGGCGACGGAGCAAGGGCGGTGCCGCCCACGAGCGATGCGGCGAGGCGAGGAGAGCGAGAGGGGCACTGGGCGCAGCGATGGGAAGCCGAGAAGCGAGGGTGTGAGCTGGCGCGCGACAGCCGGGTCAGACGGTCGGCGTGTCGGCGGACTCGGCGATCGGCCCGAGCTCGAAGAGCCCGGCGAGGCCGTCGGCGACGACCAGCCCGTCGAGCCTCAGCGCGAGGTTGCCGCCGTCGACCCCCGCCAGTCCCTCGTCGACCAGCCTCCTCAACAGCTCGCCGTTCGCCCCCAGGAGATCGACGCCGTACCGCTCCCGGAATCGCCCGAGGTCGATCCCCTCGGCGGTGCGCAGCCCGAGCATCAGCGCCTCGAGCGCCAGTGTCTCGCCGCCCAGGGTCTCCTCGCCGGCGAGCGGCCGCTCGCCCCGATCCAGGCGGGCGCGCCAGGCGGCGAGCCGGCGCTCGTTCCACCAGCGTCGCCGGCGTCCGTCGAACGAGTGGGCCGACGGCCCGAGGCCGAGGTAGGGGGCGTGGCGCCAGTACTTGCGGTTGTGGCGCGAACGGTGGCGCGGCGCGCGCGCGAAGCTCGACACCTCGTAGGCCGGCCAGCCGGCGTCGGCGAGGATCCCGTGGGTGAGCCGGAAGAGCGCCGCCTGGCCGGGCTCGGGCAGCTCGGCGAGCTCGCCGCGGTCGCGCCGGCGGCCGAACGGCGTGCCCGGCTCGACGGTGAGCTGGTAGCAGGAGAGGTGGTCGGGGCGGAGCGCGACCGCGGCCTCGAGCTCGCTCCGCCAGGCCGGTCCGTCCTGGCCCGGCAGGCCGTAGATCAGGTCGAGCGAGACGGTGCGGAAGCCCGCGTCGAGGGCCAGCTCCACCGCCCGGCGCGAGCGCTCGGGGCCGTGGCGGCGGCCGAGGAAGGCGAGGGCCGCGGCGTCGAACGACTGGACTCCCAGCGAGAGGACCGCCACCCCGAGCGCGCGCCAGGCGGCGAGCCGCTCGCCGGTCACGTCCTCCGGGTTGGCCTCGAGGAAGACGCGGGCGCCGCCGTCGCCCTCGGCCCGCTCCGGCCACGCCCCGAAGCGCTCGCCGAGCGCGTCGAGGACCGCCGCCAGGTCGTCCGGGTCGAGCGCCGACGGCGTGCCGCCGCCGAGGTAGACCGTGTCGAAGGCGCCCCGCTCGCCCCACGGCTCGCCGGCCGCGGTCCGAGCGGCGAGGGCGATCTCGGCGAGGAGCGCGTCGCGCCAGAGCCGGCGGGAGCGGGCCCCGCCGACGGTGACGGCGAAGTCACAGTACGGGCAGACGGCCGAGCAGAACGGCACGTGGAGGTAGAGTCCCGGACCGTCGGCGGCAGGGCGGGTCGGCACGGGCGCAGGATAACCGCGCCGGGTGGTACGGTGGCCGCGAGGGCCGAGGGTGCCCGGCGTCGGTGTCGATTCCTCGACACTTCGTCGGGATCTCCGCCGCCGGGCCGGCCGGCGAACTTTTCGGGCGGTCCGACGTAAGTGGCTCCTGAGCCTCGGCTTGCCCGCCGATCGGCGCCCCCGCCCGCCCTGGCACGATCCTTGGCCAATCCAGCAGCCTGCGCGCACGCGCCGACCCCGGTGTCGAAACCGGGCGGCGCCGTTCGTCGAAGTCGAGAACAGGTGAGAGGGAGAGAACGCACTTGAGTCACTTGAAGACATCGCGAGGACGATCGTCGGCGCCCCGGGGCGGGGCGTCGCCCCGGCGGCGCGGCTCGGCGCTGAGCGCGCTCGCGGCGGTCGCCGTGACCTTCGGCGCGGCCGCCTCCGGCGCGGCCCAGGAGCCGATCCCCGATCCGACCCCCCCGCCGGCCGCCGGCGCCCCCGCGGAGGCCGTCCGCGAGCTGGCGCTCGCCGAGGCGATCCTTCGCGCCCTGGAGCGCAACGAGGGGATCCTGATCGAGCGGGTGGCGGCGGACTCGGCCGCCTCGGCGGTCACCGGCGCCGAGGGAGCGTACGACCCGGTGCTCGGCCTGGAGACCGGCTGGCGCCACCTCGGCGTGCCGGTCAACTCCGCCTTCTCCGGCGCGCCGCAGGGGGAGCTCGCGCCGACCGACGAGGTCTTCGAGGCCGGCGGATCGGTCGTCCAGCGCCTGCCGACGGGCGGGGTCGTCGCGCTGCGCGGGGCGACCGGGCGGACCGAGACCGACGGCGCCTTCGGGCTGCTGTCGCCGGCGTACGACTCGCAGCTCGGGGTCGAGCTCCGCCAGCCGCTCCTGCGCGACCGCGGCATCGACGCCGCCCGGCTCGGCATCCGGGTCGCCCGGGCCGACCGCGACCGCTCGCTCGCCTCGCTCGCGCGCGAGGTCGTCGACACGGTCGGCGAGGTGGAGCGCGCCTACTGGAGCCTGGTCGCCGCCCGCCGCGAGATCGGGGTGCGCGAGGACGCGGTCGGCCTGGCCGCCGAGCAGCTCGAGCAGACGGGGCTGCGCATCGAGGGGGGCGCCGCGCCGGAGACCGAGATCGCCCAGCCGCGCTCGGAGCTCGAGCGCCGGCGCGGGGAGCTGCTCGCCGCCCGCGAGCGGCTGGCCCGCGCCGAGAGCGCGCTCAAGCTCCTGATCCTCGGCGACGCGGAGGACGACCTGTGGTCGGCGCGGCTCGAGGCGACCGACGCCGCCGCGGTCGAGCCGGTGGCGGTCGACGTCCGCGCCGCGATGGCCGAGGCGCTCGACTCGCGCCCGGAGCTGGCCTCGCTCGAGGCCTTCGTCGGCCGCCGCCGGGCCGAGGCCGCCTTCGCCCGCGACCGGGTCCAGCCGGCGCTCGACCTGGTCGTCTCCTACGATCGCTTCGGGCTCGCCGGCTCGCGCAACCGCGCCGCCACCGGCATCCCGGGGCTGCCGACCGGCGTGCCGGGCGAGCTCGAGGGGAACCTCGGGAGCTCGCTCGAGCAGCTCGTCGACGGCGAGTTCGACGACGCCCGGATCGGGCTGGTCTTCGAGGTGCCGATCGGCAACCGCGCCGCGCGGGCCAACGCCGAGATCGCCGAGAACGCCCGCCGCCAGGCCGAGCTCGAGCTCGACCGTGCCCGCAAGCAGGTGCGCGCCGAGGTGCTCGACGCCGCGGCGGCGGTCGAGGCGGCGGCGGCGCGGGTCGAGGCGGCGCGCGCCGAGCGTGAGGCGGCCGAGGTCCAGCTCGCCGCCGAGCGCGAGCGCTACGCCGCGGGACTGTCGACGAACTTTCTCGTGTTGACACGACAGAACGACCTGGCGAGCGCCCGGCTCGCCGTGATCGAGGCGTCGACCGACTACCTGATCGCCCGCTCCGAGCTGGCACGCGCCACCGGCGCGCTGCTGGCTGAGCGCAGGATCGAGCTCGACGAGACGGACGCCCCGCCCGCCGCCCCGGCGAGCGTCGGGCAGCAGAGAGGTGAAGAGTCATGAAGAAGCGGATGCTCGTGATGCTCGGCGTGGTCGCCGTGGTCCTCGCCGGCCTCGCCACGTGGAAGTTCCAGCAGGTGCAGGCGGCGATGGCCGGCTACGCCTCGTTCCAGCCGCCGCCCGAGACGGTGACCACCGCCATCGCCCGCGAGCAGCCGTGGGACACCGGCCTCGCCGCGATCGGCACGGCGACCGCGGTGCACGGGGTGCTGGTCGCCGCCGACCTCCCGGGGCTCGTCGAGCGGATCTCGTTCGAGTCCGGGAGCCGGGTGCGCGAGGGCGAGGTGCTCCTGCGGCTCGACAGCCGGCAGGAGGAGGCGCAGCTCGCCGCCGCCGAGTCGCAGCTCGAGCTGGCGAAGATCCACCTCGACCGCATGCAGGGGCTGCGTGAGAAGGGGGTCACCTCGCAGGCCGAGCTCGACGCCGCCCGCGCCGACCACGCGCAGGCGCGAGCGCGGGTGGGCGAGATCCGCGCGACGATCGCCCGCAAGACGATCCGCGCGCCGTTCTCGGGCGCGCTCGGCATCCGCCGGGTCGACCTCGGGCAGTACCTGTCGGGCGGCGACCCGATCGTGCCGCTCCAGTCGCTCGACCCGATCCACGTCGAGTTCAGCGTGCCGCAGCAGGAAATCGGCCGGCTGCCGGCCGGCACGACGGTCCAGCTCACCGGCGACGGCGTCGCCACCGACCTGGCGCCGATCGAGGGCCGGGTGACGGCGATCGACTCCATCGTCGACCCGGCGACCCGCAACGTCCGGGTGCAGGCGACCGTGCCGAACCCCCAGGGCCTGCTGCGGCCCGGCATGTTCGTCGAGGTGCGGGCGCTGGTCTCCGGCGCGCGCCAGGTGGTCACCGTGCCGGCGACCGCGGTGAGCTACGCCCCCTACGGCGACTCGGTCTTCGTCGTCGAAGAGCTCGAGGGGCCGGAGGGCGGCACCTACCGGGGCGTGCGCCAGCAGTTCGTCGAGCTCGGCGGCGGCCGGGGCGACCTGGTCGCCGTCCTCTCCGGCGTCGAGCCGGGCGAGGAGGTGGTGACCTCGGGCGTGTTCAAGCTGCGCCAGGGCGCCGCCGTCGCGGTCGACAACCAGGTGCAGCCGGGCGAGAGCCTGAAGCCGGACCCGGAGAACTCCTGATGAGGCTCACCGACCTGTTCGTCCGGCGGCCGGTCCTGGCGATCGTCGTCAACCTGATCGTCCTGATCGCCGGCCTCCAGGCGATGCGCTCGCTGCCGGTGCGGCAGTTCCCGCGCACCGACATCGCCGTGGTGCGGGTGACCACCGCCTACGTCGGGGCCAACGCCGACCTCGTCCGCGGCTTCATCACCACCCCGCTCGAGCGGGTGATCGCGTCGGCCGACGGCATCGACTACATGGAGTCGTCGAGCTCGCAGGGCGTGTCGAACATCGCCGTCCACCTGAAGCTCAACTACGACACGAACGCGGCGCTGACCCAGATCCAGTCGAAGGTCGCACAGGTGCGCAACGAGCTGCCGCCGGAGGCCGAGTCGCCGGTGATCCAGCTCGAGACCTCGGACACCCAGTTCGCGCTCATGTACCTCGGGTTCTCGTCGGAGGACCTCGGCCAGAACCAGATCACCGACTACCTGACCCGGGTCGTCCAGCCGCAGCTCTCGGCCGTCTCCGGGGTGCAGAAGGCCGACATCCTCGGCGGGCGCACCTTCGCCATGCGGGTGTGGCTCGACCCGCGCAAGATGGCGGCGCGCGGCATCTCGCCGTCCGCGGTCCACGACGCGCTGGCCAACAACAACTACCTCTCCGCCCTCGGCCGGACCCAGGGGACGATGACCTCGGTGAACCTGGTCGCCAACACCGACCTGAAGACCGCCGAGGAGTTCCGCCAGCTCGTCGTCACCGAGCAGGACGGCGACGTCGTCCGCCTGGGCGAGATCGCCGAGGTCGTCCTCGGCGCCGAGAGCTACGACGAGGAGGTCCGGTTCAACGGCCAGGACGCGACCTTCATGGGGATCTGGGCGCTGCCGACCGCGAACGCGCTCGAGGTGATCCACGACGTGCGCGCCGCGATGGGGGAGATCCAGGCCCAGCTCCCGGCCGGGATGACCGGGGTGATCGCCTACGACGGCACCCGCTACATCGACGACGCCCTGCAGGAGGTGCTGAAGACGCTGTCGGAGACGCTCTTGATCGTCATCCTGGTCATCTTCCTCTTCCTCGGCTCGGTGCGCTCGGTGCTGATCCCGGTGGTGGCGATCCCGATCTCGCTGATCGGCGCGGTCTTCCTGATGCTCGTCGCCGGCTTCACGATCAACCTGCTGACGCTGCTCGCTATCGTGCTGGCGGTCGGCCTGGTCGTCGACGACGCGATCGTCATGGTGGAGAACGTCGAGCGCCACCTCCACCTCGGCGAGAAGCCGTTCGACGCGGCGATGCACGCCGCCCGCGAGCTCGTCGGGCCGATCGTCGCGATGACGATCACCCTGGCCGCGGTCTACACGCCGGTCGCGCTCCAGGGCGGGCTGACCGGCTCGCTCTTCCGCGAGTTCGCCTTGACCCTCGCCGGGGCGGTGATCATCTCCGGCGTCGTCGCCCTGACGCTGTCGCCGATGATGGGCTCGAAGCTCTTGCGCGCCGGGCAGACCGACCGCGGCTTCGCCGGGGTGGTCAACCGGCGGTTCGACGCCGTGCGCCGGTGGTACACGCGCCGGCTGTCGTCGACGCTCGCCTACCGGCCGGTGGTGTTCACCCTGTGGGCGATCGTCGTCCTGCTCATCGTGCCGCTCTACATGTTCTCCGACAAGGAGCTGGCGCCGCCGGAGGACCAGAGCGTCGTCTTCGGCATCGTCCAGGCGGCGCCGAACTCGACCCTCGACCAGACGGTGATGTACACGTCGCGGGTGGGTGATGCGTTCGAGACGCTGCCGGAGACCGAGCGCACCTTCCAGATCACCTTCCCGACCGGCGGCTTCAGCGGCGTCGTCACCGCTCCCCCCTCGGAGCGCGAGCGGTCGATCGAGGAGATCCGGGTCGACCTCGACGCGAAGCTGTCGAAGATCCCGGGGGTGCGGGTGATCCCGCTGGTGCCGCCGTCGCTGCCGGGCAGCGACGGCTTCCCGGTCGACCTGGTCGTCGCCTCGACCCGCGATCCGCAGGAGCTCGTCGAGTTCGCCAACACGCTCGTCGGCAAGGCGTTCGAGAGCGGCCTGTTCATGTTCGCCGACACCGACCTCAAGTTCGACCAGCCGCAGGCGCGCGTCGTCTTCGACCGCGACAAGGTGCGCTCGCAGGGCGTCGACCTCGCCGAGGCCGGCCGGGATCTCTCCACGATGGTCGGCGGCAACTACGTCAACCGCTTCTCGATCCAGGGGCGCAGCTACAAGGTGATCCCGCAGGTCGAGCGGGCCGAGCGGCTGACGCCCGAGCAGCTCGCCGAGATCCACGTCACCGGACCCGACGGGCGGCTGGTCCCGCTGTCGACCTTCGCCACGCTCGAGACCTCGACCGAGCCGCGCGAGCTCAAGCGCTTCCAGCAGCTCAACGCGGTGCGCATCCAGGGGGTGCTGCCGCCCGGCGTGCCGCTCGACCAGGCGCTCGGCTTCCTCGAGGAGGAGGCGGCCGAGATCCTGCCCCAGGGCTTCGCGATCGACTACGCCGGCGAGTCGCGGCAGCTGCGCCGGGAGGGCTCGAAGTTCCTGCCCACCCTGCTGCTCTCGGCGATCCTGATCTACCTGGTGCTCGCGGCGCAGTTCGAGAGCTTCCGCGACCCGTTCATCATCCTCGCCGGCTCGGTGCCGCTGGCGCTCTCCGGCGCGCTGCTGTTCTCCTTCCTCGGCCTGACCTCGCTCAACATCTACAGCCAGGTCGGGCTGATCACCCTGATCGGGCTGGTGTCGAAGAACGGCATCCTGATCGTCGAGTTCGCCAACCAGCTCCAGCGCCGGGGGCTGGACAAGCTGCGCGCGGTGACCGAGGCGTCGGCCACCCGGCTGCGGCCGATCCTGATGACCACCGCGGCGACGGTCGCCGGCCACACGCCGCTGATCCTGGCGACCGGCCCGGGCGCCGGGGCGCGCAACTCGATCGGCCTGATGCTGGTCACCGGGATGATCATCGGCACCGCCTTCACCCTCTTCGTCGTGCCGTCGATCTACATGCTGGTGGCGAGGACGCGGACGGCGGACGAGGAGCTGGAGAGCGAGGCGCCAGCCGCCGGCGAGGCCGGCCTCGGCTCCGACACCCTGCCGGGGCTCCCCGAGCCGGTCTGAGCCGAGCGGCCGGCCCCGGCGGGTCCGCCGCTCAGCGCGCCGCCCGCACGCCGCCGGGACAGGCGTCGTCCGCGAGCGCGAGGAGCCGGCTCACCGCACCGCAGGCGTCGAGACTCCCTGCGACGCCCGCACCGGCGTCCGGCGTGCGCGTGCTTTCCGCCAGGCGGCGGGCGAGCTCGGCCGGCGGCATGTGCGGCCGGCGCTCGAGGAGCAGGGCGGCGACGCCGGTGGCGAAGGCCGCGGCGAGCGAGCTGCCCGACAGGAAGTCGTAGGCGCCGCCGGGCACGGTGGTCAGCACGTCGACCCCGGGCGCGCGGAGGGCGGTCTGCGCGGGCTCGGCGGCCCCCGCGCCGGCCCTCGCGCCGAGCGCGCCGCCGCCGGGCGCCTCCCCGGTCTCCTCCGGCAGCACCGCGATCACCCCCGGCAGCGAGGCCGGGAACCCGAGGTCCAGCCGCCCCGGGTCGCCGGCGGCGACGACCGGGATGCCGCGCTCGCCGGCCGCCGCGAGGAGCCGGGCGAGGAGCGGGTCCTCCGGGCCGCCGAGCGACAGGTGGATGACGCCGGCCTGCGCCGAGATCGCGGTGTCGACCGCCTGCACCAGGGTGTAGCTGTCGCACGCCGCCTCCGCCGCGCCGGGCGCCAGCGGCCAGCACGCCTTGAGCGCCAGGATCGAGACCTCCGGCGCGACGCCCGCGATGCCGATGCCGTTGCCGGCGACCGCCGCGATGACGCCCGCCACCGCCGTGCCGTGGACGTCGCCGGTGAAGCCGCCGCGGTCGACGAAGTCGGCGACCTCGGCGATCCGGCCGGCGAGGTCGGGATGGCCGACGTCGAGGCCGGTGTCGATCACCGCCACACGCACGCCGCGGCCGGTCGCCCAGCGGTGGGCGGCGGCGGCACGCAGCGCCAGGGTCCCGGTCTGCAGATGGCCGTAGGGATCGCCGCGCGCTGCCGGCGCCGCCTCGCCGAGCACCTCGAAGCGGTGTACCGGCTGCACCGACTCGACCCGGTGGTCGACCGCCAGCCGCTCGAGGATCCGCTCGGCCGACGTGCCGGGCGGCACGGCGTAGACGATGCACGGCAGCTCGAGCGAAGCCATCCTCCAGGCGCGGTAGACGTACAGGCCGTACGCCCCGGCGAGCTCACGGGCGGTGTGCTCCCAGGCGGCGGGCGGCCCGGGCGGCAGGGTGACCAGAATCCGCGGCAGGTCGGGCCCGGGCGGCCCCGCGGGCCGGGCGGCGAGCCCGCTGCAGGCGACGAGCGGCGCCGCCGCGAGGACGAGCGCGAGGCCCGCCGCCCTCACCGCGGCGCTCCCCCCGCCCCGCCGGGGGCACGGTGGACGACGACCGGCTCGGCGAAGACGACCGCCGGGTGCCGGCGGAGCCGCTCCAGCGCCGCCGCGAGGACCGCGGCCGCGGCTCCGGGAGCCGGCTCGTCGCGCACGTCGAGCCGCACCGTGTAGACGCCCGCCTTCGACGGACCGGCGACGATCCGCCCACCGACCTCGGCGAGGAGGTCGTTCAGCTCGCCCACCGCGGCCTCCTCCCGGAGGACGAGCCGGACCGCGGGCGCCTCGTCGCCGCCCGCCGGGGCGCTCGCGGCCGGGTCGGCGAGGGTCCGGAACGCGCCGGGCGCATGGGCCGCGGCGGGAGCGTCGGCCGCCGCGGCCCCGGCCGTGCCGCGGACCGCCGCACGGCCGGCGAAGAAGGCGAGCGCCAGGGCGACGAGGCCGAGGACGGCCGCCTGGACGAGGACGATGCGCCTCGCCGCGCGCGGCGTCGCCGACCACCAGCCGTCCCGCGGCGGGGCGCCGGAGGCCGGGGCGAGGGTCGCGGAGCTCCCTCCCGGCAGGCCGCCGCCCGCCAACGGGTTGCCCGCCGGGGCGGGGTTGGAGGGACGGCCGGCCGGCGCCCCTCCCACCGCCCCGGCGGAGGGTACGGAGCTCGCCCCGGCGTCGGCGCCGGCGGCCGGCCTCGACGCGCCCCCGGCGAGCGGCAGCCCGCCGGCCACCCGCACCACCGAGGCCATCGACCGGCACACCTCGAGCTCGCGGCGGCAGAGCGCGCAGCGCGCGAGGTGGGCCTCGACCCGCTCCGCCTCGGCGGCGGCGAGGGTCCGGGTCGCGTGCCAGGGGAGAAGCTCCCACACCTCCTGGTGGCCGCTCGGGCCGCGGGACGCTGTCGCGCTCATCGTCTCTCCTCCGGTTCCGACGCGCCCGCGGGCGCGCCGTCGGGCGTGCCGCCGAGCTCCGGCAGCAGCTTCGCCAGCTTGCGCCGGGCGTGGAACATCCGGGTCTTCACCGTGCCCAAAGGGCAGTCGAGGACCTCGGCGATCTCCGGGTAGGACAGGCCGTGGTGGTAGGTCAGCACCACCGCGGCCCGCTGCTCGGCCGGCAGGTGCGCCAGGGCCTCCGCCATGCGGCCGGCGAGCTCGCGGCGGGCCGCGGCGCGGTCGGGCGCCTCGCGGTTCGGTGCACGCGGCTCCCTGCGCGCCGGCGGGCGGCCCTCGTGCCGCCGGTCGTCGTCGAGCGGCGGGAAGACCCGCTCGCGCCGCCCACGCCGCTCGAGCGCCTTGAGCGCCTTGTGGTACGCGATGCCGAAGATCCAGGTCGAAGGCCGCGAGCGGCCGGCGAACCGATCGGCCCGGCGCCAGACGACGAGCAGCGTGTCGTCGGCCAGCTCGTCCGCCGCGTCCGGCTCGCCGGTGAGCCGCGCCAGGTAGGCGGCCAGCGGGCGGCGGTAGCGGCGGTAGAGCTCGTCGAACGCCTCCCGGTCGCCGCAGCCCACCCGGGCGAGGAGATCGGCGTCGTCGCCGGCCCCCGCGTCGAGCGGGCGGGCCGGGGGAGAGGTCGGCGAGTCGTCGGGGCTGGCCATGTCGAGCCTCGGTCGCGGCGGCGGCGTCCTCCGCGCCGCCCCCAGGATACGCCCGGTGTGCCTTCGCGGCGAGGAGAGCGAGCGGTCGGTCGCCGGTTCCGTCGGCCGATGGGTCCGCCCGCGGCGTCGCGCGGTTCAACCTTCGGTCGGCCGACGGCGCACCGGGGAGCACCGAGACGCACCGAGACGCACCGAGACGCACTGAGACGCACTGAACCGCCCCGTTCCACCGCGGGACGGACCGGGGCGGAGCAGGCCGGCGACCGTCGGAGAGGGCGCCGGCATTCACATCCACTTTCCGACAGGAATCGCATGCACACCACGGCCCTCGCCACGCCCCGACGCCTTGCCGTCCTGCTCCTCGTCCTGCCCGCCCTCCTCGCGGCCGCCCCGTCCGCCGGCGCCGCCGAGCACCAGGTCGCGGTGCGGGACAGCTTCTTCCAGCCCGCCGACCTCGAGATCGCGGTCGGCGACACCGTCACCTGGACCCACCAGGGACTGATGGCCCACAACGTGGTCGCCGACGACGGCAGCTTCTCGAGCGGCGCGCCCGCCTTACCGCCCTGGACCTTCAGCCGCACGTTCGACGCGCCGGGCGACTCCCCCTACTTCTGCGAAGTCCACGGCAACCGCGGCGGGATCGGCATGACCGGCATCGTGCGGGTCGCCTCGAACGGCGGGAACGACGAGCCCGGCACCCTCCGCTTCTCGGCGCCGGGCTACTCGGTGCCCGAGGGCGGCACCGCCACGATCACCGTCCAGCGGGTCGGCGGCGACGACGGGCCGGTCTCCGTCGGCTTCGCGACCTCGGACGGCTCGGCCGGCGCGGGCGGCGACTACACGCCCCGCTCGGGCACCCTGTCGTGGGCCGACGGCGACGACGACCCGAAGAACTTCACCGTGCCGACGGTCGAGGACGGGGCCGTCGAGGCCGACGAGACCGTGAACCTCTCCCTGTCGGGGCCGACCGGCGGCGCCGGGCTCGGCTCGCCGAGCACCGCCACCCTGACGATCCGCGACGACGACTCCCCGCCCCCGGGCGGCCCGCCGGGGATGCTCGCGTTCGGCGCCGCCGAGACGAGCGCCCAGGAAGGGGGCCCGCCGGCGAGCGTCGCCGTCACCCGCACCGGCGGCACGAGCGGCGGCGTCTCGGCCCGGGTGCAGACCTCCGACGGCTCCGCCACCGCGGGGGCGGACTACGCGCCGGTCGACGCGACGGTGTCCTTCGCCGACGGCGACGCCGCGCCGAAGAGCGTCGCGGTGCCGCTCGTCGACGACGCGGCGATCGAAGAGCCGGAGACGATCAACCTCGCCCTGTCCCAGCCGACCGGCGGCGCCTCGCTGGGCGCCCCGAGCGCTGCCACCCTCACCG
>Ga0214468_1000272_pt1 | contig 16766 bp, 15 predicted proteins | sample RVTome_9_FD_187334 | JGI IMG/M metagenome (GOLD analysis project Ga0214468, IMG submission 187334) | Soil microbial communities from uranium-contaminated site in the Upper Colorado River Basin, Wyoming, United States - RVT155D38 HiSeq ...
TTCGGCCGAGCACATCGGGCACGTCACCGTGGGAACCATGCCGACGATGAAGTTGAACCCGCATTCGGGGCAGTCGATCTTGGGCAGCGGCTGCTCCGGTTGCGGTGGCGGGGGCTGTTGTGGGGCACCGCCCGGTGGCGTGGCTCCCGGGGCCGTCGGGTACCCGCCCATCGAACCTGGCGGTGGCGGCGGTTGCTCGGTCGGTCCCTGACCGGCGGCTCCCTCCGCTCCATTTCGGACGACGTTCACGGAGCCACAAACCGGGCAGGCGAACCGGCCTGCACCGGCGACTTCGAACTGTGTGCGACACGCGCCGCAGCGAACCCTCATTCCTCTTCTCCTACTGGTTCTCCCACCGCCCCGATTGCGACCAGGTAGTCGGCCTCGAGGCGGAGCACTTCAGCGATTTCCCCAAGAGGGTAGGACACGTCGTGCTTCGTGCGAATCTGATCGGCGATGTACTCGATAGACAGCTCGTGGCCGCCGGCAACGGTCTCGACCGGGTTCTTCCGGTCCTCCTGCGCCAAGCCCTGTAGATAGAAGACCTCCCACTCGAGGATCCGTCGAATATCCGAATTGCGCAGCGCCGACTCCTCCGGGAGACGCTCCGAGATGTGCTTCACGGCGTCATTGACCACGTACTCGAGAGGGTCATAGGACGGTCTGCGCTTCGCCTCCTGCCAGACCAGCATCGCCACGATGACCAGCAGGACTCCCAACAGAATCGCCACGAACGTGAGTATCTCGATTCCAGACATTGTCGAGGGAAGTATCGCCCAACCAAGCGGTCTAACTCCCCGCGGGGAGCCACAGCACTAGCAACAGGTCAGAAGGCCTCTAGTGGGAGGTCCATCAGTGAGCCGTCCTCCGCCGCCACCGCGGCGCGCCGGTTAGCGGCCTTCGGGGCAGCATGTCGGAGGAACCAGCGGGCCGACTCGACCTTGCCCCGATAAAACGGATCATCGTCGAGCTTCTCTTCAGCTATCTCGGCCTGTCTCAACATCAGCCAGGCGATGACCGTCTCGGCCATCGAATCGAGCAGGTGGTTGGTGTGGAGGCCGACCTTGTAGACGTCTTCTCTCTGCCCGTTGATCGAGCTCATCAGGTATTCCACCATCGACCCGAGGTGGGCCTGGGTGTCATCGAGCATCTGCGCCAGCAACTCCCGCTCCTCCGCCAATGGGTCGCCGTCCTCACCGCCCTTGACGAACTCGACGATCTCGGCGGCAAGAGCCGCCAACGTCTTTCCTTGATCGCGGGCGATCTTGCGGAAGAAGAGGTCCATGGCCTGGATCCCGGTGGTTCCCTCGTAGATCGTGTCGATGCGGGCATCGCGGATGTATTGCTCTATCGGGTAGTCCATGGTGTAACCGGAGCCGCCGAACACCTGCAGCGACATCGAGAGCAGCTCGTACGCCTTCTCTGAGGAGTAACCCTTCACCAGCGGCAGAAGCAAGTCGTTGCGACGCTCCCAGCGGTCGTCGTCTGGATGGAGGATGGCCTGGTCCTGCACCCACGCGGTGTACAGCACGAGCGCACGCAGGCCCTCGACGTGAGCCTTCTGCGTCATCAGCATCCTGCGAACATCCGGATGGTCAATGATGGGGACGCGTGGCGCCTCCTTGTCGGTGGCGTTGGCGAGGTCGGGGCCCTGCTTGCGCTCCCGGGCGTACTCCAACGCGTTGAGATAGCCCGTGCTGAGTGTCCCCATCGCCTTGGTCCCGATCATCATCCGCGCATACTCGATGACCCGGAACATCTGACGGATCCCGTCGTGCTTGTCCCCGACGAGGTAGCCGATGGCCGGCCCATCCATACCGAAGGTGAGCTCGCAGGTGGACGAGCCCTTGAGACCCATCTTCTTCTCGATGTTGGTGGCGACCACGCCGTTGCGCTCACCTAGCGTCCCGTCATCGTCGATCAGGTACTTGGGCACGACGAAGAGGGAGAGCCCCTTGGTCCCCGGCCCGGCTCCCTCGGGACGGGCGAGGACGAGATGGACGATGTTCGCGGTGAGGTCGTGCTCACCACTGGTGATGAAGCGCTTGACGCCTTCCAGATGCCAGGTCCCGTCACTCTGGTCGATCGCCTTGGTGGTGCCGGCGCCCACGTCGGATCCGGCGTCGGGCTCGGTGAGCACCATCGTGCCGGCCCAGCCCTTCTCGGTCCAGAGCTTGGCCAGGTCCTTCTGCTCCTCGGTGCCCTCCTCGAAGAGGACCCTGGCGAACAAGGTCCCCCCTGCGTAGAACTGGACGGTGGTATTGGAGCCGAGGAGCATCTCGGACACCGCCCAGATCAGCGACGGGGGAGCCGGCATGCCCCCCATCTCCTCGGGGAGCCCCAGCCGGTCCCAACCACCGTCCTTGAATGCCCGGACGCTGGCCTTCACCGAATCGGGGAGGGTGATCTCGCCGTCGACGAGCTCGAGCGGGATGCGGTCCTGATCCGCATAGGAGCTGGCGTACTCCTCGGTGGCCAGTCGTTGGACCTCGGAGAGGATGTCACCCATGGTCTCGATGTCGAGACCCGCCCACTCACCTTTCAGGGTGTGGTCCTGGATCCGGTTGACCTCGAAGAGATTGAACTCGATATCACGGAGATTCGACTTGTAGTGACTCACTTTTCGTGTCCATTCGAGCCTGAGTTGCCGCGTTCTTTGAGCATACACTCTAATTTGAGTCAACGCTCAAGAACAGAGTGATTCCCGGAGGTAGTCGCTGTTGGGAGAAGCCACTACCGTGCGATTTCCATGCGTTACAAAGCCGGTCTCGAGACCCGGGACAAGATCCTCGAGGCAGCCCGGAGACTCATAGCCAGGGAGGGGCTCGACGGCACGACGATCAAGGCGATCTGTGAGGAGGCCGGTGTCCTTCCGGGGAGCTTCTACAACCTCTTCGACTCCAAGGAACAGGCAATCCTCTCCGTCGTCCGCCAGGCAATCGACGCCATCGACCCGGACCCCGACCACAAGGGAACCGACACCCTCACCGACCTCATCGATGCATACATCCGGTTCGTCACCGAGCAGGGAGACCTCGCCCGTGTCTACATCAGGCTGGCCATCTCGGGCGGAGCCAACAACTCCGAGATCAGGGGCCGAACGATGCGGCACCACGAAGCCAGGGTCACCCGGTTCGCGGCCGCCATGGGCAGGGCCCATCCGGAGATGTCCCGGGAGGAGCTGGCGCGCCGGGCCGAGACCCTGGTCAGCGCGCTCAACGGGATCACCCTCCATCGGGTGATGGACCCGGATTTCGACGTGGCGATCCACGCCCGTGCCCTGCTGACCGACGCTCTGGCCGGCGTTTGATGGAGTTCGGCATCCAGACCCGGGGCGACTGGGACTATGTGCTCGCCACCGCACGGTGGGCCGAGGACCGGGGAGATCTGAGGTCGATCGGCTTGCCCGACCACTATCTGCAACGGGGTGACGAGCTCGACTCGCCCGCCTGGGACCACCTGACCCACCTCGCCGCGCTCGCCGCCGAGACATCCACCATCGGGCTCGCCTCCATCGTGTCGCCGGTCACCTTCCGCCACCCGGGAGTCCTCTACAAGATGGCGGTGACCATCGACGAGATCTCCGGTGGGCGGTTCAGCCTCGGACTCGGTGCCGGTTGGCTGGAGGAGGAGTTCCGGGTTTTCGGCCTCCCCTATCCCGACCTCGGCACCCGCATGGAGATGTACGAGGAGGCAATGGCCTATCTCCGCGCCGCCATCACCCCCGGTGCCCAGGGCTTCGAGGGGAAGCACTATCAGCTCGAGGAGTTCGATCCCCACCCTCACCCGACCGGTCTTCGTCTCATGGGCGGTGGGGCCGGCGGGCCCAAGGCACGGCGCATCGCCGCCTCCTACGCCGACGAGTACAACCTCTACGCCCGCCGGCCCGAGGAGTACCGGAGCATCAGGGAGTCGACCCGAGAGCTGGCCGCAGAGTTGGGTCGTGACCCTGACGAGATCGTCTGGTCGTCTGCCGCCCCCGGCGTCGCCGCCAAGAAGGAGGCGGACTACCGACGCATGCTGGAGGCGATGGCACACCGGACCGGGCACACCCCCGAGCACATCGACGAGGTCTGGGACGAGAGGGGTTACCCCCACGGCTCGGGCTCCAAGCCGGCCGAGATGATCGCCGCCCTGGAGGAAGCGGGGTGCCAGCTCTTCTACGCACAGGTGTTCGCGGACGAGGGCGACGTCTCCGACTTCGACCTCGTCTTCGACGCCTACATGGGTCGTTAGGTTGGTCACCCACCGTCCACTGCCTCTGTGAAGATTTTGGACGCTCTCAGCGGCCTCTTCCTTCACAGAACGACTCGAGAGGAGTCTTGTTGAGGTTCTCACTGATGACCGAGCCACATCTCGGCGGCACTTACGACCAACAGCGTGAAGCAGCCCGCTGGGCGGAGTCCGAGGGGCTGGTCTCTTTCGCCCGATGCGACCACTATCTCTCCGGGGGCGACCCGACGCCGGAGTCCAGCGACGCGTTCGCGGTGCTGGCGGGATTGGCGCGCGAGACGTCGGACATCCGACTCTGCGTCCTGGTCACACCGATCACCTTCCGGCACCCGGCCGTGATCCTGAAGAACGCGACGACCATCGACCAGATGTCGCGCGGGCGATTCGACCTCGGTGTTGGGACCGGCTGGATGGAGTTGGAGCACGAAGCTCTCGGCATCCCCTTCCCCGAATGGCCCGAGCGGTGGAGTCGATTCGAGGAGGCTCTGGACTACCTCGACGCCGCCTTTGGCGAAGGACGGGCCTCATTCGACGGCGAGCACTACTCACTCGACGCGGACGTGAAACCGAAGCCGACCGGCATCCGAATCGTCATCGGCGGCAGCGGGCCCAAGCGCACCCCTGTCCTGGCCGGGACGAGAGCGGACGAGTACAACTTCTTCCTCTGCCCTCCAGACGAGGCGAGCGAAAAGGTGTCGGTGATGCGCTCGGCAGCAGACGGCCGCGACGTGGAAGCCACCGTGATGGGGCCGGCACTCGTGGGCAGGACCGACGACCAGTACCGGGACCGTCTCGCCAGGGCGGCGGGCCGGCGCAATATCTCCCCAGAGGACATGGAGAAGCGCTACGTCGACAATGGCCTCCTGGTCGGGACACCGGACCGGGCGGCAAATACGGTGGCGGCGCTCGAGGAAGCCGGAGTTCAACGCATCTATGTCCAATGGCTCGACCTCGACGATCTCGACGGCATGCGCGACACGGTCTCCATCGTCCGTGGCGCCTGAGCTCCCCAAAGCGAGCCGGCGCCTCTTCGACTCGGTAGATCTCGACGTCCAGGTACACCACTTTCCCGAAGGGACCAAGACGGCGGAAGACGCGGCCAATGCCATCGGCTGTCCGGTGGCGGCCATCGTGAAGTCACTGGTGTTCATGGTCGAAGACGACCCGGTGGTCGCCCTGGTCCCCGGCGACCTCCGACTCGACACCGACAAGCTCTCCGCCGTGGCGGGCGGCGGAGCCGTCCGTCGGGCGAGCCTCGACCAGGTGCGGGAGGCGACCGGTTACGCCGCAGGAGGCACCCCACCTTTCGGTCACGCCCGACCGCTGCTGGTGTTCGCCGACCCCGCCCTGCAACGCAACGACCCCGTGTGGGCGGCCGCCGGGACCCCCACCACCGTGTTCCCCATCTCGATATCGGACCTCGACCGCCTGGCGTCACCCGTCTGGGTCACCGTCACGTGACCCAGAAATTTTCCCTACCGGGGTAGTGGAAATAGCATGGGAAGGTGACTGACGCCACCCCCCTCCTGAAGATCGAGAACCTCCGCGCCTCTGCCGGCGACGCCGAGATCCTCAAAGGTGTCGACCTCACCGTGAATCGGGGCGAGATCCACGCGCTGATGGGCCCCAACGGCTCCGGGAAGTCCACGCTCGCCAACGTCCTCATGGGGAACCCCACGTTCCGGGTGACAGGGGGCACGGTGACCTACAAGGGAGAAGACATCACCGCCGCCATGCCCACCGATCGTGGCGCCGCCGGGATGTTCCTCGCCTTTCAGCACCCGGAGGCCATCCCCGGTGTCTCCGTCATCCAGTTCCTCCGCCAGGCCCTCTCCAACCGCACCGGCACCGACCTCACCGTCCTCGAGCTCCGTCTCAAGGTGATGGACGCGATGAAAGAGCTCGGCATGGAGTCGTCATTCGCCGATCGCTATCTCAACGAAGGCTTCTCTGGCGGTGAGCGCAAGCGCAACGAAGTCCTGCAGATGGCGGTGCTCCAGCCCGAGCTGGCGATCATGGACGAGACCGACTCCGGGCTCGACATCGACGCGCTCCGAACGGTGGCCGACGGAGTGAACAAGCTGGCCACGCCCGAACGCGGCTTTCTCATCATCACCCACTATCAGCGCCTCCTCGACTACATCACCCCCGACGTCGTGCACATCTTCATGGACGGTCGCATCCTCGAGTCGGGCGGCCCCGAACTGGCCGAGATGCTCGAGGAAGAGGGGTACGAATCGTCCCGGACGGTGTTGAATCAGGCGAAGTGATGGACTTCACGCACTTGAAAGCCGACTTCCCGATCCTCGACTCGGGTGTCCACTTCCTCGACTCGGGTGCGTCGTCTCAGAAGCCGATCCCGGTGTTGGAGGCAATGGATCGGTTCGCCCGCACCTCCTACGCCAACGTCCACCGCGGCGCCTACAAGCTATCGGTGGCAGCCACTGACGCCTATGAGGCGGCCCGCACACGGGTGGCCACCTTCATCAATGCCCCTACCCCCGACGAAGTGGTCTTCACCCGCGGGGCCACCACGGCCCTCAACACCGTGGCGTTCGGTTGGGGCCTCGAGAACCTGACCGAGGGTGACCGAATCCTGGCCACGGAGATGGAGCACCACGCCAACCTGGTCCCCTGGCAGATGGTGGCGAAGCGGACCGGCGCCACCCTCGACCACATCGCCATCACCGATGAGGGACGTCTCGACATGGCCGACTACGAGTCGCGAATCGGCCCGGACGTCAAAGTCGTCGCCGTCACCGGCATGTCCAACGTGCTCGGCACCTTGCCCGACATCCCGGCCGTCGCCCGGATCGCCCATGACCACGGGGCCCGGGTGGTCGTCGACGCCGCCCAGTTGGTCCCCCACCACGGAGTGGACGTCCAGACCCTCGGCGCCGACTTCGTCGCCTTCTCCTCTCACAAGATGCTCGGCCCCACCGGTATCGGGGTCCTCTGGGGCACGATGGAGGCGCTCGAGGAGACCGAGCCATTCGAGGGAGGTGGCGAGATGATCGCCGATGTCACCCTCCACGAGTCGACCTGGGCGACCATCCCCCACCGCTTCGAAGCCGGGACTCCCCCGATCGTCGAGGCCGTCGGCCTCCACGCTGCCATCGACTACCTCGACTCCATCGGCATGGACCGGATCTTCAAACACGACCAGGAATTGACCGCCATCGCCTTGGAGCGACTTGGCGACCTGCCCGGACTGTCGATCCAAGGGCCGACCGATCTGGAGAATCGCGGTGGTGTCGTGTCCATGACCATGGACGGGGTCCACGCCCACGATCTGGCCACCATCCTCGACGAGCAGGACGTCGCGGTTCGTGCCGGGCACCACTGTGCCAAGCCCTTGATGAGGAGACTGGGCGTCACCGCCACGGCGCGGGCCAGCTTCTACGTGTACAACGAGGAGTCGGACATCGACGCCCTCGTCACCGGTCTGCGCAAGGCCGGGGACATCTTCGGCGTCGCCTGAGCATCCCGGCACGGTTTCACAGAGAGCCTCGGTTCGCCAGCGGCCCGCGGCGGGCCGCATTCTCCGAGCGGAGCACCGCCAGCAGCACCCTCAACAGGAGGGTGACGGAGATGAAGAGCCCCAGCCATCCCAGCACCTCGAAGAGCCCGGTGGTGCCCAACAGGGTCAGGGCGGTGTCATCCTCGACCCCGAGCAGCATCACGGCGACCACTCCCGTGCCGATGCTGAGGATCGTCAACACGACCCGGTTGAGGATCCGCTCCGTGAACTGACGGTCCTCGATGTCGGAGAACAGGCGCAGCCTCGTGGTCAACCGCCCATGTTCCAGCAACGTCGCCAACCGGTCGACGTGACGGGGCAGACGTCCCAGCAGCGGCCCGAGCTGTGCCCACTCCTCCTGGAGGAACTCGGTGGCCGACGCCGGCATCAGCCTCCTGCGCAGCTCGTCGCCACCCAACTCGGCCACGGTGTCGATCACGGGGTAGTCGGGCGACAGATGCTCCAAGGTCCCGGTGAGAGTGGCCAGCGCCCGGAACATCGCCACCGTCGAGCGGGGGAGCTTCAGCCCCAACTGGGCGGTCAGCCGCACCAGATCGGTCATCGCCTCAGGCGGGGGAAGCCCGGCACCGAGGTATGTGGCCATGAAACGGGCGAAGGCCCGCTCGATCTCCTCCGGATCGTGCCGTGCGGGGTCGACGGCGCCGATCGAGACCATCGACTCGTAGAGGAGAGTCGGTTGTTCGAGACGCAGGGCGACCAGCATCTGGAACACGGCCGCCCGCTCGAATGAGTCGAGCCGGCCGCTGATGCCGAGATCGATCAGACCGAGACGGCCATCGTCGAGGAGCAAGATGTTCCCCTGATGCGGGTCACCGTGAAATCGGTCTCCATGAATCATCGCGGTGACTTGTGACACACAGAGAGCGTCGGCCAGCTCGCGGCGATCGAGGTCCCGGCCCGGGTCGCGGCGGGACAGGGGCATTCCCGCCAGTCTCTCCATCACCAACAGGCCGTCGGTGGTGAGGTTGGGGTAGACCCGCGGCACGTGAACCATTGGCTCACCCTCCGCAGCCTCTGCCACTTCGGTCAGGCTGCGGGCTTCGATCGTGAAGTCGAGCTCGTCACGCAAGGTCTCGGCGAACTCGGCCGCCAGGTCCTCGACCCCGACCTCCCGCCCCCATTCGGTGCGGCGGGCGGCGGTACGCGCCAGGCGCCGCATGATCGCCAGATCACGTTCGACGAGAGTCGACAGCCCGGGACGGCGTACCTTGATGACCACCGGACTGCCATCCAGGAGACGACCCGAATGCGCCTGGGCGATGGAGGCCGATCCGAGGGGAGCCCAGTCCACGTCGGCGAACACCTCCTGCAACGGTCGCCCGAGCTCGTCGGCGATGAGGCGCTCCACCTCATCGCGCCCCAACGGAGCGGCCGTGGAGTGGAGACGGCCCAGCTCGGCCTGTGCTTCCGGCGGCACCAGGTCGGGGCGAGTAGCCAACAGCTGACCCAGCTTGATGAACATCCCGCCCGCCTCCTCGAGGGCGATTCGGGTCCGGCGCGCCAACTCCACCGGGTCACGAGGAGGGACACCTCCACGACGCAGGCCCAGGAGAGGAGCGAGGCCCTGACGCGCCACGATGCGTGACACCCCGATCGCACGGGAGACCGTCCCGCCGGCATCTGCCAGCCATCGGAACGGCCGCCGCGGCCGCCGCGGCCGGCGACGGGGTCGGCTGAAGAGGACCTCGAGGACGACGATCGCACCCATGGTGGCCACCAGCTGAAAGGGCAGGGAAACACCCGCCAGGTCCTCGATGCGCAAGTCCGGAAGCTCGGAGAGGTCTCGGACGACCAGGAGGACGGCCACCAGATCGCCCACCGCAATCCCGGCAAGAGCGGCCAGCACCAACCGCTTCCAGGTCAGCTCTCGGGCGTCGAGGAAGGCCCGGGCCACCCAGGCGAACCCGAGAACCACCGCCACGCTCCCGAGGAACGATCCCAGGCCGGCGAAGAACTGGCTCATCGTCCGAACCTAACACTCCGCCGTTTTGGCACAGATGCGCTGGAAACGATGCAGCTCAGATGAAAATCGTCTGGGCCCCGTCGGAGATCTCGATGAAGTCTGAGGCGCTGATGATGCCCTCGACCCGCTCGTAGAGATCAGCCTCGCCCAGATGCATCATGTCCGCCGACATACGGCACGCCCACAGGTGACCACCGGCGTCGGTGATCATCTCGAGGAACTCGGGGACGCCGGGGATGTCGATGCCTTCGATCTGCTTCTTCATCATGTGAGTGGCGAACGCGGTCATCCCGGGCAGGCCCATCAGCATCGGCGGCATGTGAGTGGCCGGGTTTCCCACCGGAGTGAACTTGAGATGCCCCATCGTCTCCTTGTTGATGATGTCAAAGCCCCAGAAGGTGAAGAAGAGATGGGTCTCCACACCCTCACCCAGCGCCGCGTTGGCGAGCACCAACCCGGGATAGGCCATATCGAGCGACCCTTTCGAGCAGATGATCGCCAGTTTGCGATCGATCGCAGTCTCCTCGTCGAACGCCGGAATCGGTGCATCCATCGTCATTGTCATGATCGGTCTCCTTTCAGACACAGCCGGCAGGCTTGGGCAGCCCCGCGACGTAGGCCATCTTCTTGGCCGGTTTCTTGGGGAACAGGGTGAATAGATCCTTGGTCGGAATGCCCGCCTTGGTGCTCACTCTTCGCAGGGTGGCCGTCTCTCCCTGCTCGCAGTAGTCGTCGCGGAGCCAGCGGATCACATCCCGGTGCCGATCGGAGAGATCGAGACCGATGTTCGCCGCCAGTTGCTTGCCCACCTCCTCGGTCCACTCGTCGTACTCGGTCATGAATCCTTCGTCATCGACATGGACCTCGTGACCGGCGATCGTTGTCAGGCTCAAAGCAGAGCCTCCTTTCGTAGATCCTCTTCCGATTCGCTCTCGGGAACCTTCTTCCCGGCCATGGACATGAGTGCCGGCAGCGGGAGATCGCGTCCTGGCAGGAGTGCGTTCCAGTAGATCGTCTTGAACATCAGCTTTCCGAGGTGGTTGAGCCGGGACTCCTCGAGAAGGGAAAACGGCCCCACCACCGGCAGCGGGTACTTCCCGGGTAGTGGCTCGGTGTCGTAGTTGAAGTCGATCAGCAGGCCCTTGCCGTCTCCCGACTCGACGAAGCAGTTGGCATGCCCGTCGAACCGGATCGGCATGGGCTCGCCGGCGATGTGGTGGAGGAAGTTCTCCGCGAAGACCTCTACGGCGAAGTGCGCCACCGACCCTGCCTTCGAAATGGGCAGGTCGGCTGCGTCGCCGATGGCGAATATGTTGTCCCACTTCTTCGACAAGAAGTTTGCGGGGTCGACCGGGACGAAGTTGAGCTCGTCGCCCAACCCGCTCCTGGCAACGAACTCCGCTCCCATGTTGAGCGGCACTGTTACCAAGAGGTCGAAGGGGATCTCCCGCTCGTCGTATGACACCAACAGCCGGTCGTCGTTGTCGATGTGCTCGACGTAGAAGTCGGTCTCGACACGGATCTCACGCTCTTCGAGCATCCCGCCCAACCGCTTCGATGCGATGGGCTTGGTGAAGGCGCCGTCCAGAGGGGTCACGTAGACGATCTCCACCCGGTCGCGCAGTCCCCGTCGTCGGAACCAAGCGTCGGCGAGAAAGCTGAACTCGAGCGGGGCCACCGGGCACTTGATCGGCGTCTCGGTGATGTGGACGACGAGGCGCCCTCCGTCCCATTCGGCCAGGGCGTCTCTCAGTGCGGTGGCGCCTTCGAGGGTGTAGAAATCGAACACCGACTTTCGCCATTCCGGCCCGGTCATTCCTGGCGTCTGGTCGGGCCGCGGGATGGTGCCAGTGGCGATCACCAGTTGGTCGTAGTGGAGGGCAGAGCCGTCTCCGAGGACGACTCGGTTGTCTTCGGGGCGGATCTCGTCCACATCTGCCGCGATCCAACGGACGCCGGCGGGGATGAACCCGGACTGTGGCTTGGTCACCTGTGCCGGCGAGTAGTGCCCGAACGGAATGAACAGATATCCCGGCTGGTAGTGATGCTCGGTTCGGGGGTCGACGATGGTGATCGCCCACTCTTCCTCGGGAAGCAACCTGCGCATCTTGTTGACGAGCGTGGTGCCGGCGGTGCCGGCCCCGAGCACGAGCAAATGTCTCATCCGGCGGCTCCTGGGTCGATTGTGGAGGTCACCCCCATATCGTCGGCGCTCACCACGAGCCCACCTAGGGCCGATCGATCCTTTGTCCGGTGACCTTCGGTCCGAACCTGAGTTCGGGGCCTGGCCAGAGCCCGCTGAAGGTCAGGCGGGTTCGGGTGGTCCGGCCCTACGGCCCGCTTGGTCGGACGAGAGTCTCTCTGGGCCAGATGACGGTTACGGTGAGAGCCAACGATGGCACTAGAAGAGCTCTATCGCGAGGTCATCCTCGACCATTACCGCAACCCCCGGAACCGGGGGCGGCTGGAATCGCCCGACGCCACGGCTGAGGGGGTCAACCCGCTCTGTGGCGACGAGATCACCATCGACGTCACCATCTCCGATGGAGTCGTCACCGGAGTCGCGGTCGAGGGTCAGGGTTGTTCGATAAGCCAATCGTCGGCATCGATGATGAGCGAGGCGATCAAGGGCAAGACCCGTGAGGAGATCGACGACCTGGTCAAGCGGTTCCGCACCATGATGTCTCTCGACGAATCCGACGATCCGGGGCTCGATCCGGAGCGCCCCGGCGCCGTCCTCGGGGACATGGAGGCGCTCCAGGGAGTCCGTCAGTACCCGGTTCGGATCAAATGCGCCAGCCTGGGGTGGAACACTCTGTTGGAGGCCTTGGAAAGTGGTGGTTGAGGCGGGAGCTCAGCTCACGTAGTTCCAGAACCAGTGCTGCGCTCGGATCACGCCACCTTGGTTCAGCGTCCTGGTGATCCTGACCACGCCAGGGGCAGACCCGGCGACACTCCCGCTCACCCGCTTGGCGTCCGACCCTCCGTGATCGAGCACCGAGATCGCCGAGTTGCGGGCGCCTCTCGGGTGGTGTCCCGACATCTGCCAGCCACCTTGATTGCCCCAGATCTCCACGGTGACCGAAGTCGGCGTGCTCGAGGTCCTGACCGTCACCGGATTGGGTGTGTCGTTGGTGAACCTGTAGTCGATCGACGAATAGACGAGCGTTGCTTCGATCCCGAGGGGATATCGCGAGATCCACCCCGTGTGCGGTCGGTGGAAGTCGATCTGATAGCCGCCCCAGAACACGGCGTTGTGGATGGTGGTCCCGAACTGGCTCACCCCACCTCCAACGGCACAGCATTGCCCTTGACCATTCTGCAGGTACGGGGCCGGCACATAGCCTTTGGAAGTCGTGCGGGGACCCACGACTTCGTCGATGGAGAAAGTCTGGCCGGGCAGGACCACCGTGCCGTTCACCGTGGCGGCCATTGTGCGGATGTTGGTCACTCGAGGCTGACAGCAATCGAAGAACGTGGTGAAGCGCGAGACCCTCTCGATCGGTTGATCGCCGTGGAGTTCCACGGAGGTGATTGACGACCAGTTCTTGGTGTAGTTAGTACCGGCACGGATCGGCGAGCCGACCGACCCGGTAGCGGAAACGTCGTAGTAACGATAGAGACCGTCGGCTCGATAGAACAGCATCTCGTCGTCGGCGTCACCGTTGAGATCGACGGCGGTGATCGACGTCCAACCACTGGTGTAATTATCCCCAGCCAGAATCGGCTCTCCAATACGCCCATCTGGCCGAATGTTGTAGTAGCGGAACAACCCGTCATCGCGGTAGAAGAAGATCTCGTCCTGGCCGTCGCCATCCAAATCCACCGCAGTGACCGCCGTCCAACCCTTGGTGTAATTATCCCCAGCCAGAATCGGCTCTCCAATACGCCCATCTGGCCGGATGTTGTAGTAGCGGAACAACCCGTCATCGCGGTAGAAGAAGATCTCGTCCTGGCCGTCGCCATCCAGATCCACCGCAGTGACCGCCGTCCAACCTGATGTGTACCCACTCCCAGCCTGAATGGGCCGACCGATGGCTCCGTCAGGTTTAATGTTGTAGTAGCGGAAAAGACCGTCGCCCCTATAGAAGAACATCTCGTCCTGGCCCCCGCCATCGAGATCGATCGATGTGATAGCGGTCCAGTTCTTGGTATAGCCACTACCAGCTTGGACGGGCATGGGGAGATTCGCGTCGGGTCCAATGTCGTAGTACCGATAGAGGCCGTCTTCTCGATAGAACAGGATCTCGTCCTCGGGATCAGGCGGTGCGGCAGAGGCAGCGCCGGCAGCGACGATGGCACCGGCAATGAAGAGGGCGGCGAAGACCGCGACGAAGGCGACCCGGTGTAGCCACCGAGCTTGAACTATCACATGCACCGGCCCCAACCTAGCGTCCTTCTCGCACCACACCACAGGCGTCTGACGCCATGGCCGTCCGTACGACAACGACTCGTGTCTTGGACGCTTCATGGAGCGCCCAATTCCTTCCACCAATCGGATCCAAGGATGACGGATAGCCCGTAGAGTCCCCAGAGGAATTGGTTCAGCAACATCGGGTTCTCGCCATCAGGTGCGCGCGAGGTGGGTTCACTCACATAGGTCCAGATCTCTGGTCGACAAGTCAAGCTGACGAAATCCGAGACGACCGAGCTGTTGATCTGAGCCCATATGAGCCCGCGAACGTCGTGATCGATCCATCGGGTGTTGAACACCCGCGATTGCTGGCTGGCCGAGATTTCACCAGGAACGATGAGTGAAGGGTCTCGCATCTCAAAATTCGCCCAGTCGGGATTGTCGCACCGATAGCGATCGCCTGACAGCGGGAACTCGAGGAGCGAAGGAGCCAACGCCTCCGTGGCGCCCATCGCTATGCGCTCACTCTTGAGATCTGTGATCCCGGCGAATTCGTTGCGTCGTGCCGATCTGCTGTTGGCTATGTCTTCGCAGAGCAATGCAAAACGCTCGTCGACCAGCGGCGTGACGAGGTGATTCCAGTTGCGTACATAGGAGTAGAGCGACTGGAATTGGTAATTCATCGCGAACTGCAAATAGGCATGAAACGACACGCCTTGCGCATAGCCAGGACGTCGACCCAGTACCGAGTTGACGAATTTGGCCACCAAATGCCGGTTGGGTTCGGCAAACGACTGCTTGAGATGCGGACTGACCGTGCGGGAGGTAGCAGCACTCATGGCTTCCTCGGCCGAACGAATTCTCACGTTCAGGCCACCGCGCTGCAGATGGGCATGGCCCATGATCAGTGGCACGCCGGCAACCGACCCTTCGCTTCGGGCTGGGTATTGGAGGGTGGCCACGGCAGGCAAGCCCGCCGCATAGGCGATCTTTCGCCGGGTGACTGTCTCGATCGAATCGCGGCTAAGGATCTGCTCGATCGGGACTCTCAGGCAGGATTCCGCCCCCAAGGCACGGGCAACCCTATCGGCAACCTGACCCTCGACTTCTTGAGGGAAGTTCTGATTGACGGGAGTCACCTCGATCCCAGACTCCTTGAGAGACGCTGCGACAAGTCGGGAGTCCTTGCCACCCGAGACCCGAAGTTCTCCTTGCGGTAGGCGGTTGAGGACTGAGCTCGCTCGTACCGCCGCCTCAGCTACCGCATCCCTTCTTTGTTGGTATGTCGAGTATCGGTGGCTCCCATACTTGGGGCGCGGAGCTGGTCGTGTTGTCATTCCAAAGTTGGCCGGATGATTGACTAGAACGTCCCTGGGAGGCACCCGATAGCAGCCCACGAATGGAGTCGCATTGTCGATAGCCACGCCGGCGTTCACCGCAGAGAAATAGAAAGACTCGCCGATTAGGGGCGTAGCGAAGTCACGTGCGGCACCGTGCACGAGCAGGGGGCTGTTACCGACGTGCAATCCCGATGATGTAGCCGCGTAGTAGACGGGCTCGAGAGTTGGCGTCGAGTGTCCTGCACAGACTTGACCATCGGAACGGCGGACCGTCGCGTAGCTATAGATCCCTCCTGGTGACCTGACGACGGGTCGGGCGTCGCCTCGCGTGGAACCAAACAGTCTCCTAGCACTGACCACATCGGATAGGTTGTCGACGAGGTAGCCGGAAAAGACGTACACGACCGTCTCGTCTTCGAAGTACAACGGATTCGCGGGATTGTGCCTATTCCGGAACAGTGTGACAACTGTGTCCAAGGGCCCTCCGCGGACGATTTGACGAACGCCCGTGGTGTATTGGGGACCCAGGAGTGACGACCCGTGAATCCCAATTCGAGCGACGAATTCGTCCGTATGTTCTTTGGGAATACGCGAAACCAGATAGGTGTCCATAAGACCATTGCGCAGTTCAGCGCAACCCGCCCTCGGTCATGCCCTTTATGTCGAGCGCCTCGTCGAGGTCCTCCTCCGACATCAACCCGGCTTCGAGCACCAACTCCCGCACCGAGCGGCCGGTGGCGACCGCCTCCTTGGCGATGCGAGCGCCATTGTCATATCCGATGTGAGGATTGAGCGCGGTGACGATGATGGCGTTCCTCTCCACCAGCTCACGGGCCCGCTCGTCGTTGGCCTCGATGCCGTCGACGCAGCGCTCGGCGAAGGTGTCGGCTGCATTGGCCAGCAGCTCGACTGACTCGAGGAGGTTGTGGGCGATCAACGGCATCATGACGTTGAGCTCGAGGTTGCCGTTGGCCCCTCCCCAGGTGACGGCGACGTCGTTGCCGATCACGTGGGCCGCCACCATCATCATCATCTCCGCCATCACCGGGTTGACCTTGCCGGGCATGATCGACGACCCCGGCTGCAGCGCCTTGATCCGGATCTCGGCGATCCCCGACGTAGGCCCCGACCCCAGGAACCTGATGTCGTTGGCGATCTTGAAGAAAGAACCGGCGATCGTCTTCAACACGCCCGATGCCATGACCGCCGCGTCCTTGGCCCCTTGTGCCTCGAAGTGGTCGCCGGCCTCCCGATACGGGAATCCGGAACGCTCGGCCATCAGGGCAATCACTGCTCCGGCATAGCCGGCCGGTGCATTTATGCCGGTCCCGACTG
>Ga0214468_1000274_pt1 | contig 16599 bp, 16 predicted proteins | sample RVTome_9_FD_187334 | JGI IMG/M metagenome (GOLD analysis project Ga0214468, IMG submission 187334) | Soil microbial communities from uranium-contaminated site in the Upper Colorado River Basin, Wyoming, United States - RVT155D38 HiSeq ...
ATCGTGTCGTAGCCGGAGCCACCGATGGCCGTACGGCTCGAGCGCAAGCCTGACCCTGCCCTTGCCGTCCGGCTCGAGGTCGTCGTGCGCGAAGAGATCGACGGCGGCCTCGGCGTCGCCGAGCGGTACCTCGACCTCGAGGGGCGCGTCCGCGAACGAATGGACGGCGACGACGACGTTCCCGTCCCAGTCGCAGCGGTGTGCGAGCACGGCTGGCTCCGACACGTCGAGCACGGTGCACGCGCCCCAGCCGAGCTCCGGGCACTCGCGCCGGCGGCGGATGAGGCGCTCCATCCAGTTGAGGAGCGAGCCCTCTTCGCGGCGCTGGCTCGCGACGTTGATCTGGTCCGGGCCCCACCCCGGCGCGTCCACGAGCGGCCTGCCCGGCTTCTTCGCGGTCGTGAACCCCCCGTGACGCTCGTCCGACCACTGCATCGGCGCACGAACGCTCATCCGGCCTTCGATCTCGAGGTTCTCCGCCATGCCGATCTCCTCGCCGTAGAAGAGCACCGGCGTCCCGGGCAGCGAGAACATAAGGCTGTAGGCCATCCGGATCCGCCGCTGGTCGCCGTTCAGCATCGTCGGCAGCCGGCGCCGCAGCCCGCGGCCGAAGAGCTGGTGCTCCTCCTCGGGGCCGAACGCCTCGAAGACCTCGGCCCGCTCCTCGTCGGTGAGCTGGTCGAGCGTGAGCTCGTCGTGGTTGCGGACGAAGTTCGCCCACTGGGAGTCCTCCGGAAGCGGCGGCAGCTCGCGCAGGGCGGCGGCGAGCGGCGTCGCGTCGCCGCGCGCGAGCGCGAGGTACATCGCCTGCATGACCGGGAAGTTGAAGCACATGTGGAGCTCGTCGCCGTCCTCGTCGCCGAAGAACGCGCGGAGGTCCTTCGGCGGCAGGTTCACCTCGCCGAGGAGCATCAGGTCGCCGCGGTGCCGCGCGGCGTAGCGGCGCAGGTCGCGCATGAGCTCGTGCGGATCGGAAATCGCGCCGTCGGGCAGGCCGATCGGCTCGAGGAGGAACGGGACGGCGTCGATCCGGAACCCGGCGAGCCCCTGCTGGAGCCAGTAGCCCATCACCTGCGCGAGCTCGTCCCGCACCTCCGGGTTCGCGATGTTCAGCTCAGGCTGGTGCTTGTAGAAGCGGTGGAGGTACCAGGCGCCCGCCTTCTCGTCGTAGTCCCAGTTCGAGTCCTCCTTGTCCGGAAAGACGACGCCGCCCTTCGGCTCCTTCGGCTTGTTCTCCGACCAGACGTAGAAGTCGCGGTACGGCGAGTCGGGGTCCGAGCGGGCCGCCTTGTACCACTGGTGCCGGTCGGAGGTGTGGTTCAGGACGAGGTCGGCGATCACGCGCACGCCGCGGTCGTTCGCGGTGCGGACGAGCTCCGCGAAGTCGCCTGCGCTACCGAGGCGCTCGTCGACGCCGTAGAAGTCGGTGATGTCGTAGCCGTCGTCCTGCCGCGGCGAGGGGTAGAACGGCATGAGCCAGATGCACGAGACGCCGAGCCCGGCCAGGTAGTCGATCCGCTCGGTCAGGCCGACGAGGTCGCCGTGCCCGTCGCCGTTCCAGTCGAGGAACGTCTCGACGTCGAGACAGTAGACGACGGCGTTCTTCCACCAGAGGTCGCTGGTCCGCTTGCGGCTCACAGCGTCGGAAGCACCTCCCGGCCGAACGCGTCGACGAAGGTCTCCTGGGACTGGCCGACGTGGTGGAGGTACAGCTCGTCGAACCCGAGGGCGGCGTACTCGCGGAGGCTCTCCGCGTGGCGGGCGAGGTCGGACGACGCGAGGAGCGTGTCGTGGAGGTCCTCGGGCCGGACGCGGCTGCCGGCCTGGTCGAACTGCTCGACGGTGGCGAGGTCCCAGGAGAGCGGCGGGCCGAAGACCATCGTCCGCCACTGGTCGTGCGCGATCGCAAGCGCCTTCTCGTCCGTTTGCGCGTAGGAGAGGTGGATCTGGAGCGCGGCCGGCTTACCCTCTCCCCCGCCCTCGTGGAAGGCGTCGAGCACGCGGCGGAGCGCGTCGTGCGGCTGGTTGACGGTGACGAGCCCCTCGGCCCAGGTTCCCACCCAGCGGGCGGTCTCGGCGCTGACGGCGGCGCCGTAGAGGGGCGGCGGGCTCTCGGGCAGCGTCCAGAGCCTCGCGCGGTCGACGCGCACGAGCCCGTCGTGGTCGACCACCTCGCCGGCAAGGAGCTTCCGCATGATCTGAACGGACTCGCCGAGCCGCTCGTTCCGCCGGCTCTTGTCCGGCCACGGCTCGCCCGTGATGTGCTCGTTCGAGTACTCGCCCGAGCCGAGCGCCATCCAGAACCGCCCGGGGAAGAGCTCCGCGAGCGTCGCGCCCGCCTGGGCGACGATCGCCGGATGGTAGCGCTGCCCCGGCGCCGTGACGACGCCGAACGGGAGCTGCGTCGCATGGAGCGCGGCGCCCAGCCACGCCCAGGCGAAGCCCGACTGGCCCTGGCGCTCGCTCCACGGCGAGAAGTGGTCGGAGCACATGGCGCGCGTGAACCCGGCCGCGTCGGCGTCCCGGACCGCGCGCAGGAGCGCGCTCGGCGCGATCTGCTCGTGGGACGCGTGGAATCCGATCTCTGCCACGAGAGTCGCATACCCGGTGGGCAACGAGCCATGCCTCCGCGGCGCGACCCGAGCGTTTGTCAGGCGGGCGCCGCAAATCGCGTGAACCCCGCGTGAAGGGCGTCGACCTCCACGGCCCCCCGCCCCAACAGCTGCGCCTTCTCCTGCAACTGGGCGAGCAGCCCCTCGCTCGCCTCGCCGTAGACGTTGATCGACGAGAGCGTGACGAGCTCGGCGAACCGGCGAAAGAACGGTCCTGCCACCTCCATGTGGTACTCGAGGGAGGCGGAGTCGGGATGCACGTGCACGACGGTCATCCTCGTACCGTCGTCGCTGAAGTACACGTTGTAGGCGATGAGCCGTGGCTCGTTCGCCTGCGCGAAGGCGACGAGCTCCTTCATGCCCTCCTTGAGCTCCTCCAGGGCTCCTTCGCGAACCTCGGCGGTGTCGACGTACACGATCGCGTCGAGCATGCAGGCCTTCCCCGTGTCGCTCCCGCCCCTCCACCGTAGCTCGCGACCGTCGCACGTCAAGCTGTCTCGCCGCGACGATGGTGGTCGCCGTCAGTCGGGCAGCAGCGGGACGGTCGGCCCGGGGTCGCGGCCGAGGAGAACGGCCCGCGTGACGGCGGTCGCGCCGAAGCGGTCGCGCACCGTGTCGATCGCGCCGTCGAGCGCCTCCCGCCGGTCGAGCGCGAACGGCAGGACGAGCTGGAGCGCCCGCGCGTCCTCGAGGTTCGTGACCGTGATCCCGACGAGCGTCAGGCCGCGGGTACGGAGGAGCGGCGCCGCCTCGATGAGAAGCTCGCGGGCGGCGAGGAGAATCGTCTGCGTCTCCGCCGTCGGGCGCCAGAGTGTGCGCGAGCGCGTCGCGCGCGTGAAGTCCCCGAAGCGCAGGCGCAGGATGACGGTGCGCCCGACGCGGCCGGCGGCGCGCATCCGGCCGGTGACCCGGTCGACGAGCGCGACGAGCCTCGCGTCGATCTCCGCGGGCGAGCGCGGCCGGCGCCCCAGTGCGGACTGCGCGCCCATCGAGCGCCGCCGGCGGCGAGCCTCGACCGGTCGCGGGTCGCGGTTGTGCGCGAGCGCGTGCAGGTGCCGCCCGACGGCGCGCCCGAGCATGAGGACGAGCGTCTCCTCCTCGAGCGCCGCGACCTGGCCGACCGACGCGATCCCCCAGCGGCGGAGCTTGTCCGCGGTGACCGGCCCGACGCCCCAGAGCCGCTCGACCGGCAGCCGGTGGAGGAACTGGAGCTCGCGCTCGGGCGGCACGACCAGGAGCCCGTCCGGCTTCGCCACGCCGCTCGCCACCTTGGCGAGGAACTTCGTCCGCGCCACCCCGACGGTGATCGGCAAGCCGACCTCGACGAGCACTCGGCGTTTGAGCCGCCGCGCGATGTCGGCCGGGGTCCCCGCGATCCGCTCCATCCCGCGGACGTCGAGAAAGGCCTCGTCGATCGAGATCCCCTCGACGAGCGGCGAGGTGTCCTCGAAGATCCGGTACACCGCCTTGCTCGCGTCCGAGTAGGCCGCCATGCGAGGCGGCACCACGATCGCGCGCGGACAGAGCCGCCTGGCCTGCCGCCCGCTCATGGCGGTGCGGATCCCGAACGCCTTCGCCTCGTAGCTGGCCGCCAGCACGACGCCGCCGCCCACGATCACCGGCCGCCCGCGGAGCCGGGGCTCGTCCCGCTGCTCCACCGCTGCGTAGAAGGCATCGAGGTCGGCGTGCAGGATCTCGGCGCGCGGCGGCACGAACATACGTTCGTAAATGTAGCCGAGCGCTGTACGACGAGCCGGCGGCCGGCCGCCCGTGCGGCCGCGGGAGAACCGCACCCTCGTTCACCGGCGAACCGCATGGCCGCGGCGGCGTCGGCTGGTACGGCCGCAAGCACGGCCTGGCGACGACCAGCGTGACCGCGATCGAGCTCGTGACCGCGGACGGCGAGCTTCGCCGGGCCGACGCCGCGAACGAGCCCGAGCTCTTCTGGGCGCTCCGCGGCGGCGGCGGGAACTTCGGCATCGTCACGACGCTCGAGCTCGAGCTGTACCCGATCCCCGAGGTCTACGCCGGCGTCCTCTTCTTCCCGTGGGAGCGCTCAGCGGAGGTGCTGCACGCGTGGCACGCCTGGACGACGACCGTGCCGGACGAGGTGACCTCGGTCGGCCGGATCCTCCAGTTCCCGCCGATCCCTGAGATCCCGGAGCCGCTGCGGGGCGGCCGCTTCGCGGTCGTCGAGGCCGTCGTGCTCGGGGACGAGCGCGAGGGCGTCGAGCTCCTCGAGCCGCTCCGCGCGCTCGGCCCCGCGATGGACACGTTCGCGATGGTGCCGCCGGTCGGGATCTCAGAGCTGCACATGGACCCGCCCGAGCCGGTTCCGTCCACGGGCGACGCGCAGATGCTCGAAGAGCTCACGGGCGCCGCGCTCGACGCCTTCGTCGAGGCCGCGGGCCCCGGCTCCGGGTCTCCCCTCATCTCGGTCGAGCTCCGCCACGTGGGCGGCGCGCTCGGCCGGCAGAGGCCCGGCAACGGCGCGCTCGCGAGCCTCGACGCCGCGTTCCTCACGTACGGCGTCGGGATGGTCCTGGACGACGACACGTACCGGGCAAACCGCGAGGCGCTCGCACGGGTTCGTGAGGCACTCGCCCCGGTCGACAGCGGGCGCGAGTACCTGAACTTCACCCAGCACGAGACCGACCCGGCCCGGTTCTACACGCGGGAGACGTATGCACGCCTGCGCGCCGTCAAGGCGGCCGTCGACCCGGACGGCCTCTTCCGCGCCAACCACCCCATCGCGCCGGCGAGCTGACGCCGGCCCCCGCGACGCCGCCCGAAGTCCTCAGGCTCCTGACCGCGGGAGCCGAGCTTCGGGCGGCTCGCCGGCTTTCGCCTTTGACGCAAGTGGCGGCGAGGGCTTACGTGGCCGACCGGACGCGGCGGAGCCGGACGACCGTGAATCGGTCGTAGCGGGCGACGACGTCCGCGCCGGCTCCGCCCCAATGTTCCGGCGCGGTCAGGAAGTCCGACGGGTTGGCCCGCACCTCCCCGTACTCCGCGAGCGAGAGGCTGACGGGCTCGCGACAGTCCGGGTCACCGCACTCGCAGAGGAACTCGCACTCGTGCTGCGTACAGAAGTCCGTGCTCACGTCCCGGATCCGCTCGTTCACCTCCCGCAGGAGAAGTCGCTTGCGGATCCGCGCAAGCGGCGCCCGTGGCGGCGGCCGGTGGAGGATCGCCCGGGTCGAGGCGAGAGCCGCGCTGTCGGCAAGCGGATCGGGCGAGCTGCTCACGACTTCCTCCTTTCACCGTGCAGGATCAACCTCGGACGGCGCTGCGGCATCGGGGCGCACGCTGAAAAGCGCGGTGTGGCGAAGTACGTAGACGGCGGTCGCGGACGCGCATGCGCCACGATGGTCGGCCCTCCGGGGCCGGACGCGACGGTCGTCGTCGGCTCCGCGGCGAGCGCCACCGGATGCCTTCACTCGCGATGCCGCCCGAAGTCGTCATGGCGGCCGCGCCGCGGTCGCCGGACTTCGGGCGGTCGACTTCACATGAGGCCGTCGAAGACCTGCGCGGAGCTCCGCAGCGGCCGGCTGTTGATGCGGTGGACGCTGCGCAGGAGCCGTGCCCGCGCCTTACGGTAGCGGCGCTCCGACGCTGCGCCGTACCGGTACTCGCCACGCCTGAGGCGGTAATCCCAGGTGAGGTCGGTCAAGCCGAAACGCTCGGGGTGGCGGTCGTAGAGCTCATGGAACCGCGTTCCGGGGAGCGGCGTGAAGCGGTTCATACGGATCCGATCGAGCAACCGCCCGTGCGTCTCGAGGAATCGGACGGTCTCATCGATGTCGTCGGCCGTCTCCCCCGGGTAGCCGTTGATCGCCGTTGCCCGGACACTGATCCCGGCGGCGTGCGCGTCGTGGAGAAACTGCGCCGTACGCTCGATGGTCGTCCCCTTCGCCATCAGGCGGTTGACTCGCTGGCTGCCGGTCTCGAGCCCGAAGCTGATCCGCGTGAGCCCGGACCGGGCGGCGTCATCGAGCGCACCGGCATCCAAGCCGTTCTCTGCACCGGCCTGGACGTGAACCGTGCCGATCCACTTCCCACCCGGCAGTCGCCGCTGAAAGTTCTCGGCGATCCCTCGCCACATCGCGACGTTCGAATTGAGCTTGATGTCGAGGAAGATGACGTCTTTCGTCGAGTGTCGTTCGGACTGTTCTTCCAGCTCGTCGAGGACGTCCTGAACGGGGCGGCTTCGGAATGTCAGCCCGTTGACCACCTTGACGTCGCTGCAGAACGTGCAGTGACCCCAGCTGCACCCTCGACCCGTCATCACCGGAATGATCTTGTTCGGATACAGATGCCAGGGAAAGTCGGTGAGATCCGGCGTCGGAAGAGCGGCTAGGTCGTGAAGCGGCGCGGCTGGTGGGCTAGAGCGTCCGTCGGGAAGGTAGACGCCGGGAAACCGCAGCAGGTCATCGCCTCCGAGGAGTGCCTCCACCAGCTCGGGAAGGCTCTCGTCGACCTCGGCCGCGACGATCGCTGCGACCTGAATCGAATCCAGCCACGCATCCGCGACCTCCTTCATGTTGAAGGCAGGCCCGCCGAGCAGAACAGGCACACCGCGCGAACCGGCAACGTCGGCGATCGCACGAGCGGCCGTTCCATAGTCCAGGTAGGCCGACAGAAGGACGACGTCCGGTCGCCGCTCGTCGATGAACTTCGCCGCCGCCGCCGCGAGGCTCGGGTCGGGACGGGTGACCCACCGCCGGCGCGTCGCAGCGAGCTTGTTCCGTGCCCCGACGAGCGCAGGCGATGACGAGAAGTACACGCGTCTCTGCACGTGGTCCCAGACGCTCTCGCGGCGTTCTGGAAGTGTCGACAGCCGCGAGGCGAGCGGCGAGACGAGATCCACGTGGAAGCCGGCGTTTCTCAGAACGCTGACGAGGTAGCCGACGGCAAGTGTGGGGTAGCGCGCGAAGTTGTTGAGGTCGACGATGAGAACTCTGCCGCGCGCCGCAGTCATGACTGGGTCGACCAACCTCCGAACGTGCGGCGCCTGAGCTCGCGACGCACGTGCGAGCGAAACTCGACATCATCGACGCGCGGAACTCGGCGCGCCGCCGCAGACGCGTAACCCCAGAGAAGGGCGAGCCCGAGGATCAGCCGAGGCTGCACGAGCGCCAGCTTGAGGGAACGCAAGATGACGAAATAGAGCGGGTAATGGACGATCCACGCAGCCGTTCCGTGCCGGACTCTCCCCCGCACTACGCCGGCCACTCCGCCCGTCGGCCGGAGGTGCTTCGCGATTACGTCGTTGTACGATCGGGTCGTGAAGCGGCGCATTCGTGCGAGTGTCTCGTCGACGCTGTCCCATCCGAGGATCTCGCGAACACCGCCGATCTTCTCGAAGCAGGAACGTCGGTAGACGGCAACGGCACCGGGCACGTGATGCCGAGGGACGGAGATGACGCGAAAGCTCTGCTGCGCACCCGGCTCGACGAGCGTCCCGGCGGTCATGCCAAGAAGCTCGTCCTCCTCCATTCGGTTCAAGAGGACTTCGTAGTACTCCGGCGGGAGCTCGACGTCTGCATCCAGCTTCCCTACGTAATCCCAGTCGATCGTCGCCGAACGCACACCGGCGGAAAATGCCTTGGCAGGACGTGCGGTGATCAGCCGGTCTGCGTTGCCGGTGTCGACGCGCGGAAGCGTCAGCGGCCGAATCCACGGATACGCATCCGCAGCCCGATCGACGATCGCGCCCGTCGCGTCGGTGGATCCGTCATCGACGATCACCCATTCGTCCGGCCGGCGCGACTGTCGTGCTACCGCCGTAATCACGGCGTCCAGGTACTCGGCCTCGTTGAACGCGGGAGTGACGAGGAGAAGCTTCGTCATCGCGACCTTAGGCAGCGTACGCCTACCCGGAGGCAGCGGATACTGGCCGAATGGGTAGACAGTAACGAGCTAGGCGCTCGGCTAGACGCTTTGAGCCGCGGTCGTGCGTTGCTGCACTCCGCTATCACTACTCCGCGATGACCCAGTACGCAGGCCTGCCCTCGCCTCGGCCGAGCTCAGGTTGCGGCCGTGCGCGACGATCCCGCCGTCCATCCCGCCGGTCGGCTGGGTTCTCGAACGCGCCACCAGGGCCCGGTGAGGCCGGGCGCGCGCTAGATTCGCCGCGTGCCGCCGATCCGCCCGTGCCGAGACGACGAGCGCGAGACGATCCTCGAGATCGTGAACGCCGCCGCGGAGGCGTACCGCGGCGTTATCCCGGACGACTGCTGGCACGAGCCGTACATGCCCGCCGAGGAGCTCGACACCGAAATCGCCGCCGGCGTCGAGTTCTGGGGCTACGAGACGGACGGCGAGCTGGCCGGCGTCATGGGAATCCAGCCCGTGCGCGACGTCGTGCTCATCCGGCACGCGTACGTTCTCCCCGCTCGGCAAGGCGAGGGAATCGGCCGTGCGCTCCTCGAGCACCTACGCGGCATGACCGGCCGCCCGATCCTGATCGGCACGTGGGCGTCAGCCGAGTGGGCGATCCGCTTCTACGAGCGCAACGGCTTCGAGCTCGTCTCGGAGGAGCGCAAGGACGAGCTCCTGCAGACGTACTGGGACATCCCGGGGCGGCAGATCGAGACATCGGTCGTGCTCGCGCAGTCCCGGTAACGCGCGAGTGTGCGGGAATGTCCCTAGAGCGGCGTATAGGAGCGACGTGGTGGCAGGGGCTCTTCCCGAGCCGGTGTGCCGGGTCGGTCAGGCCTCGACGAGCATCACGAGCGTTTCTGGAAGAACCCCGTCGTACTCCATCGCCTCGGCCGCAGCCTCGGTCTCCATCGCAGCCATGACGGCGTCCATGTCCCGGACGTCCATCAGCACACCGACGCGGGTCGGGTTTTCGGGGTCGACGAAGGTGCGGATGTTCGTCACGCCGAGGGGGCCGAAGAACTCCTCACGCTTCGGCGAGGCGAGCCAGTGATCCTTGTCCTTCACGGCGTGGTAGCCGAATACGGTGGGCATTTCGCCTCCTACTAGGTCGGGACGAGAGCCGTCCGGATCAGCAGATCCTATCTCGTGCCTGTCGGGCGTCGATGCGTTGCCGTCGGAGTGACATTCGGACCCGCGCATCACACAGCCGACACCGGCAGCCCGTTCGGCTTGTCAGGGCAGCTGCTTGATGACCGTCGCCCTGAACGGCACGGCCAGCATCTCGAGCAGAGGTGCATAGGCGCCGGTGGCCGCAGCCTCCTCCATGTGGGCTGCCCGCGCCTCGGCCGACTCCCACTCGGCAATCTCGATCAGCATGTCGGGGTTATCGAGCACCTCGTAGCGCGTGCTGCCCAGGAAACCGCGCTGGCTCGGTCCCTCGTTCGAGACGATGGTCTCGAGCACACGTTGCAGGTCATCCCGTCTGCCTGGTTCGGCCTGCAGCTCGACGATCACCTTGATGGCCACTTCATCATCTCCTCTCCACGGCACTGCTCTGGCTCGAGCTGACAGTCAAGATCCGTTGACCTCGACAACTACCGAAGGAAGGGTTTCAGATGGACCGCGCGATCTGCCGTCCACCTACACCCCGCAGACGCACTGTTGAAAGGCGGGCGAGGAGGTGCAGGTGAACAAACCCGATCACAGGATCAAAGGACTCGGCGAGGTGTCCATTCGCGTCAGGGATCTGGCCGCCATGTGCGCGTTCTTGAGGACGTCGTCGGGCTCGAGGTGCTCCGGGCGAGAAGAGAGCTTCGTCTTCTTCGAGATCGCACGAGAGATACGGTGGGCACTCGCAGAACCTCGCCCTCTTCGACTCCAGCGAGCGGACGTTATTGGAGTGGAGATCCCGGCCCCTCAGCTCGGATCAGTCGACGCTTGCATCACATCGCCTTGAACGGCAACGGCTCGCGACCGGGTCGGCCTGCTTCTCCTGCTCGACCTTGGCGTCCGTCGTAGCGAGCTGACCGGCATTCGTCCGGGGGACATCGACCTGGCTCGCCGGCAGGTCGCGGTGTTCGGCAAGGGTCAGAAGAGCCGCGTGATCCCGCTTCGCGGTCGGATCGTGCTGGAGATAGAGCGGTACCTGCTGGAGCCGCTGGCGGTGGGTCGAGCGGAACCGGAGCCCGACGACTACCTCCTCCACCCGGAGAAACGAACGGCGGGCGGACTGGTGCTCGCGGCCTACCCGAAGCGGCGGATGAGCAGCCCGACGATCCATGGGTGGTGGTGCCGCCATGCTGCGGCTGCGGGCCTCGTCGGTCAGGGCATGACGAGCGGCCTCAACATGCATCGCGCTCGCCACACGTTCGCGACTGATCTACGGCGCGTGGCCGACTTGGGAGCGGCGTCGCTGGCGCTCGAGCACTCCGACCTGTCGACCACGGCTGCGATCTACGGCCACTACGACCTGAGCGACCTGGAGCGCGCGATGGAGGCGCTTGCTCGCGCACGGCGGGAGAATGAAGAGCCGGCCGACTGAAACTGTTTCAATCGACCGGCTCGCAGAACCGCTTGGTTGAGCGGAAAATGGAGGCGGCGGGAATCGAACCCGCGTCCGTGGACGTTCCGGCCTAGCGTCTACAAGCTTGTCCTGCGATTCGGTTTCGCCCGTCCGGCCGGCTCGCAGGCCGGCCAACCGATCGGGCTAGTCCTCCTTTGGTGGTCCCGCGTCGGGCGAGTGACTCTCCCTTCGCGGCAAGCCCGTTCGTTGACGCCGGATTCTCGTCCCACGGGCCGAGGACGAGGCCGACGCGCTAGCTAACCGAAGTTAGGCAGCGAGTGCGAGTTCGTTATCCGCACTTGCGTTTGGTCCCGGTTGTTTAACGAGGCCGACCGGGGACCTCGGCTTGCAGCTCTGCCGGAGCATCGACCACGTCGAAACCTGGTCGCCCCCGTATGTGCCCTCATTGTAGCCTCGATCCATGCTCGTTCTCGTGGACGGCCGAAACGTCCAGCGGTCGCGGTGGCCCAACGTCTCGGACGAGGAGCTGGTGGCGGCGGTCGAGCGATGGGCGCGTGACGAGGGGCACGAGGCGGTCGTCGTCTTCGACGGCGCCGCGCCGGAGGGCGCGGTCGGCACGGGCGGCGAGAGCGCCGACGACTGGATCGCCCGCCGCGCCGCCGAGCTCACGGAGCCCTTCTGGCTCGTCACCTCCGACCGCGAGCTGCGCCGCCGCGTGGGCGACCGCGCGGCGGAGACGACCGGCGGCGGCGGGTTCCTCGGCCTGCTCGGGCTCGACCGACGCCGCTGAGCCGCCTCCCTACGCGATCGCGAAGGTCACCGTCACCGCCGCCGTCATCGACCCGCGCCCTGCCTCGATCGGGAACCCGGCCGCGTCCGCCGCCTCCGCCTCATAGACCGGCTCTCCGCCACCGCCGCCGGCGCCCTCCACGATCGCGACAGGGGCTCCCAGCCGGACGCCGGCGCGACCCGCGACGGTCTCGGCGCGGGCGCGCGCGTCCTCGTAGGCGGCCTCGAGGGCACGCGCGTACGAGGCGCTCGTGTCCCCGACGTCGAAGTTCGGCCCGTAGACCTCGTTCGCGCCCGCCTCGACCGCCGCGTCGACGACCGCGCCCGCCGTGGCGAGATCGCGGACCGTCGCGTGCACGGTGTTCGAGGCGACGTAGCCGAGGATCCGGCCCCCGCCCTCCTCCGCGTACTCGTCGCGCATCTGAGGATAGAGCGAAACGTGCTCCGTCCGGAGGTCGTCCTGGTCGATGCCCGCGTCCCGGAGCGCCCCGAGCAGGCGCTCGGTCGTCGCGGCGACCTCGTCCATGGCCGCCTGGGCCGTGTCCGCGCGCGCCCTGACGCCGAACGACCAGCCGGCCACGTCGGGCGCGACGTCGACCGTCCCCACTCCGACGACGGTGATCCCGTCGCGGGCCGCCGAGGCGCCCTGGGTCTCGGCCCACGACGCCGCGAACGCCTGGTCGCCTGACCCGACCGCGCCGCTTCTCGGTTCCACGGCTGCGCCGCCTCCGCCTCCGCCTCCGCCGCAGCCCGCGAGCGCGACGGCGCCGATCCCTGCCACGACCATTCCGACGAGTCTCATCGCTCCTCCGTTCCGAGTCCTGTTCGCTCAGTTCGGACCGGCGGCGGGCGGAGAAGGTTCCCGGCTCAGTCAACATCCCGGCCGCGGCTCTTCACCGCGCGCTCCATCTCACGCTTCGCGTCCCGGTCGGCGACGTCGCGGCGCTTGTCGCGCGCCTCCTTCCCGCGGGCGAGTGCGAGCTCGACCTTCACGCGCCCGTCCTTGAAGTAGAGCCGCGTCGGGACGAGCGTCAGGCCCTTCTCGGCCACCTTGCCGGCGAGCCCGTCGATCTCGCGCCGGTGGAGGAGGAGCTTCCGGTCGCGGTCCGGGTCGTGGTTCTGCATGTTCCCCTGCGCGTACTCGGGAATGTGGGCGCCGACGAGCCAGAGCTCGCCGCCGCGCACGTCGCCGAACGCGCGCTGCAGGGTCGCGTGGCCGGCGCGCAGCGACTTCACCTCGGTGCCGGTGAGCTGGATGCCCGCCTCGACCTTCTCGAGCAGGTGGTAGTCGTGCCGCGCCCGCCGGTTGTCCGCGATGAGCTTGGTGCCGCTTCCCTTGGCCACTCGGCCGATTGTAGGGACGGGACGGCCCCGTCACGCGGTCGCGCCGCGCGGGTGCCGGCGAAGCGCGCGCCGCAGCGCGGCGATGCCGAGGGCGACGAGCGCCGCTCCCCCGACCGCGCCGACGAGCGGCCAGAGCCACCCGGGCCCGCCGCCGTCAGAAAGCGAGTAGGCGTACGCGCCTTCGTCCGGCGCGAAGTCGGGCTCGCCGCCCTCCCCCGCTCCCTCGTCGACGGACTCGCGGGCCGAGGCGACGGACAGCGCCACCGTGTCAGGATCGTCGAGGAGCGCGCGCGCGAGCTCGAGCGTGACTGTCGCCTCGTCGACGGTCACGTCGGCCGTGCCGACCTGGCCGCGGGGATCGGACCGTACGACCATGCCGCGCGTGAGGTCGACCCCGTGCACGCCCGTCCAGAACTCGACGTCGTCCTGGCCGAGATCGTCGTCCGTGTGGATGCCGATCAGGAGCATGTCCGTGTACTGCTCCTCCTCGTCGTAGCCGAGCGGCGGCGCAGAGGCGAACTCCACGGCGATCGCCAGGCTCTCCTCCGAGTGCGAGAGCTTGACGGCAACGATGTCGGGCCCCGGAGTAGCGTCCCCGCGGGCGTCCGTGAGGACGTCCGACGCGAGCGCCGCGGGCGCGAGGAGCATCGTGGCCGCGAGCAGAGCGGGAATCACACGCATCGCATTCACCTCCTCTGTCGCCGCAATCGTCGTCGCCGCGGTGGCCGCGGGCATCGGGGAGTCCGCTGATCGCGGCTCCGGCGCGACGCGGATCTAGCGGCGCGTCCAGCTCTCGCGCGGGTTCGGGAGCGGCGTCAGGATGTCCTTCAGCTGCTCTCGCAGCGGCTCGTAGTTCGGCGGCAGGGAGAGCCCCTCGCCGAGCGTCTCGAGCGGCTCGTCGGCGGTGAACCCAGGCCCGAGCGTCGCGATCTCGAAGAGGACGCCGCTCGGCTCGCGGAAGTAGATCGAGCGGAAGTAGAACCTGTCGATCACCGGCGTCGGGTTGGCCCCGGCCCGCGCGACGCGCGCGCGCCACGCCTCGTGATCCTCCATCCGCGACGACCACGCCACGTGATGCACGGTGCCCGCGCCGCCGATCCCGCGCTCGACGGGCGCCGGGTCGTACGCGTATCGCCCGCCGCGCTCGTCGCCCCGCGCCTCCCACTCCTCCGGCGGCGCGATCGCCGTGAAGCCCAACCCCGCCTCGATGAACTGCCGGCTCGCGTCCGGCTCGAGCGCGTACGCGCGCACGCCGTCGAAGCCCTGCAGCCGCAGTTCCTCCGGGATCTCCGGGTGCTCGGCCCTGAGCGGCCGGTCGTCCACGTCCGTCACGGCCAGCTCCAGCTCGAGCCCCTCCGGGTCGCCGAAGCGAAGCCGCGAGCCGTCGCGCTCGGTCTCGACTCCCTCGGCGCCGAGCCGCTCGGCCCAGAACTCGAGCGCATCCTTGGACCCGACCCGCCACGTTACGCGGTGCACCATCCCGGCGCCGGCGCGCCCTGGCCGGGCGCCCGGATACTCAAAGAACGTGATGTCGGCGCCCGCGCTCCCCTCCTCGTCGGCGTAGAAGAGGTGGTAGACGGTCGGGTCGTCCTGGTTGACGGTCTTCTTGACCATCCGCAGGCCGAGCAGGCGCGCGTAGAAGTCGACGTTCCGCGGCGCGTCGGCCGTGATGCACGTGATGTGGTGGATACCCTCGAGTCTCATCAACGCTTGAAACGCCGCCCGTCCCCGGCCCCTTCCCCGCTGCCCGCGAGCCGAACCTCGACCTTGCCCTCGATGCGGTCCATCGACTCGACCTGCACGTCGATCGGGTCGCCGAGCCGGTAGCGCTTCCCCGTCCGGCGCCCGACGAGCGCGGTCGCGAGCGGGTCGAGCTCGAAGTACTCCCCGGGAAGCCGCCGGGCCGGGAGGTAGCCCTCGAAGACGTCCCCGAAGCGGACGAAGATCCCCGAGCCGATCGCGCCGATGATCTCCCCGGAGAAGCTCGCCTCCCAGCCCTCCTCGAAGAGGAGCCGCTCGAGGTACCACGCGAGGCAGATCGCGTCGGCGCGGTACTCGACGTCGGCAGCCTCGCGCTCGCGCACCGACGTCCACTCGGCGAGCTCGGGGAGGTCTTCCGGGAGCGGGTCGTCGGCGAGGCCGAGCTCCCGCATGAGCGCCCGGTGCAGGACGAGGTCGGGGTAGCGCCGGATCGGCGACGTGAAGTGCGCGTACGCGGGGCTCGCGAGGCCGGAATGGCCGAGGTTGCGCGGGTCGTAGCGCGCCTGCTTGAGGGCCCGCAGGACCAGGGTAGGGAACGCGTCGCGTCCACGGCCCGACTGCTCCGCGTACGCGGTCACCCGCTCGCTGATCTGCGCGGCGAGCGGCGCGGCGTCGCCCGGCCGCAGCTCGTCTGGCGCGGGCGGCGTGGGCACCTCGAGCGCCTCGAGCTTCGCGAGGAGCAGCTCGATCGCCTGCGGGTCGGGCTGCTCGTGGACGCGGTAGAGCGCCTCACGGTCACGGCCGGCGAGGAGGGTGGCGACCGCCTCGTTCGCGAGGATCATGAGCTCCTCGACCAGCGCGTGCGCGGCCGGCTCGGCCTCGACGGACGCCCGCGCGACACCGCCCTCCCCGTCGAACTCGAACGAGACCTCGCCCTTCTCGATCCGGAGGGCGCCGCGCCCGAAACGCCGGCGGCGCAGCTCCCCGGCCAGCCGCTCCGCAAGTCGTAGCGTCTCGGCGGTCTCCTGGTCTGCCTCCTCCCCGTCCGCGAGGATGCGTTCCGCCTGCCCGTACGTGAGCCGCCCGCTGCTGCGGATGAGCGAGCGGTAGAAGAGCGCCTCGCCGGCCCGGAGCCCGCCGTCGAACGGGATCTCGACCGTCACGCAGCGCCGCTCGACGTGCGGCCGCAGGGAGCAGCGGTCGGCGGACAGCTCCTCCGGGAGCATCGGCTCGACCGTCCCCGGGATGTACACCGAGAACGCGCGCTCGGCCGCGTCGCGGTCGAGCGGCGAGCCGGGCGGCACGTACGCGGAGACGTCGGCGATATGCACCCAGGCACGGAGCCCGTCGCCTTCCCGGCGGACGCTGATCGCATCGTCGAAGTCCTTCGCCGTCTCCGGGTCGATCGTGAAGGCCGGCAGGTCGCGGAGGTCGACGCGCTCCGGCTCGTCGCCGGACGGCTCGGGCGGGAGCGGCGGCGCCGGCCGGCGCAAGCCGAGGTGCCAGAGAAGCCCTTCGAGCACGGGCCCGATCTCGTGCGGGCGACCGAGGACGCGCTCGAGCCGCGCCCGCCCACGGCCCGTCCGCAGCACGACGAGATCGCCGACCGCGGCGTCGCCCGCGCCCTTCTTGTCCACGACGAGCGGAACGCCGCCCTCGAAGAACGGGTCGCCGACGAGGAGCTTGCCCCGCCGGGCGAGCTCGCAGACGACGAGCGTCACTACGCCGCGGGGTCCAGCTCGC
>Ga0214468_1000275_pt1 | contig 16569 bp, 14 predicted proteins | sample RVTome_9_FD_187334 | JGI IMG/M metagenome (GOLD analysis project Ga0214468, IMG submission 187334) | Soil microbial communities from uranium-contaminated site in the Upper Colorado River Basin, Wyoming, United States - RVT155D38 HiSeq ...
CGCGGAGGAGTGCCGTTACTGCCTCGGGCTGCTCCACCGGGGCCATGTGGCCGCAGTCCTCGATCACCTCCAGACGAGCACCCGGTATGGCCGCGGCGATCTGGCGGTGGTTCTCGACGTCACGCCAGGGGTCCTGTCGGCCGACGGCCACCATGGTGGGCACGCTTATCGTGGGAAGGAGGGGCCACAGGTCACGACGGTCGAGCAGGGCCGAGATCTGGGCGGCGTGCTGGCCCGGGGTGTATCTCTCGACGATGGCATGGAGCGAGGCGATCAGACCCTGATCCTCGACGCCTTCGGGCCGGACCATCGAGGCCACCCACGTCTCCGCCACGGCGCCAATCCCACGCTCGGAGGAGAGATCGGTCAGGGCACGCCTCTTTGCCGGCTCCCCCTCTGCCACTCCCCCGACGCCGAAGTCGAAGAGAGCGAGACGGGTGACCCGCTCCGGGGCCCGCCGCCAAATCTCCAGAGCCACCCTCGCCCCCATCGAGTGGCCTGCCACGGACACGGGGCCCTCTACCGCGCCGAGGGAGATGTCGGCCATCTCATCGAGGCTGGTCGCCGACCGGTAAACCGGGGCAACCACCCCGATCTCGTCCTGGAGCGCTTTCGATTGGTGCTCCCAGATCGTCTCGTCGCACAGGAGCCCGTGCAACAGAAGCAGGCTCTGCATATGCTATCGGCCGAGAAGACTCATCCCCAGGCCCTCTCGGCGGTGGAGACCACGAGACCGAGCTTGGCCCACTGCTCCTCCTCGGTCAGGGCGTTGCCTTCCATGGTGCTGGCGAACCCGCATTGCGGGCTGAGACAGAGCTGATCCGTCGATACATACCCGGTCGCATCCTCGATCCGCTCCAGGAGGTCGTCCGGGGACTCCAACTGCGGAGTCTTCGAGGTGACCAGGCCGAGCACGACGGTCTTGTCCGAGGGTACGAAACGGAGCGGGGCGAAATCTCCCGAACGCTCGTCGTCGTACTCCAGGAAGTAGGCGTCGACCTCGAGCTCGTTGAAGAGCACCTCGGCCACCGGCTCGTAGCCGCCGGATGCGAAGAAGGTGGATTTGTAGTTTCCCCGGCACAGGTGAACCGCAGTCGTCATGTCTTCGGGTGTGTCCCGTATCGCGTCGTTGATCAGGGCGGCGTACGTTCGAGGGAGCTCGTCGGGGTCGTCCCCGCGGTCGATGGCCCCTTGGCGCATCTCCGGGTCGCACAAGTAGGCGAGATTGGTGTCGTCCAGCTGTACGTACCGACACCCTGCTGAATAGAGGTGCGCCAGCTCGTCGCGATAGCATTGGGCGAGGTCCTCGAAGAAGTCATCGAGGTCGGGATACGACTCGATGTCGATCCCGGCACGGCCACCCCGGAAGTGCGCCATGGTCGGAGACGGGATGCAGACCTTGGGATGTCGCTCGGTGTGCGAATCGACGAACTGGTAGTCGGCCACCTGGATGTCGCGCCGGTGGGCCAGCTTGCCGGTGACGGTGATCTTCGGGGGCGCCATGCCGACCCGACCCTCGGAGCCGGAGCTCGATGGGATCATCCCGGTGACGGTTACTCCATCGAGCTGCTCGAGAAAGTCGAGATGGAACCAAGCCCTCCGGAACTCCCCATCGGTGATGCTCTGGATCCCCGTTGCCTCCAGCTTGGGGATCATCGCCGCGATCGCGGCGTCTTCCACCTCACGCAAGCTGTCATCCGACAGCTCCCCGTCGGCGACACTCTGCCTGGCTTGGAAGATCTCCGCGGGACGTAACAGCGACCCGACGTGATCGGCGCGGAACGGGGGATTGAGCTTCGATTCAGACACCTGTCCTCCAAGATCGTTTCGGCAGCGAGCAAATGAAACTACCGGGCTGATGTGACAGTGGTCAACGGGAAGCCCACGCTGACTTGGCAAAGCTGACGACGTGGGTCAGTGCGAGGAGTGTCGCGGCGACAAAGAGACCAGGGGCCAGCGCCGTCACGCCTCGGGCTTCGGCCAGCAGACCCAGCGCCCAGGGAATCCCGGCTGCGCCGATGTTGGCGGAAGCCAACTGATAGCCCATGGTCCGGGTGGAGGCCGTGCGGCCGATTCGCGCCGGAGTCAGTGAAACGAGGATGGGAAAGACCGCCGCGAATCCGAGACCGGCGATGGGCAGGCCGATATGTCCGATGCCAATTGGGTCGAGCCAGAGCACCGCGATGCCCACGAGCGCGACGACCATGCTGGCATCGAGGACCCGCCGCGAGGAGAGGCGCTCCCCGACGACTCCGAAACCAAACCTGCCCACCGTGAGACCTCCCCAGTAGCCGGCAACCCACGCCCCCGCCGCGGCGGTGCCCATCCCGCGCCCCTCACTGAGGAGCGTGAATGCCCACTGTCCGGTGGCCACCTCGACACCGGTGTAGAGAAAGAACAGCATCAGGAGAAGCCACAACCGCGCCCCGCGGCCGATGGTCGGCGGATCTTCGCTCGAGTCGGGCTCGGCGCCGGCCCATCGTGTCCTCCGCCTCCAGATCGCGACCCAAGAGAGGACTTGCATCACGGCGAGGAGGGCATAGCCGGCGCGCCACACGCCAGTGGACACCAGGCTGACAGTGATGACGACTGGCCCCAGCGTGGCTCCGACGCCGTAGGAAGCATGGAGAAGATTGATCGATCCGACGTCGAATGAGAGAGCGGCATGGGCATTCATCCCCGTGTCGACGAGACCACCGCCGAGACCGATCATCGTGGCGGCCGCTGCCACGGAGAGCCACATGGGTGCAATCGCGATCCCGGCGACACCAACGACCAATAGCCCCGAGCCCAGCACCAGCAGCGCTCTAGTGCCGTAGCGAGAGTGGAGACCGCCGTACCCGATGCTCGCCGTGAGGTATCCGACGCTGCCGAACGCCAGCAACACGCCGAGGTCGGACAGCCCGCGCCCAAACGCCTCGCGGAGTGAGGGCCAAGCCACGCCGAGAGCGCCATCGACCAATCCGAGCATGACGAATGCCCCCAGCGCCACCACGAGAATGCGCAGCGGGGGCCGGGTCGATTCGATCTCGCTCACCCCCCAACTATGCCCCGCCGGCGCATACATCCATGGGAGCGGCGGGAGCGGCCCCTCGAGTGACCATCTCCGTCGCATGAAACCGCCATGGCCGGGACCTGGTAGACCAGAATCGGTTGAATCGGTCGAATTCGAGCCGGTCGGTTCGTGTAGGGGTCATAGAGCACGGGTAAGTCGCCCGGCCGAGGCAAAGGAGCCAGCAATGTCGCAGTATCTGATGTCCGTCTACTACGACGAGGCGGATGAGACACCGTCCGACGAAGTCATACAAGAGATGTACGCCGACGTCGAGGCGCTCAACCAAAAAATGCGAGACTCCGGTGTCTGGGTCTTCGCCGGCGGGTTGCACACCCCGGACACCGCCACGGTGGTCCGCAGCCAGGATGGGGAGATCCTCACCACGGATGGGCCATTCCCCGAGGCCAAGGAGCAAATCGGCGGGTTTTGGGTCATCGAAGCCGACAATCTCGACTCCGCGCTCGACTGGGCGTCACAGGCGACCATCGCCTGCCGCGGCCCCGTCGAGGTGCGTCCGTTCCAGGACGAGCCTGAGGCCTGACCGACCACGGCGTGGCCGATGACCGCGAGATCGCAGAGGTCTTCCAGCGAGAGTCTGGCCGGGCCGTAGCCACCCTGGTCCGCCGCTTCGGCGACATCGATGTCGCCGAAGAGGCGGTCCAGGAGGCGTTCGTCGAGGCAATCCGCCGCTGGCCCAGCGGTGGGATCCCACCCAGCCCGGCCGGGTGGATCATCACCACCGCCAAGAACCGCGCGATCGACCGCCTCCGCCGCGAGTCACGACGCGACGACAAGCAATCCGAGGCAATGCGTCTTCGGGATCGAGACGAGCCAGAAGAGATCGAGATCGTGGAAGACGACCAACTTCGCCTGATTTTCACCTGTTGCCACCCCGCGCTCGCGGTCAGTGCCCAGGTGGCGCTGACGATGAAGCTCATCGCGGGCCTGGGGACCGACGAGATCGCACGGGCTTTCCTGGTGCCCGAAACCACCATGGCCCAACGCCTGGTGAGAGCGAAACGGAAGATCAAGGCGGCCAACATCCCCTACCGGATCCCGGGCGACGCCGAGCTGCCCAACCGCCTCAAGCCGGTGCTCGCCGTCATCTATCTGGTCTACAACGAGGGCCACACCGCCACCACCGGAGACCAGTTGATCCGCCACGACGTCTCCTCGGAGGCCCTCAGACTCGCCCACCTGCTCGCCGACCTCATGCCAGACGAGCCTGAGGTCATTGGCCTCCTCGCATTGATGCTCCTGACCGAAGCGCGCCGGCTCGCCCGGACCGGGCGTGATGGGGAGCTGGTGCGGCTGCCAGATCAGGACCGCGGGCTGTGGGATCGAGCCCTCATCGCCGAGGGACAGGACCTCGTGAGGGCCTGTCTGCGTCGCAACCGGCCCGGTCCATATCAGATCCAGGCCGCGATAGCCGCGGTTCATGCTGACGGCCGGTCGCCCGACGAAACCGATTGGGCCCAGATCGTTGCCCTCTACGACCAGCTCTTCCAATTCGTCCCGACGCCCGTCGTCGAGCTGAACCGGGCTATCGCCGTGGCCGAGAGCGGCGACGTCGCCGGGGCGCTCGACACAGTCGAGAAACTCGGCCTCGACGGCTACCACCTCTACCACGCCACCCGTGGTGATTTGCTGGAGAGACTGGGGCGGGATGCAGATGCGGCCGATGCCTTCGCCAGCGCCGTCGAGCTGACCGGCAACGAGGCCGAAAAGAGACATCTCCTCGATCGGGAGGCAAGACTCCGTTAGGAGATATTCGCCGGGCGGTGACAGAATCCACCGCTTGGCGGACATGAACAGCTGAATGAGCTCGGAGAGCGACCGACGTCAGAGATTCGAAGCCATCGCCGACGAGGTGTTCGAGCCTCTACAGCGATACCTGCGTCGTCGCACGCGTCCGGCCGATGCCGAGGATGCTCTCGCCGAGGTGATGCTCACCGTCTGGCGGAGGCTGGACGACGCCCCCTCCGGAGTGGCACTGCCCTGGTGCTACGGCATCGCCCGCAGGGCCCTGGCCAACCAGCGTCGTGGGATGAGACGGCATCTGCGTCTCGTGGAGAAGATCGGGTCACAGCCCCAGCAGACCAGCACTCCGGACACGGCTGAACAAGGACCGGATGCCGAATTGGCCGCCGCCCTCGATTCGTTGTCCGACGATGATCGTGAGGTCCTGAGGCTGTGGGCCTGGGAGCAGTTGGATCCACGCGAGATGGCCCCTGTCCTCGACCTGTCGGTCAACGCGGCCACGTTGCGCCTGAGCCGCGCCAGGAAGCGGCTGGCGGAGGCGATCGCCGGACAGGATCACTCCCCGGCCGGACATAGGTCGGTTGAAGGCACATAGGAGCGCCCGATGAGAGACGAGATCAGAGAGCGAATGGCCCGATCGGATCCGATGCATTCCGGTGTGCCCACAGAACCGACGACCGACGAGTCGTCCCGAGAGCTACTGGAGCGAATCATGAGCACACCCACCAAGGAGCAACCCGTCAAAGACGCGGCTCCCCGCCGGGTATGGACCATCGGCGTGGCGGCGGTGGCCGCCCTGGTCCTGGCCATAGCCGGGGGCCTGGCCTTGACCGGGGGAGACGAAACACCACCCTTGGCCGACGCACCTCCATTGGAGTTGACTGCCGGTGGAGAGGACTTGATGGCCAGCTGCATCGCCTTCTCCCCCGCGGACCTGGAGCGGGTCGCCGAGGTCGCCTTCGAAGGAACGGTCACCGCGGTCGACGGAAACACGATCACGATGGCCGTCGACACCTGGTTCCGGGGAAGCGAGGAGGCATCGCAGGTCATTTTGAACGCGCCTCAGGGAATGGAGGCCCTCATTGGGGGAATCCCCTTCGAGGTCGGAGGCCAATACCTGATCAGCGCCCAGGACGGGACCGTCAACTACTGCGGATTCAGCGGGGAGTCAACACCGGATCTCCGGGCGGGATTCGAAGCGGCCTTCCCTCAGGGATAGACGAGGTGAGCCCGGGCTCCAGCCACGCTGAGCGAAGTCTGGGGCCCCGGGCTCAAAGAACGGGGTGTTTCCCACCCCGGATCCTGGCTATAGTGTCGGCGCACAACATATTTGAAGCGTTCATCCAGAGCGGTCGAGGGACAGGCCCTTAGAAACCGCGGCAACCGACCCGACAGGGCACGGTGCCAATGCCTGATCGATGAATAGCCCTCAGACGGGGATCTTCCGTTGGAGGCGTTCAGACATCGAACGCTTCGTGATCAACACGGAGGATCATCCTGTGGCAACAGAAGCGGTCGCACGACCACCCCACTTCGAGAGTTTCGCCGACGCCCTCGACCGCGGGTCGACCATCGTCTACGACGGGGCGACCGGAACCAGCCTGCAGCTACTCCGGCTCACCCCGGACGACTTCGGCGGAAGCCATCTCGAGGGCTGCAACGAATATCTGAACCTCACCAGACCCGACGTGGTCGAAGAACTGCACCGCTCGTTCTTCGATGTCGGCGTGGACGTCGTGGAGACCAACACGTTCGGGTCTTTTGCCGTCCCTCTCGGCGAATACGGGATCGCCGACAAGGCATACGAGATCTCGGCTGCCGGAGCGGCGATCGCGCGACGCGTCGCCGACGAGTACACCATCCGGGAGGGCCGAGCCCGTTGGGTTGCCGGCTCGATCGGGCCCGGCACCCAGTTCCCAACCCTTGGCCAGATCACATATCGAGACTTGCGCGACGCCTACGAGGTTCAGGCGGCCGGGCTGTTGGACGGGGGCGTCGATCTCTTGATCATCGAGACCCAGTTCGACCTCCTTGGAGCGAAGGCAGCCATCAATGGCGCCCGGCGAGCAATGAGCGCCGGCGGCCGCGAGGTCCCGATCCAATGTCAGGTCACCATCGAGCTGACCGGCCGGATGCTCCCGGGTACCGAGATCGGAGCGGCTCTGACGACGCTCGACGCCCTGCGCGCCGATGTCGTCGGCCTGAATTGTGCCACCGGGCCCGAGGAGATGTACGAGGCGGTGCGCTACCTGTCCGATCACTCACGACTCCCGATATCGGTGATCCCCAACGCAGGGCTTCCCCAAGTGGTCGATGGCGCGATGTGTTACGACCTCGATCCGCAGGGTCTCGCCAAGCACCTCGGCGTATTCGTCGAAGACTTCGGAGTTCAGGTGGTGGGAGGATGCTGCGGGACCACTCCGGAGCACCTCGCCCGCGTCGTCGAGGAGATCGGAGACGCGTCACCGCGGCAGCGCCGGCCCTCGCACTCCCCCGCCGCCGCCTCCACCTATTCCCCCGCCACTTTCCACCAGGACACCTCCTTTCTGATAATCGGCGAGAGGACCAACGCAAACGGCTCACGTGCCTTCCGCGAGGCGATGCTGGCCGAGGACATCGACACCTGTCTCGCCATCGGGACCGATCAGGTCTCGGAGTCCGCACACCTCGTCGATCTGTGCGTCGATTACGTCGGGCGCGACGGGACCGCCGACATGTCCCGTTTGGCGGCACGGTTCGCCACCGACGTCACCGCGCCCGTGGTCCTGGACTCCACCGAGCCCGAGGTCATCGAGGCAGGGCTGGAGCGCCTGGGAGGGAGATCGGTCCTCAATTCGGCCAATCTGGAGGATGGGGACGGGCCCGGCTCACGTGCCGATCGAGTCTTCCAACTGGCCCGGGAGCACGGCGCCGCCGTCATCTGCCTTCTCATCGACGAGAGAGGCCAGGCTCGCTCCACCGACTGGAAGCTCGACGTCGCCCATCGGATCCACGACATCGCCACCGAGCGCTATGGGCTCGATCCGGGCTCACTTCTCTTCGACCCACTCACGTTCCCTCTCTCCACCGGAGACGACGACCTGCGCCGGGACGCCATCTCGACGCTCGAGGCGCTGCGACTCATCAAGAGTGAGATGCCCGGCGTGTACACCGTGTTGGGGGTCTCGAATGTGTCCTTCGGGCTCAACCCGGCGGCCCGTAAAGTCCTCAATTCGGTCTTTCTCCACGAAGCGGTGGAGCACGGGCTCGACGCGGCGATCATCCACGCCGGCAAGCTGTTGCCCTATCACGCCATCGATGCTGACCATCGAGAGCTCTGTCTCGACCTGATCTATGACCGGCGCCGGGACGGCTACGACCCGCTCCAAGAGATCCTCGACGTCTTCGCCGACGTCAAGACGTCCGCGGCGTCGACCGAAGACGAGCTGGCGCTTCTCCCCGTCGAACAGCGTTTGCCGCGACGGATCGTCGATGCCAACAAGGTCGGCCTCACGGCCGACCTCGACCAGGCGATGGCCCAGGGCCATTCGGCGCTCGGAGTCGTCAATGACATCCTTCTCGGGGGCATGAAGACCGTGGGCGAGCTCTTCGCCAGCGGCGAGATGCAGCTCCCGTTCGTATTGCGCAGCGCTGAGACCATGAAGGCGGCGGTCGCCTATCTCGAGCCGCACATGGATCGAGCCGAGGACACCGACCGGGGAGCGATCGTGCTGGCCACGGTGCAGGGAGACGTGCACGACATCGGCAAGAACCTCGTGGACATCATCCTCACGAACAACGGTTACAAGGTGCACAACCTCGGGATCAAGGTCCCGGTCGACACACTCATCGAGACGTATCAGGCGACGGGCGCCGACGCCATCGGCATGAGCGGCCTTCTCGTGAAGTCCACGCTGATCATGCGAGACAATCTCGCCGAGCTCGAGCGCCGCGGGCTGGGCGAGGTCCCCGTCCTCTTGGGAGGGGCTGCCCTCACGAGGCGATACGTGGAAGAGGACCTCAGGTCGCAGTACTCCGGCCCGCTGTTCTACGGGAAAGATGCCTTCGCCGGCCTAGACGCCATGGCCCACATCAGCAATGGAGGAGGGGTCGAGGCGCCGCCACCGCGCACCCGTGTGCGCCACGAGCCGGTCCCCGACGGGGTGACCGAAGACACGGCTCCAATCCCGAGGAGAGCGCCATCGGTCGCCTCGGGAAATCGTGTCTTCGAGCCGCCATTTCTCGGAGCGAGGGTCATCAAGGGCTTGCCGGTGGACGAGATCACCCCGTTCCTCAACCTCACGGCGTTGTTCCGGAACCAATGGCAGTATCGGCCGGAGAGCGGCGAGACCCACGCGCAGTTCCTGGAGCGACTCCGGCCACTTCTCGCCGAGCAGTTGAATCGGGCCCGTGTCCACGACCTGCTGGTGCCTCAGGTGGTCTACGGGTATTTCCCCGTCAACGGGGACGGGGACGATCTCGTCATCTGGACCGACGAGAGCCGTACGGTGGAGAGGGCCAGGTTCGGCTTCCCGCGCCAACCCGAGGATCCGTGGCTGTGCATCGCCGACTTCCACCGCTCCATCGACTCAGGCGAGAGCGACTACGCCGCATTCCACATCGTCACCATGGGATCGCGGATATCTGAGCACACGGCCGAGCTCTTCGCGGAGGACCGCTACAGCGAGTACCTCCACCTTCACGGGCTCGGCGTCGAGATGGCCGAGGCCCTCGCCGAGTTCTGGCACCACAGGATCCGGACGGAGTGGGGCTTCGTCGACGAGGACGGGCCCACACTCACGGGTCTCTTCCGCCAGAAATACCGCGGGGGCCGGTACTCGTGGGGCTATCCGGCATGCCCCGAGCTGGAGGACAACGAGACCGTGGCCCACCTCCTCGGGGCCAACCGGATCGGTATCGATGTCTCGGCCGCGACCGGATATCAGTACCAACCAGAACAGACCACGTCGGCCCTCATCTGTCATCACCCCCAGGCCAAGTACTTCATCGCTCGCAAACCAAGGGAGACCCGTCGTGTTGACCAGACGTGAGAGATGGGCCCGCATTGCAGAAGTCAACCCCCCCGACCTCCCCGACATGACTCACAAACTCCTCGACGGGACCTGGGACCACGTCCTGATCACCGACAACGTCTTCGGGAAGATCCGGGTGTCGCCATTCGCCTACGCGGCGCGCATCACCCATGACGTCCCCCAGGTCCACCCCACGGTCGTCGTGTCGACCCGGGACCGCAACATCCTCGCCATCGAGTCGGAGGTTCGGGGGGCTCTCGGCAACGGCGTCGACTCATTTCTCGTGGTCAACGGGGACACCCTTCCCCACGTCGACCACCTCGCCCATCACTATGAGATCACTCAGCATCTTCGTGAACTCCAAGGCCGCGCCGAGATCCCCGAATTCGAGGTGGGGATGCCAACCCGATTCAAGAAGTGGCAGTTCCGCCAGCGCATCGACACCGGCGCCCAATTCCTCGTCGCCGGGCCGGTTGTCGACCCCGCCACGGTGGAGCCCAACCTGGGCTCCCTCGGGCTGGAACAGGGCGATCCTCCTCTGTTCCTGATGGTCAGCCCGCCATTCGGGCATCGCTGGCTCGACCAGATCGAGAGCTTCGGAGGCGTTCCCGCGACCGAGAGCCTCAGATCGACCCTGCAGGCGACCGAACCGGAGGCACGACGCGACCTCGCCTGGGCCCAGGTCGCCGAGATCGAGCGTCTCGCCCGTGGCTCCGGGTGCGCAGGAGTCGTCTTGATAGGTCTCAAGTTCCGGACCGTTGTCGAGGAGGCGGCGCGCCGGCTCTCCGTCCACAAACAGGAGGCGAACGTTGCATGATTGGAGTCGAGATGAGATTCGATGATGTCGTGGCGAAGATCCGCTGCCCCATCTGTCGGGGAAGTGGGACCGCGGAGGTCAACCCCCATCCCCGAACCTGCGAGACCTGTGACGGCACCGGGATCAACCCCGATGTCGTCGACGAGGCCGGCGGGTGGGACAGCTGGGCCATAACGGTGCACGAGAGGCCCGGCCCGATCGTGGTCGTCCCCCTCGATCAGGCGGTCGAGGTCACCGGCTGAGGACTCACCTCAATCCGTAGGCCTTGTCCACGTCGAACTGGTAGATGACACGACCCTGGTCGATCATCGCCTGACGGAAGGCTGGCTCGTCCAGCTCCTCTCCGTACCACATGAGCAGGCCCTCCGGTCGAGCCTGCATCTGACGAAACAGCCTCACCGACCTCTCTGCCACATCCGAGTCGTCGAGGATCTCAACAGTGGTCTCCAGGGTCAGCGCATCGAATCCTGGGCCAAACACGAACAAGGTGCAACGCGGGTCCTCGCGCAACCTCGCCGTCCGCACTCTGTCTCTGGTGCCACTGCTCCAGATGGCTCCGTCGACCATGGCTACCCCGACTCGCACCGCCTTGGGAATGCCATTTTCCCCGACGGTGATCATCGCCGCCGAGGGATTGGACTCCAGGAAACCCTGTTGTGCTTGGTTCAATTCCATGTGATCAACCATACGAACCCGCCCGGTTTGTTGCGCGAATAGGCTGCGGAGTCGTGGATGTCGAGCTCACCTACGACATGGCCGGCAATCGTCTCCGTCGGATCGGGGATCTCGAGATCGGCTATGACATGGCGGGCAACCGGCCCAAGACCCTCGGGCACCTGGAGCTCGACTACGACATGGCGGGCAGCCGCCTGCGACGAGTCGGGGCCGACCAGATCGAGTACGACTTGCTGGGAAGCCGACCCAGCCGCATCGGGGATCTCGACATCGAATACGACATGATGGGAAGCCGGCTACGCCGCATCGGCGATGTCGGCATCGACTACGACATGGTCGGCAACAGGGTGCGCCGGATCGGCGACCTCACCGTCGACTACGACATGCTCGGCTCACGGCCCCGTCGCCTGAGGGCTGACGGTGAATCAGAGATGGACGAACAGATGGGTGTGATCGTCTTCTTGGTCCTGGTCGCCTTCGACCGCGACGATTGACGCTCAGAACACTCTCACATCGTGACCGACCACACCCCACGCACCAACCGGATCGACCCGTTCGGCGACATCCACAGCGCCGCCGGTCGCGGGCTGTTCACCGGGAACCGAGGTTGCCTGGTCGACGCTTCGAGCAGGCTGACACGTCACCACCACGGGGACCTATGGATCACTTGTGTCCTGCGATACAGGGATTGGCGCTCTCCACTCGACCGACCCGGCCACTGGACCCCCCTGTTCTTCCTCGACGACGCTGTCGCTCTCGCCGCAGGTCACCGACCCTGCGGGCTATGCCGGCGCGACGCCTACAACTCGTATCGCGACGCCGTGCAAGTGGCGCTGGGACTGACCAATCCCCCCTTGGCCACCGATCTCAACCGAATGCTGGCGAGGGAGCGGCTGAAGCGTGGACGGGGACTGAGTCGAGGCGGCGATCGCAAGATATGGACGATCAAAGGGGGGTCGATCCCCACCGGGACCGTCATCCTCGACCAGTTCGGCCGTCCCCGACTGGTCATGGTCGATCAGAGTCTGGAGTTCGCCTTCACCGGGTGGGCCAACCCCGCACCCCTGGTGTCGGCAGGCCTCGTGCCGGTCCTGACACCACCGACCTCTTTCGCTGCGCTGGCCAACGGATTCCAGCCGATTCTCCATCCCAGCGCCAACGTGTGACCGGCTGACCGATGTCGACTGGTGACGACCGGGCCGTCACTCTCCGTGACGATTCGATATGGTTTCGTGGTCGACCCCGACAGGAGGAGAAGCACGTGACTCGTCGGATCACCACCATGTTCGCGATCGCGGCCATGATCGCAACCGGGATACCGGCCATGGCACTGGGCGCAGCCGCCGATCGTGCCGGGCGTTTCGACGTGACCGTGGTGTCCTCACCAGCTGAGTACGTCTCGGGCGACGACGCCCGGCTGGTGGTCGAGGTCCCGCGTGGCCAACTCGACAAAGTCACCATCTCGGTCGACGGCCGCGACGTCACCGACGCCTTTGCCCCCAGCGGCCCGAGCACACTCGAAGGTGTGGTCGACGGCCTCGAGCTGGGGGACAACCTGGTCGAGGTTCGGCCCGTCAACAGCCGGGGTCGGGCGTTGGCCAGTGTGACCTTGACCAACCACCCCATCACCGGGCCGATCTTCTCCGGGCCGCAGCAGGATCCCTTCCTCTGCTCCACACCCGGTGACTATGGGGCTGCGGAGCTGGCAGGGCCGGTCGACGAGGACTGCACCATGGAGACCGTCGTCTCCTTCAAGTACCGGTCGACTTCGGGTGATTTCGAAGACTACGACCCCGACGCGCCGCGACCCGACGACATGGCTCAGACCACGACTCTCGAAGGCGAGACCGTCGACTTCATCATCAGGTGGGAGCGGGGGACGATCAACCGGTTCATCTATTCCATCGCCATGCTCTCCCCCGAGAGCCAGGATGTGGGTTCGCCAGACCTCAGTGCCTGGAATGAGAGGCTCATCTACCACTTCCAGGGTGGAGTCGGTATCGGCCACTACCAGGGCGACCCGAGCGGCAGTCGGATGTTCTACGACTACGGGCTCTCCAACGGGTATGCCGTGGCCTACTCGACCGGGACCAAGACCGGCGAGCACTACAACCTGGTGCTGGGTGGCGAGACCGCGATCATGGTCAAGGATCGATTCGTCTCGGACTACGGGAACCCCCGCTACACGGTGGGTATCGGAGCCTCCGGGGGGGCCATCCAACAGTATGTCTACGGCCAGAACCACGTGGGGCTGATAGACGCGGCCATCCCCGTCTACTCCTATCCCGACATGATCACCCAGACGATCCACGTCGGGGATTGCGAGCTCCTGGAACGCTGGATCGATACCCAGGTCCTTGCCGGCAGCGCCAAGTGGGCCGATTGGGGGAACCGAACACTCCTGGAAGGCTTCAACTCGCTGAACGGATTCGACAACGACTATCTCCAGTTGTTGCCGTTCCTCCCCCAGGGTGCCTCGGAATGTGTCAACGGCTGGCGGGGGCTGTCCCCACTCGCCCTCAACCCTCACTTCGGAACCGCCCCCGGGGTCACGCCCGAGCAACAGGCAAATACCGAGTGGACTCACTACGGCGATGCCGTGAATGTCTATGGCGTCAACGTAGATGGGTACGCCAACTCGACGTGGGACAACGTTGGGGTCCAGTACGGCCTGCGGGCACTGGTCGACGGTGAGATCTCCACTGATGAGTTCCTCGATCTCAATGCCAATGTCGGGTCGTGGAAGAACGAGCCCGACATGGTGCAGGAGGGATGCCCTTTCATACAGGCGCTATGCCCCTCCCCCGACGAGCTGGCCGGCCTCGATCCGGTGCCTGACATCTATCCCAACCTGATCGATGTCTGGTCGTGGAGAAACATGAACCTGCCGCCGGACGGCACGACGCCGGCGACGCGCAGGGATGCCGACACCGAGGGAATCGAGAACGCTTACGAGAAGGGCCACGTCTTCGTGGGCGACATGGAGATCCCCATCATCGACTGGCGGAACTACCTCGAGCGCGAGCTCGACATGCACAACTCCCATCAGTCGTTCGCGGCCAGACAACGACTTCTCGACCACGACGGTGACGCCGGAAACCAGGTGATCTGGTTCACCGACGGCAACGACGCCGGCGACGAGTTCGACCAGACCCCCCGCGCCTTCGAGGTGATCGACGAGTGGATGACGAACATCGACTCCAACCCGGGTCTCTCGGTCGAGGAGAATCGGCCGGCCCGTGCGGTCGACGCGTGTTTCGACGTCGCCGGCAACATGATCTACTCCGGGAGCGACGCGTGGGCGGGGATCCTGGACGATCTGCCCGAGGGCCCATGCGCCGCCCGGTTCGAGATCTTCTCGACGTCACGAATCGTGGCCGGTGGCCCCATCAGCGGAGACATCTTCAAGTGCGCTCTCCAACCTGTCGACGACGCGATCGCCGCCGGCGTGTACGGGACTGTCACCTACTCCGCCACCGAGCTGGCCAGGCTGAACGAGATCTTCCCGACTGGCGTGTGCGACTACACCCGGGGAGACGCCCGCAGGCCCTGAGAAGCCCGGGCATGATCGCGATCCTGCAGGAATAGCCAACCACGAACAGGTGTTCGTCTAGCTGTGAGCACTTCAGCACGATCACAGAGAGAGAGCCGTCGCACCTCGGATGACTCGTCGAGCATCGACCTCCTGGGCCGTTATCTCGCCGGTATCGGCGCCCATGAGCTCCTCGATGCCGACCAGGAGGTAGAGCTCGCCCAATTGATGGAGGCGGGCTCCGATGCGCGCCGGGCACTCGAGTCCGGGGAAAGGCTGAGCCCCGCCGAACGCAGACGTCTCCAGGGTCAGGTCGTGGACGGCGAGACGGCCCGCGGGCGATTCGTGGAGTCGAACCTGCGCCTCGTGGTCGCCAACGCCCGCCGCTACGCCGGCAACGACGTCGAGATGCTGGATCTCATCCAGGAGGGCAACCTCGGGCTCATCACCGCGGTCGAGAAGTTCGACTGGCGCCGCGGCTTCAAGTTCTCGACATACGCCACCTGGTGGATCCGCCAGGCGATGCAACGCGCCCGGGCCAACCTGAGTGACTCCATCCGCCTCCCCGCAAGGCTCTACGACTTCGTCCCCGCCGTACGCTCCGCAGCCGAGCTTCTCCAGTCCCAGCATGGAAGGGCAGCCACTCCAGAGGAGATCGCAGAGGAGACAGGCATCGATGTGAGCGACGTCGAGGATGCCCTGATGGTGGGCTCCACTGTGGCCCTCGAGTCACCCGTCGGGGAGGACGGGGCAATGCTCGGTGACTTCATTGCCGACGTCAACGCGATGCAGCCCGACACCGAGGTCGAAGAGCGACTGGCCAAGGACGCCTTGCACAAAGCACTCGAGAGTCTGTCCGAGCCCCTCCGTCGTGCCGTCGAGGTGCGCTACGGCCTGGGCGACCATGGCGCCCCCGCCACCCTCGCCCAAGTCGCCGCTGAGCTCGACGTCCCCAAACACCATGTCAAGCCGATCATCGACGAGGCCCTGCGCAACCTCGCCGAGAAGCTGGGTGGCATCGAGGAGATGATCGCTGCCTGATCAGGCGGTCCCGGTCTAGCCACTGTCGCCATCGATCGTCTCGAGAAGCAGGTCCTGTCTCTCCACGAGGAGGCGCGACGCCACCTTCATCCCTGCCCAGTAGATGAGAGCGCCATAGCCAAGTCCGAGAAAGGCGCCCGCTGTGGCCGCGACCGGTCCCATGAACGCGCTGGGCAGGCCGATCAACCCCACGAGCGGTAGGAGGAGGACCCCCGACGCCATCATCGCGACGAGCACGGCGAAGAACGCACTTCCTGAGGCGCCTCGGGTGCCGAACGGACTGCTCTCCGGGATCGGGTAGGCAGCGTAGATCGAGGTGAAGTTCCCGATCGCAGTCGCCACCAGGAGCACCCCCGCCGAACCGAGCACGGCAGCGGCGACGAACGAGAAATCCCCGCTCGAGGCAGCCAGCAATGTGGCGGCGATCACGATTGGTGGCACGGCCACCAGCCCCCAACCGAGGTTCTTCCCCCGGACCACACTGGAGAGGGGAGCAGAGGACACCACATAAGCCCAGAACGAGCCTCCATCGACCCCGAACTGGTTGGATAGGATCCCCAGGACGATGAGGAACGCGAATCCGGCGGCGAGGAATGGTGTGTAGGGACTGTCGGAGAGGGACTCCCGAGACACCAGGCTGATGACCACGACCGGGACCACGCTCCCGATCAGCTGA
>Ga0214468_1000278_pt1 | contig 16542 bp, 13 predicted proteins | sample RVTome_9_FD_187334 | JGI IMG/M metagenome (GOLD analysis project Ga0214468, IMG submission 187334) | Soil microbial communities from uranium-contaminated site in the Upper Colorado River Basin, Wyoming, United States - RVT155D38 HiSeq ...
AAGCCACCGCCGCGCGCCGTTCACCGTCGTCCCGACGACGAGCACGGCGACGAGCAGCCCGAAGGCCGTGAGGAGGAGCGGCGCGGCGAGCGGCCTGAGCGCCGGGAAGCGCACCCGGGAGAGCACCGCGAGCGCGACGAGCCCGATCAGCGCGTAGAGGCCCTGCCGCTTGAGGTAGTACGCCGGGTCGCCGTTCGCGACCGCCGCGCGGCCCGAGCTGGCGCTGTAGACCATCACGAGCCCGAATGCGACGAGCGCGAGCGTGACGAGTACGAGCAGGTGGAACTCGAGGTGCCCGCGGGCGCGCGAGGCCTTCACAGCGCCTCCACGAGGGCGCGGAACCGGTCGCCGCGCTCCTCGTAGTCGCGGAACTGGTCGAAGCTCGCGCACGCGGGGGCGAGCAGGACGACGTCGCCCCGCTCGGCCTCGGCGGCGGCGGCCCGTACTGCCTCCTCGAGCGTGCCAGCGTCCGTGAACGGCACGTCCTCCGCGGCCAGGGCCTCCGCGAGCTCCCCAGCCGACTCGCCGATCAAATACGCGTGCAGGACGCGCCGCTCCCGCGCGGCCCTGGCCAGCGAGGCGAAGGGCGTGCCCTTGCGGGAGCCGCCCGCGATGAGCCGCACGCGGTCGTACGCCGTGAGCGCGCGCTCCGCCGCCTCGGGGTTCGTCGCCTTCGAGTCGTTCACGTAGCGGACGCCGGCGTGCTCGCCGACCGGCTCGAGCCGGTGCGGGACGCCGCTGAACCTGCGCAGCGCCTCGGCGATCGCATCGTCCCTGATCCCCGTGGCGCGTGCCGCGGCGGCGGCGGCGGCCGCGTTCTCGCGGTTGTGCTCCCCGCGCAGGGCCGGCTCGGCGGGGAGCGGGTCGTCGGTTGCGAACTCGACGCGCGCCGCGGCGCCCGGGACCGGCCCGAACCCGCGCGGGACGATCGCCGTGTCGCCCTCGCTCTGGTTCTCGAAGATCCGGAGCTTCGCCTCCCTGTAGCGCTCGATCGTCCCGTGCCGGTCGAGGTGGTCGGGTGTGACGTTCAGGAGGACGGCGACCGGCGCGTGGAAGTGGTGGACGTCCTCGAGCTGGAAGCTCGAGAGCTCGGTGACGATCCATGCGTCGGGGTCGAGCTCGGACGCCACGGCGAGCGCGGTGAGCGGCCGGCCGACGTTCCCGGCTACCTCCACGGTCCGCCCGGCGGCGCGGAAGATCGCGCCGAGGAGCTCGCTCGTGGTCGTCTTGCCGTTCGTCCCCGTGACGCCGAGGATCGGGTTCGGAAGGAGCCGGTAGCCGAGCTCGACCTCGCTCCAGACCGCCACGGCACGCTCGCGCGCGGCGGCGACGAGCGGCGCCTCCGTCGGGACTCCGGGGCTTTTCACGAGCAGGTCCACGCCGTCGAGGAGCGCGGGGTCGTCCGCGCCGAGGCGCACTTCGACACCCGCCTCGCGAAGCCTTCTCGTGTCCAGCTCCTCGTCCCGGTCGGCCGCCCTCACCTGCACCCCGCGCGCGACGAGCGCGAGTGCCGCCGCCTCGCCCGAGCGGGCGAGCCCGAGGACCAGGGCGCTACGCGGAAGGTCGGTTTCGGCCATCATCGTGATCGGTGCGGATCGCTGCTCTCTTCGACGTCCACGGGAACCTTCCCGCGCTCGAGGCCGTGCTCGCGGAGCCCGACGCGGCGAACGCCGACCTCGTCCTTTGCGGCGGGGACACGGTGCCCGGGCCGTTCCCGCGCGAGTGCGTCGAGGCGCTCCTCGCGCTCGGCGAGCGGCTCGTGCCGGTGCACGGAAACGGCGAGCGGGAGGTGGTTGCGCGGAGAACGGATGAGGCGCGCTGGTGCGCGGAGCATCTCTCGGCCGGGCAGCTCGAGGGGCTCGCGGCGCTTCCGTCGACGGCGACGGTCGCCGTCGACCGCCTCGGCAGCGTCCTCCTCTGCCACGGCACGCCGCGCAGCGACGAGGAGATCGTCACGCTCGTGACCCCGGACGAGCGGCTCGCCGGAATCCTCGCGGGAGTCGACGCGGAGGTCGTCCTCGCCGGCCACACGCACTCGCAGCTCGACCGGCGCATCGGCGGGATCCGCTTCGTGAACGGTGGCAGCGTCGGCATGCCGTACGAGGATTTGCCGGGCGCGCGCTGGGCGCTCCTCGGGCCCGGTGGCGTCGAGCTGCGCCGCACGGAGTACGATCGCGAGGCCGCCGCCGAGCGCATCCGCGCCAGCGGGATGCCGGGCGCGGACGCCTTCGCCGCGGAGTACGTCCTCGCGCAGCACCCGCCGAGCGAGACCGCGCCGTACTTCGAGAGCCTCGCGACCGTTCGCTAGGTCGCGAACTCGGAGAAGTAGCGGTAGTAGAGGACGAACGCGCAGGCGCAGAGGATCGCGCCGACGATCCAGAAGCGGACCATGATCCGCGTCTCCGACCAGGCCTTCATCTCGAAGTGGTGGTGCAGCGGCGCCATGAGGAAGACCCGTCGCCCGAGCCACTTGAACGCCAGCACCTGGACGATCACGGAGAGCGCCTCGAGCACGAAGACGCCGCCGATCAGGACGAGCAGGATCTCCGTCTTCGTCATGATCGCGAACGCGGCGAGCGCACCGCCGAGGCCCATCGAGCCCGTGTCCCCCATGAAGACCTGCGCGGGGAACGCGTTGTACCAGAGGAACCCGATCGAGGCCCCGATCAGGCTCGCGCCGAGGATGGCGAGGTCGAGATCCTCCGGGTTCGGCGAGCGCGCGCGCACGCTCACGAGGTAGGCCACGACCCCCATGGCCGTGTACGTGAAGAGCGCGATCGTCGACGTCCCGGCCGCGAGCCCGTCGAGGCCGTCCGTCAGGTTCACGCCGTTCGCCGCGCCCGCGATGATGACGAAGAGGAGCGCGTACCAGGCCCACGAGAGCGGGATGTCGAGATCCGCGAGGGGCACGTAGACGCTCGTCTTGAAGTCCGCGTCGTAGACGACGAGCCCGACCACGCAGGTGATGATCGCGAGCAGCAGGAGCTTCCAGCGGCCCGCGAGCCCGAGCGAGCGGCGGTGCGTGAGCTTCGTCCAGTCGTCCACGAAGCCGATCGCCGCGCAGCCGAGCGTGACGAAGAACGCCGTGAGCGCCGGCAGGGTCCGCTCCGTGAAGATGAGGAACGGGACGGACATCGAGATCATGATCAGGAGCCCGCCCATCGTGGGCGTGCCCTGCTTGGACACGTGCCCGGCCGGCCCCTCTTCGCGGATGTGCTGCCCGAGCTCGTTCCGTTGCAGGAACTCGATGAACTTCGGGCCGGCCGCAATCGAGATGACCATCCCGAGGATGCCGGAGAGGAGGACCTTCTCCACGAGGGGCTAGTGCTCCCTCCGATCATGTGCCACCACGTCCGACGCTCCATGACCAAGCCAGGGGAGGACGCAGGGAGCTCCGATGCCCGCAGCATCGGGGCGACTGAGGACGCTGCCTGGCGCCGCGTCAGGGGGCGTGGGGCGTACCTGGTCCATGGTCGGAGGGAGCACTACATCAGACGGCCTCGGACGACACGACGGTGAGAGCGTCGGCGATCTCCTCGAATCCCATCGCGCGCGAGGCCTTGAGGAGGACGCAGTCGCCGGGGCGGAGGACGCGGCGGAGCGTGGCGAGGCCGTCGTCGAGGCCGTGCGCCCAGTGGGTATCGGGGATGCCTCGCGCGCCCTCGAGGTAGCCCCGCGCGAGGGGGCCGATCGCGACGAGCGCGCCGACGCCGACGCGGGCGGCCGCGGCGCCGACCTCCCGGTGGTAGGCGGCCGCGCCGGGCCCAAGCTCGGCCATGTCGCCGAGGCACGCGACCGTGCGGCGCCCCGCGGCGCGCTCGGCGAGGTGCTCGAGCGCCGCGGCCATCGAGAGCGGGTTCGCGTTGTACGCGTCGTTGATCAGGAGCCCGCCGCCGGGGAGTGGGCTCTCCTCCCCACGCCAGCGGGAGAGCCGGATCTCGGTCGCTCCGTCCTGTGCCCGGTCGAGCGGGAGCCCGAGGGCCCGGTAGGCGGCGAGCGCGGCGAGGAGGTTCTCTGCGTTGTAGCGCGAGGCGAACGGAAGCTCGAGCGTGAGCCGCTCGCCGAACGCGTCGAGCTCGACCTGCGACCGGTCGCCGTGCGGGGCGAACGAGCGCAGCGCCACGTCGCCGCCCGGGCCGAAGTGCACGATCTCCGCCTCGACGTGGTCGAGGTGCGGCTCCAGGAGCCGGTCGCCGGCCGGGACGACCGCGGTGCCGTGCGGCTCGAGGTCGCGGATCAGCTCGGCCTTCGCCTCGGCGACCACCTCGAGCGTGCCGAGGAGCTCCAGGTGGACCGGCCCGATCTTCGTGATCACGCCGACGTCGGGCCTCGCAGTCGCGCAGAGCTCGGCGATCTGCCCGACGCCGCGCATGCCCATCTCGAGGACGACGACCTCGGTGTCCGGCTCGATGCGCGTCAGCGTGAGCGGGAGCCCGATCTCGTTGTTCTGGCTCCCCTCGGCGGCGACCGTGCGCCGGTGCGGGCGGCAGAGGGCGGCGAGGATGTCCTTCGTCGAGGTCTTCGCGATCGAGCCCGTGATTGCGACGACGTGCGCGCTGCTTCGCTCGCGGACCGCGCGGGCGAGCGCGGCGAGGGCGCCGAAGGCGTCGTCGGGGAGGAGGGCAGCGGCCGCGCCCGCGTCGAGCGCGTCGGCCGTGAACTGGTGTCCGCGGCCGACCGCGACGAAGAGGTCGCCGGGCGCGACGCGGCGGGAGTCGATCGTGAGGCCGGTCACCTCCTCGGGCGCATCGGGCGCGCGATCGAGGCGGCCGGGCGCGAGCTCGGCGACCTCCGCGAGCGGCAGCGGGATCACGCGGCTCCGGCCCCGGCGCGCAGGCGGCGGAGCGCGTCGCGCGCCACCTCGCGGTCGTCGAAGGGGATGACGTGGCCGCCTGCCTCCTGCCCGGGCTCGTGGCCCTTGCCGGCGATCAGCACGACGTCGCCCTCGCCGGCTCGGGCGAGGGCCCGCTCGATCGCCGCGGCCCGGTCGAGCTCGACCTCCGCGGTGCCGTTCGTGCCGTCGACGATCGCCTCGACGATCGCCGTGGGCTCCTCGCTCCGCGGGTTGTCGGACGTGACGATGACGTCGTCCGCGAGCCGGGTCGCCACCTCACCCATGAGCGGCCGCTTGCCCTGGTCCCGGTCGCCGCCGCACCCGAAGACGACCGCGAGGCGGCCGGTCGTCAGCGAGCGCGCCTCGGCGAGGACGTTCTCGAGTGCGCCGGGCGTGTGCGCGTAGTCGACGAGCACGGTGAACGGCTGCCCCTCGTCGACCGCCTCGAAGCGGCCCGGAACACCGGTGACGTGCGCGACGCCGCGGGCGATCGCCTCGTCCTCGACGCCGAGGAGGCGCGCGAGCGATGCCGCCGCCAGCACGTTCTCCACGTTGAAGCGGCCGCGCAGGCGCGTCCTGAGCTCGACGCCGCCGAGCCGGAAGCGCGACCCGCCGGGCGTGACCTCGAGGTCGGCCGGGACGAGGTCGGCCTCGCCGTCGAGCGCGAAGGTGAGGGGCGTGTCGCCGAGCGCGCGGAGCTCGTCCGCGAGCCGGCGGCCGTGCGCATCACCGACGTTCACCGCGGCCGGGGGCCGGCGCCCGTCCACGTCCGGCTCGACGAACAGCCGCCGCTTGGCGTCGAAGTACGCCTCGAGCGTGCCGTGCAGGTCGAGGTGCTCGGTGCTCAGGTTCGTGAAGGCGAGAGCGGCGAACCGGACGCCGACCAGCCGCTTGAGCTCGGAGCCGTGCGAGGAGGCCTCGAGCGCGCAGCTTCGGTCGCCCGCGTCGAGCATCTCGCGAAACGTCCGCTGGAGGTCGACCGAGGCCGGCGTCGTGTGCGTGACCGCGCGGCGCTCGCCGCCGATCCGCGCCTCGATCGTGCCGAGGAGCCCGGGCCGCCGGCCGGCCGCGGCGAGGATCGCGTACGTGACGAACGCGGTCGTCGTCTTGCCGTTCGTGCCGGTGACGCCGGCCACGGTGAGCTCGCGCGTCGGGCTGCCGAAGAACAGGTCGGCGGCGAGGGCGAGCGCGGTTCGGGCGTCGGGGACCACGAGCTGTGGGACGGGCAGGTCGGGGAGCTCATGCTCGACGATCAGCGCCGCTGCGCCGCGGTCGACCGCGTCGCGCGCGAAGTCGTGCCCGTCGGCGCGGAAGCCCGGCAGGCAGGCGTACAGAGCCCCCGGGGTGACCGCACGCGTGTCGTACGCGAGGTCGGCGACGTCGACGGATGCGGCGTTCAGCGTGCGGAGCGGCCGCACGGCCTCGCTGAGGCGGTCGAGCTCGATGGCGAGCGATTCTACCGGAGGAACCCGGCGGCCCCTGTCAGGTGGGAGTGGCGAAATCCCTGCTCACGGGGCACTTTCGGCGCGCTTCGCGACAGAGTCGGCACACGCCACCGCCACGCTGCGGGTTACGGTGGCTCCAGGGACGGTGTGAACGGGGGAGTTAGACGCGCGCGCGTCTACGGTGGGCGGGGGCGCTAGCGATGCCGGAGCTCTTCGACCCGGCGCGCCACGCGAGCGGCGCTCTGCGCGGTGAGCGGCTCGCCGAGGACGAGCGCGCCGAGCTCGTTCGCCTGCCGGATCACGGCTTCCCGCTCGGACGCCAGCCGGCCGCGTGCGACGAAGAGCGCCGCCCTGGTCTCCGTGGCCCAGGCCGCGAGCTCCGCCGGCCCGGCCTCGGCGGGCGGGGCGGCCGTCTCCGACAGCCCCGGGCGCCGCGCCAGCTCGTCCGCGAGCCTCCGGGCGCGCTCGGCAAGCTCCTGCACGGCCTGCGCGAGCGCCCCCTCCTCGCCCTCCAGCCGTTCCTCGTCGGCCCGCGAACGCTCCGCCCTCCGCTCCGCCGAGTGAAGGAGGTCACGGGCACGCAGCTCCTCGCGCCGCGCCTCCGCGGTCCGTGCCTCGTCGCGGCCCGCCTCCGCCTTCGCGAGCGCGGCCGCAGCCGCCTCGTGAGCCTCGCGCCGCTCCGCCGCGAGGGCTTCCGCCTCCTCACGCTCCGCCCGGGCAGCGGCCCGCTCTTCAGGAAGCCGCTCCAGCCGCTCACCTGCAGCGGCGGCCTCCTCGCGGATGCGCTCCACCTCCTCCGCCAGCGCGTCCAGCTCCGCGAGCACCGAGGCAGCCGCCTCGTCCGCCCGCGCGAGCTCGTGGAGAAACGCCAGGGTCCGCTCGTCGGCGCTCAGCGGGAGGCGCCCCTCACGACGGCGTGACGCGGAACGCGTCGAACACGCCGTCGACGTTGCGCAGCGAGCTGAGGAGCGCGCGCAGCGAGCCGACGTCGCCCACCTCGGCGACGTACCAGTTCTTCGCCATCTGGTCCTCGACGTGGCCGCCGTACTCGACGATGTTCGCCCCGTGCTCGGCGAACGTCCGCGCGACGTCCTCGAGGAGCCGCGGGCGGTCCCACGACGTGACCGCGATGTGCACGCGGAAGCTCTGCGACGCGCCGCCGTCCCACTCGACGGCGGTGAACCGCTCCGGCGAGCGCATGAGCGCCTTCACGTTCGGGCAGTCGGCACGGTGGATCGTGATGCCCTTGCCGAGCGAGATGTAGCCGACGATCGGATCGCCCGGCACCGGCGTGCAGCACTTCGCAAGCCGCACGAGCACGCCCTCGAGCCCCTCGACGTTGATTCCGAAGTCCTGCGAGGCGACCGCGAGCCGCGCGCGCGGCTTCGTCGGAACCGGCTCCTCCTCCGCGACCTCCGCCGTCTTGAGGCGCGTGAGCACCTTGTTCGCCACCTGGCCGGCGGCGAGCTTCCCCGCGCCGAGCGCGAGGTAGAAGTCCTCAGCCTTCTTGAAGCCCATCTCGCGGATCAGCTCTGCGAGGAGCGGCGAGCCGGCGAGCTTCTTGTACGGAAGCTTGTGCTGCTTGAGCGCCTCCTCGAGCGCCTCACGGCCGCGCGCCTCGGTCTCCTCACGCGTCTCGCGCGAGAGCCACTGGCGGATCTTGTTCCGCGCGCGCGAGGAGGCGGCGAGCGAGAGCCAGTCTCGCGACGGCCCGCGCCCGGCCGCACGCGAGGTGAGGATCTCGACGAAGTCCCCTGTCCGGAGCCGGTAATGGAGCGGGACGATCCGCCCGTTCACCTTCGCGCCCACGGTCCGGTGGCCGACGTCCGTGTGCACCGCGTAGGCGAAGTCGATCGGCGTCGAGCCGGCCGGCAGGCCCTTCAGCTCGCCCTTCGGCGTGTAGACGTACACCTCGTCGGAGGCGAGCTCCGGGAACGCGCGCCTGAGCTCACGCGGGTCGTCCTCCTCCTCCTGCCACGCGGCGAGCTGCTGGAGCCACGCGAGCCGCTCGGCCTCCTGCTTCTTCGCCGGGCGATCCTTGTAGAGCCAGTGGGCGGCGATCCCGAACTCGGCCGTCCGGTGCATCTCGCGCGTGCGGACCTGGATCTCGAGCGGGCGCCCCTCGGGCCCGATCACCGTCGTGTGCAGCGACCGGTAGAGGTTGAACTTCGGCATCGCGATGTAGTCCTTGAACCGCCCCGGCATCGGCTTCCAGAGGGAGTGGATGATCCCGAGCGTGCCGTAGCAGTCACGCTCGCCCTCCTTGCCGTCGCGCTCGACGGTGACCCGCATCGCGGTCAGGTCGTAGATCTCGTTGAACTCCTTGCCGCGCTTCGCCATCTTCTCGTAGATCGAGTAGAAGTGCTTCGCGCGACCCGCGATCTCGGCCGGGATGTCGACCTTGGCGAGCTCGGCCTCGAGGAGCGCGCCCGCCTCGGCGACGAACTTCTCCCGGTCGCCTCGGCGCTGGTTCACCATCGACTGGATCTCCGCGTACTTGCGCGGGTGGAGCGTGGCGAACGCGAGGTCCTCGAGCTGCCACTTCATCGTGTGGATCCCGAGGCGGTGTGCAAGCGGCGCGTAGACCTCGAGCGTCTCGCGCGCCTTCTGCATCTGCTTCTGCTTGCCGAGGTACTCGATCGTCCGCATGTTGTGCAGGCGGTCCGCGAGCTTGATCAGGATGACGCGCTCGTCCTGCGCCATCGCCAGCACCATCTTGCGGTAGTTCTCCGCCTGGGCCTGCTCGCGGCTCTGGAAGTGGATCCGCGTCAGCTTCGTCACGCCCTCGACGAGCTGTGCGATCTCGTCGCCGAACTCGGCCTGCACCTCCTCCGTCGTCCGGCCGGTGTCCTCGACGACGTCGTGGAGGAGCGCCGCGGCCAGGGTCTGGTCGTCGGCGTGGAGGTCGATGAGGATGCGGGCGACGCCGAGCGGATGGCCGACGAAGTCCTCCCCGCTGCGGCGCTGCTGCCCCTCGTGCGCGGCGGTCGCATAGGCAAACGCGCGCGTGAGAAGGTCCCGATCGACGTCGGCGTTGTAGGCCGCGACCCCTTCGAGCAGCGCCTCGAGCTCTTGCTCGTGCCGCCCGACCGAGTCAGCGTGAACGACCTGACTCATGGGCTCAGTGTAGCTCCGGCGTCCCCCGGCACCCGTTTCCGGGCGCGAGGTCAGGCCGCGGCCGGGACGGGCTCGACGAGCGCGGCGCGGAACGCGGGCGATTCGGCGAGGCTCCGCCGGGCGCCCTCGGGGGCGCCGACGAGCCCGAGCTCCTCGAACACCTCGCGCGCCCAGGGGCTCCAGCCGTCGGGGCCGACGCGCCACTCGGTCGCGAGAATCCGCCGGAGATCCTCGTAGCGCTCGGGCGTCTCGAAGATCCGCTTGACGACGAGCTGCGGCGCGACCGTCCCGTTCCAGTGATTCGCGTCGAGGCGGAAGGCGACGTCGTAGCGGCCGGGCCTGCGGTAGCGGTCGAGCCGCTCGCCCCAGCCGAAGGCGATCGCGCCCGAGCGCGCCCCGTTCGCGGTCACCGCGAGGCGGAGGTGCTTGCCCTCGCCGACGGCGGTGAGCTCGGCGAGCTCGCACCCGGCCGCGAGGAGCGTCACGCCCGGGTTGCCGAGGCCGAACGGCGCGAGCCGGCCGAGCTCCTCGCAGAGCTCGAGCGTGAGCTCGCGGCCGTCGACGACCGCGTCGACGACGAGCGTCTCGGCGAGCGCCGCGTCGTCCAGCACGGAGTCCGCATGAGCCGCGAAGGCACGCGTGAAGGCGTCCACGTTCTCGTCCGGCAGCGAGAGGCCCGCGGCCGCGCGGTGGCCGCCCCACCGGGTCAGGTGCTCCGCGCAGGCCCCGAGCGCGCCGTGCAGGTCGAAGGCCGAAATCGAGCGGCCGGAGCCGACCCAGCCCTCGTCGCCCGGCGCGAGCAGGACGACCGGCCGGCCGAGCCGATCCGCGAGCCGCGACGCGACGATCCCGATCACCCCGCGGTGCCAGTCCGCGCCGGCGAGGACGTAGCCGCGGCGGCGACGCGCCGGCTCCGGCCACTCGGCCACCTGCCGGAGCGCGTCGCGGAGGATCCTGTCCTCGACCGCCTGCCGGTCGCGGTTCAGGCGCTCGAGCTCGCCGGCGAGGCGCTCGGCCTCGCCGGCGTCGTCGGTGAGCAGGAGCTCGAGCGCGGCGCCGGGGTGCCCGAGCCGCCCCGCCGCGTTGATGCGCGGCCCGAGCCGGAAGCCGAGCGCGCCGGCGTCCACCCGGGCCGGATCGACGTGCGCGACGCGCATGAGCGCGCGGAGGCCCGGCCTCGTCGTCCGGGCGAGGCGGCGGAGGCCCGCCGTCACGAGCGCGCGGTTCTCGTCGACGAGCGGAACGACGTCCGCTACCGTCGCGAGCGCGACGAGGTCGAGCCGGCGGTCGAGGTCGGGTGCCTCGAGCGCCTCGAGCAGCTTGTAGACGACCCCGGTCCCGCAAAGCTCCGGAAACGGGTAGTCGGAAGGTCGCGGCGCGACGACCGGGCAGTCCGGAAGCGTGTCGCCGGGGCGGTGGTGATCCGTGACGACGACCTCGAGCCCGCGCGCCCGCGCCTCGGCGACCTCGGCGACCGCGGTGATCCCGCAGTCGACCGTGACGAGCAGCCCGCACCCCTCGTCGGCGAGGCGGGCGAGCGTCTCGCCGCTCACGCCGTAGCCCTCCTCGAAGCGGCTCGGGAGGTGCCATTCGACGTCGGCGCCGAGCGCCCGCAGCCCCTCGACGGCGAGCGCGGTCGCGCAGATCCCGTCCACGTCGTAGTCCCCGTGCACGCAGATTCGCCGGCCGGCCGCGATCGCGGCACGGACCGTGTCGACCGCCTCGCGCATCGCGCCGAGCAGGGAGGGATCGTGACAGGGGAATTCGGAGGCGAGAAACCGCCGCGCGTCCTCCGGGTCGCCGTATCCCCGCCGGACGAGGACGCTCGCAGTCGTCTCGCTCACGCGCAGAGCCGACGCCAGCGCCCTGACCTCGCCGCGGGGGCACGGACGGATGGTCCAGGTGCCCTCGTGCATCGCGTTTCCCAGGATGGCGAGGCCGCCGGACGGCGCCCGTTCCCCGACGACGAGGCTATTCTCAGACGGATGCCCGAGACGAACTACGCGTCAGGCGACGAGTTCATGGTCGAGTTCCTCGGCTACCGCTTCGGGTTCAACGCGCTCGACTTCGAGCAGCGAGTGAGCGCCGCGGCGGTGAAGCTCGAGCTCGTCGAATCGCGGGAGCTCGACCCGGAGGAGGCCTCCGACCTCGTCGAGCTCGCCTCCGAGGGGCGGATCGCGGAGCCCCGCAGCCTGCTCGGCGACTACCTCGTCCGACACTGGGAGCGGCTCGCGCTCGTCGACGACGAGTCGCTCGTCTACTGGCTCCGCAAGCTCGTCTTCCGCAGCGCCTGGCTCGACCACCGGGTGAAGGAGAACCTCCTCGAGGTCGCGTTCGACGAGCAGACGGGCGACTTCGACTACCGCGACCCGAACGGCGGGCGCGCGCTCCTCGAGCTGGCGCCCGTGCCCTCCTGGCGCCCGCTCCAGTTCCGGCGCTAGAACGCCGAAGGGCCGGCGACGCGCCGGCCCTTCGACGTCCTTCGCGCGAGATCCGCGCTAGCGGTAGAGGTGCGAGCCCTTGTAGAGCGTGCTCCCCTTCGCCGTGTTCGAGGCCTTGTCGGTGCCGTTCACCGACGAGCCCGTCATCGCGAAGAGCAGCGTCGCGTGCGCGATCGCGTCCGACATCTGGTCGAGCGCGGTCGAGCTCAGGTTCGTGATGTCGTCGCAGAGCTGGTGGTAGCACGGGTCGTACGCCTGGCCGGCCGTGCCGCCGTACACGAGCGCCTGCTCCACGGTCTTGATCCCCTCGGCCCCGGTGAAGAGGCCGCCCGCGGGGACGCCCGCGTTGATGAACGCGTCGTAGTCGGACCGTCCGTCGAACTCGGTCGGCTCGGTCGCGAGGTTCTGGGACGCGAAGTAGTCCGCGAAGACGCTCTCGATCCGGCCGGAGCCGCTCGGGCCCGACACGCCGAACGCCGATCCGTCGCCGTCGTAGACGAAGCGGACGAAGTTCGGCGAGCCGACCATGTCGAAGTTCAGGTTGAGCATGATGCTCTTCAGGTCCTTCTTGGGAAGCGTGTCGACGTAGTGCTGCGAGCCGATGAGGCCGTCCTCCTCGCCGCCCCAGAACGCGAAGCGCAGCTTGTTCACCGGCGCGATTCCGAGCTCGGCCATCTGAAGCGCCGTCTCGAGGGTCGCCGAGATGCCCGAGCCGTTGTCGTTGATGCCGGGGCCCTCGGCGACGGAGTCGAGATGGCCGCCGACGACGACGACGCGGTCGGAGCGGCCGCCCGGCGTGTCCGCGAGGACGTTCGAGGTCGCCGTCGTGACGACCGTCGTGTCGGTCTTCACGCGCACGGTCACCGTGCCGGCCTGCGTCTGGTTGAAGAGCTCCTCGCCGACCGCGAAGGACGTCCCGATCACCGGGATCTCGTCGAGCGGCGGGTCGAGCGTGCCGTTGACGACGCCGAAGCGATCGTCGTTCGGGTCGTCGTTCCCCTCGTTGTAGACGACGACGGCGAGGGCTCCGGCGGCCTGCGCGAGGTCCGCCTTCTGGCGGAACGAGCAGGTGCCCCGCTGGACGAGAGCGATGTTGCCCGCCACGGAGGCGGGATAGTCGCCCGCCTCGCAACCGGAGGTGGAGCCGCCCGGCGTGAACTCGCTGCCGGCCGGCCGCGGGAGGATGTCGTTCGTCGGGACGAGCAGGGCGGTGACGTCGCCGCTGCCCGAGTACTGCATCGTGAGGTAGTCGTCCTCGAACCCGGACACGTACGTGCGCGGCTCGGGCGAGATCCGCTCGAAGACGCTCGGTGAGAGCTCGCGCCACTGTGCGTACGTGAAGTCCTGCACCGTAACGTCGTAGCCGGCCGCGTCGAGCTGATCGACGACGTAGTCGACGGACGCCTCGTACCCGGGCGTGCCGGCGGCGCGCGTCGGCACGCCGCCGACCGGGTTCGCCGTGGCAATCGCCTGGAGCGCCGTCTCGTGGGCCATGATCCCGCTGACGGTGACGGCGTTCCTCAGAGCCGTGGAGTCCGAGCCGACGGCCGTTGTGGCCGCGGGAACGGCGCTGAGGATCGCGGTCAGCGCGAGCGCGCCCACCAGGAGCAAACGTCTGTTCATGTGTGTGTACCTCTCCCCTCGGTTGCGTACTACCGGATTGCAGTGTACGCCCGGATTCGTACGGGTGGTGAAAGGCGCCGCGGCGGCTAGAACAGTGGCGGCGCGGCGGTGGGCGCGGTGCCGGCCCGCCCGCGGCCGAGGTCCGTGAGCACGCGGCCGCGCGGCGTCCGCTGGAGCAGACCGAGCTGGAGGAGGTACGGCTCGTACACGTCCTCGATCGTCTCCGTCTCCTCGCCGAGCGCCACGGCGAGCGTGGAGAGCCCGACCGGCCCGCCCCCGAACTTGTGCGCGATCGCCGAGAGCAGCTCGCGGTCGGTGCGCTCGAGGCCCTCCGCGTCGACCTCGAGGAGCTCGAGCGCCTCGCGCGCGACGGCGAGCGTGACCGCGCCGTCGTGGCGCACCTCGGCGACGTCGCGGACGCGCCGGAGGATCCGGTTCGCGACCCTCGGCGTGCCGCGGGCCCGGCGGGCGATCTCCTCGGCCGCCTCGGGGGCGACCTCGACGCCGAGGATCCGTGCCGAGCGCCGGACGATGCGGCCCAGCTCCTCGGCCGTGTAGAGGTCGAGCCGGTACGTGATCCCGAAGCGGTCGCGAAGCGGCGTCGTCAGGAGCCCCGTGCGCGTCGTCGCGCCGACGAGCGTGAACGGGGGCAGGTCGAGCGTCAACGTCCGCGCCGCCGGGCCCTGGCCGACGACGATGTCGAGCCGGAAGTCCTCGAGCGCGCCGTACAGGATCTCCTCGACGGAACGGTTCAGCCGGTGGATCTCGTCCACGAAGAGGACGTCGCGCGGCTCGAGCGAGGTCAGGATGGCCGCGATGTCGCCCTTCCGCTCGAGCGCGGGGCCCGCCACCGTGCGGATCCCGGCGCCGAGCTCCTCGCGGATCACGTACGCGAGCGTCGTCTTGCCGAGCCCCGGCGGCCCCGCGAGGAGGACGTGGTCGAGCGCCTCCTCCCGCCCCTTCGCCGCCTCGAGTGCGATCGAGAGCTGCTCCTTGACGCGCTCCTGGCCGACGAAGTCCTCGAGCCTGCGAGGGCGCAGGGAGCGCTCGAGGTCGTCGTCATCCGGGACGAGGGCGGCCGCGGTGACGCGCTCCGGCGCGCTCATGCCGCCCTGAGCGCCAGCCGCACGCGCTCGGCGGCGGGCAGGTCTGGGTCGATCTCCGCCAGGCGCTTCTCCGCCTCTGCGACGCTGTAGCCGAGCTCGACGAGCGCCTCGCGCGCGACGAGGTGCGCGTCGTGACCCGGGGCCGAGTCGGCGCCTGCCGTGGGGACGGCGACGAGCGGCGCGATCTTCTCCTTGAGCTCGAGCACGACGCGCTGGGCGGTCTTGCGGCCGATGCCGGGGATCGTCTCGAAGAGCGCCGCGTCCTCGCGGACGATCGCCCGGCGCAGCTCGGACGGCGAGTAGCCGGACACGATCGCGAGCGCCACCTTCGGCCCGACGCCGTTCACGCCGAGCAGGAGCTCGAACAGCTCGCGCTCGCCCGCGTCCGCGAAGCCGTAGAGCTGGAGCGCGTCCTCGCGCACGTGGAGATGGGTCTCGAGCGCGACCTCGGGCGCGGCGTCCGCCTTCTGGATCGCGCGCGGAGTCGCGCTCAGCCGGTAGCCGACGCCTCCGACGTCGAGCACGAGCCAGTCGGCTCCCGCCCCGGCGGGCCTGCCGCGCAGACGGGCGATCATCGCGCGCTCCAGGCCGCCGCGAGGAGCGGCGAGGCGAGGGAGTGACAGATCGCGACCGCGAGCGCGTCGGCCGCGTGGTGCGGCGCCGGCGGCTCGGCGAGCCCGAGGATCGCCGCGACCATCCGCCCGACCTGGCCCTTGTCCGCGCGCCCGTAGCCGCAGACCGACTGCTTCACGGTCGCTGGCGGGTACTCGACGCAGTCCACATCGGCCGCCGCGCACGCGACGAGCACGGCGCCGCGCGCCTGCCCGACGAAGAGCGCGGTGCGGGCGTCGGCGCCGACGAACGACTCCTCGAGGGCGGCCGCACCCGGCTCGTGCTCGGCGATGAGGCCCGCCACCCCGTCGTGGATCCGCTTCAGCCTGAGCGCGGGCGCCTCGCGCGCCGACGTCTTCCACCAGCCGTGCGCGAGGGCGGTGATGCGCCCTCCCTCTGTCTGGACGATGCCGTATCCGCATGCCGCCGTGCCCGGGTCGATGCCGAGAACCTTCACGAAGCGAGGTTAGGGACGAGCCCGGACGTTCCTCCTGGAGATCCGACTGTCGCACGGGCACGACGAACGAGCACAGACACCCGCATCATCGTCTCGAAGTCGCAGCAGCTCGCGCCCGGCACGCGCGTCGTTCGGCTCGCGGTCCCGAGGAAGACGAAGGCGCGCTCGTACACCCGGCGGCCCCGCTTCCGCGACGTGGCCGCGGGCACCACCGTGACGGTCAACCGGGCTGTACGGATCCCGCGCTAGCGCCTACGGCGCGACGGCCTCGAGCACGCGCTCGGGGATGTCGAAGTTCGCGTAGACGTCCTGCACGTCGTCGTTCTCCTCGAGCGCGTCCATCAGGCGCAGGATCTTGCGCGCGGTCACCTCGTCCTCCACCTCGACGGTCGTCCTCGGGAGCATCGTCACGTCGGCGCTCTCGACGTCGATCCCCGCCGCCCCGAGTGCGTCCCGGAGCGCCTGCACCGACTCCGTTGGCGCCGTGATCCGCAGGCTCGAGCCGTCCGGCTCGACGTCCTCGGCGCCTCCATCGGCGGCGGCGAGCATGACCTCCTCCTCGTCGTAGCGCACGCCGTCCACGAGCGCGAGCGCCTTGCGCTCGAAGAGCCACGCGACCGCGCCGCTCGCGCCGAGGTTCCCGTCGTTCTTCGCGAAGATGTGCCGCACCTCGGCGGCGGTGCGGTTGCGGTTGTCGGTCAGCGCGTCGACGAGGATCGCCACGCCGCTCGGCCCGTAGCCCTCGTACGTGACGCCCTCGTACGCCTCGCCGTCTGCGCCTGTGCCGGAGCCGCGCGCGATCGCCCGCTCGATGGTGTCCTTCGGCATCGAGGCCTCGCGCGCCTTCGCGATCGCGTTTGCGAGCGAGATGTTTCCGTCCGGGTCGGGCCCGCCTTCGCGCGCCGCG
>Ga0214468_1000279_pt1 | contig 16514 bp, 13 predicted proteins | sample RVTome_9_FD_187334 | JGI IMG/M metagenome (GOLD analysis project Ga0214468, IMG submission 187334) | Soil microbial communities from uranium-contaminated site in the Upper Colorado River Basin, Wyoming, United States - RVT155D38 HiSeq ...
GGGGTGGACCCGGCTTGCAGCCCGAGCTCGAACAGCGAGGTCCCCATTCCCCCATCTGCCACGAGACGACCTCGGCTTTCGAGGAGCTCGGCGATCTTGTTTCCCATTTGCGATCGACCTTCCCGATCGACCCGGGCGAACCGCCTGAGAGACAAATCGCCGCTCGAGTCGTGAGACCGAGCGGCCGATTGCCGCTTTAGCCGGATTTCTAGAGCGCCCGCAAGCTGGTCGATCAAATTGGCGCTGTTACTCGGGGGTCAGCCTATCAGCGATCGCCCCGAATTGGGAGGCTCAAGCGAACCGAGGGCGCCAGACTTGGCTGAGCGGTGTCTGCAAACCTGGGTTTCGCTAAATGCCCTTTGGGCGGAGGTAGCGCTCGGCCAGGGCAGCGAGAAAGTCGATGAGCAGGGCGAGAGCCGCCACCATACCGGCTGCGATGAAGGCAGCCGTGTCCCGTCGCAGCTGAAGAGCCGAGATTATCGCTTCTCCTATACCCCCTGCACCGATCAACCCGACCAGGGCAGCGGTGCCCACGTTGATCACCAAGGCAATCCTCACGCCGGCGAGGATGATCGGCACCGCCAACGGAAGCTCGATTCGGGTCAGTGCCTGGCGTTTAGAAAGGCCCATGCCCCGACCCGCCTCGATCACCGACTGGTCGACCTGTTGCAGTCCCACCATGGTGTTACGCAGTACGGGGAGGAGCGCCACCACCAGCAGGGCGATGATGGCCGTCGTGGTGCCGGTGCCGAAGAATCCGGCAAAGAGGATGAGAAGGCCGAACGCCGGAGCCGCCTGGCCTGCGTTGGCGAGACCCAGGATCGGTGGTGCGAACCTCCTGAAATTGGGACGAGTTATGAAGATCCCCAGGGGGATGGCGATCGAGACCACCAGGACAGTCGACCAGAAAGTCACATTGATGTGCTCGATGATTCGACGCTGCATGGTTGGCCAATTGATGATCCTCTGGGCGGTGCTGTCGAAGTCCCCATAGACCCACACCGCGGCCACGGCCGCCACCAGGACCAGGAAGAACACCGGGGTCACGATGAGCTCGATCCGCTCCCTAAGTCCTTCGACGACTGTGCGACGCGCCGTGGGATCGACCCCTACGTAGGCAGCAGGCGCAGTCACAACGAAGCCGCCTCTTGCTTCTCTCGCTCGGCGCGCTGCAAGTCGGCAATCAGCGTCATCAGCGTCTCCAGCTTGATGACACCGAGGTACGACCCGTGGGGGTCGACGCAACACCCCACCCCGACGGTGGAGTGGAGCATCTTCTCCAGAGCGTCACGAAGTGTGTCCTCGGGCTCGACTGTGACCAAGACTTCCTTGCCGGCCTGATGCAATGCTTCGGGCCCGTCGAGGGCTCGACGATCGAGCCAGCGGATGGGCACCCTCTCCTCGTCGAGGTAGAGCACCCAGTCGCTTCCCGAGCTGTCGAGGACGCGGAGCACCTCATCCCGCGAGGTGGGAGCGGTCACGGTGGGGATGTCGTCCACCTCCACCTCTCGGACACGGAGCAGATTGAGGCCTTTGAGAGTGGCACCGGCTCCGAGAAAGTCCTCGACGAACTTGGAGGCCGGCCCGGCGAGGATGGCCTCCGGTGTGTCGTGCTGTGCGATCACCGATTGTTCCTGGAGGATGGCGATGCGGTCGCCCATCTTGATCGCCTCGTCGATGTCGTGAGTGACGAACACGATCGTCTTCTGAAGTTCATCCTGGAGGCGGAGAAACTCGTTCTGGAGCCGATCCCGGGCGATGGGGTCGACGGCTCCAAAGGGCTCGTCCATGAGCAGCACGTCGGGATCAGCAGCCAGGGCACGGGCTACCCCGACCCGCTGGGCCTGCCCACCCGACAGTTCCTTGGGATAGCGCCCACGGAATACCGATGGGTCCATCCCGATGACTTCGAGGAGCTCGTCCACCCTCGCTGCGGTCCGGTCGCGATCCCAGCCGACCAGGCCAGGAACCGTGGCGATGTTCTCGGCGATGGTTCGGTGCGGGAACAGCCCTATCTGCTGGATGACGTAGCCGATCTTGCGCCGGAGCCGGTCGGGGTCGACGTCGGTGACGTCTTCACCTTCGAAGTAGATGCGCCCCTTCGTCGGCTCGATCATGCGGTTGATCAGCCGCAAGGTCGTGCTCTTTCCGCATCCGGACGGGCCCACCAACACCAGTATCTCGCCGGGCAGGACCTCGAGATCGAGAGCTGCCACGGCCGGTATGTTTGAGCCCGGATAAGTCTTCTCAACCTTGTCCAACCTGATGAGAGCTTGGTTCTCTGTCATGTGATCTGATCCTCCGATCAACGTAATCCAGGCGAGGTGGTGGCTCGGCGGATGAGGAGAAACACCGAGTCGATGAGCAGCGCGATGACGATGATGAGCAGGGTTCCCGTCCACACCGACTCCATGGAGCCAGGGAGGCCAAGGCGCCCCAGACCGGAGTTGATGAATCGGCCCAGGCCGCCTCCACCAACCAGCGTTGCTATGGCGGCGATGCCACTGATCAGGAGAACGGAGATGCGCACCCCGGTGATGATCACCGGCCATGCCATCGGCAACTCGATCTTCAGAAGGCGTTGCCTGCCGCTGAGGCCCATGCCACGTGCCGATTCGAGCACCGCTTGATCGACGCCATTGAGACCGGCCACCGTGTTCCTCATGATGGGGAGGAGTGAGTACAAGGTCAGGCCGATGAAAGGCGGCCAGAAGCCGATTCCAACGACCGGTATCAGCATCACGAAGAGGCCGAGGGAAGGAATCGTCAGCAGAACGCTGGTAATCCCCAAGGCCACCTCTCGGGCGAAGGGCCGATTGCGGACCAGGATCCCGATGGAGACTGCGACGGCTGTTCCCACGATGAAGACGGAAATCACGTAACCCAGGTGCTCCAGCGTTGCCGTCGTGATCGCGTCTACACGGCTGGTCACGAAGTCGATGAAACTGCTGATCCCCTCCATGGTGCTCCTGGTATGCCGATCTGGCGAGCGGCCATCCGCTCACCAGATCGATTCGCTTCTTGTCAGCCCTCGATGAGGCCTTCCTCGATCAGGTAGTCACGTGCAACCGTCGCCGGCTCCTGACCCTGACCCGAGATGAGTGCGTTCAGCTCGGTCATCCGCTCCTGGGTGAGCGGGCTGAGCAGGGCCTCGGCGACCGCGTCGAATGCCTCAGGGTTCTCCTGATACATGTCATCGCGAAGGTTCATCGAGATGTTGTAGAGGATGTGGATCCCCGGATCCTCGACCAGTGTCAGGCCAAGCTCCGGTATCCGGCCGTCGGTGGTGAAGACCTCGCCGAAGTCGCAGTTGTTGTCCCGGGTCTCGGTGTAGATGAGCCCGGTGTCCAGGATTGTCTGCTGTGACTCGGGAACCGTGTATCCGGTCCCCTCCTCGAAGAGGATCAAACCGTCATCACGGTTGGGATACTCGGACTCCATGCAAACGGTGGTGTCGGGATTTGCCTCCAGATAGTCGGCCATCCCCTGCAGGTCGAAAGCCCCACCGTTCTCCTCGGTGAGATCTGGGGAGGAGACAAAACCGTACGTGTTGTTGAACGGTGCGCGACTGAGCCAGTGGATGTCGTTCTCTTCCAGGTCGCGCTCGCGAACGATGCTCGTCAATTCGTCAGGGTCGGTCGGAATCGGCTCGGTGATCGCCAGATGGACGGCGTACCCTGTTCCGTTGTATTCCATGTAGGTATCGATGTCTCCGCCGAGCAGGGCTTCACGAGCGGGAACCGTACCACCGAGGTCGATGTTGTCTTCGACGGTGGCACCCATGTACTCGAAGGCTTCTCTGGTCATATGACCGAGAAAGAGCTGCTCGTCGAAGTCCTTCGAGCCCACCGAGATGGTCACTCCGGAGAAGTCGTACTCGTCGAGCACTGCATCGCCTTCGCCGCCGCTTCCTCCGCCCTCGTCGTCGGCGCCACAGGCGGCAACGACCATCGCGAGCACGGTGAACACGGCGACCAGACGCGACCAATGTCGCTTCTGCGCATCTTGCATTGTGAATATTCCTTGGGTTGCTTGTGCTTATCGCTCCCGAGCGGTGGTGGTCGTGTCACGCCACCACGCCTTTCCGAGCAGCCGTTTGAATGGGTGAGGGGAGAGACGAAATTCCGTCATCTTCCCCCCTCGGTATCTCTCCTGAGCGGAGAGCCTCCAGGCATGGTTATTTGCCTGCGTACACCCCAGTTCGGCCAACGTAGGAAACTAGAGGTCCTCCGACCTCTCCCAAGACCCTAGACATCATCCCCCTCGTCATGCGATTCGAAACGGGGGTTTCGTCAGGCGGAAACACCCATCTGCATGGCTCGCAGCTCCTCGACCGGGATGTGGCAACGCTTGAACCAGCCGGGCTCTGCCTCCTCGAGCTCGGGCTCTACCGTTTCACATATCTCACCGATCTTGCGTGGGCAACGGGTCTGGAACACGCATCCGGACGGAGGATTGGAGGGCTCTGGTATCTCGCCTTCCAGCCTGATTCTCCTGTCGTCGGCGAGATCGGGCGATGCCGAGAGCAATGCTTCCGTATATGGGTGGTTGGGACCGGAGAACACCCGGTCCGAGCTTCCCACCTCCATGAGCCTCCCCAAGTACATGACTGCTACCCGATCGGCGATATAGCGCACCACGTTGAGGTCGTGGGAGATGAAGAGGTAGGCGACGTTCTCCTCGACCTGCAGCTCGGAGAGCAAGTTGATGATCGCCGCCTGCACGGAGACGTCGAGCGCCGACGTCGGCTCGTCACACACAACTAGGGCCGGCGAACCTGCGAAGGCACGGGCGATGGCCACCCGTTGCTTGAGACCGCCGGAGAGATGACGCGGCTTCGAGTTGTAGTGCTGCATCCCCATACGCACCTCACGTAGCAGGCTCTTGACCCGGTCCTCGCGCTCGGCGCGCTTGCCGCCGCGAAGCAGCTGCACGGCACGGCCGATTATGCGGTGCACGCTGTGACGCCGGTTGAGGGCGCTGTCCGGGTTCTGGAAGACCATCTGGACGGCTCCGATCTCCTCCTGGCCACGACGCTCCAGCTCGGCCGCCAACTCCTCGCCGCTGAGGGTGATGACGGTGCCCTCATCCGGTGCATGGATCCCGAGCAGCACCTTGGCCAGAGTCGACTTGCCCGACCCCGATTCGCCCACCAGGCCAACCGTCTCGCCCACCTTGATCTCGAGGTCGATGTTGGAGAGCGCGTAGACCGGATGGCCCTCCTGCATGAAAGTCTTGGAGGCACCCGTGATCTGCACGAGCGTCTTGTCGCTGCGCGTGCGACGCACCGGGTCGGGGGCAACCGTGCGCGGGAGGTTCGGAGCTTCGTCGGGGAAATGGCACCGGCTCACCCGACCGCCGCCCACGTCGTTGAGCCCGGGCTCCACCTCGAGACATATGTCCTCAGACATCGCACATCGGTCGGCGTACACACAACCCTGGATCACGGCCCCCAGCGGCGGGAGGAAACCCGGGATGGTGTCGAGACTCATCTCATCACGGCTGCCCGCATTGGGATTGGGTAGGCATCGGAGCAACCCGACGGTGTAGGGATGACGGGGCTCGGTGAATATGCCTTCGGTCGGGCCCTCGGCCATCATCCGCCCTGCGTAGAGAACACAGGTCCTGTCACACATCTTGCGGATCACAGCCAGGCTGTGACTGATGAACAGGACCGAGGTACCGATCTCGTCGCGCAGACCGGCAACGAGGTCGAGTACCTCCGCCTCGACTGTTGCATCGAGGCCCGTGGTCGGCTCGTCGAGCACCAGGAGCGATGGCTCGGAGGCGATGGCCATGGCGATGACCACCCGCTGCAACATACCGCCGGAGAGTTGATGCGGGTAGCGCTCGACCACCCGCGCCGGATCGGCGATCTGCACCTTCTTCAAGACGTCGATCACCCTCTGACGATGCTGGCTCTTGGGAACACCCAATAGCTCGAACACGTCGGCCACCTGGGTCCCGATCCTCAGCGAGGGGTTCAGGGAGGTGCCGGGGTCCTGGTAGACCATGGAGATGTCGTTGATCCGAGCACTGCGCAGCTGCCTACGACTCAGGTCGGTGAAGTCATCACCCTTGAGCCGGATCGAGCCCTCGCTCACCCTTCCGTTTCGGGACAGGTAATGCATGATCGCCATGGCGATCGTGGTCTTGCCACAGCCCGACTCGCCGACCAGGCCGTAGGACTCACCTTCATCGATGGTGAAGTTGATGTCACGAACGGCTGCCTTCCACTCGGTGCCGATCTTGTAGTCGATGCCGAGGCCCTCGACCTCGAGAACTGGTTGATTGCTCACGTGGAGTCCTTCATCATTCGAAAGCCTCAGTGAGGGAATCGGCCAACAGGTTCACCCCGACCACCAACGATGCGATGGCAAGCGACGGGAACAAGACCGGCCACCAGACACCACCTGTCAGGAATCCCCGATTCTGATTGATCATCAGCCCCCAGTCAGGAACCGAAGGCTCGACGCCGAAGCCGAGGAAGGAGAGAGCGAGCACGGTGAAGATCGCATAGCCAAGTCGCACTGTGAACTCCACGATCACGACGCTCAAGACGTTCGGAAGGATCTCCACGAACATGATGTAGAGCGAGTTCTCCCTGCGCAGTTGGGCCGCGGTGACGTAATCCAACTGGCGTTCGCCGAGAACGGCGGCGCGGACTGTCTTGGCGATGATCGGCATGAAGACGAGCCCGATCACGATGATGACCCCCAAGGTATTGGGGCCAAGTGCAGCAAGGGCAAGCATCCCGGTGATCACCAGAGGTATCGAGAGGAAGGCATCGAGCACCCGGCTAACCACATCGTCGATGATCCCTCCGTAGTAGCCGATGATGAGACCCAGAGCCGTCCCTGTGATCGTCCCCAGGACCGTGGCAGATACCGCGACTGTTAGGACCTGGCGGGCACCGGCCAGAACCCGTGAAAGCACGTCGCGGCCCAGATCGTCGGTCCCGAACCAATGCTCCGATGATGGAGGCTCAAGACGGTTGAGGACATCCTGAGGTGTTCCCAGGGGGTCATATGGAGTCACAAAGTCGCCGAAGATGGCAAAGATCACCCATATGAGGACGATGCCACCCCCGACCCAGAAGGTGAGTGAGCGGCGGAGAACCCGCCAGCGATTGGAGCGCGAGGCGGTGGCGATCGCCATCAGGAGAGCCTGATTCTCGGGTTGAGCCAGGAGTAAGTCAGGTCGGCGAGCAGCATCGAGACCTGAAAGGCGGCGCCCACCACCAGGACACCTCCGGCGAGCAGGGGAAAGTCGGCGTTGCGCGCTGCATCGAAGAGAAGATTTCCGATACCTTGGTATGTGAAGAGCACCTCGACCACGACCAGGCCACCGATGAGATAGCCGACCTGGGAGGCGATGACGGCGATAGTGGGAAGTAGTGCGTTGCGCAGGACATCGCGGCGGATCACCGTCGAACGTGGTAGACCCTTGAGGATCGCAGTTCGTGTGTAATCGGCGTCGAGGGCCTCAATTACGCCGGCCCGGGTGATCCGGGCGATGTACCCGAAGAGCACCAGCACCAGCGGTATCGCCGGCAAGATCAAGAAGCGCATCTGGGTAAAGAACCCCGAACCCGCCGGGGCATTGGCGGTCCCGGGGAGCCAACCGAGTAACACGGCGAACAAGATGATGAGCACGATCCCAGACACGAACTCGGGGATGACGGTGGCAGAAAGTCCACCGACGGTTATGAGCCGGTCGACAATAGTCCCGCGCTTCAGCGCGGCAACGATGCCTCCCACCAGTGACAGCGGCACAACGATCACGAAGGCCAAGGCAGCCAGCTTCAGTGAGTTGACCAGGGCGCGGCCGAGTAGTTCGGAGACTGGCCGAGAAAAGGAGATCGAGAACCCGAGATCACCGGTGACCGCACTGGTGATCCAGTCCCAGTACTGGACCAAGAGGGGTCGATCCGTTCCCAGGCGGGCGTTGAGGGCATCCACCGCCTCCTGGGTGGCGAATGGTCCCAGTACCCGTCTTCCCACATCCCCAGGCAAGACCTGGGTGCCGATGAAAATGAGCACGCTGAGCACCAGGAGGGTGATCAGAGCCAGCCCGACCCGACGGAGGACAAACCGTGACATCAGGGCGCTACCAGGAGAGCCCCCTCCTCATCGGGAGCTCTCCTGTGTCGATCATTGCTCAGCCGCTGAACCGAGCATTGAGGATGTCGAAGTGCCCCATCCCTGTGGTGACCAGGCCTTCGAAATCGGCGCTCGTGACCGAGATGAAGTCGAGGAAGTAGGGCACCGCATACGGGACGTCCTCATTGAGTAGCGTCTGGATCTGTCCCGCCAGATCACGCTGAGCGTCCAGGTCTAGCTCGGCGTTGAACTGAGCGAACAACGCGTCATAGTCCGGGTTGGCGTAATGCGAAGCATTCCACGTGCCCTCGCTGATCAGGGGCGCGGCCAGGTAGACGTGGGGCACACCTCGGTGACCGTAGTTGACGATCCCCATCGATCCCTGCGCCGCCAGCCAGTAGTCGGCGTAGTAGGTGCCTGTGTCGTAAACCCCGACCTCGAGATTCACGCCGATCTGCGCCGCCGACTGCTGTATCAGTTGTGCCAGTCCCTCCACCTCGTTGAATGCAACCGCGTCGAGCGGCGCCGTGAACCCATCCGGGAACCCAGCATCGGAGAGAAGTTGCCGTGCCTGGTCCAGGTCGACCGCCCGCTGCGTCTCCACACCCGGGTCGAACATCGGGTAGCCCTCCCAAATGGGATGGTCGTTACCCACGACGCCAAAGCCCCCGAGCAAACCCTCGAGCAAGACAGGACGCTCGAGGCTCAATGCCACCGCCTGTCTCACACGGGCATCGTCGAACGGGGGCGCCGACGTGTCGAAATAGACCTGACGGTGCTGGGCTGTGGAGATGTTCTGGATGATTGCGTTCTCATCCCCAACGAGGCTGTCCGCAGCGGCAAATGAGATGCTGTGAATAACGTCGATACGGCCCTCCTGGAATGCCGTCACGGCTGCCGCGTCGTCGGAGAAGAAGGTCACCTCCATGCGAGCTGGCTGAGCACTGTTGTCACCCCAGTAGTCCTCGTTCTTGACGTATGTGGCCGATACCCCTTGGTCGTAACTCTCCATGATCCAGGGCCCGGACCCGGGGAAACTCTCCTCGTATGAGCCCTCGGAATAGTTCTCCCAGAACGATGCGGGGAGAATCGCCGCGTTGTAGTTGTCCGAGCTCACGAAGAAGGGGAACGACCCGTTGGGCTGGTCGAGTTGGAACTCGACGGTAGATTCGTCGATGGCTGCGGCATTGCCGGCCGAGAAGCCAAACGTACCGTAGGCAGACCCGGCATTGCCCTCAGGCAGCGGACCATTGAAAGTTGCCGCCACATCCTCGGCAGTCACCGGTGACCCGTCGTGAAAGGTGGCGTTTGGGTTCAGCTGAAATGTCCAGACGTCGCCTTCGGCATTGGGTTCCCAAGACTCGGCCAGCACCGGAACGGCGTTCAGTTCGGTGTCGGAAAAGACCAGGTACTGAGCCGTCTGCCCGTACAGAGCCAGACGAGCCTCGTCATTGATGAGTACTGGGTCGATGGCACCCGCCAACTGATTGACGGCTACTCGCACCGTCATCGGTCCGGCCGACACGGTTGTGGATGGTCCGCCCCCTGCGCCCGTCGTCGTGGTGGCGCCAACTGCGCCGGTCGTGGTAGTGCCTGCGGTGTCGGGCCCGCATGCCGACAGGATCACTCCCATCACCGGGAACGACAGGCCCAACAAGGAGCCTCTCCTCAAGAACTCACGTCGGGTGAGCTTGCCATACTGCAGCTCGTCGATCACATGGTTCTGAACGGGGTTGGATCGTCTCCTGATGGAGTCGACTCTCTCTAGTTGCGCGCGTCGCTTGGCTCTGTCCATCGGCCTTCCTCGCCTCCTTGGCTAAACGCCGGGTGCAACACCCGGCGCGCTGGCGACAACCCTAACCCCGACCCCTGCATGCGTGTCGGGTCGTCGTAGGATCGCCATTCCCGTCCAGGACCGCCTCTGACCCACAGCACAGTGAGCTCCAGCCCCCCATCACCCGGCACCCAAGTCTGGGTCGCCGACCAAGCATGGCTCGGAGGCGAGGGTTTGGCCGAAGATGCCGTCATCGAGGTCAGCGACGGGATCATCACCTCTATCTCGGCCGGCTCTGCTCGCGATGGCGCCCGCCGGCTGAAGGGTCTCGTGCTGCCGGGGCTGGTAAATGCCCACTCACACGCCTTCCACCGCCTGCTCCGGGGGCGGACTCACCGCCAGGGCGGTGACTTCTGGCTGTGGCGGGAGCGAATGTACGAGATCGCGGAGACGCTGACGCCGGAGGGCTACGAGCAGATAGCCACTGCGGTCTTCGTCGAGATGGCGTTGGCCGGTGTCACCACGGTGGGAGAGTTCCACTACCTACACCATCAAGTGGGGAGCGTTCGATACGAGGATCCCAACGAGATGGGTCACGCCCTGATCCGGGCGGCCCGTGCCGCCGGCATCCGGATCAGCCTCCTCGACGCCGGATATTTCAGCGGCGGATTCGACGGCCGCCCTCTCCACCCGGTCCAGACCCGGTTCAAGGACGAGTCGGCCCAAGCCTGGCTCGATCGTGTGGAGGCAATGGCGGCGACCTATCACGATGATCGGGACGTGGTCGTGGGTGTGGCTCCTCACTCGGTGCGGGCCGTCCCCGAGGAGGGCCTGTCGACTCTGGCGAATCGGCACAGGCCCAGCACCCCGATCCACATCCACGTCTCCGAGCAGCCGGCGGAGAATCGCGAGTGCCTCGAGGCCACGACGCTCACTCCTGTTGGGTTGCTGGATCGGGTCGGCCTACTCGGACCGGATACGACCCTCGTCCATGGCACCCATCTGAGCTCTGCTGACATCGTCGTGGTGGGGGGCTCGGGGGCGATGGTCTGCTATTGCGCAACGACCGAACGCGACCTCGCCGACGGCATCGGCCCTGTCCACGACCTGGACGCGGCGGGTGTGTCGATCTGCGTCGGGTCCGACTCCCACGCCGTCATCGACCTCTTCGAGGAGGCGAGGGGCGTCGAGCTCCACGCTCGCCTGGCCACCGGGCGTCGCGGTGTGTTCGCCCCCGATCGTTTGCTCGCAGCGGCGACGAGAGGTGGAGCAGAGTCGCTTGGTTTCCCGCATAGGGGCCTCGAAGCAGGGTCGGCCGCAGACTTCGTCGTCATCGACCCGGGCTCGCCGCGCCTCGCCGGGATGCAGGAGGCCACGGCACTGGAGACACTCGTGTTCTCGGCCACGGCCGCCGACGTGGCCGAGGTCTTCGTGGCCGGCGCGAAGATCGTCGAGTCCGGGGGGCATCCGGAGTGGGAGGAGGCGAAGCGGGCTCTGAGCTCGTGGCCGGGCCGATAGAACGAGCCTGGCTATAGGCTCGCAGCATGGCCAGACGCCTCATCTGGGTCCTTGCCTCGGTAGCCGTTCTCGGCGCTTGCACGGCTGAGGTCGACAGTTCCACGGCCACGACCGCTATCGAGGTCACCACCACGACCCAGGGCCGTGAATCCGCGGTCGCAGACCCCGGGCTCCTCGCCATCGTGGACGGCTCGGGCAACATCGTCGTGATCGATCCCGACGGCTCGAACCGTCGAGCAATCACCGATCGGGGTGACAACCCGGTCCTGTACATGCAACCCGTTTGGTCCCCGGATGGATCGCGTCTGGCTTGGGGTCAACGAACCGGGACCGGGTTCGGGATCGGGATCGGTGGGCCGGGTTCCGAGGAGACCAAGACCCTTTTGACGCCGAGTCTCCCCTTCTACACCTACTGGTCGCCCGACAGCCGGCATCTGGGCGCACTCCACAACGGCGAGACGGGAGTGCAGTTCCAGATCGCCGACATCGACTCGGAGACGACAGAGATCCTCGACGAGGACGCCCCCTTCTACTTCTCCTGGAGCCCGGCCGGAGATCGGGTGGTGACGCACGCCGGACTGAGCCGCGCAGAGACCCTCACCCCGGACGGGGACCGGGTCGAGCTCGAGCCCACCGCGGCAACGTTCTTGGCCCCACAGTGGACCGAGGCCGGCGTCTTCCACGTGGTTGGTGACCAGTTGGTGGTGGAGGACGACTCCGGGCGACGGGCCGGGATCGCTGCCGTCTCGGGGCTCACGATGTTCGTGTCCAATGCTCAGGGCACACACGTGGCGCTGCAGACCACGGGCGAGAGCGGGCCGGTCACCGCATCGACTGAGGAGATCCCGATGGTCGACGGTGACTCCGTGGTCGTCGTGGACGTCGCCACCGGTGGTATCGAGGTCGTCGACGGAGCGTTGGCGCTGGGTTTCTTCTGGAGTCCCGACGGCCGGTCACTCCTGGTCCTGACCACGTCACAGAACCGGGTGGTCCCTGCGATCTGGTCCGCAGACGGGGATCGAGTCGACTACCCGGGCTACCAGCCGCAGGGGCAGATGCTGCAGGACACCTTCCCCTTCTTCCCCCAGTACGCCCAGTCGGTCAGCTTCTGGGCGCCCGACTCCTCGGCCTTCGCCTTCGCGGGTGCGGTCGACGGCGAGAGCGGCATTTGGGTTCAGGGAGTCGACGAGGAGACGCCCACGCGGGTCAGCGACGGGGCCTGGGTGGCCTGGTCGCCGACGCCGTAGACCGCCATCCCGACCTGGCCGGGCGGGGCCCAAGTGCGAGGGTGGGCGCGGAGCCTCGCCGAATCGAGCCGGCTATCGCCCCGGTCAGCTCATCAGGTTGGGGAGCCAGAGGATGAGGTCGGGAAGGAAGATGACCAGCATGATGGCGACTGCGAGGGCGCCGACGAAGGGGAAGATCCCGCGGTAGACGTCGCGGAGGGGGATCTTGGTGACTCCTGAGACGACGAAACAGAGCAACCCGACGGGGGGCATGAGGAGCCCGGTGAGGAGCATCATGATGGTGAGGACTCCGAACCAGACCCCTGAGTACCCGAGTCCGATGATGACTGGGTACATGATTGGGGTCATGATGACGAGGATGGCGATCTCGTCCATCAGGGCTCCGAGGATGAAGTAGACGACGAAGATCAGCGTGACGATGATCCAGGGGGCGATTTCGAGGGTGTTGATCCAAACTCCCAGCTCGATTGGAATCCGGGAGAGGGAGAGGAAGAACCCGAAGATCTGACCGCCGATGACGAGCATGAAGATGAACGCGGTGGTGCGAATGGTCCTGTTGAGGGCACCTCTGAATCCTTGCCAGGTCATTCGTCGGGTCAGCACGGCGTAGGCGAGAGAGAGGAAGGCGCCGGCGGCGCCGGCCTCGGTAGGGGTGAAGATCCCGAAGTAGATGCCTCCCATGCTGATCCCGAAGATGACCGGTACGGCCCAGATGAGCCTGATGGCTCTCCACCGGCTGAGACCTGGGGGCTCGGCGGGGCGGGGGGCGTAGTGGGGGCGGGAGCGAACGACGAGGTACGCGGTGATCATCAACAGGACCGCGGTGATGATCCCGGGGACGATCCCACCGATGAGGACCTGCCCTATGGGCTCTTCGGTGAGGACTCCGTAGAGGACCAGGATGGCGCTGGGGGGGATGAGGATGCCGAGGGTGCCGCCGACAGCGGCGGTTCCGGCGGCGAACCCGTCGTCGTAGTCGAACCGCTTCATCTCGGGGACGGCGACGACGGACATGGTGGTGGCCGAGGCGACCGCCGAGCCCGACACGGCGCCGAACAGTGCGGAGGCTCCGATGGTGGCCACCCCGAGACCCCCGCGGACCCGCCACAAGAACGCGTCGATCGCCTTGTATACGTCCTCGCCCAACGCCGCGGCGGCGAGGATCAATCCCATGAACACGAACAGCGGTATCACCGATAGCGAGTAGAGCGAGGCCGCAAAGAAGGCGTCCGACCCCAGTCGGGCCAAGGCCGCGGTCCAGTTGGTGATCAGGGCGTAGCCGGCCAGCCCGACTCCGATCATCGCAATCGCCACCGGAACCCGCAGGAACAGCAAAACCACCAGCGCCACCATCCCCAGGACGCCCACGATCTCGGGACTCAAACCTCGACTCCCGCATCGGGGTCATGGGGGTCGACGGCATCGACGGCTCTGCCCATCAGCCTCAATGTCAGCCTCATCACAGACGACAGGAGATAGAAGGCGCTGCCGACCGCGGCCACCAGGACGAAGGGCCACACCGGCAGGTCCAACACCGGAGTCTCCGCACCCGAAGCCTGATTGCGCAATGTGAATTGGTAGAGCTGATACGAGAGCAACCCCACCACCGCGATGGTCAATAGGTCGGCGAACACGTCGAGGAAGAGCCTGAGACGGGTGCCGGCACGTTCGTAGAGGAGGTCGATGGTGATGTGGTCACCCATGTCCTCGGAGTGAGCCACCGCCATGAACACCACCACCACCAGGATCATCCCCGTCATCTCCACCGTTCCCGGCACCGGCCTACGAAACGCACTGCGGCCGATGATGTCGGCGACGGTGAGGAACAAGATCCCCAACAGCGCGGCGCCCGCCACATAGTGGGTGGCCACGTTGAGCCCGCGAAGCCAGCCGATCCACCGCGGCGAACCACCCCTCTCGGGGACGTGGTCAGTTCCCGACGGTTCCAGCCTGGCCCTCCTTGACACCGGGCCGGGACCACCTATGGGCCGCCCCGGCGATCAACACTGGGTGGTGACCGTAGACGTCGGCCACCACCCCAAGTCGTCCTCTAGGTCCGGCCTACTCGTAGCCGGCTTTGATCTCCTGCATCGAGTCGTACATCTCCTGGGCGGGGACGCCTTCACCCTCGCGGGCGGCGATCCACTCGTCCGTGACCTGCTGTCCGATCTCATGCCAACGAGCCAACTCTTCCTCGGGCAGCTCGAAGATCTCGATGCCTTCGTCGACAGCTTTCTGCGAGATCGCCACGTACGCCTCGTCGTAGACCTGAGCGGCCATCATCGAGTGCTCGCGACCCAGATCCAACATCACCTGCTGGGCGTCCGGCGTCAACGCACTCCACGAGTCAAGGTTGATCACCAGGTACTGCGCAGCCACGTAGCAGTCGCACTTGGTGCCATAGGCCAACTCCGGGTAGAGCCCGAAGCTCTCCAATCCCGACACCGCGATCGACAGGCCATCGATGACACCAGTCGACAACGAGTCGAAGATCTCCGGAGCGGGCAACCCCACCGAGCTGGCGCCCATCGCATCCATGACCTGGCCCATGATCCCGGTGGGGAACCTCATGCTGAGGCCCTCCATGTCCTCGACGGTCTGAACCTGGACCTCCTTGGTCCACAGGTCGCCCACGTCGTGGGTCCACAACCCCAGCAACTGGACGTCGGCGTACTCGTCCTGGAGTGCGGGGTACTCGTCATAGAGATCCCACAACGTCTGGGTCGCCTGCACGGCCGAAGAGAACTGGAACGGCTGCTCGACGATCTCGGTCACCGGGAAGACTCCGGCGTGATAACCCTGCAATGCCCAGCCCATGTCCTGACCACCGGCCACCGTGTTCTCGAAAGTCGCAGGCGGAGCCGCCAATGCGCCACCAGGCTGGAACTCGATGGTGATGGCACCACCGGTCGCCTCGTTCACAGCAGCCGCATAGGGCTCGAGGGCATTCACCTGAATGGGGTGCACCGCCGGGAACGGGTGACCCAACGTCAGGGTCACCGGATCGCCAAAGTCACCTTCGGCGCCCGCAGTCGTGGTGCTTCCCTCCATCGCCTCGGTGGTGGTGGGGTCCATCGCCTCTGTGGTCGTCGGGTCCTCCGACACCGTCGTCGTGTCAGTGGTGTCACCGTCACCACAAGCGGCAGCGACCATCGCGATGGCTGCGACCAGGACGGCGATCCTCCAGATCCCTCTTCTGCGTTTCACGTTTCCTCCTCGTTAAGTCCCGCTTAACGTCCGTCGTGTGAGACACGCGGGCATCGCATCCTATCCCACGAGCCTTTTCGTTGTCGGCGAAACGAACACAGTCACACTGAACGTGTGATCAGGTACGCCTCGTCGTTGAACCAAACTCCACCGTGTCGCTCCAACACTTCTCGCGTCGCGGGTATATACGCGCCACTGGCCATCGCCGCGGAGAGCCGGACCTCGTCGATCTGGGCCACGTAGGCGGCGGCATTCCAGGCGGCCAGCGTCAGGCCTGTCCCGATGTGCTCGCTGCGTTCGGTGGGCATGGCGTGGAGGTCATAGGTGAAGATGGCCTCGTCGTCGCTGAGATCGGGGAACCGGAGGTCGGAGTCGTCGGGGTCCCTCAACTGGCGTCGCGCTTCGGCCAGCAGCTCGGCGCGACCGGTGGTGAAAGGGTCTTCGTCGGGCCACACTCCGCGAATGATCTCGAGACCGGGGTCCTCACCGTGGGCGTGCACCACCACCAGTCGCCCACCGGCGGCGAGAGATCGGGCCAGCGGGACGAGGACCATCCTGGTCTTGGTCTCGGCCGCAGCTCGCGCCCGATATGGCTGTGAGGCCACCACGAGGTCGTACTCGCCCTCGACCTCACCCCGTCGTGGGATCACCCGCTTCAATAGGAAT
>Ga0214468_1000281_pt1 | contig 16488 bp, 14 predicted proteins | sample RVTome_9_FD_187334 | JGI IMG/M metagenome (GOLD analysis project Ga0214468, IMG submission 187334) | Soil microbial communities from uranium-contaminated site in the Upper Colorado River Basin, Wyoming, United States - RVT155D38 HiSeq ...
TTCTCCTTTTTCCTTGTTCAGGGTAATCTCTCCACCCATTTTTCTAACAATATCAATAATTTCTATGTCTCCTTGTGGATAATGAAAATTCATTCCTTCTATTGTTATTTTTCCTCCGCATAAAACACCAGCTGCTATAATAAGTGATGCCGAAGAGAAGTCTCCAGGAATAGTAAAATCGGTAGGTGTGTATCTAGTATTTGTTATATAGTAATTCAAATATTCTTTATCGTGTTTAATGGATACCCCAAATCTTTTCATTGTTTCTATAGTTGAGGTAATATACGGAATAGATACCTGTTTTCCTGTAACTCTTATTTCAATATCTGTAATACCATAAATACAGGAAATTAATAGTGAAGATATAAATTGACTTGAAATCCCTCCTTCTATCGATACCAAGCCACCTTTAATTCCACCACCTTTTACTATTAAGGGCGGGGTATTTTTTTCATTTGAAGAAAAAGCCTGGACACCTAACTGATTGAGAGCTGAAATTAGAGGTTTCATAGGCCTTGTCTTTAAACTTTCATCTCCAGTGAGAATAGTATAACCATTTTTTACCAGTGCGGCCATTGAAGTTAAAATTCTAATAGTTGTTCCAGAGTTTTCTGCATTAATTATATCTTTCGGAGTTTCAAATTGATTTTTTCCTTGTATCTCTATACAATTAACATTTTTATTAGCTTTTCCAATTTTTATTCCAAGCATTTTGCAACCTGAAATAGTTGCTAGAGTATCTCTACTAATAAGTGGATTACTAATTGTGGATTTTCCCTCTGCAAGAGACGCAATAGCAATTGCTCGGTGAGTATAACTTTTACTTGGAGGACATTTTACATTACCTTCCAGAAAAGATTTACTAATTTCTAGGTTAGCCAATTTTTTTTTCTATACTCGCTTTAGTATTATTAATTTTGCAAACTAATATTTTTCCATATTTCTCTAAAATATTTGTGATTGTAATGAGATTTTTTTTCTCAATAATAACTGCTATTGATGGTCCATTTCCAGAAATTGAAGCTGATAACGCTCCATTTTCTATCGAAAGAAGAATTGGAGTATAATCATATCCCATCAAAGAAGATACTAAAACTCCATTCAGAGTCATGGCCTTCCAATAATTAGAGTTTTCTGCTGTTTGAATGGCTTGCTCGAAAAACTCGGCTAAAATTTTTAATTTTAAAGGATTCTTTCGAGCTGAATTATTAGGAAGAAGAATGATAGATAATAAATCAAGAGGTCCCTTTTCTCGTCTTAATAATTTATTAGAATAATTATCTGTAATTACAAAACCACCAAAGTAACAAGCAGTAGTATCATCATAAGCGCCAGTTATTGTTATTTTGGCTTTCCGTGATGCATTAACTGCGGTATCCAAAACTTTAAAATCATCAATATTTTCTTCTACTAATCCATAACATGCTAATGATACTGCTGAAGAAACTGCACTGGAACTTTTCAATCCAAATCCAATAGGTATATCAGAAGAGAGAGTTAAAAAAATATCATTACATTGAAGTATTGTTTTAGGAATGCTATTATGGATAATATATTTAAACAAATTGCTATTCCTGTTATTATTAAAGATCTTACCTTCTCCTTGGCGCATATGGATTTCAGCGGTTGTCTCAAGTGAAATTCCAAGAGCCGAACCTTTACCAGTAGCAATAGCATTGACTATTGAAATTGCACCATGGACTGTAGCTTTTGTGGAAATAGAAGTCATTTAGGTTCTCCAAATATCCCAAATAAGGCCTTTTTCATAGCAATGATAGGAGCCTCGCAACCCGTCCAAATCTCGAATGCTTGTGCTCCTTGTGCAATGAGCATTTCATAGCCATATACCACTCTTGCATTAACTTCCTTAGCTTTTCTCAGTAAATCAGTCTCGATGGGTTTGTATACTATATCATAAACAATACTATTTGGATTTATATAATCTCGTTCTATTGGACTCCTTTCATTGTTTAATCCAATTGAGGTAGAATTGATGATTAAGTCTGATTGTGAAGCAAGTTTAGAAAGATTACCAAATTCTTCTTTATGTGTATTTAATCCTAATTTTAAGGCATGTTGTACAAGCTTTGAAGCTTTGTGAGATGAACGATTGACTACAATGGTTTCAGCTATTCCTTCTTCATATGAAAGCGCTGTCACTATTGCATAAGCTGCTCCTCCAGCACCAATTATCAAAACCTTTCTTCCTTTAAAATCGATATTTCTCTTATAGAGAGGCTGAATAAAACCATAGATATCAGTATTATACCCGACCAATTTGCCTCCGTCATTTTTCACTGTGTTAACAGCATTTGATATGGAAGCAGTATTGTCTAATTCATCGAGATATTGTATGATTGAAATTTTATGTGGAATAGTAACATTAAAACCTGCAATCCCAATTGACTTTAATGATGCTATCGATGTTTTAAGATCTCTAGAGGGTACACGAAAAGAAATATAAGAGCTTTTAATGCCAAGGGCAGAAAACGCAGCATTTTGCATTAATGGAGATAACGAATGCTGTACAGGATCACCTATTATGCAATATGTCTTAATTGGTGATGACATTATCTACAAAATATTTGTTAATTCTATCATATATTCTTCTCATTTCTATTACTGATAGCTGACCTGGTGCGATAGATTTTTCCAGTGAGGCATAAGTAAAAGGGGATCTTCCATAAAATGTACATAAAATTCGAGATATGACACCACAATCACCCATTGCAAATGTAATTAAATTACTATCTTTGAATTTATCATATAAATTTAATACTCTGAGAGAATCTGTAACATTTGTTGCCATTGTAACTAATTTTATATTATTACTAAATTTCTTCATATCGTAAATCTTTTTTTCTAGACATTCATCAGAAGGAGTACTGGAAAAATTATGCCATGAAATTAGGACATTAGACTTGTCTTTCAGATAATTATTTAATGAATTGTTTGCAATCATTGTATCATATTCTACATCTAATAACATGGGATTTGCATCATACAACATTTTTAAAAGTTTAAGTCTTTCAAATTCATTTCCTTTAAAGTTACCTTGTTGTTCCCGTGATCTTAATGTAAATATAGATCTTGATTTGATAGATTCAATAATCTTCATTGAAGAAGAAATTTCAGATTGATCTAAAAAATCAAACCGAATTTCTAAAAAATCACTTATATCTAATGCTTTGTTTATTGAAGAAGATAATTCTTTAATTGTTTTTGCACCAATTGAAACACAAATTCTTCCTGCCAAAATTAGATATTCATTAATACAATTATTTTAAATGAATATAAATTTTTTAATTTTAATTGTATGAACAATTTTATGATCAATAAGAATGTAAATTAGAAAACGTATAACCAATAAATAATAAAAAAATAAATCAATTCAATTAAATGTTACTAAATTTACAAATTGTGATGAGAAGGAATTTTTTTCCAATTTGCTATTAATGCTTCTGCTCTAATATGTATCGGTTCAATTAACCGAGATCGAGCTAACTTAACATATTCATTAATTATATCTACTCCTATAAATCGGCGTTGTAAATGGAAAGCAACTTTAGTTGTTTGTCCACTACCATTAAAAGGGTCTAAAATTGTATCTCCCTCATAAGAATATAATTTCATTAATCTGTATGGAATTTCTTCAGGAAAGGGGCAGGGATGTTCTATATAACCAGGAGGAATTGGAGGGATATGCCAGACTGAATTTGCAATTTCCTTTGTCCATTCTTCATGAGTTGCAGGTAATGTTTCTGTCCTTTCAGTTCTTCCACTGCTAACGTTACCTTTTCTAAGAACTAAAATCAGTTCATGCATGATATTTGCTCTATAATACTTTGGGTATGGATTAATAACAAATGAACCATATCTATTAGTTCCTCCAGTAACTTTGTGCCAAACTATCTCTTCATGAAGATTCCAATTTCCAAATGGTTCGACTAATTGTGATAAGACCATGTGAGGAAGTGGTAAGAGCGTACCATTTACAACTTCATTAGCGATAACTATACAACAGTAACCACCATCTTTGGTTGCATTGTATATTTTGTTATTAAAAATATCAATCATCTCTTCAAGATATTCTTTTGTATTGATGTTAGATTTTCCACGATAATATGATCCATTTTTTGAGATATGTGCATTATAATCAATTGCATTTCTATATGGAGGAGAAGTAATCGTTAACTGAATCGAACCTTTAGGAATTTTAGCGATTATTTCTTTACAATCACCTGATAAAATTTTATCAACATAACTATGCTTTAGTTGCATAATGGAAAATAAATTTTTAATCAATATTTAGCATGCTTTAAAATAATCGACTAACTAATAAAGAAATTTTATACAATAACAATTCATGAATATATTAGATATGAAAGAGCTTTAATCTGTAATTAACAATTATTAGAATCCAAAAAGTACTGTTTATTTTTCAAGAATATATTCTTCAACTTCCATCCCAAAATGTCTGCCACTACTAGGTTTAAAGTATCCTAAAATTTTATCTCCTTGCTTAATAGAGGTAACTGGTAATAAATCCCCATTGTCCCGAATTAATTGAATTGTTTCTGCATTTTGTACTATAACAGTTCCTTCAGTGTTGTCGCCAATTGCTTTGATTAACCTCAATGGTCTAGTTTCAATTTTAGACCTTCCTACGGAGACAAGTCTAGAATTTCCCTTCTTATTTACAATATATATCTCTGTGCCAGATTCTAATTCTGAAAGATATGTAGTTTTCCCATTAGGAAGAAGAGTATAACAATATACTGCTCCCGCATTAACTCTAAACGGACGAGGAGAAGTAAAAGATGAACCTGCTGATTCATTATGTAAAAGAAATAGAAAATTGGATTTACTTCCAACTAACATTCCTTCTCCTGTCTCAAGCATTGAAACAGTATCGACACATACTCTTTCTCCTATTCCTACATCTCTAAAATCTACAATTTCACATACTTTCATTTCAAATTTTTTATCTTTTAGATATTGTTTAGATTCTTCTATTTCTTTAACATTTCCAGTTGAGAGTATCACCCCATCGACACCCAATTCTAACACAGCAAACATGGTTCTTACCTCTTCAGAATTTTTAGCAGTGGTAAATATTTTTGTTCTAGTATTTTTTAAATTAGCAATTATATTTTCCAATGGAATAATCTTCCAATTATCAGCATCTACTATAATATAATTGGCACCATTAGTGATTGCACTCTCGATATCCTCAATATCTTCATTTGAAAAAACTTTCTTATAATATGCCAAGGATTTACCTTTTGTCTTATTTCTGATTAAATCCTCCATAGATCTGCAAATGATAATATCAGCAAGTTCTGATTCATAAATTATTGTAAAATTTTTCTTTTTTTTTATTTTATTAGGATCTATGAATAACATATCATTTTCTTCTAACTTATCTAAAAATAATTCCAGATTAGGAACAGTTGGAAGAGGGGCAATAATTAATTCTTTATTTTTTTCTTTTTCTTTTTTCAAAGTTTTTCAATACCTCACTATAATTTTTTTTATCTATAACTATTTCATATAATGCTTTTACGAGAGAAGGTGGGTTATCATGTTGGAAAATATTTCTTCCAAAAGTAACACCTTGAGCGCCTGCTTCAATAGCATTTGAGCACATTTCTAAAATGTCAGCATCAGTTTTAGATTTTGGTCCTCCTGCAATTACAATTGGAACAGGACACCTTTTTACCACCGACCTAAAAGAATCTAAATCTCCAGTATAAACCGATTTTACTATATCTGCTCCAGCCTCTGCACCAATTCGCGTAACATGTGCTACAATTTCCGGCTCATAAGGATTTTTTATGTTTTCCCCTCTTGGATACATCATAGCTAATAATGGTACATTCCATTCATCACACTCATCAGAAACCATTCCCAAGATCTCCAACATTTCAGGCTCTTCTTTTGCGCCTATATTTATATGAACAGAAACGGCATCAGAGCCAAGTCTAATAGCATCTGCAACATTTCCAATAAGTACTTTTTTATTCGGATAAGGGCTCAAAGAAGTACTGGCAGACAAGTGTGTTATTAATCCTATACTAGTAGTCTTGGGCAACGACTTGATAATCCCTTTGTTGATAATTACTGCTGTCAATCCAGAATCTTCACATTGATATATCATATTATGAGTATCTTCTAGGCCTTTTATGGGCCCATTTGTTATTCCATGGTCCATAGGAATACAAACCATTTTGCCTTTTTTTGTAATTCTGTTTAACCTAATGTCTCTTCCTGAGACCATAAAGATGAAGGATATTTGTCCTACTTAAAAGTGATCTGCTATGTCTAAACAATCCTAATTAAGAAATAATAGGAATAAAGGAAAATTAGATTTTATTAACTTTGGAATTATAAAATGGTATACTACAAATTTTTGGTGTTCTTCTTTTATGGATATTTTTCAATAAGAGATTTTTTATGAATACTACATCGTTTTTATTACATCCTTTTTTAACTAAATCTTTTTCTCTAATCGATGAATTATTTTCATCGAGATATTTCAAAATAGTATCAATTTTCTCATATTCCATTCCAATTTCATTTTCTGCAGTTTGGTTTAGCCATAAAGAAGGAGTACTTTTTTTTAATAATATAGTTTTTGGAACATTTAGATACATACCTAATTCTCTTACTTGAGTCTTGTATACGTCCGCTAACGGAAGAAGATCAGACGCACCGTCTCCAAATTTAGTAAAATATCCAATCATCATTTCACTTTTATCAGATGTACCTAGAACCAATTTGTTATAGCGGTTTGCATAATAGTAAATTAAGGTCATGCGAATCCTAGCAGTAAGATTACCTAGCGATATTTTTTCTACTGGCAAGAGATCTATATACTTTTGTTTAATTCCTGAGATATCTATTATTTGATATTTTATATCCAATAGTTTGGATAATTCAATAGCATCGTCTATATCCTTCTGCTTTGAGACTTTTCTATCTGGTAAAATTAATCCCAGTACTCTGTTATTACCCAATGCTTGAGTAGCTAAAGATACTGCAACAGACGAGTCAACTCCGCCACTTAAACCTAATACAACCCCTTGAGATTGAGCTCTTGATACTTCCAGTCTGATAAATTCAATAATACAATTTGCAATATCTAAAATGCTCAATATTTTAAATATTATTAAATTAAATAGTACTATTAAATCGATCTTTTATTATTTTATAAATTCTAAAGTTGTTAATTAATTAAAAAGGTAATTATATAACTTTTGAAAATAAAGTTTTATTAGCTATAAATTGGCTGAACTAATGATATATTGTCTAATCGACCTATCCATACGTATGATAAAGCAGGAGTAAATGTTCGAAAAATTCGTTCTATGCAAAGAAATATTGGAAAAATGATTACTGAATCTTATTCTTTTCAAAAAATGGGCAAAATTATTTGTGGATTTGGGCATTATTCTGGATTAATAACTATAGGAAATAATGTTCTGGCATTACATACAGACGGCGTTGGTACTAAAGTTCTAGTTGCCCAACAGATGAAATGCTTTGATACTATAGGCATCGATTGCATAGCCATGAATGTTAATGATATTATCTGTACAGGAGCACAACCATTTGCCTTTGTAGACTACATAGGATTAAAAAAAGTTAATGATGAATTGGTAAAAAAAGTTATGAAAGGTTTGATTACAGGTGCAAAAGCAGCAAGAATAGCTATTGTTGGAGGTGAAACTTCTGTAGTTCCCGAATTGTTAGCGGGTGAAACAGACGTAATGTTTGACCTTTCTGGCACTGCACTAGGAATGGCAAAAAATAATAAACTTATTCTTGGGAAAAAGATCAAAATTGGCGATATCATATTAGGATTGGAAAGCACTGGTTTGCATTCAAATGGCTATACACTTGCACGAAAGGCATTATCAAAGTATTCCTTAGATGAAATTCCTGAATTTCTAACAAACCCAGTTGGAGAAGAATTACTCATACCAACGAGAATTTATGTACAACCGATAATGGAATTGATAAAGGATAGAAAAATTACCATACATGGTTTAGCACATATAACAGGAGGATCTTTCACAAAATTAAAACGGTTAAATAATAAAGTAAGATATAACCTTTCTGATTTATCTCCTCCTCATGGCATTTTTAAGCAAATCCAAAAAGATGGTATAATAGATATTAAAGAGATGTATAGGACTTTTAATATGGGAATAGGTTTATGTATTATACTTCCAAAGGCCTACGTTGATAAGACAATTAGTATAATAGAAAAATATAATATGAAAGTCCACCAAATTGGTCAGGTGGATTCAAAAGGTAATGGAAACGTAATTGGAAAAGTTGAAAACAAGAATTATATTTTCTCATAACTTCAGCTTGTAACCATTAATATTAATGGTTATTTTGTTTATCCAATATACAACATTTAAATTTATTTATTCTCTGTATTATAAATAATATTATCAATTTTGATGAGATTAAGATTTTATTATTTCAATTAAAAATTTTAACCATTATAATTTAACTTAGATGTTGAACGGTAATAAAATCGATAATTACTATTTGCTATTTATTTTCTTTAAATACCTAAAATTTACATTATTTGATCAAAATTGATTCTTCTTTATCTAAAATAATAAAGATTTAAACACCAACAGCTCAAAGATATTTCTCAATTATCTCACAGGTTCGAGCAATGCCTAGATCAACCAAATAATTGCCAAGTTTTGGTCCTCTATCAGAATTAATAAGAATCTGGTAAAGTAATCTAAAGAAATTTTTTGGTTCTATTCCATATTTTTTTGAAGTTTCATAAATTAATGTTTGGATATCATTTGCCAGATTATTATTTTCCCTTATTAGATATGACCTTAGCGTTGTTACTAATTCTCTTAATGCTTTCTTTTGTTCTATATCTAAAGATATATAATGACTATATTCATTAGATAAAATATCTTTTGACCAATTAAAGGCAAGATGAATTTTTTCTATTATATCATTTGATTTTTCACTAATTAGTCTGTATTTTTGAAGCCTTTCATATACCTTCTCTATCTGATCTTTTCCTTCAAAAAGAGACGTTTGTTGGACAAGTAATCTATATGGAATATGATTAGAATTACTTTTTGGTGGATTAAGGTGGTTAACATACTCATAAATTCCTCGCAACTTAATCATTTTTGATTGATTTGTTTCTTTTAATTTACCAAAATACAAATCTTCGTAAAAATCATATTCATCCATTAATGAAGGTACATCATCTATACCTACATGTCTTGTTCCAGTTATTCGTTTGAACAATAATAAAAGAAGGGATTGAGGGGTACCATATTTCATCCACATTTGAGGCGTTAAAACATTCCCAGCAGATTTACTTATTTTTTTGCCTCGTTTGTCTAAAAACATTTCATATTTTATGTGCAAAGGATGAGGAAAGTTTAATATCTCTTCACAGATCCAATCATTTATTTTCACTGAATCCATGATATCTTTACCGTACGCTTCAAATCGAATGTCGAATATCTTCCATCGTGCCGCAAATTCAACCTTCCAAGCAAGTTTTCCTTCAGCCTTTCCAATGTTAGCTTCGCCCTTATAACCACATCCTATGATTTCTTTATTTCCTATCTTGATTCCTGAACATTCATATAATATTTTTTTATTTTTAGTCAAATATTTATATGCATGAGCAACATATAGTTTTCCACAGTTTTTACAAACAGGAAAATAAGGTAATACATTTAGGAACTTATTTTGGCCAACAAATTCTGAAATTTTTTGTCCCAAGTATTCACTTTTTGTAAGAATTTGATCAATTGCATCAATCAATATTCCACTTTTATAGACTTCTGTAGCACTTTTAAATCTGTATTTAATATCTACACGATCCAATCCATCTAGAAGTAAACTACTCATGTGAGAACCATATGAATTATGACATTCTCCGAATGGGTCTGGAATATGTGAAACAGGTTTAGCAATATGATCTTTGAGCCATGGAGGAAATCCAGAGGGGATCTTTCTTAATCCATCCATATCATCAGAATACGCAATTAATTCAGAATTATATCCTAAATTTTGTAACGCTAGGCTAATACCATAAGCCCTCACTGCATCCCCCATACTACCTATATGAGGTATTCCCGAAGCGCCTAATCCACTTTCTACTTTTATTAAATCGATATTTCGATTTAATTTTTTTTCTCTCATGATAAGTGTATTTGCTACTTTATCTATCCAAGTTCCTTTTCCAATTATATTTTCTATCATTTTACTATACCATATTATTATTAACAAACTTAACTTAATTTGTTATAATGCTAAAGAATACATCTACTTTTAATCTTATTGTATACCTAGTTCAAAATCTAGGAATATAATATCATTAAAAAATATTCTTAAAATGAAAAGTAATACAATAAGATTGACTGATTCATTTTACGTCATTTATAAGAGTACTATAATTATTATGTTTTGGATGAGGATCTTATGAGCTCAATTTATAAGGTAAACATCAAGTTAATTTCATGAAGACATCTACAACGTGGGATATATTTGCAACAATTTTAGCAAATGAGAATTGTTATGCCCTAGTAAGTAATAGCATCTTTTTTATAATGTCTTTATTATAGATACCAATTCTTTCTTGTTAAAGATATTTTAGAAATATACAAATATAAATAATGTAAGTATAAAGTATATTATCGTATTAATACGTTCCAAATTTGAAGATTTTATATTATTAATAAATAGGAGATATCATATTCTTAATTCCCTAAATTACCTAAATGTATTTTTTATTATTACAAAACATGAGGATATTATTATCCAAGAGAATCATAAATTTCTTACGCTATTTTAATTCTTTTTATAAAGATTTAATGATAGGGATTCAGTTATTTCAATTGCTTTGTAACATAGGGACCATTTTGAACATATCCTAATTTCCTATAATATGCCCGAGTTCCAATTGCACTGATAACAGAGAGTGAATCTACCTGAAATTCTTCTTTAGAAATTTTTTCTGCTTCTTCCATTAAACGCAAACCCAGACCAGTATGTTGGAATGATAAAGGCCCTTTTTTTTGTCCAATATCTACTACTTGTCCATATACATGTAATTCTCTAATGATCGCAGAAGTTTTATTATTGAGAGGATGTAATTCCTTTCTATGAGAAAATGGAATATTTCTCAATCTTAGAAATCCAAACAATACATTTTTGTCTTTATTTTCCATAGACAAAAAAACCTCTTTTCCTTCCGATGCAAGGTAATCAATTCTATTGAGTGTTATTTCATCTTGATTAAGATTTTTAAGTTTTTTAAGTCCTGCTTCTCGGCATCTTATGCAATTACATTTCAAGTCTAGGTCCTTTAATTTTTTTATAGCTATTTGGCGTATATTTCCCTTTTTTGATCCCGCTATAATATCAGAAGTTTCAATTTCTCTTTGAATTCTCATTATTCTCACCCAAGGTGGTATTAACTTTTTTACTTCAACAAGAATATTTACTATATCTTCTTCGGTATAAGCATCATATTTTTTATTCATATACAATTTATATAATCCAGTATTTTTCAGAACTAAGGTTGGATATATTTTAAGCATATCTGGTTTAAATGAATCATTTTCCAATAATGTTTTAAATCCATTAATATCACTTTCGGGTGTAGATCCTGGCAGACCAGGCATCATATGTGCAACAATTTTGTATCCACAATTCCTTGCAATTTGGAATGAATGTTTAACATCGGTTAAATTGTGTCCTCTGTTAACTAATTTGTAGATATTCTCCTCTAGTGTTTGGACACCTATTTCAATTCTCGTTATTCCGAGTTCTAACATCAAATCTAAATGTTTTTCTTTACAATAATCTGGTTTTGTTTCAACTGTAAACCCTACACAACGAATCCTAGCTTGTTCATTCTTTCTACAAGATTCATCTAGCGTAGTGGAAGAAAGATCATCATTTAAAGCATCAAAACATTTTTTAACAAATTCTCTTTGATAATTTTCTGCCATGAATGGAAATGTACCACCTACAATTACAAGTTCAATTTTCGTAATATTATGACCTCGTTGATAGAGTTGATTAAGTTTTGACTTGATTTGATAATATGCATCATATTCAAAAGACTGTGCTATTTTTGTAGCAGGTTCGGTTCCAACATAACTCATTGGAGTATTATATTCCAGTCCACCAGGACAATAAATACATTTACCATGGGGACAATCATACGGTTTTGGCATAACTGCAATTACTGCAACACCAGAGGCAGTTTTCGCTGGTTTAACTACTAGAATATCTCTGTAATTACTATTTTTTGGAAGATATGGTATGATATGCTCTTTCTTTGGAACGACAGTCAATTGATAAGTAGAACATGTTAAACTAATAATTTTGTTTATTTCTTTTAGGGACATATTACTATTATTTTCCAATTCCACAGCAATAGATTTACAGGCTTGAGAATAACTAAGAGAATCCATAATAATTACATAATAAACTAAATACAAAGAGAGATTTAAAAATATGTATTATTAAAAGTGTTAAATTATAAAGATATTCACTCACTCGTAGATCATTCTCAAAATAGATAATAAAAACTGAATATCATATTCACATGCCCGAATTGCAACGATTTAGACACGATGCTACGATTTTAATATAATCAATACTTATAAGAAAATAAAACTAATACACAATAATGAGAGTTACATTATTTTCTCATGAATCAGATGTTGATGGTATCTTTTCTTCTTCTATAGGTTTAATTCGATATCCTCAAGCGAGAACTTTTTTTTTAGATTACAGCAAAGAAAGTTTTATGAAAATCATTAATCAAATTTTTTTTTCAAATGAATCTCAGGAGAAAAATATTTTTATTATATCAGATCTCGGTTTTAACGATAGTTTGTTAAGTATTTTTAAAAGTACTTTTCTGGGTTGCAAAAAATCAAATAATGAAGTTATCTGGGTTGATCATCATCCATGGTCTAACAATACAATAGATGAAGTAAAGCCTTTTGTTGAGTTAATATTGGATAATTCAGGAATCAAATGTGCAGCAGAACTAATGTATGAACGATTTTTATTGGATAATGCTTATGCTAAACATTTAGCTAATTTGGCACATACAATAGATTTTTTTACCAAGAGTCAGTATCTTACTCCTTTACCAGAAATTATAAGATACTACCTAAATTTTAATGACTCATATGAAAGATTAGCAAAACTTGCACTTAAGATATCAAAGGGAATATTATGGGATATAGATATGAGTGAGGATTATACGAAATATGAAATTTTGAGAGATACAGATAAAAAACGAGTATTAAATGACTTAAAAATAAAGGAAATAAATGAGTTGAATGTTGTGTTTGTTAGATCATCACCATATATCCAAACAAGCTTATTTTCAGAAGAGGTATTCAATCTGACCAATGCAGATGCCGCTATATTTTACGGAAAAAATGGTAAAATAAGTATTAGAAGAAATAATGACAAAATTGATTGTAATGCAATTGCTTTAAATTTAATCGATGGAGGAGGTCATAAATTTGCTGCAGGAGGTACATTACGTAGTGACCCAAACAAATTGGAGGACATTATTTCAGAAATTGAACAAATAATTCATAAATTATAAAGATCTATCAATAATTAAATTATATAATTAGAGTTTAATTGGATATTCCAGCTAATCGAGAAATAAAATGATAATACTAGATGGTAAAAAAGAAGAGGACTTGATCAAATGTAAAGAGATAATTATAAATGGAGGAATAATTGTATATCCTACCGATACCATTTATGGTTTAGGTTGTAACCCCTATAACAAAAAATCAGTAGAAAAAATTTTTAGATTGAAAAATCGTTTAATGAATAAAGCTCTACCCATTCTAACTTGTGATTTTAACCATGTAGAAAAAATAATGATTTTAAATGAAAATGGAAGAAAATTAGCGAATTCTTTTTGGCCTGGTCCTTTAACAATCATAGGTACTTTAAAAGATAACAATATTCCAAAAATAATTACTGCGGGTAAACAAACAATTGGTATGAGAATTCCCAATAAAATAGAAACATTAAATTTGTTAAAATATTGCAACTTTTTAGTTGGTACCAGTGCTAATATCTCAAATAAAAAATCTTGTTTTTATGCTAAGGAAGTAATGAAATCTCAACTGGTTGGATATGATGCGATAGTAATTGGAGACGAGAAGAAACCTAATAGTCAGTCTTCTTTAAAAGGTTCAACAATAGTTGATGTCTCTACTTCAAATATCAAGATAGTGAGAGAGGGGGTCATAAAATCGGAAACTATTTACGAAATTTTATAATAATTAAAATAATGAATTTTAATTTATTGGTTACTACTTACAGACATAGAGAGTATGACGCTGTTGATGAATTAACGGTAATACTGCAACGATTTCATATTGACGCGCAAATGATAGAAATCCAAAATATATCAGGTCTAATTCTTGCATTAGCTAATTTAAATCCATTTGAATTAATAACAAAATTCAAGCAACTATTGACAGAAGAACCATGGCAATTTAGATATATTCTAAGAGTGATACCTATCGAGAGAACTCTCTCTACAGATATTAAAAATATTGAAAGAGAAGCGGAAAACCTTGCAATGAAGAAAATAAAAGCAAATGATTCATTTAGAATCTCAGTAGAAAAAAGGCATACATCACTAAGAAGTCAAGAAATTATATCATCTATTGCAAATAACCTTAGGAATAAAGTTTCATTAGAGAATCCTGATTGGATTATTTTAATTGAAATTATTGGTAATAAAACTGGAATTTCAGTATTGAATGAAAGAGACATTTTTAATTCAATAATGGAAAAAAGAAAGACAGGGTATTTATTAGAATCGTCAGGCTAATTGTCAGGAATTCCTACAAACACACAGATAAATAAAATAATATTTGAACGTAAATGTTTCATTCTATATTGAATCTGACTCGTCTAAATTTATTAAAAAAATATTTATTAAATAAGCCTTATTCTCTTTTAATTTATGCCTAGTAAAAATCATTTTTTTGACAAAGATATAGTTTCAATTAGAGATTTTTCGAGAGATGATTTAGAGTTTATATTTGATTCAACGGATAAAATTCAGCATTTAAAACCTGAAGAAAAAAGTGAACTAGGTAGAGGAAGGACTTTGGGCTATATTTTCTATGAGCCAAGTACTAGAACCAGAATGAGTTTCGAAGCTGCAATGGCATCTCTGGGAGGAAGTTCAATAGGAATTTTTGATTCAAAATTTTCATCAATAGAAAAGGGTGAATCTCTGGCTGATACTATAAGAATAATAGATTTGTATTCTGATGTTATCGTACTTAGACATGTAAGGGATGGCTCCAGCAGATATGCAGCTGAACTTTCGTCTAGTCCGATTATTAATGCAGGAAGTGGAAGTGAAGAACACCCTACACAGGCAATGCTTGATCTGTATACGATTTTTAAGGAAAAAGGTAGGATAGATAATTTGACAATTGGAATAGTAGGTGACTTAAAATATGGCAGAACTGTATATTCTCTATTATATGGATTAAAAAATTATCGTGTAAATGTACATTTAATTTCCCCACCTAGCTTGGCAATTAGAAAGGAGTCTATTTTTGAATTTGAAGGGATCATGAATATTAAGCATTACGATTATCTTGATGATATAATTCCCCAACTTGACGTACTGTATGTTACAAGAATACAAAAAGAAAGGTTTCCTGATACTCAAGAATACGAAAAAGTAAAAGGCACTTATAGAATAGATGAAAAAATATTAGATAATGCCAAAATTGAACTGTCAATAATGCATCCTTTACCAAGACTAGATGAAATTTCGCATACTATAGATAATACTAAGAATGCAATTTATTTTAAACAAGCGGCATATGGAAAGGAGTTACGTTCGGCTCTACTGGCTCTAATATTAAATGAGGATCCTTTTTAATTATTTGTAATCTGTTCTGAATTTTTGGTATTAGTTTAGTTCCTATCTTTAGAAATAATTAAAGTAATAGTTGGTAAAATGCCATAATTTTAATTGTTCCAAATAAAAGTAGGAGGATTTCTTATCTGTGTTAACCTGATACACAACTACTGAATCCACATTCAATACACATATTACAACCTTCAGTAATGATAAGTTTAGATTTACATGATGGACAAATCTCTTCCTCATAGATTTCTGGAAGAGGTTTTTGTATGAATTCTGTATGTTCTATATCTTTATGTATTTCTAGTGTCGATAATGGGATGTCGTCTATAATATCATCAGTTACTTCAATATCCTTCGTATCAACTAGTTTAGAAACATATTGAATGACATATGGCTCTTTTAGTTGTGATTGAATATAGTCCTTGACATACTTACTAGGTTTTACAATAAACGATTTTTCTAAGGTATTAGTTCCGGTAATATGTAAAACTTGTTCATTTCGTGAGCCATCCCGATATACA
>Ga0214468_1000283_pt1 | contig 16397 bp, 17 predicted proteins | sample RVTome_9_FD_187334 | JGI IMG/M metagenome (GOLD analysis project Ga0214468, IMG submission 187334) | Soil microbial communities from uranium-contaminated site in the Upper Colorado River Basin, Wyoming, United States - RVT155D38 HiSeq ...
CGTCTCGGGGATCGCGATCGGTTTCATGGGCGACTGGTGGGGACGTGCCTGGATTTGGCTCTCGATCGGCCTGCTGCTCGCCATCGCCACCGCGATGTTCCTGGTGGGCACGAAGTACTACATCCAGGTGCGTCATGCCGTCGGGCAGACGGCGCCGCAGGATCCCGGGGACGCGACATTCGAGCCGATCGGCGCCAATGAGCTGGCGCGGCTGCTCGACAGCCGCCGCCCCGAGGTGCTCGCAGCGATTGGCGGCGGTGGACTGGCCACGCTGATCAGCCTGATGGTGCTGAAGCCCGGATAGCGCCCGGAAGCGGCGCCGCCTTCCCACGGTCGCGCCTCCGCGCAGCGCGTGGCGAGGTCGCGATGGCGAAGGCTGCCCGCCCGTTCGGGACATCACTCCCGCAGCTGTGGGACACGAGCCTGACGACGATGGGATCAGGCGAGGCGATCGTTCCACGCAACCTCTCACACACAAGGAGCGAACACGTGATGACTGCTCAGACCCTCCTCAACGGCCGAGCGACCGGCGCGGTGCTCACGCTTGGGATCCTGGCTCTCGCCGCGACCACCTCGTATGTCCACCTGACGCTCGGAGGAACTCTCTTCCTCCTGAACGGGCTCGGCTATGCCGGCTTGATCGTCCTGGTGGTTCTCGGCGCAATCGCCCCGCACCCGTTGGTCGCCCGCTTCGACTGGTTCCCGCGGCTCGCTCTCATCGGCTATACGGCGATGACGATCGCCGGCTACCTGGTCATGGGTCCCTACTTCGCACTGGGCTGGATCACGAAGGGCGTCGAAGTCGTCCTGATCGCCCTGGTGGTGCTCGACGTGATCCGCGTCTACGGCAGCCCGCGGGCGATGGCTCGCCAGGCCATTGTTTCGGTGATCGGCCAACGGAGCGCGAGGCAGGTCTTCGGCCGTGGCGATGACGCGCTCGTCGAGCCATCACCGGTTCCAGCGGACGCGGAGGCTGCGTGAGCCCGAGCGGTCGACCGGGAGGCTGTCGGCGATGGCCCTGCATCGGTTCTCGATCCGCATCGATGCGTCGCCGGCCCGGGTCTTCGACCTCTTCATGGATCTCGAGCGGATGCGGGAATGGGTCGGCGGGGTGACGCGGGTCACCGACCTGACCGGTCCGGTCGACCGACCGGGCACGCGCTACACGGTCTGGTTCGGACGCATGCGCAGCCCGACACAGATCCTCGAGGTCGAGCGGCCACGGCACGTCCGAACCCGGTTCGGCAACCTGATCCTCAAGGGTGAATCCGATGTCACCTTCGAGCCCGACGACGGCGGCACCCGCTTGACCCAGGAATTCCGGACGCGCGGATTGGCCTCGGCGCTCGTCGCTCGGGTCTTCGCGGCGGGTTCCTATCGAGGGAGCTTCCGCGGCGAGCTCGACGCCTTCCGCGAGATCGTGGAGCGGGACGACGCGAGCGCTAGCGAGCCGCCGCCCGATCAGGCGGACGCCCGGGAGGTGTGAGTCTCCGCGTGCGGCTACCCGGCGGCCGATGACCCTGCGCCGCACGAGCGGCGAGCTGGGCGCAGGGTGGTACGGAATCCTTCACCGCGATCGAAGTCGACCGCGTACGCCGCACATTGTCGGAGGCGACGGTCCTGACTCCGACAATGCGCGGCAGGCGCCCCGTTGCGTGGAGACGCGAGCCCCCGTGTCACGGTCCCACGCTCACGACAGCGGCGATCGGCGCTCGGCTGCCACGCAATGCGCGCCGCAGGGCACATTGTCGGATTCGCCGGGCCGTGACTCCGACAATGCGCGCCGGGAGGCACCTTGCGCGACGGCCCGGCCAGCCCCTCAGCGATCAGGCGGGATGCGAAACGCCAATGCGATGAGTGCCGCGCGAGCCTGCCGCGGTTCACAACCCTCGGCGACTGCCAGCAACGCCGCTCGCCACGCTGCTGCGAGCACGGGGCCGAGGACCGGAGGAGCCGGGGCCGTACTCGCACTCAGCATCTCAGCCAATCGGTCGCGTTCCGTGCCTGCGGGCGGTGTTCCGAGGATTCGGAGGAAGCCCTCGCGTACGGCGAAGTCGAACCCGACCACCAGCGCGGCTGTGACGGCCGGTGAGCGATCCGGCGAGAGCGCGGCCGCCGCGACCGCGCCCTCCATTCTGTCCAACAGGCGCCGCTCGACGTCCTCCCGCACGAAGGCGTACAGCCCCAGCTTGCTACCGAAATGATGGTAGATGGCGCCCGTGGTGACCTTCGCCGCCGCCGCCAGGTCACCGACCGTGACCTCGTCGAAGGGACGCAGCCCGAACTGCCTGACCGCGGCGAGCGCGAGTCTGCCCTTCGGGGAGGTCGATATGGGAATCCACTGGCGCACCTGGACATAATGACGTTATGCTAGAAGGAAATCCAGTTATGACACGGAAAGGTGCGCCATGAAGCTCGAATTCCTGTTCGTCCCGACCTCCGACCTGGACGCATCACTCGCCCTCTACCGCGACGGTCTCGGCTTCACCGAGGTATGGCGCGAGGGCGACGCGACCGTTGCCCTCACATTGCCCGGCAGCGACGTGCAGCTCATGCTCGACTCCCACGACCCCGACGCCCCGCTCGGACCGCTCTTCGTCGTCGACAGTGTCGAGGCCTTCCATGCCGCCCGACCGGAGAAGCTCGCCGTAATCGAAGAACCCGCGGAGATCCCCGGCGGCTTCCAGGCCACCTACCGGGATCCGGGCGGGGCCACGATCTACGTCATGGACCAGTCGACCGACTCCGCCGCCCAATGATGGCAACCACCCCCGAAGACGCGGAGGCCACACGCCTGGCGCATTTGCGGCAACGACGTGGCGGCTCACGTGTCGCAGCGAACAAGAGGCGGGCCTCGATGGCCCGCCTCTCGCGCATTTCGGATCACCTGGGTCGGTTACTTGGGCGGCGGTGCAACGTGGCACTGGACGTGCTCGGAGACGTTGCCTGATACATCAACAGCAATGACCCCGAAGTCGCCGTTGCCCTTGATCTTCCAATCGATGGCGCCGGGACCCGGAGACTGGCCCGGCGTCGCGCCGTTGGCCTCCACGTACTTGATCGTCACCCCGCTCGCGAACGGACCAAAGGTGGTGTCGTCGGCGGTGCCGAAGACGCCGTCCGTTCCCTTGTCGACGACGAAGATCTGCGGATTCGGGTCGGTGACGTCCTCGCCGAGCAGCTCGTAGAAGCCGTCGGGATTCTGGCCGCTGGCGCCGGAACCCGGGCCAGCAGCGGGGACATTCTTGCCGCTCGGGTTACTGGTCTCGACGCAGCTCGCCGTGGGAGCCGTCGTGTCGGGAACCGTGATGGTCTTGTGCTCCAGGACCGGGTTCCCATCGGCATCAGTCATGACCACGCCGTTGATCGTCGCCCAGTCGTCGCACTCGTACGTCTGACCCTGCTGGGCCGGCGTGGCGCTCACCGAGATCGTCTCGGTGAAGACGGCGTCGTCGCCGGCATTCACGACCTGGCTCGCCGGATCGAAGGTCGTGGTGATCGGGCTCGTGCAGTCGCTCTCCATGGCGACTGTGACCGGGATCTCGACCTCGGCGAGGGCCGCGGCGATCGCGTCTCCGACCGCGTCCTCATCGACATCGGCAAACAGGACACCCCCAGTCGCCGTGGTGATCTCGGTCGCCTGCTGTACGCCGCCGGTCTGCGCCGTGTTATCGAGGAACCCCGGCCCGCAGAACTGCTCACCGAGGTCGCTGTGCACCGAGACGGCGAGGACGATCACCGGCGCGCCGGCCCCTGACGTCGTCAGCGCGTCGATCGTGGTTGCCAGCGTTTCCCCGCCGCTTGCCGGGTCGTGGCCGGGGCAGTCGCCGAACCAGACGAGGACGTGCGCGGCGGGAGCGGGGCGCCAGCCGGGCGTCGCGCCCGCCATGACCGTCAGTGCGTGGAGCTGGTCCTCGGGGGCATCGCCCCCGCCGGAGGCCGTCCAGGCATTGACAGCAGTCTGGAGCGCGGTCGTGTCATCGGTCAGCGCCTGGTCGAGCTGGAATACCGGGCTTGACCCGACGTCTCGGTACTGGGCGGCGCAGAATTGTGCATTCGGCGACTCGGTGAGGACGTCGGTCATGATGTCCCCGATGCCGGCAGCCACGCTGGCGAGCGCGGGGCCCATGCTCCCTGTCGTATCGGCGAGGAAGCAGATGTCTGCATCCGGTGGAATGGTCGGAGTGTGGACTGTCTTCTCGATCTCGATGGACTCGCCGTCGGGGATGGTCTCCGTCACCTCTGACGGATCGATCCCCTGCGCCGAGGCAATGCCCAGTTGGCCGAACGCGAGCAGCGCCGCAAGCAGGCCACTCGATAGCCGTCTGTTGCCCTTGGAGGACATGCTCAGGACTCCTTTGGTACTTCCCTTGGATCCCCGGTCGGGCACGACCCGGCGGATGTGGTCTGCTCTTCTGGCCGGACGGGAGGGCATGACGGTGCCGTCGGCGCACCACGGTTGATCGCGCGAAGGCGAGGCCTCGGTCAGGGCGGGATGGCGGGCACGTGTACTCCCTCTCCGGCGCTGCCCACCCCCTCTCTGTGAATGCCGCCAAGGTGTGTATGCGAACCCGGATCGTGGCCGCCCATATCGGCCCATGCAATAGCGAGGTCGTTCACGCTCGGCTGGACGTTTGTCGGCCCTGGTCACGAACCGGACCGCATCTACCGTAGGGCCTGCGCACCGTCATCCCCGAGACGCTGCTCGGTCATGCCCGCCGCGCGTCGGCCCTGCGTGACGTGGTCATCGCCGTCGACCAGTCCGGCTCGATGGCGGCCTCGGTCGTGTACTCCTCGGTGTTCGCCGCCGTCATGGCCTCGATTCGCTCGGTGGAGACGCGCCTGGTCGTGTTCGACACCTCGGTCGTCGACCTGACCGAGTTGCTGACCGACCCGGTCGACGTCCTGTTCGGCACCCAGCTCGGGGGCGGGACCGACATCAACCGGGCCGTCGGCTACTGCCAGACCCTCGTCCGGCGGCCGACCGATACGATCTTCGTGCTCATCAGCGACCTCTACGAGGGCGGCGTTGAGCAAGAGCTGCTGCAGCGCGTCTCCGAGCTGCTGGGTTCGGGCGTCACGGTGATCGTCCTGCTCGCGCTCTCCGACAAAGGTGCGCCGTCGTTCGACCACGACCTGGCGGCGAAGCTCGCGGCGCTCGGCGCGCCGGCGTTCGCCTGTACGCCCGAGCACTTCCCGGACCTCATGGCCACGGCAATCGAGCGGCGCGACGTCGGGCGCTGGGCGGCGGAGCAGGGCATCGCCGTCGAGCGGCCCCAAGAGAATTGAGCCTGATCGGGTCGGCCAGGCTGGAGACAAGGCCGCATCGGCCTCCGGCTGGGTCAGGCGAAAGCTCGGTCGGAACGGCCGACGACCCTTTTGTTCAGCAGGTCGCAAGCACCTGGGCATGGTCCAGCTCCACGCCGGCCGAGATCGCTCGTGTAGCCCGCGATGTCGTCGTCGCGATACATGCCCGACCATCGGCCGAGGAGGCCAGCCGATCGGGGTGCGTATTTAGGAGTCGGGCAATCTGCAACGAGCTGCCTTGTACCCCGCTCTACGCTGCTCAAGCTCATCAGCCGGCAAGCGGGGCGAAGATGCGGCGGCGGTCATCAAGGACGCGCCAGGTCCGCCGCCTGGCGTCGAACTCCAGCTCCGCGAGCGCGCAGCGGTGATGAACGGTCCTGCGAGCCGGTTGGGGCTCCGGGCCGTCTGCGCCGGGCCACTCCACGGCGCCACCGACGGTCCGCGCCGGGATGAGCCAATGGTCGCCCGTACGGTACGTGCCTGCTGAGAATTGCACCTCGATGCCGCCTTCCAGCTGCAGGCGGCGCGCGCCTGTGGGTTCCCCGCCGTCGCCGCCGTCGACCTGATCCCAGCGACGCACCGTCGGGTGCAGGCTGGGCTCGAGCTGCATGGACGGGGCCTCGTTCAGCGTCAAGGTGCCAGCCGCACTGTCGAACGCCTCGACCCTCCGCAGGTCGCCGGCATCGCCATCCAGCCCCCGGGCGTCGTCGCTGATCTCGACCCACTGGCCAGACTCAAATGCTGATCCCGCGCGAAACGCACCGGGGTCGATCGTCAGCAGGCGCCCCTCGAGACTCTCGATGAGTGCCACCACGCTGCCGTTGTCACGGGACCACTTGAAGGTGGCCGTTCCGATGCCACCGGAGCGGTGGATCTCGACCCGATACAGGTGGTTCTCCGCGCCGCGGTATCCGTTGCCAGTGGTGAATACGTTCAACCGGCCCGCCCGCTTCCGGACGCGCCTCGACCCTTCGCCACGTTCGAATTCATCGGCAGAACCCAGCCGCACCTGCCAGACGACCTTGCGCCGCACACACGTATCAGGCCCACCCAGCCCCACCTCGCGCAACGCGGGGTCGTCCAGGAAGGTCACGTCGCGTTCCCATACGTCGAGGTACGCGAGTTGAGTACCGGTCCTCGACTGGGCTGCCCGCAACAGATCGGGCGCGGTCGGCAGGTCCGGCTGTGCGTCAAACGCGCACCGCTGACCATTCTCCGCAAGCAGTCCGTCGACGTAGTAGCGTCCAGCGCCGATCGTAAGCAGCCGGCCCGAACGACCGATACCGACCTTGAAGCCAGCGTCCGCCTTGGGTCCTCCGTGCTCGCCAATCAGATCCCGCGCAAGGAGCAGCGAGTGACGCCGCTGTATCTCGACCTGCTCGTTCCAGTCGGCGTCGAGCGGCACCCGCCCCTGCTGCATGAAGACGCCGCTGTAGTGCTTGTCAGGATCGAACGTCGTCCGCGAAATATCGGCCTTCACCGTGCTGCGCTCCCTTGCCGGCTTTCGATGGCGACAGCCTACGCGCCTGACGGCGGTGAGAGCCTCGCGCCCGACCAGCCAGAGCGGACCGATGGCTCACGAGGCGGTGACGACCCGACGCACGATCAGGCATCACCTCCGTTGCTGAGAGCATCTGAATGTCGGTCTACTGCTCGCCCTGAGCAGGGTCGGGGCCTCCGAGCATCTGACTCGCAAGATGTGCTGTGCCGAGCTCCTGACACACTCGCCCCAACATCTTGTGGCTGCGAAGCCGAGATGCCTACATGCCGTGTGGCGCGCCCGGAGGGACTCGAACGCCGACCTCCTGACCCGAACAGAGGCGCCCGTTGGCAACCGCCAGGCCGATCTGGCTGCGCGTCGACGCGGACGGGCAACGCTGGTTCCCTCGCCCATGGAGACGCCGTGGCGGGCGCTCAACGCGAGACTCGATGGGCCGGCCGGACTGCAACTGACGCTGTTCCAGGAGCGCGAACCCCTCGCCGAGCGCGCTGGGCGGCCGGGCTTCGGCACCGGATCACGGGCGGCCAAGCCAGGGCTGATGCAACGCCCGAGGAGCGTCGAGCGCCTGAGTCTCTGAAGCCGGGAATCACCGGCTGAACACACGAGCCGTCATAGAGGATCCATGATGCGACCCGCTCTCAAGAAACCTGCCCCTGGCAGGGTGGCTGTCATCGCCTCCGTCATCGTCGCCATGGCCGCTGTCATGCCAGTGGCCGCGGTCGAGCTGACCCAACGGTGCACGAACCCCGATGAGGACTACAGCGTGAGCCTTCCGCGCGGCTGGTACTACAACGAGTCCGTGGAGGCCGATGGCACCGATGACGTCGCTGCCTGCCGCTTCTTCAGCCCTGACGACTTCGATGTCCGCCCGGCGAGCGGCGTCGCCGACGTCGCGATCGGCATCGGCCGCGAGGCGACGGCACCGCGTGCCGAGGGCGAGGCCACGATGGTCGGCGGCAAGCCGGCGACCATCGTCGAGACCGAGGCCGGCGATGACAGCTTCGACCCGGCCGGCACCCGGTACTACCAGTACTGGATCGACATCGGCGACGAGTGGCTCGTCGCCACGACCAGCGATGGTCCAACGTGGGTCGGTGAGTACGAGGACAACAAGGTCGTGCTCGACTCGATGATGTGCACGCTGACCTTCGGCACGACGAGCCTGCCAGACACTGCGCTGGCCGAGCCGACCAGCCCGTGGCCGCTCGCCGCCGGCTGGACGCTCCTGCTGCTGGCCACGGTCGGCGCCCTCCGCCTGGCGCGGCGCGCCAACTGAGTGAACCGAGCATTGGACGGGCGACTGCACGGCGGTCGCCTGTCCACCGCTACCGCCCGACGCCGTGCTAGGAGATCCTGCGGCGGTAGGTGCGCATCGCGAACCCGTACGCGACGATGAGGATGCCGACGCACCAGGCCAGGGCGATCCAGATCTCGGTACCGACCGGCTGCTGAGTGAGCAGGTCGCGAATGGCGTTGACGATGGACGTCACCGGCTGGTTCTCGGCGAACACCCGCACCGGCCCGGGCATGGTCTCGGTGGGCACGAATGCCGAACTGACGAACGGCAGGAAGATGAGCGGATAGGCGAACGCACCGGCACCGTCCACGGACTCCGCGGTCAGGCCGGGGATGACGGCCATCCACGTCAGGGCCAGGGTGAATAGGACGAGCATGCCGGCGACCGCGAGCCACGCCATCGGTCCGGCGCCCGATCGGAAGCCCATCACGAGCGCGACGAGCACCACGACTCCGAGCGACACGAGATTGGCGACCAGGGAGGTCAGCACGTGCGCCCACAGTACCGACGACCGTGCGATCGGCATGGACTGGAATCGCTCGAAGATGCCACTCTGCTTGTCGAGGAAGAGCCGGTATGCGGTGTAGGAGATGCCCGACGCGATCGTGATGATCAGGATGCCGGGCAGCAGGTAGGTCACGTAGGAATCGGACCCGGAGTCGATCGCGCCGCCGAACACGTAGACGAACAGCAGCATCATGGCGATCGGCGTGATCGCGGTCGTGATGATGGTGTCCAGGCTGCGCGTGATGTGGCGCAGGGATCGTCCTGTCAGGACGGCGGTGTCCCCGAAGAAGTGCGTGGTCATCTTGCGTCCTACCTTCCCTTCTTGCTGTTGCTGTCCGCGGCGTCGCTGCTGCCCCGGTCGCTGTCGCCGACGACCGCGAGGAAGATGTCCTCGAGGGTCGGCCCGACGTACTCGACGTTGGCGGGCGGGAGCAGTTGCTTGAGTTCGCTGAGAGTGCCGTTCACGATGATCCGACCGTCGTGGAGGATCGCGATGCGGCCGGCGAGCTGCTCGGCCTCGTCGAGGTACTGCGTCGTGAGCATCACGGTCGTGCCGCCCCCGGCCAGATCCTTGATGGTCCGCCACACCTCGAGCCGCCCCTGCGGGTCGAGCCCGGTTGTCGGCTCGTCGAGGAAGATGACCGGCGGATTCCCGATGAGGCTCATCGCGATATCGAGGCGGCGGCGCATGCCGCCCGAATACGCGGACACCTTCCGCGCGCCCGCGTCGGTCAGCGCGAAGCGCTCGAGCAGGTCATCTGCGATCGTGCCCGGGTCCCTGAGATGCCGCAGCCGGGCGACCAACACGAGGTTCTCTCGCCCGCTGAGGATCTCGTCGACGGCCGCGAACTGTCCGGTGAGACTGAAGGACTCCCGCACCTCCGCAGCCTGCGTGGCGACATCGAAGCCGTTGACGCTGGCCGTCCCCGCGTCGGCCCTGAGCAGCGTGGACAGGATGTTGACGACCGTGGTCTTGCCGGCCCCGTTCGAGCCGAGCAGGGCGAAGATGCTGCCCCGCGCCACGTCGAAATCGACGCCGCGCAGCACGGGCAGCTGCTGGTACGACTTCTCCAGGCCCTGCACGTGGACCGCGGGCCCTTGGACGTGAGTGGTAGTCATCGGCTCTCCTCTTCTCGCCCATTGGCGGTTGATCGTGGGTTCATCCACGAGCGTGTTATCTCCGTAAGCATACGATGTAGACATCGCACGCTACTCTAGGTATGCGGCGTATACTTGTCAAACGATGAATAGGGCAGATGCCACAGACCACATGCAGGCGCGCGGACGGCCCGGCCTTACCCGTGAAGCTATCGTGACCCGTGCGCTCGAGATCGGCACGGCCGAAGGCCTCGAGGCGGTCAGCCTGCGCCGCCTCGCACAGGAGCTCGGGGTCACGCCGATGGCCCTCTACCGCCACGTTCGCGACAAGCAGGATCTGGTCAACGCCATGACCGAGGCCGCCCTCGAGGGCATCGACGCCACGGTCGGATTCCGACCCGGGATGGCCTGGATCGAGCGCATGCGCCTGGCGATCGACAACTACAAGGAGCAGCTCGACGCGCGGCCGCTTGCCCTTCCCCTCAGCATCGCGTACACGGGCGAGGGGCCTCCAGCCTTCTGGAAGGTGCTCGAGGACCTCCTGGCCATCCTGCTCGATGCGGGGTTTCAGCGACGGGAGGCGATCGTCCTGATCCGCATGATCACGAACCTCCTGGCCGGCTACCTCCTGCTCATCCAGCAGGGAGCGCCGTCGGACTTCACCCAGCTCGACGCACACCAGATCGACCTGCTGCGACGACGCTTCGCGCTCGCCCAGCTGAGCCTGCCCCGCGACGAGTTTCCGAACCTCGTCGAGGGCGCGGATGACACGGCCGAAGTCTGGCTCAGCGACCCGGACCGCTGGTGGCGGAACACGGTCGACCTCATCACGTTCGGCCTGGAGCGAATGCTCGAGCGGGGCGGCATCGGATCGCAGGACAGCGCCTCGTAAGTCGGCTCATGGTCCTCGCCGCGCCGAGTGCGGGACCTGCGGTTGCCGAACGCCTTCGCGCCGCGCACCTGGCCGGCGACGCTTATCGGCGGCTCGTGGTGACGACGTGGGTACCGGCATTCCTGGTAGTCGACGAGTCCCGCTCCCGGACAAGTGGCTGCCATCGTCTACCCGACGTATCCTCGACTGGCATGCAGTTCGAACGCGAGGACAAGCCTCCCTGGTCCGTCGTGCCGGCCCGGGTGAAGGAGGCCGTCGCGCAGGCGCTGAGTGCGCCCGTGGTCCGAGCCACTCGGAGTTATGGCGGTTACGCGCCGAGCGCGACGTTCCGGTTGACGTTGGCCGACGGCGGACGAGCGTTCCTCAAGGCCACCTACCCGTTGCCAGAAGGTTCAGCGGTGCGGTGGTCGCTGGATCGGGAGGAGGTCGTCTACCGTCGACTTGGCAGTGTGATCCAGCCTTGGGCTCCCGAATATATCGGTTCGATCCACGCCGATGGCTGGCATGCCCTGTTGCTTGAGCTTGTGGACGGACAGTCCGTGCTGCCGTGGACCGGACCGAAGGCGATGCGCGCGCTCCGATCCTATGCGGCCTTCCACGCATCGATGCTGGGCCGTCCATTGCCGCGTTGGCTATCTCGCACCCAGCATCGCGACTTCTCGGTTTTCTGGCGCCGGATCGCCAGCGACGAGTCGGCCATCGATCGACTTGCCGCGCTGGCTGGCCCACGAGCCAACGAGGCCCGCGACTGGCTTCGGACACACGTCGGAATCCTCAGCCGAGCGGAACGGGCGCTCCGGCGGGCGCCGGAACCCCACGCGCTGCTTCACTTCGACACGCGCTCTGACAACGTCCGTCTCCAGGGCACGTCGCTTCGAATCTTCGACTGGCCATCCGCCTCCGTCGGTCCGGCCGAGTTCGACGTCGCCGCGTTCGTCCAATCGATCGAGGCCGAGGGTGGTCCGCGCGTTGACACGGCCCTGGGCTGGTACGAGTCGGCCCTGCCACTGCGACGCCATGTACTCATCGGCTCGGTCGCTGGCATCGCGGGCTACTTTGCGGATCGAGCTCCACGGCCGGCGCCGCCGGGACTGCCTCGCCTGCGCTCGGTGCAGCGGCGTCAGTTGAAGGCATCGCTCGGCTGGGCGGCACGCGTGCTCGAGCTGCCGGAGCCGGCGTGGCTGGCGGCACTGCCGTCGTAGGTCGGAAGCTGCCACATGCGAGCGCACGGTACGGTGCTCATGGGGATCGGGGTTTGCCGTGGTCCCCATCGCGAGCTCGACCGTCATGGTCTGCGATCGCTCCTTCAGCGCGAGGATGTTGCCGGCTGGATTGGCGGCGACTCCATCTCGAGGCACACCTCGAGGTCGGGGCTCCCGATATAGTCGCTCGCCCCGTCGTCCGCCTCGCGCACCACATTGGGGCGGCGCTCGCGCAACTCATGCTGGCGGGCCCTGTACATCCGTCGTCGGCTCGTCTGGTGACCGCTGCGTCGCCTGCTCATTGATCGAACGCTCCTCGCTGGTTCCCCGGAGCCTGTGGCCCCGGCTGCGTTTTCTCACTCAGCCCGCAAGCCCTTGCGGGGACAACGGCCCCGCGCCGCCGGCGCAGACGGCGCAGACGGCGCGGGGGACATGTCGATGTCAGCTATCGATCAGGCGCATCCGCCGCGCTCGACGTGCGCACGGCGGCGTGTCCGTCGCGGTAGGGAGCAAGGAACGCAGACAGCGCCCCCAGCATCTCGTCCGGCGCTTGTTCGGCCAGCCAGTGGCCGGCACCGGGGATCACCACGGTCTGGAGGTCGTCCGCGTTGACATTTCCGACCAAGCCACCCCAGCTGTTCGCTCCGCCGAGCGCCATGACGGGCATCGTCAGCGGTTGGGCGGCGCGATTCTCGTTCTGGGCCATCGTGGCGTCCCAGGCCCGATAGAGCCCGAAGCCACCGCGCAGAACATTCCGGTCGGAGAAGAGACGGACGTAGTACTTGACGACATCGTCGGGCAGCGTCTCGCCGCCGCCCTGGACTGCGAACTCGTAGCCAAAGAAGGCCTCCTCGCGGCCCCGTACGAGCTGCTCGGTGAGGGGGTCGTTGACGCGGTTGAAGGGAATGTGCCAGAGCCGGTCGTTATCCGCCTCGGGGACGAACATGGGCGGTGAATGCGGAGGCGGCAGGGGTGGCCCAGGGATCTCGGCGAGGGCCACGCGGTCGACGCGGTCAGGATGGTCGGCGGCCAGCGCGTAGCTGATGATGTATCCGGTGTCATGGCCGACGACGGCGAACCGCTCGTGGCCGAGGGCGTCCATAAGCGCGACGAGGTCGTTCGCCAGTGTGGCGGCGTCGTAGCCGTCCTGGGGCTTGTCGGTCAGCCCGATCCCGCGCTGGTCGACGGCGATGACCTCGAACTCGCGAGCGAGCTCAGGCATGATCAGACGCCACGCGTACCAGTTCTCCGGCCAGCCGTGCACGAGCAGCAGGGGCGGTCCGTCACCCCCGATGACGACGTGCTGGCGCAGACCATCGGTCTCGATGAACCGGCTCTCGAACGTATCGGTGAACCCTGCCGGGAGTCCTGGGGCGCCCGACACGGAGAGAGGACCCCTCGGAACGTGAGGGCCTCCAGATGCCAGCGTTGGGCCCAATGCGATCGCACTGGCGATCAGCAGAGTCGCGACTGCGGTCGCGCCGCCGAAGAGGGTGCGCCGCGATGGCCGATGCTGAACGGGGCGGGACAGGTCACTCTCGAGGTCGTTGGCGATCGGCTGGCGGGACGATGATTCGCTCATGGTGCTGCTCCGTAAGGGGCCTGACGGCCGGGTCGATCGAACACTGCCGGCAGCGTCGCCCCGACCGACGATGGCTCGCGCCCGTCGAAGCAACTGGCGCGACACGGGAATCGCCGTATCACTCACGGGCCGCAAGGGAACGGCCGCCAGTCTCCGTCGCACGGTTCCAGGTTCTGGCTCCACGGTGCGCGCCTTGTGCCCTCGGGCCTCGTGCGGACGCGGACGTTGTCCGCCCTGCCCACGTCGCGCGCCCCCGAATCAATGCCCCTCCGACACACAACCCGTGTTCGCGCCGGTGGAATCCACGGGCGCGAAGGGTTGGCATCCGGTCGAGCATGATGGTCGTCGGCGCCAATGCCGGCGCGATGGCCCAGGCATGCGCTTCGGTCCACGGCGTGGACCGCGCGAGTCGAGGCTCACACCATTCATCAAGCGAGGGACACGGACGTGGAACGAGTCGAGAAGGCCGTCCTTGCCGGCGGCTGCTTCTGGGGTATGCAGGAACTTTTCCGCAGGCGATCGGGCGTGGTGTCGACCAGGGTCGGCTACGCCGGCGGCGACGTCGCCAACGCGACCTACCGCCACCACGGCACGCATGCCGAGGCGATCGAGATCGTCTTCGACCCCGCGCGCACGTCGTATCGCGAGCTGTTGGAGTTCTTCTTCCAGATCCATGATCCGACCACGCGGAACCGACAGGGTTACGACGTGGGGACGAGCTATCGCTCCGCGATCCTCTATCTCGACGAGGACCAGCGTCGCGTCGCAGAGGAGACCATCGCCGACGTCGAAGCATCGAACCGATGGCCCGGAAAGGTCGTGACACAAGTCGCGCCGGCCGGCCCGTTCTGGGAAGCCGAGCCCGAGCACCAGGACTACCTCGAGCGGAATCCGAATGGGTACACCTGTCACTTTCCTCGACCCGACTGGGTCATCCCGAGGAGAGTCGGGTCGCTCGCGAACTAGACATGGTGCTCGACGACCGACGACCGTAGTGACCCCACAGCGATGACGCAGCCACTTCTCCGCGGCGTCCGACGCCTCGGCGATGCCGATGACGCCTTCTGGCGTGACTTCCTCACTCGCGGCACGGCCGCGGACCGGCGCCGGCGACGCGTCTTCAGGCACCTGCCGCGCGAACCGCGGTGCCGCTTGTGCGCAGCGCCGTTCGAGGGGTTGGGCGCCCCACTCATGCGGCTCGTCGGCCGACGTCCCGCAACCCAGAACCCGACCATGTGCGCGGGCTGCTTCACATTTATCTCCCGCCACCACGGCGGAGCGCAGATCGAATGCACGATGCTCTTCGCCGACATTCGAGGATCCACGACCATCGCCGAGTCGGTGTCTCCGGCGGCCTACCACGAGTTGCTCGACCGCTTCTACACGGTCGCCGCCACCGCCGTCGTTCGGAACAGCGGAATCATCGACAAGTTCGTGGGCGACGAAGTCGTCGCCATCTTCCTGCCGCTGCTGTGCGGCGATCGGCACGCGACGTTGGCGATGGATGCTGCGCGGGAGGTGCTTGCGGGAACCGGTCACCAATCACCGGGCGGCCCGTGGGTCGCCGTCGGCGCCGGAATCCACACCGGGGTTGCGTGGTACGGCACGGTCGGCCGCGGCACGCATGTCGACGTGACGGCCGTGGGCGACGCGATGAACGTCGCCGCGCGCGTGGCATCCACGGCGGTCGCCGGGGAGCTGCTTGTCACCGCCGCCGCCGCAGCGAGCGCCGGGCTGGATGGAGATCTGGAGCGGCGCCCACTCTCGCTGCGGGGTCGGCAGCAAGCGGTCGACGTGGTCGCACTTCCCCCGCCCTCAGCCCGATCTCGGTGACGCTGGTCAGGTGCCGTGGGAACGTGCACCGCCTCGGCCGGGCGGTTCAAACGGCTAGACGGCGATGGCTGACATCTTCTCCGGTGGCAAAGCCTGACGGAGCTGCTTGCGGGATGAGATGCCGAGCTTGGAAAATACCTTGCGGAGGTGCCACTCAACGGTGCGAGGGCTCAGGAACAGCTGCGCGCTGATCTCCGAATTGGAATGGCCGTGGCTGGCAAGACGGGCAATGTGAGTCTCTTGAGGCGTGAGGTCATCGTGCGCCTCCACGGTCCGCTTGCGCACCCTCTCGCCCGTGGCGAGCAGCTCTCGCCGGGCGCGCTCGGAGAAGGCTTCCATGCCAATCGTCGCAAACAGCTCGTACGCCGCTCGCAGCTCCGCGCGCGCGTCGACGCGGCGGCCCTCGCGGCGCAGCCACTCTCCGTAGAGCAGATGTGCGCGTGCGAACTCGGGCCGCAGTAGCGTGCGCCCCAGGCGGTCGACGGCTTCGCGGTACCAGCTCTCCGCAGCTTCACCCTCGCTCAACTGTGCGCGCGCGCGGGCGAGAATGCCGAGCGCCCAGTCGGAGCCGGTGCCCTCGGTATGGTCGCCGAGGCGCATGAGGGCCCCGCTGGCCAGCTCGGTGTTGCCGGCCCTGGTGGCCGCCTCGACCAGCTCGCTGAGCGCCCACGCAGCGATGGAGAGCTCTGGCGTATCCTCGCTCGCCTCCACCGCGGCACCGAGCGCCTCCTCATAGCGGCCGAGTCCGTTCATGAGGACGGCTTTCGCCCAGCGCGCGTACTGGACGGCGGTCCCCTGGCCTCCTGCGGTCGCTTCGGCGACGATGTGGTCGATCAGCTCGGAGGCCTCGCCCTCCCTTCCGCGGACCCCGGCGAGAGCAATGCCGGCGTGTGGCGGGATGCGGGTCCTCGTCGCGTCCTTGACGGCGTCGACCTCTGCGGCCAACAGTGCGGCCGTCGCGAAGTCGCCGCCAAATGCGGCCGCCTGGCCACAAGAGTTGTCGGCGGCGGCGAGGACCTCGAGCGCCCCGGAGTCGCGAGCCACCTGAACGGCGCGCTTGCCAATCTCGAGAGAGCTGTCGTAGTCCCAGAGGAAATTAGCCGCTCGCGTCGCCAACCACCCCCACTGGAGCATCTCCTCAACAGTGACTTCGGGGCTCGAGAACGCATCCACCGCGC
>Ga0214468_1000284_pt1 | contig 16394 bp, 17 predicted proteins | sample RVTome_9_FD_187334 | JGI IMG/M metagenome (GOLD analysis project Ga0214468, IMG submission 187334) | Soil microbial communities from uranium-contaminated site in the Upper Colorado River Basin, Wyoming, United States - RVT155D38 HiSeq ...
AGATGAAAGGGACCATCGTCCGCGGTGCGTCACCGGCTTTCTCCGATCCAGACGGTGATCAACAGAAAGCGTTTCCGTCCCTCCTCGGTTTGCCCGCTCAGTGCGGAAGGGTATGTGGCGTCCCCCCGAGAGAAGGATGTGGCTCATGCCCGAGAAACGTGCCGGCGTCAAGAACGAGGACCAGTACGAGGCTCTGAAAGACAAGGGAATGTCCAAGGAGAGGGCGGTCCGTATCGCCAATTCGCCCGATGCATCGAAGAAGGGCGGCGAGAAGTCCAAGAAGGGGAATTCGCGATCCTCATCGAAACAGGGTGGGACCACCGCGCAGAAGAAGGCGGCGGGCCGAAAAGGTGGAAAGGCCACGGCCCGGAAGCGATCGTCCTAGATCGGGCCTGGGCGGCGCAGGCAAGACGGGCAACTGGAGCGGCAGACTCTCATGTCAGAACGTCGTAGCGTCTGGCTCAGCGCCGAGAACCTGCACCCCCCGTCCCCTCCACTCGTGGGCTCCGAGACATGCGATGTCGTCGTGGTCGGTGGAGGTATAACTGGGGTCACCACCGCTCTGCTCTTACAGCGGCAGGGTCGGTCAGTTGCCCTCCTCGAAGCTGATCGGATCGCGGCCGGGACAACCGGAGGGACTACCGGGAAGGTCACATCGCAGCACGGGTTGATCTACACCAGGTTGGTAGCCCGTCACGGTTGGGACGTAGCCCGATCCTATGCCGAGGCCAACGAGGAAGCACTTCGGGTGATCGAATCGCTGGTGCGCGAGACCGCTGCCGAGTGCCATTTCACCAAAGCCTCGGCGATTGTGTATGACCGGTCCGGCGATGACGTCGATCGGCTGGAAGCGGAGCTCGAGACGGCGCTGAATCTTGGGCTGCCGGCGCGTCTCATTCAGGAAACCGGTCTGCCATTCGAGGTCTCGGCCGCCCTGGAATTCCAGGAGCAGGCGTATCTTCATCCCGTTCGATATTGCCGGGCGCTGACACGAGAGTTTCTGCGCATCGGGGGCAAGCTGCACGAAGACACGCGTGTCATCGGAGTCGATGAGTCCAGATCTCGTGTGGAGGCCGTGACCGAACAGGGGTCGATCGAAGCTCAGTTCGCGATCGTTGCCACTCTCCTTCCATTCGTCGACCGCGGTGGGTTCTTTGCCAAGACCACCCCATCGCGGGCCTACGGCGTGGCGGCACGGCTTGCATCGCCATGCCCTGCGGACATGTACATCTCGTCGTCAACACCGGTTCGGTCTCTGCGTCCTTGGCCCGAAGGCGGCCCGAATGGCGTCCTCATCGTCGGGGAGACCCATCCCACCGGGGACGACCAGGCGGGGCCGGGACGGTGGGGCGAACTGGAACGCTGGGCGAACGAAAACTTCGAGGTCGAGTCGTTCGAGTATCGCTGGTCGGCTCAGGACTACGACACAGCCGATGGAATTCCGTACGTGGGTCGGTCGCCACTGACGGAGCGCGTCCTAGTGGCTACCGGGTTCGCCAAGTGGGGGCTGACCAACGGCACGGCTGCAGCGACGATCCTCAGCGATCACGTGTTGGGCGAGCAGAACGATTTCGCCGACGCCTTCTCTGCGAAGAGGATCGGCGACCTTGCCGCGGTCGCCAACATGGTTACGACCAACGCCGCCATAGCGGTCGGGATGGTGGCCGACAGAGTTGGCCGGCTAGCTCTGCCCAACGTCGCTGAACTCGACCCGGGCGGGGCGGGGATCTTCTCAGTCGACAAAGCGACAGCCGCGGTTTACAGAGACCCATCTGGAGCTCGACATGCTCTCAGCCCCAATTGCACCCACCTCGGATGCGGCGTGAGATGGAATGATGCCGAGAACACCTGGGACTGTCCCTGTCACGGATCTCGTTTCGACATCGATGGAAGTGTCTTGTCAGGCCCGGCGACCGAGCCGCTGGACCAGATTCGACTCGACGACGCTTAGCGGGGCGCTCTACGAGGTTTGCCATATTTGACACAAGCGGTAGATCCGATGAGGAATTGCGCAAAGCGGAGGCTGAGGGCTCGAGCTGAGACCGGGCGTCGCAACTAGGCGGTGAACGCTATGGGGTCGTCAGCCCGCTTCGGCCTCGACGATCACGGCGGCGATGAATTCCTGAGAGTGCTCTATGTCGACTCGGTAGTAGAAGCCCATCGAAGCACAGGGCACATCACCCCATGATGTCACACCGACCACGACTTCCCGACCTTCGACATAGCGCAGGATCGGACCTCCGGAATCGCCATAGCAAGTCCCTTCGTCGCCTTTCGACTGATTCTGGGACACCCGAAGCCAGGCGTTGTGGAGGTTCTGGAACGAGCTTTGGGCGATCGCCCGATGGTCGAGGTATTCGATGTTCCAAGGTGGCGGATCGCCGGCGAAGCTCCCCCCATACCCAACCACAGTGAATTGCTCTCGGGCGTCACCGTTGCGAGGGTTCGTTGACCCCCGGAGGTCCTCGAGATCTCCCAACCCGGCGTAGGGCATTGGTGCGATGCCCACCGGGTCGGCCAGGATGATGGCTGCGATGTCATGTGGATCCGACGACGGGCCCCATCGATACAGCGGGCTGTTCACCACGCGGACGATGTCGAGACAACTCCCACATCGTGTCTTCGTGTCCGGTGGAGTGAAGTCCGACGGATTGGCATCGAAGCTGACCCAGATGTCGGCCTCTTGGTTGTCACCCGGTACTGGGAGTCCATTCGAATCGATGAGGCCATCGGCGACGAGACCGTCAGCGCAATGACCCGCGGTCAAGAAGACCTGTGGGTGAATGAGGGTTCCGCTGCAGTAGATGCCGAGACCGAACTCGGGCACATCGATCACACGCCAGTCGATCATGATTGCGCCGACGGCGGGGTATTCGTCGGTGGTGTCCGGCTCACCCCAGGTGATGCCACCGGCCGGCAGCGCAGTGATAAACAACAGGGTGATTGCGCTGAAAACAGCGGCGAGTCGTTTCACTCTCGTCTCCATTGTTTGGCTCCAAGACTCGATCTGATGGAACACTACGCCTCAGCCGAAGCGGTTGAAGCAGAGACGGGGATGATCAGGGAATGAGCTTTCTTACTCCTCGGACTCGATGCCGAGCTCTACGAAGATCCGATGTCTCTCTTCTTCGTATTGCTTGGTGCTGATCTGATCGGCCTCATGACTTTCGCTGAGCCGGGCGAACTGCTGCATCAAGGCTTGTTCGTCGACAGGGTCTGTTGAAGTGTCCTCTGCCTCGCGCGCAGCTCGGCGTTCGAGTTTGGCTTCCTTCTTGTCCTGTCGAGCCTTTTCCCGGGCCCGTTTCAGCGCAGCCTCCCGCCCCTTCCTAGCCACGGGGTGCAAGACCGGGGTTGGCGGATGGGGCCGCCAAAAGTTTGGCAGCCCCATCGCACAGGTTTGTGTATCCCCAGAGGATCAGCGAGACCTGGGCTTGGCGACGTTGACCTTGAGCTGACGTCCAGAGACATCTTTCCCGTCGAGCGAGGAGATGGCCTTCTCAGCATCTTCGCTGGAAGCCATCTCGACGAAACCGAATCCGCGGGAACGGCCGGTGTCACGGTCGGTGATCACCTGGGCGTCCGCAACTTCGCCGTACTCGGCGAACAGCGTCTCTAGATCTCGTGTGGTCGTGGCAAAATTCAAGTTGCCTACGAAGAGGTTGGTGGACATGTACTGCTCCTTTGAGCGTTGCCGTCGATTTCTTGGACACCTGGCTGACAGACACCCGCCCAAGACTCCGAAAGAGTGGGAGGATCCCTGTCGCGACATCCGACGGACCGAAATCAGCGAGCAAGGCGTTGGCAGCCCAAGCGGCTGCCTACCACTACGGTAGCGCGGCTCTGGCGTTGGGCCAGTCGGATTCGTGGCCTGCAGTCCGTGGCCCTGCAGTTCGTGCCCCGGCCAGCGATAGGATGAGTAGGTGGACTACTCGGTTTCCGACGTTTGTGGCTGGAGGAAAAACATCGATACCCAGAACAGCGGTGAGTTCTGGATCGACCGTGAGGCACTCACACAGAGGATGTCGAAACTGACCCCAACGCAACGCGCCTTTTTCAGGTGGGGCATCGTGGAGGAGTTCAACAAGGGATTGGAGCAAATCCTGGAACAGGATCAGGCAGTAGGAGAGATGCGCGAGGACTTTCGCGATCAGTGAACGCAGGCCGATTCATCGGTTGAGTTGGGTGAGGGAACAGTGAAAGGGCAGTGAATTTTGGAATCTGAAACGGAAAAGGAGAGGGCCGACCGCCACGAGCGTGAGCGGCAGGAAGCCAGCGAGCGTCACGAGCTCGAGAGAAAAGAGGCTCACGAACGTCACGAGCGTGAGCGCCGTGAGGACCAGGAGCGACAGGAAGAGGAGGAGGAGTCGGGCGGCCCGGAGGCCTGATTCCACGATTGTCGAGGGTTGATTGCCCTCAGGCGTAGCTCATCCCCACGCGCTTTTCGAAGATCTCCGCCTTGCGCATGATCATATCCGGCAGGGCCATGATCCTGTCCTGCATCTCGGCGCCTGCGGGTGTGAGATCGGTCAGACCCTCGATGTCCCAGTCCTTTATCAGTGGGATGAGCACGCGGTCATGGTGGATGCGGAGGTTATAGACGCCCGCCTTGGCCACCTGGATCGACCTCCTGAGGAAATTGGGCATGGCCACCCCTGGCATTTGGAAGTTCTCGAACACCTTGTAGATGCCGTCGAGGACGAGATGGGGAGCCCGATCGAGCATGGCTCGCATGACTTCCTTGTAGAAGATGAAGTGGTGGTTCTCGTCTGAAGCGATGTTCCTCATCAACTCATAGGCGGAGGGGTCGTCGGTGATCTTGCCGGCGTTGCGATGGCTCACCCGGGTTGCCAGCTCCTGGGTGGCCGTGTAGGCGAAGATCTCCGTGGGGTCGTCGTAGGTGGGCTGGTAGCCGTTGATCATCGTGGCTTTGCGGTCGTCCTCGAGCTGATAGGGGTCGGCGTTGCGGGACGTGAGCAGATAGCTCCTGATTGCGATGGAGTGCTGACCTTCCTCGGCCGTCCACAGCCGGTTCCACCTGACGAATGCCGAGGTCTGTGGCATGTGTCTCTCGATCAGCGAGTGGTAGTACGGGAGATTGTCCTCGGTGAGCAAATTGAGGACGAGCGAGGTCCGGGCATTCTCGGAGATCGTTGTCTGGGAGACATCCCAAGGCTTGTCTCTGAAGCTGGCACCTCTCTCCCACGGGACGATGTCGTGGTAGTACCAGTCGTTGCGACGATCCAGGTGCTCGGAGGTGAGCCGGTTGACTTCGGGCTCGATGGCCTCTACGAGCTCGAGCTTCTCGGACTTGGCCATGCGATCCCCTGCGGTAGTTGACCCGACCTTAGGTCGTGCCGAAACCAATCACGTGTTCTGTCCCTTCGATGCCGGCTATGGAGAAGCAGACTGTTAGCCTGGTTTTCGCAGCCGCATCGGGCGGAGGTCAGCGGCGCCAGGTCGCGTTACCCCGGTGAGCACGGCATCTCTCCCGGTTGGATCACCTCACACAGCCGAATCTCGGCACACCGCAAGGTTCGCACACGGCGCCGATTTCTGAGACCGGCATATCCAACCCAAAAGCGGAAGAGTAAGACCATGTCAAACACCTTTGAAAACCTCGGCCTCGCGCGCCCTTTGGTCGCAACGCTGGCCCGACACGAGATCACAGTGCCTTTCCCGATACAGAGAGAGGCTGTGCCCCCCGGGCTCGCAGGTCGCGACATCCTGGGCCGCGCCCCGACCGGATCGGGAAAGACACTCGCGTTCGGCCTGCCCCTGCTGTCACGGGTGAGCCAGGCCGCCCCGCATCGTCCCCGTGCCCTGATTCTCGCCCCCACACGTGAGCTGGCTGCACAGATCTCTCGAGATCTGGCGCCGTTGGCGAAGGCGATGGATGTCCGAATCGGCGTCGTCCACGGCGGTGTCAGCTACCACCCCCAGAAGAAGGCTCTACGCAATGGCGTCGATGTACTGATCGCCACACCTGGTCGCCTCGAGGACCTCATCGAGCAACGTTCGGCCGATTTGGGAGACGTGGAGATCCTCGTGCTTGACGAGGCGGATCGGATGGCGGACATGGGGTTCATGCCTTCCGTCCGACGCATCGTGGGCCAGACGAATGAGAAACGACAGACTCATCTCTTTTCGGCGACCCTGGACGGCGAGGTGTCGGTTCTCAGCGAGCAGATCCAGAAAAATCCGGTGAAGGTGTCCGCCGAGTCGAACTCGAGCACCGAGCCGATGGCCGACCACCATTTCTGGCGAGTGGGCCGCTCAGAGCGACTCGAACATGCGGCTCGGGTCATTGGAGCATCGGAACGGACCATCGTCTTCACGAGGACGAGGCACGGTGCCGACCGCCTGGCTAAGCAGCTCGGTAGGAGCCATGTGTCGGCAGCCGCGATGCACGGTGGCCGATCCCAGAGCCAGCGCACCAGGGTCCTGCGAGCCTTTGCCAACGGTGAGGTGAACGCCCTGGTCGCCACGGACGTGGCCGCGCGAGGCATCCATGTCGACGACATCGACGTGGTGCTGCATTACGACCTGGCCAACGATCACACCGACTATGTCCACCGATCCGGACGCACGGCACGCGCCGGCGCCACTGGCACCGTGATCAGTTTCGTCGTCGACGGCCAGGACAGAGACGTTCGCAAGATCCAGCGGGCGATCGATCTGAAGGCGCCCATCGAGGCACCGAACATGACCTGGACGGGCTCGAAACGGCAGCGACCCCTGACCAAGCCCACGCAGGCGAGCTCGCCGGCTCAGCGCGACGACATCCGCCCCAAAACGCGTCGAGCATCGGATGGCGAAGGAATGCGGATCTACGTCGGGAACCTGCCCTGGCGGACGACAGCGGTCGATCTCGAGTCGATGTTCGCCGAGCACGGCCGGGTTGACAGCGCCACGATCAGCACACAGGGGAAGTCCGGACGCTCGAAGGGCTTCGGTTTCGTAGATATGCCCCAGGCTGATGGCCAAGCTGCGATCCGCGCCATGAATGGCTCGCAATTGCACGGGCGCGCTCTCCGAGTACGGGTCGCCTGGTAACCCACCACTTGGTGGTCGTGAGTGCTCGAAAAGGAGCCGACACGCTCCGAATCGGGTAACAGAAGTCACGGCCGCTTGCGCATTGGGTTCACTTGGCTTCGGTTCTGCAGCACTCCGGGCCAGCTCAACACGCGTGCCGCGGTCTACTATTGAACGGCCGTTCAATCTACGAGGAGAGTCAGGTGGCCAACGAACGTCCCGAGATGCTCGACAAGAGCTCGACCCTCTACTTCGGTCCGTGGTATCGGAGGTCGCCGTTTTTCGACTCCACGCTGGCTGCGGGCTGCACCGCCTACGACATCTACAACCACATGTACCTACCGGCCTATTACGACGACCCCGATGTCGAATATTGGGCCCTGGTCAACGGGGTGACCATGTGGGACGTAGGAGTGGAGCGCACTGTCGAGGTTTCCGGAAAGGACGCCGACCGGCTCGTCGACTACATCACCTGTCGCGACCTGACCAGGTGCGCGGTTGGTCAGGGCAAATACATGCCGGTGATCGCTCCCGATGGTGGCCTCGTCAACGACCCGGTTCTCCTTCATGTCGAGGAGAACAAGTGGTGGATGCAGCTCGCCGATTCGGACGCAGGTCTCTACGCACTGGGGGTGGCGGCCGACAGGTTCGACGTCGACGTCTCACTTCCGGACGTGCATCCCATGCAGGTCCAAGGGCCTCTGGCCGCCCGCACGCTCGAGAAGCTGATCGGGCCCGGTGTTTTCGACATCAAGTACTACTGGCTGGTCCATGAAGTCATCGAAGGCATCCCCGTGGTGATCAGTCGCACCGGCTGGACGGCAGTTCCCGGATTCGAGATCAACCTGCTCGACTCTTCGATGGGCTCCGATCTCTGGAACGCGGTGGCCACCGCTGGGGAGGAGTTCGACATCAGGCCGATCGCACCATGTGAGGCTCGTCGGATCGAGGCGGGGATCTTCAACTACGGCTCCGACATGACCCTGGACGACACACCACTTCACATCAGCGGGATGGAGCGTCTGGTCGAGTCACAGCATCAGGACTACCTCGGCAAAGACGCCCTGGAGCGACTGGCGGAGGAGGGAGTGGATCGCAAGCTCGTGGGCACGTTCGTCGAGGGCGATCAGCTCCGCGCCGAGCTGTCCCGCGTTTGGCCGGCCTATCACGACGGCGACGAAGTCGGGAGAGTGACGGACGCCGTTTGGTCGCCGGGCTTGGAGCGCAACATCGGCTACGTCTGGGTCCCGATCGAGCTCGCAGAGCCGGGAACGGTTCTCGTGATCGTCACCGAAGACGGCGTTGAGCTCACGGCCACGGTTGCTTCTCTGCCGTTCGTCGACCCACAGAAGAAGGTCCCGGCCGGAACCCTCGTCGCCAGTTAGTTCCACGGCCCGGGAGCGGGCTGATTCCCGGCGTGTGGCCGGGAATGGTCGGCCTAGGGGCCCGACCCGGTCTCATCTTTCCGGTCGTTGGCCACCCTGCTGGTCGACTGACACGTTCTCGGGGTAGTTAACCGCGTATGCGGGGCTAACTACCTGAGGTATGCGGCCCGGGATCGGTGGAGGGTGTGTTCGCCCTGTGAGGCGCTACCGAGCTGCGATGGACTCACGCGGGTCGATATCAACCTCAGACCCCCGGATGCACGCCCAGGAAAGCGCGCGCAGACGGCAGACTGGCCAGGGCCACGATCGCCGCGGACCAGGTGATCAGCAACGGGTGCATGATCGGATGGAAGGGGACCATGAACAGCTCGACGATCTCGAAGATCAACAGGATTGCGCCCGTCGACACCGCGCCGAGCCATGGCCAGCTGTACCCGATGAAGGCTTCGATCGGCCTCGCCCAAATCCAGGTCCACCTGAACACGAGACCGGTCGCCGTGACCAGGGAGGCGACGGCGATGCCTATCAGGAACATCCCAGGCCAGAAGTAGTCACCGACAGGTGAGCCCTCCAGATAGCTCGGAGACATCCCCAGGGGGTCTACCGGGTTGGCGAGCATGGCGATTCCGCCCTGGAAGGCACCGATCGCCAGTAGAGCGAGCAATGCGGCCAAGGCGATGATCGAGCGTGGGCGGCGAGCCGTACGTGTGTCGTTGTCTGCCCACGAATCGGTCCACGACTTCCGAGCGTGGTTGGTGTTCACGTCCATGTGGGCAACTGTCCGTCTCGAGCACTGGTCACGACAGAGGCTTTCGACCAGATTCCCCGGGACGCAGACCCGACCCGTTTCCGATCACAAGGTGACCAATGGCCCTGGGCGCGCATGGGTGCCAGTTGTCCAATGGGGGAGATAGGAGGTCGTGAATGTCAACCATGCAGATCGACGTTCCTGCCCGGTTGAGACGAGCCGGCACCCGTTTTGGCTACGCCGTCGCTGTCGTCCTCAATCTGGCGATGTTGATCGTCGTGCAGAACATTCTCGATTGGGGGTGGCTCCCGTTCCTGACCGACGAGTTCGCAGACGTCGTCCCATGGATCAGCTTCTCGCTGATCGTGGCGATCGTCCTGAATCTCGTCTACCAGTTCAACGACGCCACGCCCGTCAAATCGACCGGCCAGATCGTGTCCAACCTGATCAGCATCTTTGTGACCTATCAGGTGCTCACCGTGTTCCCCTTCGACTTCTCGGAGTCGTCGTTCGACTGGGCCCTGGTCACGAGGATCGTGATGGTTCTAGCCATGGTCGGAGCCGGAATTGGTGCCCTCACCGAGGTGATGAAACTCGCCGGAGGTGAGGCTGAGAAGAGAAAGGAGGTGACAGGTGACAACGGCATATGAGTCGAAACAGGACGATGGGGCTGCCAATCCGGTAGCCGAAAGACGGCTCTACAGGACGAGCACCCAGAAGGTCGTGGCGGGTGTCTGCAGTGGGTTGGGCGAGTACTTCGCAATAGACCCGGTGTGGTTTCGCATCGGATTCGTGGTGCTGGCCATAGCCGGTGGATCGGGAATCCTGATCTATCTGCTGATGTGGCTCATCGTTCCGCCTCAGCCCGACGGCTATATCGCCCCGGATTCGGGAAGAGGCTCGGTCACCGGAGTCGCAGTTATCGGCGTGGTGTTCGTGATCGCGGGCACTGTCGCCTTGGTGAATACGGCTGCGCCATGGTTGGGGCAGTACGTATGGCCGGTCGTCCTCTTGATGGGCGGCCTGGTTCTTCTATTAGGAGGTCTGAAGCGATGACGCTCACCGAGAGACCCCGAACAGACGATCAGCCGGTCATCATGAAGGCATCTCGGGGCAGCTACATGCCCCAGATCGTCGCTGGCGGCGTCCTGATATTCATCGGGGCCCTGTGGCTGTTGGAGAGAGTCGGAACGGTCGACATCAGTGTCACTGCCGTCTTGGCCCTCGCCACTTTGGTCACCGGCATCTCATTGATGCTCTTGGCCAGTCATGGGTCACACGTAGGCCTCATCGTCTTCGGGACGATCCTCGGGTTGGTGACTCTGCTGACTGCAGCGGCACCGTTCGAGGGATTTCAGGGCGGGGTCGGCGACCGCACGATTCAGGTGACTTCAGTTGACGCAATCAGTTCGGACTACAACCTCGCCATGGGGACCATGACGATCGATTTGCGAGAGATCGACGACCTCACTGCCACAACACGTGTCAGTGCCAGTGTCGGCATGGGAGAATTGGTGATCCGCGTTCCGCGTGGTGCCGACTTCTCGGTCGACGCCGAGGTTGGCGCCGGGGAGATCGAGATCCTCGGTCGCCAGATCGATGGCGTTGGTCTCGACGAGGCATATGAGACCCCCGGGTTCGAAGAGAGCTCCGAGGGGTTCGTCCTGGATCTGCAGGCGTTCACGGGAAGAGTGGAGGTGACTGATGGGTGATACGTTCCACTTCGGCACTTTCGTGTGGGGTGTCGTCCTCACCATCGTCGGGGCCGCCCTGGCGGCCGTCGGATTCGGCTGGTGGGATTTGTCAGCCATTGACTTGCGCTACGTGGCCCCTGTGTTCGTGATTCTCGTGGGAGGGGTGATCCTTCTCGGAGCACTCACGTCACAGAACCGCGACAGCACTTAGCCCTGAAACGAGCGCACGGAGAGACCCCCTGGCGGAGCCGCCAGGGGGTCTCGAATTTCTGTCCGCAGGCAACCAGCTACCAGTTCGGAACATACGAAGTCAGGGTCTGCATGTACCCGGCTCGCTCAAAGGCCGACGGATCGGGGACGGACACGTGACTCATGCTGCCACGGGCCTGGGTGATCGTCTCGAAGGAACGATCGGTGAGCCAGGTCTCCAAGCCCTCCCGTACCTCGCCGAGACGTGACGGCCCGTGACGAAGAAGGGCCGAAGCCATCATCGTGGTCGAGGCACCGGCGAGGATTGCCTTGATGGCGTCGCCTGCTTGGTGGATCCCGGTTGTCGCAGCCAGGTCGCAACCGACCCTGCCGTGGAGGATGGCTAGCCATCGCAGAACCAGTCTCAGCTCCGAGGGGTCGGACAGCACGAGTCTCGGCACGACTTCCAGAGTGTCGATGTCGATGTCAGGCTGATAGAAGCGGTTGAAGATGACCAGCGCATCTGCTCCCGCGTCGACCAGTCGTCTGGCCATGTTCGCCGTCGACGAGAAATAGGGTCCGATCTTGACCGCAAGCGGGAGGTCGACGGCTTCTTTGATCGTTCCCACCAGGCGCAGGTAAGAGGTCTCTACGTCGCTCGCGGTCCGCTCGGCATCGGCGACCACCTGATATGTGTTGAGCTCGAGTGCGTCGATGCCCTCGTCGGCGAGGATCCTTGCGTACAGGGTCCACCCGCCTGCAGTGGTTCCATTGAGACTGGCGATGACGGGGACGGTCGTCTCCCTCTTGACATCACGGATCAACTGCAGGTAGTCCTTGGGCCCGGTGTTGTAATCGTCGAGCTGGGGAAAGAAGCCCTCAGGGGTCTCGGCGAAGCCGTCAGCGCCCAGTTCGAGGCTGTGGTGGACGGCCATTGCGTTGTGTTCAATCTGTTCTTCAAAGAGGCTGGGCAGCACGATGGCGGGGGCGCCGGCTTCGATAAGAGCATGAATGTGTTCGATGTCGCCTGTCAGCGGTGAGGCCGACGGCACCACAGGGTGAGCGAGTTCGAGTCCCAGATACTTCGTGGAGAGATCGGCCGTCACTCTTCTACCTCCGTGTATTCCGCCGTCCGGTGGATCCGGACCATTTGCTCGTAGAGCTGCCATCGGTCGTCGATGTCGGACTGTGCGCGCTTCATCAGCTCCTCGGCACCGTGGGGATCGACCTTGCCCAACATGGCGAAGCGCGCTTCCTTCTCCGCGAACTCCTTGAATCGGATGGTGGGTGCCCGGCTGTCGAGCCGGAGACCGGGCTCTCCCGTCTCTTCTCTCCCCGGGTCGTACCGGTAGAGAGGCCAGTACCCCGAGTCGGCGGCGGCTTTCTGATGACTCAGTTGGTATCTCATGTCGAGACCGTGGGCGATGCATGGGCTATAGGCGATCACCAGCGACACTCCGTGGTGGGCCTCGGCCTCGGCCATGGTCTTCACGGTTTGGTTCGGGTTGGCTCCCATTGCGATCTGACCCACGTAGACGTTGCCATAGGACATCGCGATCTGGCCCAAGTCCTTCTTGCCGGTCGTCTTGCCCCCCGCAGCGAACTTGGCGATAGCCGCACGTGGAGTGGATTTCGAAGCCTGGCCGCCGGTGTTGGAGTAGACCTCGGTGTCGAGCACGAGGATGTTGATGTCGCGTCCCGAGGCCAGAACGTGGTCGAGCCCACCGAACCCGATGTCGTATGCCCAGCCGTCCCCTCCCACGATCCATACACTGGTCTCGATCAGGGAGTCGGCTACGCCCTCGAGACGTCGAGGCAGCGGTCCGCCGAGGTCGGCCAGACGGGTCTTGAGACGACCCACCAGATCGCGCTGTAGGGCGATCAGCGCGTCCTTGTCGGAAAGATCGGGATTCTCGGTCACACCGAGGATCTCCATCGCTAGCTCGCCCAATTCGGGAGCGAGCGCGGTGACCAGGAGAATGGCATCGTCCCGTTGTGCCTCGGTGGCGAGCCTCATCCCGAGGCCGAATTCGGCGTTGTCCTCGAAGAGGCTATTGGACCACGCCGGCCCGCGACCCTCGGCGTCGATGGCCCACGGTGTGGTGGGAAGGTTGCCGCCGTAGATGGAGGAGCACCCTGTCGCGTTGGCCACGATCATCCGGTCGCCCATCATTTGGGTGAGAAGCTTCAGGTACGGAGTCTCGCCGCAACCGGCACAGGCACCGGAGAACTCGAATAGGGGCTGGAGCAGTTGAGTGCCCTTGACCGATGTTGTGTTTACCTCCGAGCGATCTATCTCGGGAAGGCCGAGAAACACTTCGAAGTTGTGACGCTCCCGTTCGAGGTGCTGTCCCTTCGGCTCCATATTCAACGCTTTGTGCTTGACCTGCTCCTTCGACTTCGCCGGGCAGATCTCGACGCAGATCCCGCAACCGGTGCAGTCGTCGGGAGCCACCTGAATGGCGATCCTCCTGCCGGGAAATTCCTTGCCGGTCGGCTCTTTCCACAGAAAGCCCGCGGGTATGTCATCTGTCGCGTCAAAGACCTTGAATCGGATCGCCGCGTGAGGACAGACGAGAGCGCAACGCCCGCAGTCGATGCAGATCTCCGGGTCCCAGATAGGGATCTCGAGTGCTATAGAGCGCTTCTCCCATCTCGCGGTGTCTGTTGGGAAGGTGCCATCCACGGGGAGAGCCGAGACCGGGAGGAGATCGCCACGACCAGCCATCATCGTGGCGGTGACCCGCTTGACGAAGTCGGATGCATCGTCGGTTACCGGAAGGGCGATTGCGGTCCCGCTGTCGACGTGGCCCGTGGTCACTTTGGTGAGCCCTGACAAGGCACGGTCCACGGCATCCTCGTTGCGTCGAACCACTACATCGCCACGCTTGGCGTACGTCTTGGCAATCTGCTCCTTGATCGATTCGATGGCCTCGTCGGTGGTCATGAGGTCGGTGAGGTGGAAGAAACAGGTTTGCAGCACGGTGTTCACCCGGTTCCCCAGACCCGCTTCGTGGGCGATCGAAGCAGCGTCGATCGCCCACAAGTCCAGGTCTTTCTCGACGACATGACGCTGAGCTTCGATAGGAAGGTGGTCCCAGACGTTCTCAGCGGGATAAGGGCTGTTGATGAGCACCGTGGCACCTGGTGCTGCCACGTCGAGGGCGTCGATGCTCCGCAACATGTCGAACTGGTGGACCGCGACGAAGTCGGCTTGGCGAATGAGATGAGTCGACTCGATGGGGCGAGGTGACACCCTCACGTGTGAAACAGTCTGAGATCCGGACTTCTTCGAGTCGTAGACGAAGTAACCCTGGGCGAATAGATCAGTCTTGTCGCCGATGATCTTCACCGAGTTCTTGTTGGCTCCGACGGTCCCATCCGAGCCGAGGCCGTAGAAGACGGCGGTAGTGACCCCTTCGGGCTCCGACCACCACCATGGGTCATACGTGATCGAGAGACCGGTCACGTCATCGACGATTCCGACGGTGAAGTGCCGGCGAGGTGACGGGCCTTCGGCTTCGTCTACCACACCGGCGACCATGTCGGGCGTGAACTCCTTAGAAGACAGGCCATATCGGCAGCCGAACACTTCGAGGGCCGAGCGGCCTGCCTCGGCTAGGGCAGCGACCACGTCCTGATAGAGGGGCTCGCCGACCGAACCTGGCTCCTTGGTGCGGTCCAAGACGACGACCCTCTTCGTCGTTTCCGGGATGGCGGCAACGAACTCTGACACCGAGAACGGGCGATACAGGCGCACCTGTACGACTCCGACTCGTCTGCCCTCCTCGAGTAGCCGCCCGATCGCTTCGTGAGCGGCGCCGACCCCTGACCCCATGATGACCAGGACCGTCTCGGGGTCGGGTGTGCCGAAGTAGCTGAACAGGTCGTAGGTTCTCCCGGTCTCCTTTCCGAGCAGGCGCATGGCGTTGCGGACGACAGTCGGAACCTCGTCGTAGAAGCGGTTCGCTGCCTCGCGTGCTTGGAAGAAGACGTCGGGGTTCTGGGCGCTGCCTCGCAACACAGGGCGATTGGGGTTCAGGGCCCGAAGGCGATGAGCCGCGATCAGGTCTTCGTCGACGAGGCGCCTGATCACTGTGTCGTCGATCGAGTGGATCTTCGACACCTCGTGGGATGTGCGGAACCCGTCGAAGAAGTGGAGGAAAGGGACCCGCGACTCCAGCGTGGCGAGATGCGAGATCAGCGCCAAGTCCTGCGCCTCTTGCACCGAGGCCGAACACATCATGGCGAAACCCGTCTGACGGGCCGCCATCACGTCGGAGTGATCTCCAAAAATGGAGAGGGCGTGTGTAGCGACGGTGCGCGCTGCGACATGGATCACTGCCGGGGTCAGCTCGCCGGCGATCTTGTACATGTTCGGCAACATCAGCAGCAGGCCCTGGGAGGCGGTGAAAGTGGTGCTCAGGGCGCCTGTGGAAAGGGCTCCGTGTATGACGCCGGCGGCCCCGCCCTCGCTCTGCATCTCGATCACCTCGGGAACGACCCCCCAGAGGTTTGGCTTGCCGGCATGTGACCAGGCATCGGCGAGCTCTCCCATCGGCGACGCCGGCGTGATCGGATAGATGGCGATGACCTCGCTGAGCAGATGGGCGATCCGGGCGGCCGCTTCGTTTCCGTCGACGGTGGACGTAGTAGCAGGCGAGCTGGGATTCATATTCATCAACGTACGACCAAGACGCGACTCGCCCAAGGGACGAAAGACCCCTCCACGCCAACCATTTGGCCCGTTCCAACTCCCCCCGGCGACATGGAAGAGATGCCATAAGTCCCGGGCCAGCCTGGTCTGACGCCTCTGTCGTCTCGAGGGTGGTGATCGGACAATCAGGACATGGAATCAACGAATCGAGGAGCCCTCTGATGAAACGCTTGGTGGTCCTGGGCGCAGGGACGGCCGGCACGATGGTCGTCAACAAGCTGAGACGTGCTCTCCCCCGAGAGGAGTGGGAGATCACCGTCGTCGACCAGGAAGACGTCCATCGGTATCAGCCCGGGTACTTGTTCATGCCATTTGGCGGGTATCAACTGTCACAGATCAGCAAACCGATTGGTGACCTCCTGGCGTCAGGCGTCGAGAAGGTCACCGCCGAGATCGACCGGGTCGACATCGACTCCGACGAGGTGGTCTTGAGTAACGGCAAATTGCTGGCATACGACCAGCTCGTGATCGCCACCGGCACGACGCCGCGACCTGACCAAACACCAGGCATGGACGGGGCGGAATGGCGCAACTCCGTGTTCGACTTCTACACACCCGACGGGGCGATGGCTCTCGGCGAGAAGCTGCGTGGCTGGGAGGGCGGCCGACTCGTCGTCCACATCACCGAG
>Ga0214468_1000287_pt1 | contig 16298 bp, 13 predicted proteins | sample RVTome_9_FD_187334 | JGI IMG/M metagenome (GOLD analysis project Ga0214468, IMG submission 187334) | Soil microbial communities from uranium-contaminated site in the Upper Colorado River Basin, Wyoming, United States - RVT155D38 HiSeq ...
GACGCCGAGCCCGAGCGCGTCCGTGCCGACGCCCACCCCGAATCCGACGCCGACTCCTCCGCCGACGCGGCCGACGGTGGTGTCCTCGACCCCCGCCGACGGCGCCAGGGGCGTCGCGTACCGGGTCACGCCCCAGGTCACCTTCAGTCAGCCGGTCAGTGGCGTATCGGGGACGAGCATGACGCTCGTCGACACGCGCACGGGCCACGCGGTGGCCGGTGCCGTCACGTACCACGCCACCATCCGGACCGCCACGTTCGTCCCGCTCAGCCCGCTCCGCCACGACCGTACGTACCGGCTGACCCTCACCAGCGCCATCAGAAACGCCGCCAGCGTCGCGCTGCAGGCGTGGCAGATGCGCTTCACCGTCGCCGGCGTGACGACCGCGCGCCACGCGGGGGCGGACCGCTACTCGAGCGCTGCCGCGCTCAGCGCCGCGAGCTTCGCGCCCGGCGTCCCGGTCGTCTACGTATCGACGGGCGCGAAGTTCCCCGATGCGCTGGCCGCCGGGCCGGCAGCGGCCAAGCTCGGCGGGCCGGTCCTGCTCGTCGAAACGAATCGGATCCCGTCGGCAACCGCCAGCGAGCTCCGGCGGCTGCGGCCGGGTCGCATCATCGTGGCCGGGGGCCCGTCCGTGGTCAGCAGCGCGGTGGTCAGCGGGCTGAGGGCATACGCCGCTTCCGTGTCACGCCAGGCGGGCAACGACCGCTTCGCGACGGCCGCCGCGGTGAGCGCGGCGACCTTCGCCCCGCGCGTGCCGGTGGCGTACGTGGCCACCGGCCTGAACTTCCCGGACGCCCTCGCCGGCGGACCCGCCAGCGGCATGCGCGGCGGCCCGGTGCTGCTCGTCGAGACGAACGGCATCCCGGCCGCAACGGCGCGCGAGCTCCAGCGGCTGAAGCCGGCGCGGATCGTCGTCGCCGGAGGTACGTCGGCCGTCAGCAACGCCGTGCTCAGCAAGCTGCGAGCATACGCCACCACGGTGAGCAGGCAGTCCGGTGGGGACCGCTACGCGACCGCCGTGGCGATCAGCGCTGCCAACCACAAGGCCGGCACGGCGAACGTCGTGTACGTCGCCACCGCCCGGACGTTCCCGGATGCGCTGTCGGCCGCGCCGGTGGCCGGGCGTGACCGCGGGCCGGTGCTGCTGGTGTCGTCGACGAGCCTCCCGGACAGCGTGGCCGCCGAACTGAGGCGCCTGAGTCCCAATCGCATCGTCATCGTCGGTGGGTCCTCGACCATCAGCGACGCGGTGGTGCGTGCCATTCGGGCGGCGATCGGCGGCTAGGCTCAGTTGGTAGGTCACATAACAACTATTTGGGGAAGCGCAGTCCGCAGGGTACTGAGTACTCCTGCCGGCGTCCCGGCGGTCCTATTGACCCTCCCCGGTGGCCCGGCGCACTCTGCGCGTCGGAGGGAGTACCACCGTGTGCCCGCGAGGCTTCCTCACGCAGTGGAGGCTCCCGATGGCCCGTAGCGCATCATGAGCCTGGCGACGGCCAGAGCCGCGATCAGGCGGCGGGCGGCACGGTGGCCGCTGTTGCCGCTGGCGCTGACCTCCTACCTGGTCCTCGGAGCCGCAGCCTATGGCCTCATCCTGCTGGGTGGCCCACCATGGTCCACGATCGGCTTCATCGTGGCGACACTGCTGCCCATCATCGGTTTTGCCGCCGGCGTGCGCATCTACCGCGCGCGGCGGGCACCGAGACTCCAGCTCAACCGGCGCGGCGAGCTGCGGCGCAGCCATGACCTGCTAGCCACGGCCGAGGAGCTGGCGCGGGTGGCCAGCTGGGAGTTCGATCCACGCCTGGGCGCGGCGCGCTGGTCCGCCGCGACGTGGCGCATGCTCGGCGTCGATCCGTCCACCACCGTGATCGACGACAGCACGTTCGAGCGTCACGTCCACCCTGACGACCTCGAAAGCTTTCACCGCGTCGGTCCGGATGCGATGCTCACCGGCGCGCCGCTCGACGGGGAGTTCCGCATCGTGCGGCCCGACGGCGAGATCCGCCACATTCGGGCGACCGGCCGGGTCGAGTCCGATGCGCAAGGCCGTCCGATCCGGATGGTGGGTGCCAATCTCGACGTCACCGATGCGCGACGAGCGACCGAGCGCCTCCGTTTCCAGGCCCAGATCCTGGCGAACGTGCGGGAGTCGGTCATCGCCACCGACCTCGACGGCCGAATCACCTACTGGAGCCCGGGCGCGACGTCGATCTTCGGCTACGACGCCGAGGAGATGCTCGGTGCCACCGAGGCATCCATCGATCCGCGACCGGCCGAGGCACTGGCGGCCGAACGCGCCGCGATCCTGACCGGCATCGACCACGAGGGCGAGGTCGAGGGCCGCTGCAAGGATGGCTCAGCGGTCTGGGTGCACGTGCACACCACGCTCATGCGCGACGCGGCCGGCGAGGCGGTCGGGTTCATCGCCGTGGCCAGCGACGTCAGCCAGCGGCGTGCGTCGCAGGCACTGCTGGCCCGGCTGGGATCGGCGGTCGAGCAGTCGTCGGAGTCGGTGGTGATCGCGAACACGCGGGCCGAGATCGAATACGTCAATCCAGCCTTCGAGCGCGTCACCGGCTACAGCCGCGAGGAGGTCATCGGCAAGAACCCGCGCATCCTCCAGAGCGGCGAGCAGCCCCCCACCTTCTACCAGGCCATGTGGGCCACGCTGTTGGACGGGCGAGCCTGGGTGGCCGACTTCGTGAACCGGCGGAAGGACGGAACCGAGTTCATGGAAGAGGCGGTCGTCTCTCCGATTCGCGACGCGTCGGGTGAGGTCACCGGCTACGTCGCCGTCAAGCGTGACGTCACCGATCAGCGCCGTGTCGAGGCGGAGGGGGCGATGCAGATGCGCGAGCGTGCCCTCATCGCCGAGACTATCCGGGCCATCAGCGGCCGGGAGAGCCCGGAGGAGACGTCCGAGGCGATCTGCCGCCAGGTCGTCAGCCTTGCGGGCATCGCCAGTGCGGGACTGTTCATCTTCGAGCTCGACGAGCGGGCTGCGCCGTACGGCTTCGCGGTGGCCGGCCGCGACAATCCAACGCTGCGACGTGTGCCCCAGCGGCGAACCGCCTACCTCGTCGAGCGGGCCAACCGTGGTCCGTGGATCGAGCGCTGGGAGGATCGGCCGGGGCACCCGTACAACCAGCTGTACCTCGAGCTCGGCGCCCGTGCGGTCGCGTATGCACCGGTGCGGGATGGCCAGCAGGTCATCGGCTTCCTCCACATCACCAGCACGGCGGAGAACGCCGAGGAGCAACTGGCCGACAGGCTCCCGGCGCTCGTCGAGTTCGCCGACATCGCCAGCACGCTGATCAGCGCCAAGATCGCGGCACGCACGGAGGTCGAGGCGGTGCGGCAGAGCATCCGGCGCGTCATTCGCGAGGCTGCCTTCGAGCCCGCCTTCCAGCCGATCGTGGACATCATGCGCGACGAGGTCGTCGGCTACGAGGCACTGACGCGCTTCAACGACGGCGCGGCGCCCGATGTGCGCTTCGCCGAGGCAGCCACGGTCGGGCTCGGCGTCGAACTCGAGCTCGCGACGCTGCGCCGGGCCCTCGAGGCCGCGGACGGCCTGCCGCCCGGCCCGTGGCTGAACCTGAACACCTCGCCTCGGCTGGTCGTCGAGAGCAAGGAGTTCAGGGACCTCGTCGCCAGCAGCCGGGCCGATCTCGTGCTCGAGGTCACCGAGCATGCTGCCGTCGCCGACTACCCCGCCTTCCGCCGCGCGGTCGAGCTGCTCGGCCCACGGGTACAGATGGCGGTGGACGATGCCGGCGCCGGCTTCGCCAGCCTGCGCCACATCCTCGAGCTGCGTCCCGCCTTCGTGAAGCTGGACCGCGGGCTGATCGCGGGCATCGACACCGACGAGGCGCGACGGGCACTGGTGGCGGGCATGCGCCACTTCGCGAACACCACCGGCATGCGGCTCATCGCCGAGGGCGTCGAGTCGAAGGCCGAGCTGGCCGTGCTGCGCGAGCTCGACGTCCACCTGGCCCAGGGGTACCTGCTCGGTCGGCCTCAGCCGATCGGCGAGGCCGCGCTGACGCCGCTGCGGCTGGCCGATCCAGGCCCGCGCGGCGGCACGCAACCTCCGCCCGGGTCCGCGCGTACCGGCGCCGGCGGGCCGCTGGGACGGGACGCCGCCTAGCGGCGCGACCCGGGCGCACCGCCGCGAGTCCTACCGGCCATCGCAGATGGTCCTATCGGCCGCCTGGCGCGCGCGACCTACGCTGGCGGCATGCGACAGTCACTGTGGGCCCTCGCCATCGTCGGGCTCGGATTCGGAAGTCTTTCGATGGTCGGCGGGACGGCCATCGGCGGTGAGCTCGGCCCGCTCGCCATCGGGTACGGGCTGCTCATTGCCATCGCCGGGCTGTACCTCGTTGCCGGCCTTGCCATTCGCGATCGCGTCTGGCGCCGGCTGACCCGCCCGCAGGCTCGCGTGCCGCGCGTGGATCGCCTCGGGGGCCAGCGCGTCTTCTAGCCTGCGACCGCCCGTCGCTGCCGGAGCGCCTCGAAGCCGATGATGGCCGCAGAGGTGGCTGCACCCAGCTCCGGCGCCCGCTCCCGCCCGTAGCCGATGCGCACCAGCATGTCCGCCTGCTCGACGAACGAGCGCGTGACCCCACGACGCTCACCGCCGATGAGCAGGAAGAGGGCTCCGGTCAGATCGGCATCGGCCAGCTCCGCCGCCGTGTCGTCGGTCACCGCACAGGCGACACGCATGCCGGCCATCCGGCAGGTGACCGCCGCGTCCTCGACCGAGTCGGCCCGCGCCGTCGGCATCAGCTCGGTGCTGCCCGCCGACGCGCGCGTCACCGTGGCCACCGCCGTCTCCCAGCTGCGTCGCACGACGAGGCCGTCCACGCCGGCGGCGTAGAGAGCGCGGACCGCCTGTCCGAAGTTGAACGGATCCTCGATCCCGTCCAGCATGACGAGCAGCGACCCCTCCCCCACCTCGGCCAGCAGCTCCGACACCGAACGCTCGGTTCGAGCGCCGACGAGGGCGATGACGCCACCGTGTGTCCGGCCACGAGCCAGCTCGTCGACCCGGGCGGCGTCGACCTGGTCGATGACGACGCCGCGTTCGCGGGCCAGGGCGCGGAGGCGGCCGAGCCGCCGATCCCCCGGGCGGGAGGCCCAGATGCGATGGATCGGTCGCACGCCGGCCTCGAGGGCGGCCTCGACCGAGACATGGCCCTCGAGCACGATCGGCCATTGGTTGACCGGCACGTCACCGCGGTCCGGTCCGTACGGGACGAGGTCTCCCTCGTGCAGGTATGGCGCCTCCTCGGCCAGGGGCGGGAGCCCGATCTCGCTCCGGCGCTGCTCGAGGCCGCCGGCATCGGCGACCGGCAGGGGGAACTCGACCTCCCCGTCGGCGGCGAGCATGACGATCGTGCCGTACGACTGGAGCTCCCCGGCCACTGCCGCGGTGCGGTCGGTGAGCGTGGCAAGGTGACGCGGGTCCGCGTCCCCGGCCGCCACCGCCGCCCGCAGCAGCGGCAGCCAGCTCCGGCGGCGCTCGTTCTCGCGATCGGCGTGCTGCGCGAGCATCCACGCCGCATCAGTGGCATCGGCGCCGACGAGGCGCAGGCCGGGCCAGCCGTGCTCATCGACGATGGCGGCGAAGCGCTCGCCATTGTCCGCGTTCACATCGAGCAGCCGCGCTGCCTCGAGCGGCGCCTCGTCCGCGCCCTCATCCGACCAGGCCGCGAGGGCGGTGATGAGCGGCGTCGACGAGCCGCTGAGCCGGCGGTCGAGCTCGCGTTCGAGCGCTGGCGCCCCGGCGACGGCGGCGAACAGCGCATCGGCGGCGGCGAGCTCGTCGGCCGTCATGGCCAGCAGCTCGTCGCGCAGCTCCGGACGGGTCGGCACGCTGCCGGTCAGCGGGAGGCAGCCGGACGGCGGCCACGACGGCCGGCGGCCGTGAGCTCGGAGGCGATCGTCGGCGGGAGGTGTCCGCTGACGCGGACGCCGCTTTCCTCGTACGCCTCCTCCACGTCACCGGAATTGCGGGCGCGGGCAACGAGCTCGCCGCGTTCGTAAGGGATGACGGCATCGACGGCGACCATGTCGGCACGCAGGGCATCCGCGATGCGCTCACGGAGCCGGTCCAGGCCGGAACCGGTCACGGCGCTCACGAACACGGCTCGCTCACCCTCCGGCGGTGCTCCCCCGTCGGCCGGGAGGCGGTCGAGCTTGTTGAAGACCGCGATGCGCGGCTTGTCACCCGCGCCGAGCTCGTCGAGCACGGCCTGGACGGCCGCCTGCTGGCCGACGAAGTCAGGGTCGGAGGCGTCGACCACCTCGAGCAGCAGGTCGGCGCGCATGACCTCCTCGAGCGTGGCGCGGAAGGCGTCGACCAGGTCGTGCGGGAGCTTGTTGATGAACCCGACCGTGTCGGTCACCACGACGTGCTGCCCGGTCGGCAAGGCGACCTGCCGGCTCGTCGGGTCGAGGGTGGCGAAGAGCATGTCGACAACGTACACGTCCGCATCGGCCAGGGCGTTGAGAAGCGTGCTCTTGCCGGCGTTCGTGTAGCCGACGAGCGCGACGCTGGCGACCTCGTGCAGGTCGCGGCGGCGGGCGCTGGTGGCGCGGTGGCGCCGCACGTCCTCGAGGTCGGCACGGACCTTCTTGATCTTCTCGCGGATCAGGCGCCGGTCGGTCTCGAGCTGGCTCTCGCCCGGACCGCGCGTGCCGATCCCGCCGCCGGTCCGCGATAGGTGGGTCCACATCCGGGTCAGCCGCGGCAGGTGGTACTCGAGCGCGGCGAGCTCCACCTGGAGCCGGCCCTCCCTCGTCCTGGCGTGCCGCGCGAAGATGTCGATGATCAGCGCGGATCGATCGAGCACCTTGCAGTCGAGGAGCTTCTCGAGGGTACGCTGCTGGTTCGGGGCCAGCTCGTCGTCGACGATGAGCAGGTTGAAGTCGGTCGCCGCCTTCTCGTCCACCAGCTCGGCGGCGCGGCCCTTGCCGAAGTACCAGACCGGGTCCGGCTCGCCTCGGCGCTGCGAGGCGGAGCCAACCACGGTCGCCCCGGCTGTCTCAGCCAGGGCTCCGAGCTCGGCGAGCGAGCGTTCCACCGGCCAGCCGCGATCATCCGGGTCGTCCAGGCCAATGAGGAACGCGCGCTCGACCGGGATGGTCAGGTCGATCATGCGGGCGCGTTCGGACATGTGTCGCATGCATGGTAGTCGATCCCGTCCCGGAGGCCGGCGCGAGAGTCTGGGCTCCGGTACGAAGGTCCTGCTGCGCGTGGGCCGCCGCAATGGGAACAATGAGGTCCCTACCTACCGAGCGGGGGCACAATCCGGAGGTCCGGGTGGAAGAGGCAATCGCGCCAACGGCAGCCAGCGCGCCGAGCACCGGGATGCTCACTCGGCGCCTGCTCGGCGGCGTGCTGCTGGCCGTGGTGGCGTTTGCCGTCGCATTCCAGGGCTCGGTTTCCCTCGCCGGCGTCGAGTCGTCGCTGGCCATCGTCTTCGGGACCGCCGCCGCGCTGGGCGTGGCTGCCGCAGCCCTGTCGCGTACCGTCTCGCCGCTCGTCGCCGAGCAGGCCGATCTCCAGGTTCGCTACGAGGCCGCCCTGGCCGATGCGCTGCGCGACCCCCTGACCGGCCTCGGCAATCACCGCGCCTTCCACGAAGAGCTCGACCGCCAGGTCGAGGCGGCCCTGCGCTACGAGGTGCCGCTGTCGCTGATGCTCATCGACCTCGACGAGTTCAAGGCCGTGAACGACGGCCGTGGGCACGCGGGGGGCGACCGCGTGCTGCGTGGCTTCGGCCAGCTCGTGACCGCGACCCTGCGTCGAGCGGACCGCGCCTTCCGCGTCGGCGGTGACGAGTTTGCCGTTCTGTTGCCGCATACCGACCTCGAGGGCGCACGCATCGTCGCCCGCCGCCTGCTGGCCCAGGCCCTCCAGCCGTCGCTTCGCCTGGAGGGCGTCGAGCCGGTCTCGTTCTCGGCCGGCCTGTCCTCCGTTCCCGAGCTCGCCGATGGACGCGCACGGCTGCACTCACAGGCCGACGCGGCCCTGTATGCCGCAAAGCGCGGCGGCCGGACCGACGTGGTCGCCTATGACGCGAGCGTCGAGCCGGCCGAGCACAGCGACACCGCGACGGCGTCGGCCTCGATCGCCGAGGTCATCGCCCGCGGCCAGCTGCGTCCGGTCTACCAGCCGATCGTGGCCCTGGCCAGCGGCCGCGTCATCGGCGTCGAAGGTCTCATCCGTCCCGTACCGCCGGCACCGTTTGCCGACCCGGGGGCCCTATTCGCCGCCGCCGAGGCGGGCGGTCGCCTCACCGCCCTCGACCTCGCCTGCATCGAGACGATCGTGGCCGGCGCGGGCGACCTGCCCGACGACCAGTTCCTCAGCCTCAACCTGTCGCCACCGACCGTGGAGGCGCCCGAGTTCAGCAGCGCCGCTCTGCTCGGGATCCTCGCGCGTCACGGCTTTTCGCCGCAGCGCCTGGTGGTCGAGCTGACCGAGCGCCAGGCCCTGCACGACCCGCCCCGCGTACGCGAGCGCATCGACGCGTGTCGGCGGGCGGGCATCCGCTTTGCCGCCGACGACATCGGGGCCGGCAACGCTGGGCTGCGGCTGCTCACCGAGATCAGCTTCGATGTGATCAAGGTCGACCTCGGCCTCGTCCAGCGCAGTGCCTCGGACGCCCCGTCGAGTGCCGTGCTCGGCTCGGTGGTCGAGATGGCGTCGCGGATGGGGGCGCTCCTGGTGGCCGAGGGCATCGAGCACGCCGCCCAGCTCGCGCAGCTGAGCGCGCTCGGCATCGAGGCCGGCCAGGGCTTCCATCTCGGGCGTCCCGGACCGATCGAGCGGGCCGTGCCGACGCTCGAGCCGGTGGCCGTCGTCGGCATGTCGGCGTGGCGGCAGTCGATCGGTCTGCCGACCGCTTAGCCGAGCGCCGCCCGCAGCACGCGACCGGCATCGGCGACGAGTTCCGGGTCGTCCGCGGGGCCGTCACCGGCGGTGATCCAGATCAGCCGCGGCTCGTGCCGGAACCAGGTGAGCTGGCGCTTGGCGTACTGCCTGGTCCGGCGCGCCGTCACCTCGATGGCCTGCTCGATGCTCCACTCGCCGGCCACCACGCGCGCCGCTTCGCGATAGCCGTGGCCGGTCATCGGTCGCAGCTCCGGATGGTATCCGGCATCGATCAGGCGCCGCACCTCGTCGAGCAGCCCACCGGCCTCGAACATCCAGCGCGCCCGGGCCTCGATCCGGCGGTGGAGCACCTCCCGAGGCCGGCTGAGCCCGACGAGCGCGATCCGTCCGGGATAGGGCGTTGCGCGAGGTGCCACTCCCCCACCGCCGGACAGGGCACGCTCGAGGGCACGCAGCACCCGGCGGGGGTTGGCCAGGTCCATGCCGACCGCGATGGCGGGGTCGAGCGTGACCAGCTCCGCCGCCAGCCCCTTCAACCCCTCGATCGCGAGCCGCTCGGAAAGGTGGTGCCGGATCTCCGGCGAGCCGGTCTGCTCCGCGTACTCGTGGCCGTCGAGTAGCGAGGCGACGTACAGTCCCGTCCCGCCGACGAGCAGCGGCAGGCGTCCGCGCTCGGCGATCTCGGGCACCAGCCGCCGGGCCTCGGCCACCCATTGCGCCACGGTGAACACCTCGTCCGGGTCGACGAGGTCGACCAGGTGATGCGGGACCGATCGCCGGACGGCGGCGTCAGGCGTGGCCGTCCCGACGTCCATGCCGCGATAGACCTGGCGCGAGTCGGCGACCAGGATCTCGACGCCGATCGTGCGCGCCAACGCGAGGGCGAGGTCGCTCTTTCCGGAGGCGGTTGGGCCGACGACGCCGAGGATCGGTGATGGCCGGCGCGCGGCTGGAGTATATACGGTATATACCCCCGAGCTCATGCTACACCTCGACGAGGCGTTGGACCTGCTCGATCGACGACGCCCGACCGGTCTCCGGATCGGCGGTGATGATCACGGCGTTGAGCGACACGGGGCCGTCGGCCACCGCGAAACGGGTCGGCAGGTGCCGGATGAAGCGCGGCAGGACGGTCTCGAGCGAGAACCCGATGATCGAGTCGCGGGGCCCGGTCATGCCGATGTCGCTGATGTAGGCCGTCCCCTTCGGCAGCACGCGCGCATCGGCCGTCGGCACGTGGGTGTGCGTGCCGACCACGCCACTGACCCGCCCGTCGAGGTACCAGCCCATCGCGTTCTTCTCCGAGGTGATCTCGCAGTGAAAGTCGAGGATCCGGATCGGGGGCAGCGGCTCGGCGGCGCCGTCGAGGAGCTCATCGAGCTTGATGAACGGCGAGTCGAGCTGGTTCATGAACACGCGTCCCATGGCGTTCATGACGGCGACCTCGTCCCCGGCGTCGGTGTGGTGCACGAGCCAGCCACGTCCCGGCGCCTCGTCGGGGTAGTTGATCGGCCGCAGGACCGGCCGCCCGCTGTCGAGATAGTCGTAGATCTCGCGCTTGTCCCAGATGTGGTTGCCGCTGGTGATGACGTCGATCCCGCCGTCCAGCAGCTCCTCGGCGAGGCTCGGTGTGAGCCCGGCGCCGGCAGCGGTGTTCTCGCCGTTGGCGATCACCATGTCGAGCCCCATCTCGCGACGCAGGTCCGGAAGGGCGTGCCGGACGGCGAGCCGGCCCGGCTTGCCGATGATGTCGCCGATGACGCAGATGCGGACCTCGCTCACCGGGCGTAGTCGACCGACCGCGTCTCGCGAATCACGGTGACCTTGATCTGACCGGGGTACTGGAGCTGCTCCTCGATCTTCTTGACCACGTCGCGCGCCAGCCGGCTGGAGGCGAGGTCGTCGATGTCCTCCGGGCGCACCAGGATCCGGATCTCCCGTCCGGCCTGGATGGCGAAGCAGCGTTCGACACCCGGAAAGCTCAGCGCGATCTGCTGCAGATCGTCGAGCCGCTTCACGTAGTTGTCGAGGTTCTCACCACGCGCGCCAGGACGCGAAGCGCTGATCGCGTCCGCGATCTGCACCACGGTCGCCTCGATGCTCTCCTGCTCCACCTCCTGGTGGTGGGCGGCAATCGCGTTGCAGACGATCGGGTTCACCCCGTAGCGGCCGGCGATGTCGGCGCCGATGGCCGCATGCGGGCCCTCGACCTCGTGGTCGACGGCCTTGCCGATGTCGTGGAGCAGGCCGCCCTTCTTCGACTCCCCGATGTTCGATCCGATCTCCGCCGCCAGGAGGCCGGCCAACCGTCCGGTCTCTATGCAGTGGTTCAGCACGTTCTGCCCGTAGCTCGTCCGGTACTTCAGCCGCCCGAGCAGCTTGATGAGCTCCGGGTGGAGGCCGGGCACGCCGGCATCGTAGGCGGCCTGTTCGCCGGCCTGGCGCATGACGACCTCGATCTCCTGGCGGCACTTGGCCACCGTCTCCTCGATCCGGCCCGGATGGATGCGCCCGTCGCTGATGAGCTTGTTGAGCGCCATGCGGGCGACCTCCCGGCGGACCGGATCGAAGCCCGACAGGACGACCGCCTCGGGCGTGTCGTCGATGATGAGGTCGACGCCGGTCGCCTGTTCGAGGGCGCGGATGTTGCGGCCCTCGCGACCGATGATGCGGCCCTTCATCTCCTCGTTGGGCAGCGAGACCACCGTGATCGTGGCCTCCGAGGTGTGGTCCGCGGCGATGCGCTGCATGACGGTGGTCAGGATGCGCCGCGCCCGATCATCCCCCTCCTCCGTCGCGTGGCGCTCGATCTCGCGCACCCGGTGCTGGGCCTCCGCCTGGGCCTCGTCCACGATCTGCGCGATCAGGCTCTGCCGCGCCTCGGCGGCGGTCAGCCCCGAGACTCGCTCGAGCTCGACGAGCTGGCGCTGCTGCAGCTCCGCGACGCGGGCGCGTTCCTGATCGACATCGGCCTGGCGGCCCACGAGGGCAGCATCGCGCTCCTCGAGCACGGCCACCTTACGATCGAGCGCCTCCTCCCGGTCAAGGAGTCGGCGCTCGGAACGCTGGAGCGTGGCGCGTTGCTCGCGCGCCTCTTCCTCCGCGGCGCGACGAAGGTGGAGCGCCTCGTCCTTGCCTTCGAGGACGATCTCCTTCTGCTTGGCACGCGCCTCGGCGACGAGGCGGGCCCCGTACTGCTCCGCGTGCTTCACGGCGTTGGCGGCAACGACGCGTCGTGCGACGAATCCGATCGCGATTCCGATGACGGCGGCAAGCACCGCCACCACGGTGAGTACGACGATATCAGGCACTTCGGCTCCCTCGTGCTGTGGAGCCCGGACGGGCGGTATCGCGTCCGCGAAGCGGGCGCATCGGTCGATCTGTCAGGTGGGCTGTCGCCCAGAGGTGGGAGTGTAGCGCAAGGTCGGACGGGCCGGCGGGAACGCCTCGGGTGAGGCTAGCCGAAGACGCGGCCCATGAGACCGACGTGCTCGAGGTCACGCGGGAGGAAGTCCTGGAGCATGATTCGCTGCGTCCCCTGCCGCTCGAAGGCGCGAACGCGCTCGAGCGCTTCGTCCGGGGTGCCCATGATCCACCGCCCTCGCCGCTCGGCGAGCCAGCCCTCGCCCTCCTCGCCGTCCCGACCGAGCGCGGTCATGAGGTCGGCAACCCGTGCCCGCAGATCGTCCTCGGTCTCCGCCACGAGCACGCCCGTCATGGCCGAGTACACGATCTCATCTGGATTCCGCCCTTCCGCCTCGCAGGCCGCCCGAACCCGGTCGTAGGCGGCCGGTGCCGCCTCCGGCGCAGCCGAGATGAGGTTGAACTCGTCCCCGTAGCGGGCGACCAGGCGCGCCAGGCGCGGGAGTCCCTTGCCGCCGAAGATGACGTGTGGATGACGCCGTCCGCCCCGGGCGATCTCCCCGTGACGCACTGTTCCGCGGACCTGCCAGTGCGCGCCGTCGAACGACCAGCCATCCGGCTCGGTCCACAGGCCGTGGATGATCGCCATCTGCTCCTCGAGCATGTCGTAGCGCTCGGTGAGGGCCGGGAAGGGTATTCCGAGCTGGGCGTGCTCGTCGTTGTTCCAGCCTGCACCGAACCCGGCCTCGATCCGGCCGCCGCTCATCTCGTCGACGGTCTGGACCACCTTCGCGAGGTTGCCTGGGATCCGAAACGTGACCGGACTGACGAGCACGCCGAGGTGGATCGTGGTCGTCTCGCGGGCGAGGCCGGCGAGCGTGGCCCACGCATCGGTGGTCGGCAGTCCCGACGCCCCCGGGAAGCTCGCGTAGTGATCTGAGCGAAAGAACGCCTCCAGGCCCGCCCGCTCGGCCGCCGTCGTGATCGCCAGGAGCTCGTCGTAGGTCAGCCCCTGCTGGGGCTCCGTCATCAGCGCAAATCGCATGCGCACAGCCTAGTCGGAACCCGCGCGATCAGTGTCGCCCTCGTGAAGTTCAGCCCGCGGCGCGCGATCGCGTCGTGCGAGACGATCCGCGTGTGCCGGCGTACTGGGCCAGGAAGCGGTCGAGATCCGATCGGGCGATGACCTCGCCGATGACGTCGAGTGGCTTGTCGTCGAGGCGCCGGAAGCGAACGCAGCTCTTGCCCATGTCGAGGCGCCTCCCGGTCGCGGCCCAGCGCGCTCTGAACCACGCGTCGGTGTCCGGGTCGCCGTAGACGTTGTTGAGATAGAGGCTGATGCCGTTCTTCTGGCTCGCGAGCGCGGCGAGGCCGAGCGGCTGCCCGTTGTACGTGTCCGGGAAGCGCTCGAGCGGGACGTACCAGGCGATCATCCCGTACTGCATCCCCTCCTCGAACCCCGCCGGCAGGTTCTGCCGCACCACGTCCCGCACGGCAGCGATGGTCGCTCGCCGATCCCCCGACAACGATGCGATGTATTCGTCCGGCGTTCGTGCGTTGCTCGAGACCACGTGGCGATCCTCCGTCGTCGTGACCTTCCGTGTCCTTCGGTGTCCTACTAGTCAGTCGGCCCGTCATCGGCATCCATGCCGGATGCGGCTGCTCGGATGGTCGAGCGCACGACATCGGCGTCGAAGCCACGACGCATGAGGTACATCCCGACCCGCTGCACCGCCTTGGGCTCGGAGGGCATGGGCCGGCCGCGCAGATGCCGGGCGAGCGCCTCCCCCGCCCGCTGGGGCTCGTCGCCCGGCAGGCCGGCGTCCTCCGGCGCCCGCTCCGGATCCGAATGCTCGTCACGGAATGCCTCGATCACGTCGCGCGGGACCCCGCGCTGCCGGAGCTCCGCCTCGACCATCCGGCGGCCACGCGGGTTGCGCCGGTCTCGCTGTTCGCCCCACCACCGGGCGAAGGCCGCGTCGTCGAGGTACCCGAGCTCGGTGAGCCGCTCGACGGTCACCGCGATCTCCGGCTCCTCGATCCCGGCCCGTCGCAGCCGCCGCTCGACCTCCCATCGGGTGCGCGGCCGCGTCCCGAGAAACCTGACGGCGACCTCGATGGCCGGTGTCGGATCCGCCGGCACCGTCCGTGGGCCGCGACGTCGAGTGCCCGCCGGCTGCTCGGCCCGCTGTCGGCGATCAATCGGTTGCGCGGCGTTCATCGGCCCGCGGCTACTGCGCCTCGCCGATGCCCTCGACCCCGACCTCGATGCTCGCGACCTTGCCGCGGATCTCGTCGTCGATCGTGCGGGCGATCTCCGGGTTCTGCTTGAGGAATTCGCGGGCGTTCTCACGGCCCTGGCCGAGCCTGACGTCGCCGTAGTTGAACCAGGCGCCGGTCTTCGACAGGATGCCGGCGGCGATCCCGACGTCGAGCAGGCCGCCCTCCACGCTGATGCCCTCGTTGTACATGATGTCGAACTCGGCGACCCGGAACGGGCTGGCGACCTTGTTCTTTACCACCTTGACGCGGGTGCGGGAGCCGACCGCATCCGTCCCGGTCTTCAGCGTCTCGATGCGACGGATGTCCATGCGGACGCTGGCATAGAACTTCAGCGCCTTGCCGCCGGGCGTCGTCTCCGGGCTGCCGAACATGACACCGATCTTCTCGCGCAGCTGGTTCGTGAAGATGAGGGCCGTCTGGCTGCGGTTGATGGCGCCGGTCAGCTTGCGGAGGGCCTGGCTCATCAACCGCGCCTGGAGGCCGACGAAGGCGTCGCCCATGTCGCCCTCGATCTCGGCGCGCGGCACGAGCGCGGCCACCGAGTCGACGATGACGACGTCCACGCCACCCGATCGGATGAGTGTCTCGGCGATCTCGAGCGCCTGCTCGCCGGTGTCCGGTTGGCTGACGAGCAGCTCGTCGACGTCCACGCCGACATTCTTCGCGTAGCCGGGATCGAGCGCGTGTTCGGCGTCGATGAAGGCGACGACACCACCGGCGCGCTGTGCATTGGCGGCCACGTGGTAGCAGAGCGTCGTCTTGCCGCTCGACTCCGGGCCGTAGATCTCGGTGATCCGTCCGCGCGGCACGCCGCCGACGCCGAGGGCCAGATCGAGCGCGACCGACCCGGTCGAGACCGCCGGCACGTTCTGCGCCTCGCGGTCACCGAGGCGCATGATGGCGCCACGTCCGAACTGCTTCTCGATCTGGAGGATGGCGGCGTCGACCGCACGGCTCCGCTCGCCGTTGCCGTTCTTCGCCGCCGGGCTCTGGCTCACAGCCACCGGTGCTTCCATGTCGGGTTCCGCTCCTCGTGTGATGTGTGGCCCCGGTGGCGTCAGCTCACTCCTCGTCCTGGGGCTCGGGTTCGCGCTCCTTGCGCTTCGGCTTGATCACCTCGACCGGACGCGTCGGAGGCTGATAGCTCGGCACGACCGTCCCGGCCGCCCCAGGCTGATGCTTTGGAGCCTTCTCCTTCGCCTTGCGCTTGGGCTCCTTGCGCGGCCGATCTCGACCCTTTGCCATCGCTCGAACCTCCGAATGTGTGAGCCGATCGAGCTGCGCCGATGATGCGACGCCGGCCCTTACCGGCCACTTATCCGACGCTTATCGGCGCCGATCCGATGTGGCGATTCTACGCTTCACGCCGCGACAGCTCATGCGACGCGTTCGCACATTCTACACCGATGTCATACGACGTCATACGATCGCGCCGCTACCCGGCGCCGATTGATCGGGCACGCTGACGCAGAGCGCGCTCTCGTGTTCCGATATGACCGCCATATCGGGCCGTGGGACACGCGAAACGCGCCTTTGCCTCGTTCCGGTGTCAGCGTGCCCGCTCCCATCGGTCGAAACGGCACGTGCCGAGGGCTTCTGCGTCTGCACCTGGAGTGACTGATCGTCACCGGAGGGCCGGTTCGGGTGGCATTCCGCACTTGTACGTGCACCTCGCACGCACGAGCTGCACGGCTGGGTGCGGTTCCTGCGTGGTGGAGGCACCCACAGGTGCCGAACC
>Ga0214468_1000288_pt1 | contig 16272 bp, 14 predicted proteins | sample RVTome_9_FD_187334 | JGI IMG/M metagenome (GOLD analysis project Ga0214468, IMG submission 187334) | Soil microbial communities from uranium-contaminated site in the Upper Colorado River Basin, Wyoming, United States - RVT155D38 HiSeq ...
TCGGTCGCGACCTCGCCGCCCGTGAGGAGCGTCGCGCCCTCGTCGCTGCCGATTCTCGTGTACGAGTGGATCTTCTCGAGCGCGGCCTGGTTGATGACCGGGCCGACGTCGGTCGCGTCGTCGAGCCCGTCGCCGAGCCGCATGGTCTCGGCGCGCTCGACGAGCCGCGCGGCGAGCGCGTCGTAGACGCTCGTATTGGCGATGACCCGGGACGCGGCCGTGCAGCGCTGTCCGGAGGTGCCGAACGCCGACCAGAGGATCCCGTCGACGGCGAGGTCGACGTCGGCGTCGTCCATGACGATGATCGCGTTCTTGCCGCCGAGCTCCAGGTGGACGTTCTTCAGGTACGGACCGGCGTTCGTCTGCACCTGGGCGCCGACCTCGCGCGAGCCGGTGAACGAGATGAGCGGCACGTCCGGGTGCTTCACGAGGTGCTCGCCGACGGTCTCGCCGGCGCCGTGGACGATGTTGAGGACGCCCGGCGGAAGGCCGGCCTCCTCGAAGATCTCGACGAACATGCCGGCCAGGAGCGGCGTGTCCTCCGCGGGCTTGAAGACGACCGTGTTGCCGCACACGAGCGCGGGCGCGATCTTCCAGCTCGGGATGGCGATCGGGAAGTTCCACGGCGTGATCGCGCCGACGACGCCGACGGGGTTCCGCGTGGACATCATGAACTTGTCCGGAAGCTCCGACGGGGTCGTGTGGCCGAACATGCGCCGGCCCTCGGCCGCCATGTAGTACGTCATGTCGATCGCTTCCTGGACGTCGCCCGCGGCCTCGGCGCGCACCTTCCCCATCTCGCGCACCATCTGCTCGGTCAGCTCGTCCTTCCGGTCCTGGAACATCTGGGCGACGCGGAAGAGGAGCTCGCCGCGCTTGGGTGCCGGGACGAGCCGCCATTCCTCGAACGCGGTCTTCGCGGCCTCGACGGCGCGGTCCATGTCCTCCGTGGTCGAGAGCGGGAAGACGCCGAGCATCTCGCCCGTCGCCGGGTTCCTCGTCTCGAAGCTCTCGCCGGCCGCGGCCTCGACCCACTCGCCGCCGATGTAGTTCCGGTACGTCTTCGCGCTCGTCGTCGCCACCTGCTCCCCTTTCTCGCTGACGCGGCCGATTCTACGCGCGGGCGGCCGGGTCCCCGGCGGCCACGGCCGGTGCCTGGCACCGGCGGGCGCCCGAACGGCCGCGTCCCTCGCGGACACGACCCGTGCCTGGCACCGGCCACGGCCGCGGAAGTTTCACGGGCGCTTAAGAACTCCGCAAGGGCGGCGCAAGATCCGGCGGCGAGGCTCTCCTCGTCAAGCCAGAAGGAGGTCTCATGCGACGAAGGATCGTCACGCTCGCGACCGCCGTAGCCGCCGCCGGCGCACTCGCGGCAGGCGCGCTCGCACAAACCGGCGGGGTCACGGGCCCCGCCTTCTACGTGGACGGAACGCTCTACCGGACGGTCGCCACGCCGACCGACCTGCCGGCGAACGCGCCCGAGAAGAGCTTCGACGTGATCTACGAGTTCTTCGGGCTCCAGACGAACGTCGCGGAGGCCGCGCCGGGCGACCGCGACTACAACGGAGGCCGCTGGATGGTGCACGGCCTCGAGTTCGCCGATTACGCGGGCGCCGTGGCCGCGTTCGACGCGAACGGAAGCGGCGACTTCGACAGCGCGGAGGAGGTCGAGGCCGCGATCGCGGGCGGCGCCGCGACCGATCTCGGCGTGATCAAGCGCTTCGTCTGTCCGGCGATCAAGATCCCGGGCGGGTAGCCCCTCCCGACCACACTCGCCGGGCCCGTGCGGGGGCGGGCCCGGCGATTTCATTCCTCTGTAAGCTCGGACCGGCCAGACTGTGCACATGAGCACCGTCCTCGTCGTCGACGACGAGCCGATCGTGCGGGAGGTCGTCGTCTCGTATCTCCGCCGGGAGGGCTTCCGGACGCTCGAGGCCGCGGACGGCGAGGAGGCGCGACGCCTGCTCGAGCAGGGTGACCCCGGCCTCGTCGTGCTCGACCTCATGCTGCCCGGGATCGACGGCCTCGAGCTCTGCCGCTGGATCCGCAGCCGCTCGGACGTCCCCGTGATCATGCTCACGGCACGCGGCGAGGAGACCGACCGGATCGTCGGCCTCGAGCTCGGCGCCGACGACTACGTGACGAAGCCGTTCTCGCCGCGTGAGCTCGCCGCGCGCGTCCGCGCCGTGCTCCGGCGCGCGGACGGAAACGGCGACGTGCGCGACCGGCGCCTCGAGATCGGCGACCTCACGATCGAGGCCGCGACCCGCGAGGCGGCGAAGGGCGACGCGCCGCTCGCCCTCACGGCACGGGAGTTCGACCTGCTCTGGTTCCTCGCCTCGCATCCGCGCCGCGTGTTCTCGCGGGAGCAGCTCATGGATCGCGTCTGGGGCTACTCCTCGGCGGTTGACACGGGCACCGTCACGGTGCACGTGCGCCGTCTCCGCGCCAAGATCGAGAGCGACCCCTCCCGGCCGAAGCACCTGCAGACCGTCTGGGGCGTCGGCTACCGGCTCGTGCCGTGATCGAGCTCGCCCTTCTCGTCGGCATCGGGACGCTCGTCGCGGGCGTTGCCGCCGGCCTGGGGCTACGGGCCCTCCCGACCGTCCGGCTGCAGCTTGCGGCGCTCGCGTGCCTCTCGGTCGCGCTGCCGCTCGCGGCGGTCTTCCTCTCCGGCTGGGCGATGTTCCACATGGGCGACGACGTGAAGATCCTCGCGGTCGCCTCTGCGGCGGCCACGGCCGCGACCGGCGCCGGGCTGCTCATCGCCCGCTCGATCGCGAACCGGCTCGACCGCGTGCGGGCGGCGGCCGGAGCGCTCGCCGAGGGCGACCTCAGCTCCCGCGTCCCCGAAGGAGGCCCCGCCGAGCTCGACGAGCTGGCGGCCTCCTTCAACGCGATGGCGGAAGGGCTCGAGCGCCTCTTCGACGCCCGGCGCGAGCTCGTCGCCTGGGCGAGCCACGACCTGCGCACGCCGCTCGCCGCGATGCAGGCGATGGTCGAGGCGCTCGAGGACGGGCTCGGGGAGCCAAACCGCTACCTCCCCGCTCTCCGGGAGCAGGTGCGGACGCTCTCGGCCCTCGTGGACGACCTGTTCGAGCTGTCGCGGATCGACTCGGGAATGCTCGTGCTCGAGCTGCAGGAGACGCCGCTCGACCTGCTCGTTGAGTCGTGCGTGCGCGCCCTCGAGCCGGAGGCGGACGCCCGGCGCATCCGGCTCTCCGCGCGCATCGGCTCCCCCGCGACCGCCCGCTGCGCGCCGGAGAAGGTCGAGCGTGTCCTCTTCAACCTCCTCACGAACGCGCTGCGCCACACGCCGTCCGACGGCGCGGTCGCCGTCTCGCTCGACGCGTCGAACGGAACCGTGAGGGTCTCCGTCGAGGACACCGGCGAGGGGATCGCGCCCGATGCCGCCGTCCGGATGTTCGAGCGCTTCTGGCGCGGCGACCGCGCCCGCTCGGGCGGCGGGGCAGGGCTCGGTCTCGCCATCGCCCGCGGGCTCGTCGAGGCACAGGGCGGCCGGATCTGGGCGGAGAGCCGCGCCGGGGGCGGCGCGCGGGTGTCCTTCACACTGCCGGGCGTCTGAGCGGCGCCGCCCGCCGCCCCTAGTCGTCGGGCGCGTCGGTTGCCGGGAACGTCCCCGGAATCCGCCCGCGGCGGCGGTCGCGCACCTGCCGCTTCCCACCGAGGAGGCCGCCCGCGGCCGAGCGGCGGTCGGGCCCCGTCCGGCGGTCGACGATCACCGTCACGTTCGGGTTGTCCTTGTAGTGCTCGACGAGCCGGTCGTAGAGCTCGTCCTTGAGCTCGGGAGGGACGACGCAGTAGATCACCGTGGGCGCATCGTAATCGGCCGGGCCGTCGCCGCCCCGGTCGCTATCCGGTGAACGGCGGGAGCTCGAGCGCGCGCTCGTACGCCGGCCGGTCGTGGACCGGCTCGCCGTGGGAGACGATCAGCCGCTCGAACGGGAGGTCGAGAAGCGCGCGCAGCGCAGGCAGCGCCCGCTCCTCGTGCCACGGCGTCGCCCAGACGCGCAGCTCGCCTCCGGGCGCCGTGAGCGCGTCGGCGAAGACGATCGTGCGCTGCTCGGGGAGCCAGAGCGGCGTCTCGTTGCGCCCGCGGCCGTCGTAGAGCGCCTCGAGCCCGCCCGGCACCCGGCTCCCGGGCTCGAGCGGCTCGAGCCCGGACTCGGGGACGTCGTGGGGCCAGAAGAGGCTCGGCCCGTACGGCCGCGCGCCGTAGCGGCGCACGAAGACGTCGACGCTGCGGACGTGGTCGGGCTTGAGCACGACTGCGACCGTCGGGGGCCGCGCGTCGAGCCGCTCCCAGACGTCGGTCGCGTCGTCCGGCGGGGCGAGCGCGTCGAGCACCGCGATCTCGCCGCCCGACTCGACGCACGTCGACGTCACGGCCGGCTCCCAGTCGGCCTCCGGCGTCCAGTCCGGGTGCTCGACGCGCCAGATCCAGAGGCCGGGCGCGAGGTCGCGGAGCTCGACCGGCACTAGACCCGGGGAATGTCGGGCCGCAGGCGGTTCTGTGCGTCGAAGCTCGCGTTCCACTGCTTGAAGCGGTCGCGCAGCTCGTCCACGTCCTGCCCGCGCTCCTCGAGCCGGACGGGCTGGCCGGAGTCGAAGACGACGCGGTACTGGTACCAGGAGATCTCCCACGCGATCGTGATCACGACCTCGGTGTTCGTGCCGGAGAGCGGGATCATGCTGACACGTGCCTCCCCGAGGCTCTTCGCGACGCCCGCGATCGTGCGGCTGTGCTGGCTGCGGTTGAAGAGCTCGGCGGCCCCGACGAGGAGCTGCTCCTCGGGCGAGAGGCGGCGGAGCATCGGCTCGGCGAGCACGGGCTCGGGGAGCTCGCGACGCGTCTCAAAGAGGGCACCGAAGTTCCAGGAGCGGCGGCGCTTGCGCGGCGCCTCGGGGACGATCGGCGTCCTCGGCGTCCCCTCCTTCACCCAGCCGTACTCATTCGCCGTGTCGAGGCAGAGCGCACAGACGTCCACCCACTGGTCGCCGCCGGGGGAGTAGCGCGCCGCGCGCTCGCCCTGGAGCAGCGTCCGGTTGCAGACGGCGCAGGTCCTGTACGCCTCCTGCCGCCGCATGACGGTCACGGCCTCGGGGCGGGACTCGCCGGCATGGCTACGAGGCCTTCGCTTCCTCTCGCTCGCGCTTGGCCTCGTCGACGATCTTCTGCGCGACGTGCGAGGGAACCTCCTCGTAGCGCAGGAAGCTCATCGAGTAGTCGCCGCGCCCGCCCGTGAGCGACGTGAGCGACTGGGAGTACGTGAGGATCTCCGCCATCGGGACCTCGGCCTTGATCATGGTCATACCGGCGGCGGGCTCCATCCCGAGCAGCCGCCCACGGCGGGAGTTGAGGTCGCCGTTCACCGCGCCGACCGCGTCGTCGGGGACGGTCGCCTCGAGGGTCATGATCGGCTCGAGCAGCACCGGGCCCGCTGCCTCGTACGCCTGCTTGAACGCCATCGAGCCGGCGATCTTGAACGCCATCTCGGAGGAGTCGACGTTGTGGTACGAGCCGTCCACGAGCCGGACGCGAACGCCCTGCACCGGTGCCCCGGCGAGCTCGCCGCGCTGCATCGCCTCCTGGATCCCCTTGTCCACGGCGGGCCGGAAGCCCTGCGGGATGACGCCGCCGACGATCTGGTCGACGAACTCGTACCCGTCGTGGCCGGGAAGCGGCTCGAGGACGATCACACAGTCGCCGTACTGGCCGCGGCCGCCCGTCTGCTTCTTGTAGCGGCCCTGCGCGCGCGACTCCCTGCGGATCGTCTCCAGATACGGGACGCGCGGCTGGTGCAGCTCGACCTCGGCCCCGAAGCGGCGCTTCATCCGCTCGACGGCGACCTCGACGTGCATCTGGCTGAGCCCGCCGAGGAGCAGCTCACCGGTCTGCTCGTCGCGGTGGATGTCGAGCGTCGGGTCTTCCTCGGCGAGGCGCCGGAGCGCGGTCGCGACCTTCTCCTCGTCTCCCTTCGTCTTCGGCGTGATGGCGAAGCTCATGACCGGCTGCGGGAAGTCGAGCGTCGGGGGCTCGACGGCGGACTCCTGGGAGAGGAGCAGGTCGCCCGTGGTCGTCTCCTTGAGCTTCGCCACGGCGCCGATGTCGCCGGCCGCGAAGCCGTCCGTCTGCGTGTGCTCCTTCCCCTGGAGCGTGAGGAGCTGGCCGAGCCGCTCCTTTCCGTGCGTGCGCGGGCTGACGAGGTTCGCGTCGCCCTTCAGCGATCCCGAGAGGACGCGGAAGATCGTGATGCGGCCGGCGAACGGGTCGGCGACCGTCTTGAAGACGAACGCCGAGTCGCCGGATTCGGGCGCCTCGACCTTGAGCGGCTTCTTCGCCGGCGACGGGATCCCCTCGACGATGAGGTCGAGCAGCGCGGCGGTGCCGAGGTTCTTCGTCGCGACCCCGCACGCGACCGGGAAGAGCTCGTCGCGGCTGACCGCGTTCTTGAGCGCGGAGGAGAGCTCGTCGCCGGTGATCTCCTCGCCCTCGAGGTAGCGCTCCATCACCGCCTCGTCCGTCTCGACGACCGCGTCGATGAGCTGCGTGCGGTAGGCCTGCGCCTGCTCGGCCACCTCGTCGGGGATGTCGGCCTGGCCGCCCTCGCGCTCCCCGTTCGGGTCGAGGTAGGCCTTCATGTGCAGGAGGTCGACGACGCCCTTGAGGTCGTGCTCGTGCCCGATCGGGATCTCGACCGCGACGCAGCGGTCGGAGAGCTGGCTGCGGATGCCCTCGAGCGCGGCGAAAAAGTCCGCGCGCTCGCGGTCGAGCATGTTCACGAAGAGGACGCGCGAGAGCTCGAGATCCTCGCAGCGCTGCCAGATCCGGCCCGTCTGCACCTCGACGCCCGCCACGGCGTTCACGACCATGAGCGCGCCCTCGACGACGCGGAGCGCGGCGACCGTGTCGGCCTGGAAGCCCTGGTCGCCGGGCGTGTCGATCAGGTTCACCTTCCGGCCCTGCCACTCGAGGTGCGCGAGGCCGGCGGAGAGCGACATCTGGCGCTTCTGCTCCTCCTCCTCCCAGTCGGACACGGTCGAGCCCTGCTCGACCGAGCCGAGCCGGTTCGTCGCACCGGCCTGGAAGAGGAGCGCCTCTACGAGCGACGTCTTGCCCGTCCCGCGGTGCCCCACGACGGCGATGTTGCGGATCTTGCCCGATTCGTACGCGGCCATCCGCGCGCGAGTCTACCGAGGCAATGCCGGCAGGCGAGCGGGGTGCGGACGTCGTCGTTACTCGCGCAAGAAACGGGTTCCACCCCCGGGGGTGGGCGGTCCTCCAAAGCCCAGCGCGAGCGTAGCGGCGGCGGGCGGCCGCGAGCGTGCCGATTTCGTGCCGATTCGTCCCCGGCGCCTACGCGGGCGCGTGCGGCACCGACCCGCCCAGGCGCGCCTTCAGCCGGAGGATCGCCTTCGTGTGAAGCTGCGACACGCGGGACTCGGTCACGCCGAGCACCTCGCCGATCTCGCGCAGGGTCAGCTCCTCGTAGTAGTAGAGCGTCACGACGAGCTTCTCCCGCTCCGGCAGGCGCGCGATCGCCTCGCCGAGCGCCTCGCGGAGCTCGGTCTGCGCCATCGCCGACTGCGGCTCGGGCGCCTCCGGGTCTTCGATCGTGTCGATGAGCGCCACCGGGTCGCCGCCGCCCGAGCCCGTCCAGAGCTCGTCCAGCGCCGCGATCGAGGAGCGGGAGATCTCGAGCAGCGAGTCCTGGAACTCCTCCTCGCTGATCCCGAGGCTGGACGAGATCTCCTCGTCGTTCGGCGCGCGGCCCAGCTTCGCCTCGAGCTGCGCGATCGAGCGCTCGATGTCCCGCGCCCGGGCGCGCACGGAGCGCGGCACCCAGTCCATCGAGCGCAGCTCGTCGATGATCGAGCCCTTGATCCGCGCGATCGCGTAGGTCTCGAACTTGATGTCGCGCTCCGGGTCGAAGCGCTCGATCGCGCCGATCAGGCCGAGGAGCCCGTACGAGACGAGGTCGCCCTCCTCGACGTGCGCGGGCAGCCCGCTGCCGAGCCGACCGGCGACGTACTTGACGAGCGGTGCGTACGTGAGGATGAGGCGGTCGCGCAGCGCCCGCTCGCCCGTGCGCTTGTACTCGCGCCAGAGTGCCTGGGTCTCGTTCGGCCCTTCCACCGCCTGAGAGCATATGACGCGCGGCGGCTCCCGCAGCCGCTACCGGCGCGCACGGAGGGCGCGGAGCGCGAGCTCGCCCATCCAGAGCGCGAGAAGCGCGGCCGCGACGGCGATCACCCAGGCGGTCCCGCCGGCGAGACCCGCGGCGACCGCGACACCCGCGAACCCGGCCGCGATGAGGAGGAAGAGCGCCCCGAGCGGCGACCGGCCTCGCATGGGGACGGAGTCTAGGTCGCGTCTACAATGGAGCCTCGCCGAGGGCCGTAGCTCAACTGGCAGAGCACCGGTCTCCAAAACCGGGGGTTGCAGGTTCGAGTCCTGCCGGCCCTGTAGGCCGACTCGAGTCCGGCCGGCGCTTGCGCGCCGGCCATGACGACTCGAGTCGGCTTCCTCCGATGAATCGGAGCCGCTCCGGAGCGGAGCTCCGCGCGGCGCGTCAGCTCGGGTGCCGAATCCCACACGAGCGTCGATCGGGCAGGAATCTCGCTCGGCCTTCGGTACACGGGAAGCGCACCTTCGTTTCCGATGAGCTCGCTTCTCCGCAACCGTGGCCTCGCGCTCGTGACGGCCGTGTTCCTCCTCGCGACGGCCGTCGCGGCCGGCCTCGCCTTCGCCCGGTCGGATCTCCTCGAGAACCCGGCGGTGCTCGTACCGCTCCTGCTCCTCCTCGGCGTGGCCGGCGCCGTCGCGCTCGTCGGCTGGGCGGCCGAGCGCGCGCGGGCCGCGGAGCTCGCCGAGCGCCACGGCGAGGAGCAGGCGCGGCTCGAGGCCGAGCGCACGCTCGAGCGGCAGGACGCGGCCGCCGCAGCGGCTCGCCTCGGGGCGGAGCTCGACGCGGCGCGGGCCGGGTTCGAGGCCGACCGCGCGGCCCAGGCGGAGGTCGAGGAGGACTTGCGTGCGCGTCTCGAGGGGCTCGAGCGCGCGCTCCCGGACGAGCGGGCACGTTACGAGGCCCGGCTCGACGAAGCGAACGAGGAGCTCCTCGCCGAGCGCCGGGCGCGCGGACGAAGCGAGGACGCTCGCCGGGCCGAGCGGCAGTGGTCGTTCCAGATTCGGCGGCAGCTCGGGGTGCTCGCGCAGGAGCGCGGCCCGCTCGGGGACTCGCGGGCGGTCCGCGAGCTGCTCCTCCGGACGGCGATGGCACTGCTCGGGGCGGGCAAGGGGCTGCTCCTGCGGCGCGAGGACGACGAGGTGGGCGGCCTGCAGCTCGTCTGCCAGGAGGGGTTCACGGCCGACCCGGCCGGGAGCGTGCTCGTCGCGCGCGCTGCGCGGACGGCGCTCGAGACCGGCGCGCCGCTTCGCGAGGAGGACGAGGCGCGACTCGCAGGATCGCGCGGCGCGCCCGCGGACACGGAAATCGAGAACCTTCTCGCGATCCCGTTCGCGGCCGAAGACGAGCCGGGAGGCGTGCTCGTCCTCGCCAACCGCGACGGCGGCTTCGGCGGGCACGCGGACGACGTCCTGCTCGCGCTCGGCTCGAACGTCTCCGCCGTGCTCGCGGACTCGCGGTTGCGCGAGGAGCTGCGGTCGGCGTTCGTGGCGACGGTCGCGGTGCTCACGGACGCGATCGAGGCGAAGGACCGCTTCCTGCTCGGACATGCGGCCGACGTCGCCATGTACGTAACGGCCGTGGCCGACCGGCTCGGGCTCGAGCCCCGGCGTCGTGAAGAGCTCGTCTACGCCGCGCTCCTCCACGACGTCGGGAAGATCGCGATCAGCGAGCAGATTCTCATGAAGCCCGCGGCGCTGAGCGCCGAGGAGCGCGGCGTCGTTCAGCTCCACGCGCGGATCGGCGCCCTCCTCGTGCGGCAGGTGCCGGCCCTCAGACAGGTCGAGACCGCGGTGCTCCACCACCACGAGCGCTGGGATGGGCGCGGGTACCCGGACGGGCTCGCGGGCGAGGAGATCCCCGTCGAGGCGAGGATCATCGCGGTGGCCGACGCCTTCAGCGCGATGACCGCCGACCGGCCGTACCGGAAGCCGCTGACGATCAGCGAGGCGTGCGCGGAGCTCGAGCGCTGCGCCGCGTCGCAGTTCGACCCGCGCTGCGTCGGGCTCTTCGTCGAGGAGGTGCGGCGCCGGCCGCCGAGCACCGACCGGCCGGACGCGCTCCGCCGCGCGCTGGCCGAGCTCGAGCTCGCCGCCGAGCAGGGGAGCGAAGACGGGCATCTCGTCCGCGTCCGCTCGCATGCTCCCGCGCCGACGAACACGTCGGCCGGCTGGAACTAGGGCCGCTCGGCCCTTCCGGCCACGGCCGGTGCCGGGCACCGGACCCCGGCCCTGGAAGCCAGGTCCGCCCCCAGGCCACCGCCTCTGCCTGGCACCGGACAGCGCCGCACTGGCCTAGAAGCGCGCGCGACAGGAGATCTCACACATCCGGCACGGTCCCGTGACGGACATGTAGCCCTTTGCTCGCTAGCGTTCGTGCTGGGAGCCTCGCTCCCCCAAGGGGGGAGCACGCCTCCAGGCCGCGACCGGCCGGCTTGCTCCATCGCCGGTGCCCCCGGCCCCCTGTTGCCGGCTAGTGCCGGTCGCGAAGGAGGGCGCCGAGCACAACGCCGAAAAGCGCGTGCGTTGTCACCTCGTAGGCGAAGACCCGGCCGTTGCCGAGGAGCGGCGGCCAGGCGCCGCTCCGCCGGTCGGGGTGCACGCGGTCGACGACCGCCATCCCCGGCCAGAGAGCGAGGTTCTCGAGCTGCGCGGCCGCGACGGCCGCGCCCACCCCGCGGCCACCGAGCCGCTCGAACGCGGCTCCGAAGAGCGCCCCGTTTGCGCAGTGCGCCGCCAGCCCGGCAGCCCGCCAGCGCGGCCCGTCCGCGAGCAGCCCCCCGAGGAGCCGCACGTCGGAGTACGGCGTCCGGAACGTGCGCCCCAGCAGCGGCTCGGCCGCTCCCCAGGCGGCGGCCCCCGCGATCCCGGCGACGATTCCGCGACGCATCCACACGGGAGTATGCTCGCCCCCGTGGCGGGCCAACCCGCGGATCGGCGGCGTGAGCTCACCCTCGCCGCCTGCATCATCGGCTCCTCGCTCGCGTTCATCGACGCGACCGTTGTCATTGTCGCGCTCCCGACGATCGAGGCTGACCTCGGCCTCGGCCTCTCCGGCCAGCAGTGGGTCTTCCTCTCGTACTCCCTGGCGCTCGCGTCGCTCTACCTCGTCGCGGGTTCGATCGGAGACCGCTTCGGCCGCCGCGGCGCGTTCGCCGCCGGCGCGGCGGGATTCGCGTTCGCCTCCGTGCTCGCCGGCGCCGCACCAAACGGGGAGACGCTGATCGCCGCCCGGGCGCTCCAGGGCATCGCGGGCGCGTTCCTCACGACGAACTCGCTCGCCCTCATCCGGAGCGTCTACGGAGACGACGCAGGCCGGGCGATCGGCCTCTGGACGGCGTTCACGAGCATCGCAACGATCGCCGGCCCGCCGGCCGGAGGCGCGATCGTCCAGTGGACATCGTGGCGGTGGATCTTCTTCCTGAACCTCCCGCTCGCCGCCCTCACCGTCGTCCTCGCGCAGGCGGGACGGTGCGAGGAGCGGCGGGCGGTGCGCGTCGGGCGGCTCGACCTTCCCGGGGCGGGGCTCGCGGCGATCGGCTTCGGGTCGCTCACCTACGGGCTCGTCGAAGGTGCGGAGCGCGGGTTCGGGGAGTACTGGTGGGCGTTCGCACTCGCCGCGGCCGCGCTGGCCGGCTTCGTCCTCGTCGAGCGCCGCGTCGCGGAGCCGATGCTCCCGTTCGCGCTCTTCCGCCGCGGGAACCTCGCGGCCGCGAACCTCGAGACGTTCCTGGTCTACGGCGCGATTTACGGGTTCTTCGTCTATGTCGCGCTCCATATCCAGACGCTCGGGTTCTCCCCGTTCGAGACCGGGCTCGTCCTGGCACCGCCGAGCCTCGTGCTCGTCGCCCTCGCCACGCGCTTCGGCGCACTCGCCGACCGGCACGGGCCGCGGCTCTACCTGACCGCGGGCCCGCTCCTGATCGGCGCCGGCTGCCTGCTCACGCTGCCGATCGAGTCTCGCGGCGACTTCTGGGTCGCCGGGACCGCGAGCCTCGCCGTGTTCTCGCTCGGGCTCGCGATGCTCGTCGCGCCGATCACGGCGGCCGCCCTCAAGTCGGCGCCGGCCGAGCTCGCCGGGGTCGCATCCGGCGTGAACGCGACCGTCTCCCGGCTTGGGAGCCTGACATCGGTCGCGGTGATCGGCCTCGTCGTTTCGCTCGTCTACTCGGCCCGGACGGACGCGGACGCGGAGCCCCTCACGACGGGGCTCGAGGGAGACGCCCTCGCCGCGTCGATCTCCGGCTTCCGGGCGGGGATGCTCGTCGCCGCCGGGCTGGCGTTCGCGGGCGCCGCCGTCGGCGCGCTCGCGATCTCGAATCGCGAGGCGCGCGGCCCGAAGGCTACGCCCGAACCGGCGCCAGCCGGAAGCTGAGCCGGCCCGCACGATCCCGGCACCACGCGACGGCCTCCTCGCGGGTCTCGCCGAAGCCGGTCAGGATCGCCAGCCGGTAGCTCCCGGCGTCGTTCAGGCCCTGCTCGGAAAGCCGCCGCCCCGGGGAGACGAGCAACTCGAGACCGCCCTCCGGCTCCGGGACGGCCTCGACGTGGGCGTCCTCGAACACGCGCACGACGTAGCTGACGCCCACGCCGTCGGGCGTGCTCGTCCGCCAGCCTGGGTCCTCTCCGCACGCGAGCTCCAGGAGAACGTCGTAGGTCGACCGGCCGTGGAGCCGCTGCACGAGTGGCGCGAACTGCGAGGCGATCCGGCCGTTCAGCTCGATGATCCTGGGCGGGCCCTGCTCGGGGACGAAGAACTCGATGTTGAAGCACGCGTCGTCGAGCCCGTGTGCGCCGACCAGGCGCTCGGCCAGCGCGGCGAGCTCCGCCTGCCGCTCGTCGGTGAGCCGGCTCGGATACTCGAAGCGCTCGAATGAGATCGTGCCCGGGTACATGACGGAGTCGGTCACGCCGATCGTCGTCACACGCCCGCGGTGGACGTAGCCCTCGAGCGTCACCTCGAGGCCGTCGAGGAGCTCCTCGGCGAGGAAGCCCCGCGTGCGGCCGATCGGGCCGCCGGCGAGCGCGGCCACCACCTCGTACCGCTCGGCATAGCCCTCCGGCGCGTCGAGCCCCGCGAGGGCCGCGGTGTCGTCCACCCGGACCGCTCCCTGGGAGAGCCGCCCGACGACCGGCTTCGCGAAGAACGGCGGGTCGAAGGGCACGCCGTTCCGAATGAGCGCGACCCGCGGCGTCGACGCGGGCGCGACGCGGCGCTGGATCGCCCGCGAGGTCGGCTTGTGCTGGCACGCGAGGAGCGCGCCCGGCTTCGGGCCCGGGAGACGGCGCCGCTCCGCAAGGACGCTGGCGAGGAGCGCGGACTGATCCTTCGTCCCGACGACACCGTCCGCGGGCATCGACGCGCACGCAGCAAGGAGCCCGGCCGGGTCGAACGGCTCCATTCGGTCGAGGTCGTCGCCGACGAACGACACGGCAAAGCGCTCGTCGAGGCCGGCGGCCCGGACCGCCTCCCGATCCCGCGGTTGCGGGCAGAGGAAGAGGATGTCGCGCATGCCGAAGCCGGCGCGATCGTAGCCATCCGAGCCGCGGTCGTGAAACTCCTGAGACAATCAGGGACGCGGTCGGGCTGCCCCCGGCCCGGCCGCCGACCTCCCATGACGCTTTCGCTCCCCACTCCGCTCGAGCCCGCGCCGCCGGAGCTCGGCGACGGGCGCGCGCTCTTCGTGAAGCGCGAGGACGTCCACGAACTCGGCGCCTTCAAGTGGCGCGGGGCGCTGCCGACGCTCGAGCGCTACCGCGCGGACGGCGCCGCGGTCGTCGTGACGGCGTCTACGGGCAACCACGGCGCGGCGACGGCCTGGGCCGCCGATCGACTCGGCCTGCGGGCGATCGTCTATGCGCCGCAGGGAGCGAGCGCCGCCAAGCTCGCGCACGTGGAGCGACTCGGCGCGGAGATCCGGCTCGTGGGCACAGATCTCGACGCGGCCAAGGACGAGGCCCGCAGGTTCGCCGCGGGCGAGAGACTCCCGTTCTTCGAGGACGGCGCCGAGCGCGAGCAGTACGAAGGCTACGGAGCGATCGCGCGCGAGATCGTCGAGCAGCTCGACGGCGAAGCGGCCGCCGTGATCGTTCCTGTCGGGAACGGAGCCCTGCTCGGCGGGATCGGCATCGAGCTCTGCAAGGACTGTCCCAACACCGAGCGGATCGGGGTCGCTTCGACCGCTGCGCCGGTCATGATCGAGTCCTGGGAGGCCGGCGAGGTGGTGGAGTCGGACCGGAGCGCGACGTTCGCGGACGGGCTCGCCGTGCGGGTCGCCATCCCGATCGCGGTTCAGGTGCTCGGCGAGGTGGCGAGCCGGATGATCGGCGTCAGCGAGCGAGAGATCGCCCGCGGGGTCGGGGCGTTCGCCGAGGCGGGCATGCGTGTCGAAGGGGCGGCCGGCGCCCCGGTCGCGGCGCTCCCCCACGTCGACGACCTCGATGGGCCGATCGTGCTCGTCGTGACCGGGCGGAACATCGACGACGAGCTCTACCACCGCGCCGTCGAGCGGCCCGAATCGTTTCCCGACTGAGCCCGAGCCGGGATCAGGCCCGCGCGCGCTCGAGTCCCGGGGCGAAGAGCTCGAGCGCTCCGGCGGGCCTCCCGAGGATCGCCTCGGCCAGGAGCTCCCCGCATGCGAGCGCGAGCACGTTCCCGTGGCCGGAATAGCCGGCGGAGACCCAGACGCGGTCGCGCAGCTCGCCGACGAGCGGCCGCCGTACGTCCGTGAGGCCGAGGAGCCCCGCCCAGCGGTGGGAGACCCGCGGCGACGCGCCGAGGAGGCGGCCCGCGAACTCTTCGATGCGCTCCCGGAGCGTCGGCGTCGGCTCGTCGACGTCCGTGAACTCGCGCTCGAGCTCGGCGTCCCGCCAGCCCCCGATCAGGAGGCTCGCGTCCGGTGCCTGCTGCCAGTAGTCCCACCCGTCGCGCGCGTAGACTGGGCAGGCGAAGTGGCGCTCCGGGAGCGGCCCGGTCGCAAGCATCTGCGCGCGCGCAGGGCGGATCGCGGCGGCGAGCTCCGGAAGGAGGCCGTCCGAGTATCCGTCCGTCGCGATCACGACCGTGTCGCACGAGACGGTCAGCGGCCCGGCGCCCACCAGGCCCGCCTCCACCGCGGTTGCCAGGGTGCCCTCCGCGATCACCGCCCCCGCAGCCGCCGCGTGCGCGGCGAGTCGCCGTGACCAGCGACCCGGCTCGAGCGCGCCGTCCGGCGGGTTGTAGAGACCACCGAGGAAGTGGGGTCGCAGAAGCGGCGGAAGGTTCGCCCGCTCCACCCACTCCGCCGCAAACCCGTCCTCGGCGAGCGCGTCGTGCTCGGCTCGAACGCCGGCGAGCTCCTCGCTGGACGCGGCAACCCGCAGGCTTCCGACGCGGCGAAAGGCGTCGCCGGCGAGCTCGGGGAGTCGTGCGAGGGCGGACTCGCTGAGCGCCCAGAGCTCCCGCGCTCGGGTGGCCGTGTACGACTCGGCGCCGCCTCGCAGCGCGAAGCCTCCGTTCCGCCCGCTCGCCCCGCCGCCGACCGTCCGGGCCTCGAGCACGCGAACCCGCATGCCTGCGGACGCGAGCACGCGTGCGCACGAGAGGCCCGTGACTCCGCCGCCGACGACGGCGACGTCGGCCGTCTCGGACGAGGCGAGCGGCGGATAGCCGTCGACCGGCGGTTCGAGCCAGTACGGGACGCCCACAGGGGGCAACTCAAGAGCGCGCAATCCGCGGCAGGCTGTTCGGTTGTCGTTCACGCACGACGCCGGAGCGGGGGCGCACGAACCCTCATGCGGCACGCTCCGGGACGCGGGTGGCCCGGTGGACCCCGTCGGCCTCGGCGGCGAGCCCGGCCAGCTCGAGCTCGACGAGGGCGGCGGCGACAGCGGACGCCGCCAGCCCCGTGGCACGGACGACCTCGTCCTGTCCGGACGGCGCATCCGCGAGCACGTTCAGGACGCGAGCTGCCACGTCGGTGAGGTCCGCGGGCGGGCGACGAGCGGGCGCGAGCCCGAGTGCGGAAAAGACGTCGTCGGGCCCGAGGAGCGGCGCAGCTCCCTGCCGGATCAACCGGTTCGTCCCG
>Ga0214468_1000290_pt1 | contig 16229 bp, 15 predicted proteins | sample RVTome_9_FD_187334 | JGI IMG/M metagenome (GOLD analysis project Ga0214468, IMG submission 187334) | Soil microbial communities from uranium-contaminated site in the Upper Colorado River Basin, Wyoming, United States - RVT155D38 HiSeq ...
AACTGGTCCCGGCTTTCCGTCAGAGAGGCGGGTCCGGGCTCGACTGGGACTCCGGCATCCCCCATCGGGAAGGGGCGTGGACGTTCACCTTCACCGGGACGTCGAACCGCCGGCCCTTCCCCGGCCTGTCCGAGGAGGAGAAAACCCGTCACAAGGGCCTGCTCATCTATCCGAACCTGATGTTGAGTGTGTCCGCGGACCACATCGCCGCCTTCACGCTGTTCCCGCACTCACCCGATTCGACGACGATCGTGTGCGACTTGCTCTTCCACGTCGACGAGATCGCCGAAGACGGCTTCGACCCCACGGACGCAGTGGAGTTCTGGGACGTGGTCAACCGTCAGGACTGGAAGGTCTGCGAGGGTGTCCAGAAGGGGATGACGTCGCGGTGGTTCGAAAGCGGGTTCTACGCCCCGATGGAGGACTACTCCATGGACATCCGCCGGTATCTCGACCGACTCATGTGAGCAGGGGACGGCTCTCCGTGTTCGGCTCGGGCCCGGTGTCGCCTATCACCGACCACACCCCGGGCTGCACAGGTCCGGAGCGAAAGGGTGAACCATCCGGGGGGGCGCGCGGGCCCAAGCCTCGCAAACGTCGTCTGACAGAGCCCTAGCCTTCGACCCCGATGCCATCGAGATCTTCTTGTCAGGTAAGCGCCTCTTGACCACATTCGCCTGGGTGGCAGGGGCCATCGTGGCAATTGTCGGTTTGCTTTGGGTGTTCCAGCGCAGCCTCATCTACCTCCCAACCCAGGAGGTCCCCGCTCCGCCTCCCGGAGTGGAGGAGGTCAGCCTGAAGACCGAAGATGGCTTGAGCCTCGAGGCCTGGATCGTTCCTGCCGAGCACCCTCGAGCGGTGGTCATCGCCTTCAACGGGAATGCGGGCAATCGAGCCCATCGCCTGCCTCTCGGCGAAGCGTTGGCCGCCAGGGGGCTCACGGTGCTGCTCACCGACTATCGGGGCTACGGCGGTAACCCCGGCTCTCCCACCGAGGATGGTCTCGGTCTCGACGCCAATGCGGCACGCGATTTCGCGCGCCGGCAGTTCGATGAGTTGCCGGTCGTCTACTTCGGGGAGTCACTCGGGGCCGGTGTGGCCATCGGTTTGGCGGTGGAGCACCACCCGGACGCCCTCATCCTGAGATCGCCGTTCGCCTCCCTCCCGGAGATCGCATCGGTCCACTACCGGTGGCTGCCCACGTCTCTGTTGCTCAATGACAGGTACCAGAACGTCGAGAGAATCAGGACGATCGAGGTCCCAACGTTGGTCGTGGCCGGGGCGGCAGACCGGGTCGTCCCAACCGGTCAGAGCGAGAAAGTCTTCCAGGCCGCGGCCGAACCAAAGCGTCTCCTGACGATCGAGGGAGCCGGCCACAACGACCTGGTACTTCTCGACGGGGACGAGATGATCGATGGGATCATCGAGTTCCTCGAGGAGACCCTGGCCGACCCTTGAACGAGAAGTCCGACGACCCGGCGTGGGTGTGGGGCCGATCGGTCAGGAAGCCGGCCATCTCGTCGAACAACTCGGAGACGGTTGCCCGGGCCGACTCGAAGTCGGACTCGCTCTCGTAGCCGGCGAGGATCATCCCCTCGCCCGACCCGGTGCGGGCGATGTCAGCGAACACGAGACCTTCGATCTCGCCGACTCGCGGCTCGACCGACTCGGCCCACGCCAGCAACTCGTGGTACTTCTCGTCCTCGAAATGGAGTCGGGACATGCGGTAGAACAAGGTCGCTCCTGTCGATACGGTCCGCTGAGCCTACGCAATCGTTGCCCCGGGCCCTTCCGCCACTAGCCGGCCGACGCCATCACCGGCCAGCATGCTGCAGCCGAGGAGGCGTAGAGGGGGACCGGGCCGGGGTCGTCGGCAACGCACCGCGCCGAGATGTCGTCCGGAAGCGTCCCCGACTGGAACAGGGGGCAGCGCGGGTGGAACCGGCATCCGGGAGGCATCCTGGTCAGGTCGGGAATCTCGCCCGTGAGAATCTGCTGCTCCATCTCCCTGGTCTCCGGCACGACCGAGAGCAACGCGCGCGTGTAGGGGTGCCGGGGATCTGCCAGGAGCTCCTCGGTGGAACCGGTCTCGACGATCCGACCGAGGTACATGACGGCCACCCGGTCGGCGATGTTCCAGGCGAGACCGAGGTCGTGGGTCACCGCCAGGATGGCCAGCCCGGTGTCGTCGACGAGTTGGCGCATCAGACCGAGTATCTCACCTCGGATGGATGCGTCGAGGCTGGCCACCGGCTCATCGGCGAGGAGAAGGCGGGGCTCCATCACCATGGCCCCGGCGATGACGACCCGCTGACGCTGCCCACCGGAGATCTCGTGCGGGTAGAGCTGAAAGAAGCGCTCGGGAGGTCTGAGACCTGCGCGAGAGAGAGCGACCTTCACCATCTCCTTCTCGTCTCCTGTGTCCTTCCGAATGCGGAGCCCCTCGGCAACGACCTCATAGATCGTCTGCCGCGGATTGAGCGCGCCTGTCGGGTCCTGGAAGACCATCTGAACTGCGGTGTTGCGGGACTCGGCCTGCTCCCTCCCTTCGATGCGGACGACACCAGATTTCGCTTTCTGAAGGCCCTGAATGGCTCGGATGAGGGTGGTCTTTCCCGAGCCGGATTCACCAACCAGCGCCAGCACCTCCCCGGGCATCACCCGAAGCGAGGCCCCGTCGACGGCGCGGGCATCTCCAAATTGGACGTGGAGGTCATCCACCTCCACAACCGGGCTCAAACCAGGATGCATGCCGCCCTCCTCTCGTGCCCGGACGACCGCAGAGCGGGCTCCTCGACCGTGCAGGCAGCACGCGCCAGGGGGCACCGAGGATGGAACGGGCACCCCTCCGGGAGGTTGCCCGGTGTCGGAGGATCGCCACCGAGACCGGACGGGGCGAGACGCGACGACATGTCCCCGATCGTGGGGAAGGCGGCGGCGAGACCTTGGGTGTACGGGTGGGAGGCATCCTCGAAAACCTCCCAACCCGGGCCTTCCTCCACGATGCGGCCGGCATACATGATGGCGAGCCGCTGACAGGCGTAGGTGAGGACCGACAGGTCGTGGGTGATGAACATGAGAGTCAGATCTCGCTCCTCCTTCAACTCCGACAAAAGGGCGAGGACCTGTGCTTGGACCATGAGGTCGAGGGCGGTGGTCGGCTCGTCGGCGATGAGGAGGAGCGGGTCACAGGCAAGGGCCATGGCGATGAGGACTCTCTGACGTTGCCCGCCGGAGAGTTGGTGCGGATAGTCGTCGGCTCGGTGACCGGGAAGGCCCACCCTTTCCAGGAGCGATTCGGTCCGGGCACGAGCCTGCTTCTCGTTACGCGCCGTCTTGTGGACGAGCATCGGCTCGGCGATCTGGTCCCCCACCGTCCTCACCGGGTTGAGGGCGTGAAGGGCTCCTTGGAACACGATGGCTCCCGAGGTCCAGCGCACCGCTCGGAGCCCACCCGGGTTCAGCGTGAGGACGTCCCTCCCATCGAGGGTTACCTGGCCCTCGACCTCGGTGCCGGCCGGAAGCAGCCGCAGAATGGCACCCGCGAGAGTCGACTTCCCGCAACCAGACTCCCCGGCGAGTCCCAGAGACCCGCCCCTCTCCAGGTCGAGGTTGACTCCACGCAGAGCCGGCACCGGGCCGCCTTGGGTGTGATATGTCACCTCGAGGTCGCGCACGCTCAGCATTGGCTCGCTCATCGATCTCTGCTCAGCCTGGGGTTGGCGAGCTCCTCGAGAGTCCGGCCTATGAGTGTGAAGGCGAGCACCACGATGAGGATCCCGATTCCCGCCGGGAGGAAGTACCACCAGGCGTTTCGGATCATGGCGCCGTTGACGAAAGCCTCCTCCAGTGTCTTGCCCCAGGAGGCAGAGGACGGGTCGCCGAGGCCGAGAAACGACAGGGTGGTCTCGGTGAGGATCGAGATGGGGACTGCGAGGGTGGCGTTCGCCAGGATCAGACCGCTGACATTGGGGAGGATGTGACGGCTCACGATGTGCCATCCCCCGGCTCCCAACGAGCGCGCCCGGTCGACGAAGAGGCGTTGCTTGACCGTGAGCACCTGTGATCTGACGAGCCGTGCGGTCGAAGGCCAGGAGGTCACTCCGATGACGAAGATGATGTTCCACACCGATCGTCCCAGTATCGAAGCCAGGACGATCGCCAAGGGCAGGAAGGGGATGACGAGGAACCACTCGGTGATCCTCATCAGCAACGCGTCGGTCTTGCCGCCGACGAACCCCGAGATGATGCCGACCACGGAACCGATGAAGATGGTCAGCACCGACGCCGCCAGACCGACGAAGAGGCTCACCCTGGAGCCCCAGACGAATTGGGCCCACACCGAGCGTCTGATGTAGTCGGTGCCCAGTGGGCCGAACTCCGATGGAGGGGCCCACTGCGGGTTCCCCTGCCCACGCGCGAAGACAGGGTTGAGCTCGCGGACGTCCGCGAGAAGAGGGGCGGCGAGCGCCATGAGTGCAAAGACCACCAGGACCGCCAGGCCGATCATCCCCTCTCGGGAGGAGCGAAATTGCTTCCAGAGGCGCCCTGCCGTCGCCCGTCGACGCTGCATGGCCAGGCTGGTGATGGTCATGAGTCCTCCACCCGGGGGTCGAGGTAGGCATAGGTCAAATCCGCCACGAGGTTGAAGAAGATCACCGCCGCGCTGAACACGAGGAACAGACCCTGGAGCATGGGCAGATCGGGCCCACGGATGGCATCGGCGGTGGCCTTGCCCAGCCCGGGCCAGGAGTAGACCGCCTCCACGGCGATGGCGCCGGACAGGACGAAGCCGAAGTTGATCGCAGCCAGGGTCACCACCGGCAGCAGGGCGTTGGGCACCGCGTGACGACGACGCACGACCTTGTCACGGAGGCCCTTGGCCCTGGCGACCACGAGATAGTCCTCACCCATAACGTCGAGGAGCGAGCTCCTCGTGATGAGGGCGTACTCCCCGAGGTAGGCGAGGGTGAGGGTGAGGGCAGGCAGGAACAGATGGTGGAGTTGGTCGAGGAGGCGATCGACGCCGGTGGCATTCGAGCCGGCGTCGACGATCCCACCGACCGGGAAGACTGGGAAGACGACGGCCAACCCGACCAGGAGGAGCATGCCCAGCCAGAAATCTGGCATCGAGTAGAAGACCATCGTCCCGGAGGTGATGGTGTGGTCCTTCCAGGTGTTGCGTCGCCATGCCGCCGCGATGCCGAGGACGGTGCCGATCAGGGCAGAGAGAATCGCCGATACCCCGATGAGGACCAAGGTCTCGGGGATGGCGGTGACGATCTCGTTCCACACCGGCTGACGACTCTGATACGAGATGCCGAGGTTGCCCTGCAACGTCTCCCGCACGTAATAGAAGAACTGGGTCAACACCGGCTCGTCGAGGCCGAACGCCGTCCTCAGGTTGTCGATGGTCTCCTGGGGCACGTTGCGCCCCCGGAACAGCGATCCGATCGGGTCCTTCTGGACGATCCGGAAGAGGAAGAAGTTGAAGACCAGGACGAACACGAAGGTGAGCGCCGATCCGAGGGCCTTGCGGCCCACGAATCGGGCTCTACCTCGTTTGCCAGTCGACTTGGCGGCCAGGCGCTACTCCCGCTCGTCCTCGCTCCTACGTCGTGACATCAGCCAAGCCCCACCGCCGACGACCACCACGGCGATCCCGCCGATCAGGAGCCAGTTGGTGTCGTCACCGTCATCGTCTCCGGGTCCATCATCTCCGCCACCGGCGATCGTCGACCCCGGGGTCTCGCCAACGACGGTGGTCGGACTGCCGTCGCTCGGCGCCGTCGTGTCGGTTGGCGGTTCTTCACCGCCGACAGGACTCAACAGCACGTAGCTCGGCGAGGAGTTGGAGAAGAACACCGGGCCCACATCGGCCGGCTGTTGCACCCACCCCTCGAACGTGTCCGTGCGGTAGGCCTGGAGGTCGGGGCTCAGCCACATCGGGATGTAGACGGCGGCGTCGTGGAGGATGGTCAGCATCTCCTGGACGATCTCGATGCGACGGGCCTCGTCGAGCTCCTGGTTCTGCTCGACGTACAAGGCGTCGAACTGAGGATCGAACCAGTTGGCGTCGTTGTAGTTGCCCAACTCGGCCTCGGTGAAGTACGAGAGCATGGGATCGGGATCGACGAAGGGGACCCACCCCCAATAGAAGGTGTCGTACGTGCCATCGACGATGACGCCGAACAGAGCGTCCTGGTCGTAGGCCTCGAGCTCGACGCCGATGCCGATCTCGGCCATCCAGCCGACCATCAGGTCCCCGATCGGGCCGCCGAGGTCGCTGTCCGTGTTGACGGCGTGGGTGATGACGATCGGATTCGTGCCGTCGGGCATCTCCCGGATTCCGTCGTCGTCGGTGTCGAGATATCCGCCCTCGTCGAGGATCTGGTTGGCCAACGCCGGGTCGTAGACGAGCCGGTCCTCCTCGGGAATCTCGGCGAGCCACTTGGGGTCGGCCGACGGGCTCATCACCTCGAGCGGCGTGGCGAGGTCGAACCACAAGTCCTCGATACCGGCCTGCTTGTCGATGCCATGGGCCATCGCCCGCCTCACGTTGACGTCGAGAAGCGCCGGATGAGGCTGTCCCTCGGCTTCACCACCGTTGATGGCGATCTCGTCGAATCCTCCCTGCTGTCCCGCGACAACCTCGATATTGGGGTCGGCCTCGAGTGCCTCCGCCGAGGACGCGGGGAATCCATGGATGGCGTCGAGCTCGTTCTGCTGGATCGCGGCCACCATGGCATCGGGGTTCTCGAAGAGCTGGTAGACGATCCTGTCGTAGGGCGGCTCGTTGCCCTCCCAGCCGTAGAAGTTCGGGTTGGCCTCCATGACCACGGACTGTCCCTTGTTGAACTCCGTGACGATGAACGGGCCACTTCCGGGGACATCCCCTCCCGGGTCGAACGTGGTGGCAGCGTCGTAGTCGGTGGCAATGGGCTCCCATATGTGCTGGGGGAGGAGGTAGACACCCAGACCGGGCAGCTTGGGGTCGGGCACGGCGCTGGTGATCTCGACCGTGCGCTCGTCGAGAGCGACGGCCTCGAGGTTCTGGACCGTCGAGGACATGTTGTCCCACTCCTGGTCCCGTCCAGTGTTGACATTCCAGGCGACGTCCTCGGCTGTGAGCGGTTCCCCGTCGGACCACAGGAGACCCTCGCGCAGGGTGTAGGTGTAGGTCAGCCCGTCATCGGAGACCTCCCACGACTCCGCGAGGCCGGGCTCCTCGGAGAAGTCGTCGGCCGAGAGATTGGTGAGCCCGGCGTAGTGGACGTTCCAGATCTCGTACTCACTGACCGCGAAGCCAGAGGTCGGGTTCAGTGTCTCCCAGTCTTGGGTGAGGCCGATGCGGAGCACGGTCTCGTCCTCCTGGGCAACTGCCATCGGAACCAAGGATGCGGTGAGCACCACCACCGCCAGCAGGGTGAAAACCCGCCTCATGCTTGAACCTCCATTCAAGAGTCCGTGGAATGTACTTCCATTCGAGCGCCGGTGTCACAAAAGACCGGGAAATTGACAGATTCCTGAACGGCCGTTCAGGAATCGGCTGCTAGCGTCCCAGGACGATGTCGATCGCGCTCTCCGGCCCTGAGCTCCGTCTCCAGGAGACCGCCAGGCGTTTCGTCGACGAGCTGATCCCGTGGGAGGTCGAAGCCGAGATGAACCGGGGGGAGCTGCCCCCCGACGTGGCCAAAGCCCACAGTGAGCGCGCGGCCGAGCTGGGCTTGATCTCGATCAACATGCCCGAGTCGATGGGCGGACCGGGCTACACCACGATGGAGCAGACCCTCATCCAAGAGCAGACAGGCCGGGTGACCAACGCTCTCGGATGGGTCGTGAGCACCGGCCCCTCCTGGATCGCGGACGTCGCCACCGACCACCAGGTCGAGCGATGGATCCGCCCCACCGTCGACGGCGAGATCCATGAGTGCTATGCCATCACCGAGGCGGGCGCCGGCTCCGACGTAGACGGCATCGAGGCCACCGCACGCCGCGATGGCGAGGAATACGTACTCGACGGGGAGAAGTGGCACGTCACCTCGGCGAACCTCGCCTCGTACGTGTTCTTCCAGGCCAAGCTGGTGGACGGTCCCAATGCTGGTCGGCATGTCTTGTTCTTCGTCGACATCGACGCTCCCGGCGTGGAGTGTGTGCGCGTGCCGGAGTACTCCCACACCTACGGTCACCACCACTGGGAGATGCGGTTCAGCGGCGTGAGGGTGCCGAAGGAGAACCTGGTGGGCTCGGAGGGAGACGGCATGAGCTTCTCACACGCCTGGTTCCGGTACGAGCGGCTGATGATCGCGGCTCGATGCTGTGGGGCGGCCGAGCGACTCATCGAGGAAGCCAATTCCTTCGCCAACCAACGTCAGGCATATGGGTCGGTCATCGCCGACTACCAGGCCATCCAGACCATGCTCGCCGATTCGCTCACCGAGTTGTGGGCAGCGCGCCTGATGACATACGAGACGGCGCGATCGATCGACGTCGGCGCCGATGTCAAGGTCCAGCACGCCCGATGCTCGATGGCGAAGCTGTACGCCTCAGAGATGGCCAACCGGGTGGCCGACCGGGCCGTGCAGGTCTTTGGCGGGCGGGGGTTCATGAGGGAGAACGTCGCCGAGCGCTTCTACCGCGAGCTGCGCGTAGACCGGATCTGGGAGGGGACCTCAGAGATCCAGCGCATCATCATCGCCGACCAGCTACGCAAACGCGGGCCGGGCCCGCTCATCGGCTAGTCCCCACCGTTTCTCGGGGGTCTAGCGGAGCTCGCGCACGGGGACCTGGGGCACCACCAGGCCTTGGCCCAGGTACAGGTGGCCCATGATGGCGAGGAACTGATAGACGGTGCCCTCCCAACTCGACAAGGGACCGGGCCGGTAACCCTGGTGGTGGACGCCCTTCATGACGTTCTCGCACGCAGACCAGTCCTCGCGGTTGGTGATGTCCCAGAAGTCGACCGCGTAAGCGGGATCGAAGCCATCGATCTCGAAGGCCTCGGGCGGGAACAACCAGCTGCACTCGATGAAGGTCTGCTCGGTCGACAGCGGCACCAGGCGGTGGGTCATCACATAGTCGGGATGCATCGACAACAGGAGATTGGGGATCACTGTGAGGTACCAGACCTGACGGGCCATTTCCTCGTCGACCTCGCGGAAGGTGATCCCCTTCGATGCGCCGTCGAGGGACATCGTGACGGCATGGTCCTTGAGGATCATCGTCCCGCCACACCACATACCGGTCGGCTGGTGGTCATAGCCACTGTCGGGTGGCGTGACCTCACACAACTCCGGATGGATCGAGGAGCAGTGGTAGCACTCGTTGTAGTTCTCGACGATGATCTTCCAGTTCGCGTCGACGACGTAACTGTGGGTCGCAGCGGTGCTGAGCCGGGTGGTCTCGTAGGGCCTCGCCATCTCGGAGAGATTCCCGAAATGCTCCTCGATGGGGGGCGCCTCACCGGAGAGATCGACCCAGACCCACCCGAGATACTCGGCGGCTGCGACGGCGACCAGGGGGAACTCCGACATGTCGAATCCGGGGGTCTGGGCGAAGGTGGGCGCCGCGCGGAGATCGCCGTTGAAACGGTACGACCAGGCGTGATAGGGGCAGCGGATGAGCCGTGCGTCGATGGGATCGCCCACCGGGGCCAGCTCGTGACCACGGTGCCTGCAGACATTGGAGAAGGCCGTCAGCGCGCCCTCCCGGTCGCGGGCCAGCAGTACGCCCTCGCCGGAGACCTCGACGGCGCGAATCTGCCCCGGACCGACGAGCTCGTCGCCCCGCCCGGCGCAAACCCATGAGGACCTGAAGAGGTTCTCCATCTCCCATTCGAAGACATCCTGAGAGAGATATGCGTCGGCGGGGAACGTTCGATTCTGACCGAACGGAGCGATGACCTTCTGGAGGCTCGTCTGGTCGAGTGGTGCCTGGCTCATATGTCTCCGACTCGGAAGGTAGCTGAAGTGTATCCTGAACGGTGAGTCAGTTTACTCCGACAGGAAGGTCCCCAATGCTCACCGCGGCCGAACAGACGTCTCTTCTGGACCGGCTGATCGAAGAGGAAGAGGAGAGTTTCCTCGACCGCGCCCCCCGAGCCGCCGAATACGCGGCACGGGCCGAGGCCACCCTCCCCGGGGGGGTGACCTCGAGCTGGCAGATTTCGCGTCCCCGACCGATATGGATCGAGGAGGGCAAGGGCTCCAGAGTCCGTGACGTCGACGGCAACGAGTTCATCGACTACCACGGTGGCTACGGGGCCATGCTGGCGGGCCACGCACACCCGGCCGTGGTCGCCGCGGTGACCGAGCGTGTCGCCAAGGGCACCCACTTCGCCCAACCAACGCCCGACGCGGTGGAGGTGTCCGAGGAGTTGGCCCGTCGTTATGGCATGCCGCTGTGGCGCTTCGCCAACTCGGGGACCGAGTCGACCATGGATGCGATCCACCTCATGCGGGCCATCACCGGCCGGGACCTCATCGTGAAGTTCGAAGGCGCCTACCACGGCCACCACGACGCCGCGATGGTCTCGGTCTGGAACGAAGAGGATCTCGGCCCGGAGCACCGTCCCCGGTCGGTAGCGGCAGGCGGGGGCATCCCGGAGGCCATGGTCGACCTCACCCTGGTCGCCACCTTCAACGATCTCACCCTGGTCGAGTCCCTCTTCGAGGAGCACCCTGGTGAGATCGCCGGGGTCATCGTCGAGCCGATCCTCCAGAACTGCGGTGTGCTCTTGCCCGAGGACGGGTTTCTCGCCGGGTTGCGTGAGATCACCAAACGTCGAGACGCCCTGCTGATCTTCGACGAGGTCAAGACGGGCCTCACCGTCGGCCTGGGAGGCGCCACCCGGCACTTCGGGGTCCAGCCCGACATCGTGTGCCTGGCCAAGTCTCTGGGCGGGGGTCTCCCGATCGCGGCCATTGGCGGGACAGAGACCGTGATGAAGGCGATCACCGACGGGACCTACGAGCAGGTGGGAACCTTCAACGGCAACCCTCTCAGCATGGCTGCGGCAAAGGCGATGCTCACCGAGGTCATGGTCCCGGACACCTACGACCATCTCGAGGGTCTGCAGAGGAGGATGCGCGACGGGACCGAGGAGATCATCGCCAGGCATGGGCTGGAGGCACACGTTGCCACCGCCGGTGCCAAGGGCAGCGTCGTCTACTCACGGCAGCGGATGCGGACCTACAGGGACTTCCTCCGCATCGACGGTCGCTATGCGCACGCCGCCTGGCTCTACCAATTCAACCGGGGCGTGTTCCTGCCGCCCTGGGCCAAAGGCGAGCAGTGGCTGATCTCGGTGCAGCACAGCGAAGAGGACATCGATCGATATCTGGAGACGCTCGACGGTTTCGCCGGTGTCATCAGCGGGCTAGATGGCTGAGGCCATACAATCCCGCTCTCCATGAGCGGTGTCGTCGAACTCGCAGGGCTGGTCAAGACCTTTGGTGAGGTCGTCGCCGTCGACCACATCGATCTCCGCATCGAGGATGGAGAGTTCTTCTCGCTGCTGGGGCCATCCGGATGCGGCAAGACCACGACGTTGCGGCTGATCGCCGGCTTCGAGCGACCCGACGCGGGGTCGATCGTCATCGGCGGCGTGGACATGGCCACGACCCCACCGCACAAGCGTCCGGTGAACACCGTATTCCAGAGCTACGCCCTCTTTCCCCATCTCACTGTGGAAGAGAACGTGGGGTTTGGGCTCAAGTACCAGGGCCTGGGCAAGGAGGAAGCAAGGGACAAGATCGAACGCACACTGGAGCTGGTCCATCTCACCGGGATGGGCAAGCGCAGGCCGACGCAGCTGTCCGGTGGCCAGCAGCAAAGAGTGGCCCTGGCCCGATCGCTGGTGCTGAACCCGTCCGTCCTGCTGCTCGACGAGCCTCTCGGCGCTCTCGACGCCAAACTGCGCAAGGCCCTCCAGATCGAGTTGAAGACGATCCAGGAGGAGATAGGGATCACCTTCATCTACGTGACGCACGACCAGGACGAGGCGCTCACTATGTCCGATCGGATGGCTGTGATGTCGGCGGGCCGTGTCGAGCAACTGGGTACGCCATCTGAGGTCTACGAGCGCCCGCTGAGCAGCTATATCGCCGAGTTCCTCGGCGTATCCAACCTCATGGAAATCACGGTCGAGGCAAAGGCATCGGACGGAAGGTCTTCTATCCGGCTCGGGTCCTATGAGTTGATGGCGACCACGGACCACCCTGTGGGACCAGCCATGATCTCGATCCGCCCGGAGCGCATCAAGATCGTCACCGGAGAGGAGAGATTCCCGAACACGGTTCAGGCCACGGTGGACCGAACCGTCTACGCCGGGCCGGTGCTGAACGTCCTGGTGCGCATCGAGGATCTCAACGAGATCCAGGTAACGGTGCCCAACGAGGGCGACGTGAAGCCGTACCGCCAAGGTGACGTGATCAACCTCTTGCTCGCTGCGGATGCGGTGCAGGTCCTGGCGAGAAACGGCCTCGAAGAACCGGCCTGAGGCCGGGATGCCACGTCAGTGTCAGATCGACCGCTGACGCGCGACGCGACTATGTGACGCCGGTTGCGGAGCGGGCTGATTCGATTGACTCATTGGCGATCACCGTCCAGGTGAGCAGGAGCATTGCGATGAAGGCTGCGGCCGCCGCGAAAAAGGGGGCACGCAAGCTGATTGTGGATGCGACCGCTCCCCCGAACAAGGCTCCGAGCGGCATACTGCCCCAGGTGAGCATCCGGCTCGCACCGGCCACCCTGCCTCTCGTCTCGTCCGGAGTCAGCTCCTGGCGGAGCGAAACGGCGACCACATTCCACGACGTGATCTGACTCCCGAACACTGCCATCGAGAAACCGGCGATCCACCCATTGGATGTCAATGCGAACACCGTCAATGCGATGATCTGGATCGCCACCGATAGCCGGAGAGTGTTCCCCGAGCCGATCCGTTTCACCATTCGAGGCCCGAGCACGGCTCCCAGGAGGCCACCTACTCCCAGCGACGCCAGAAGCAACCCGTAGACGGCGTCTGACACTTCGAGGATGTCCTGGGCATAGAGAACGAAGATGCTGACTATCCCGAAGGTGAAGAAGTTGGTGGTCCCGGCCATCAGCGCCAGCGTGCGCATCACTCGTTGCCTCCATAGCCAGCGAAGCCCCGACAAGACATCGCTCCGAAGCGTGGTCACCTCAGACCGAGTGCTCCTGAAGACCCCTGGAATCAGGGCCACCAGCAGAGCGGCCACGACGAAGGATGCAGCGTCGACGAAGAAGGGGAGCGACGCCGCGACAGCGAACAGCGCCGCACCCACTGGTGGACCAATAAAAGATCCACTCACCCACTCGAGCCCCTGAAGCCTGCCATTTGCCGCCGGCAGATTGTCGGGACTCACCAGAGCCGGCGTGAGCGCTTCGGCCGCGGTGTCGAAGAAGGTCTCAGCCAAGCCGAGCCCAAATGCCACCAGATAGATGTGCACTAAGCCGACATCGCCCATGCTGATACCCCAAGCCAGAGCACCGACACCAAGTGCTCGCAGGAGATCCGTGATCACCATCAGCCGTCTCCGGTCCATCCGATCTACCAGCGCTCCCGAGATCAAAGCGAACAAGAACCAGGGCAAACGGCTGGCGAGAGTGGCCGCTGCAACAGATACCGGGTCGCGAGTCACGGATGCCACCAGGAGCGGCAAAGCAGCAGCCACTATCCCGTCGCCGACATTGGAGACACCGGCCGCGACTGACAGCTTGTCGAAGCTCGACCCCAGGCGGCTTGACACGACAGACAACCTAGCCGTGGTTCGCTATCGCGGCTCAGGAACTGAGTACTGGAAGAGACGAATCATCCGCCCGCAGAACATGCGCTCTCCCATCCAAGTCGGCTCAACCGCCCTCCTCGATCTGGCAAGGCTGATCCGCACCCGACGCGCCCACATCCGACGCTCTCAGATCTGGGCGGATCCGAACCAGGCTGACTGTCAGGGGCGGGGTGGGTTCACTAGCCCGCCATTTAGGGTCGGACTGTGAGACTTGGCAGGATGGCCGTTGGTCGAGAGAGTCGATCCGGATGTTGCAGACGGTGACCCGATACATCGGTGGGTTCGCCGCCCAGCTGGGATAGATCCAACCCCGGCGAGCGACTGGGCGGCGGGCATCGACGCCCCCTGGTGCTCACGTCTGTGACCACGACGCATTGGACAAGACCAACCAAACACCAAAATCGCCAGCGTCAATCTCTGCCTGGAGTCGATCTCGGATCAGATCGGATCGCTCTTGGATGTTGTGCTGTCGACTGGGATAAAACCGGGTGCGGACCTCTATCAAGTAGTCGAGCTCACTCACGTCGTCTGAGCTCCTTGGTCGAAATCTCACCTCAATGTCACCCACGCTCGGAGGCCCAATCCACGGCTCCTCGGGGCAGGTCACCGCCTCGGCAACGATGTCCGGCAGAAGCTCCCCCAGTCGTGTCAGAGCCTGTTGAGGAATCGCGGCGTCGTGCGTTACGTCAACAAGTGGCATTCAGGGCTCCTTCGCCAGCTAGAAACACTGGTTCCTCCGTACCATCAGAACCTGGGCAACCATGTGTACCAGAGGTATCTCTCTTCCTGCGACTTGCCCTTCGGGAAGGAGATCAAAGCCTGAGCCCGATGTCGGACGGTCTCGCATTACCACGGCGCACGGCGTCAACCAGGTCAGGCTCGAGGGTCTGATCCCACACGTGTCGGCGGCAGAGATCTCCGCCCCAGCTTTGTCCAGCGACGAGCCGGCCCGATAGTGAACACCACGGATCGCGTCGCTCGTGTTGTCGTTGCTAGAAGCGGTATCGGGTCTGACTGAACGGCTCACCCCTGCCGAATGCGAGGATCTTGATCGGCGCCACGGCGAACACGTGTGCTGCCCCCTTGGCATCGAACTCCTCGCCGCCAATCTCGGATGTCCGCTCACGAAACGCCCCATCGACGACATCGAACGGCCAGTCGAGCTTGGATTCCCACAGAGCAGCCAGACGATTGAGCAGGGACTCGTCTGTGACCCGGATCGCATGGCCCTCGACCACCACGTCCAGCCCGGAGAGGAACGCGTTGTCTCCCGTGGTGAGGATGCATTGCGGGTTGACTTCGATGTTCTTGGCCTTCTGCTCGTCTGGGCCGGTGCAGAAGTGCAAGGCGCCGTCGAGCCACACTGCGGGAAGAGGTGTCACGTGGGGCCGGCCGTCTCGGCGCACCGTGGACAGCCAGAAGATCTCCGACTGCTCGAGCACACCCACCACCTCGGACCAGGGACGCGCCGTCGCCCCTTCACTGCTGAAACGCTGGTCGAGCTCGACCGTGGGTTCGGTCATGGACACGGGAGATCCTCACGATGCCGTGGTAGGTCGCCGAGATTAGACGTCGACAGCGGCCGGGACTCGTCGGCGGCTTCCCTGATGGCATCCGCCTGGACAGAAGGCTCCATCTGATTGAGGAGGTCCCCAACGACCGTTCGTGTCTGCTAGGTGAGCCGCGAATCCTTGGAAAGAGATGAGTGCCTGATCGCTCGCTCTTGGCGGAATGGGTTGGACCATGATCCAGCGGGCTCGGGCTCCCCGATGGCTACCTCCTCGGCTCATATCGCATCGCCATCGCCCCCGAGCCGAGCTCCAGCCGGCTCACGAGCTTCAAGTCGATCGGCTTCGATAGCCCTGCGAACAACGTCGGCCCATGGCCCATCAGCCTGGGGTGCACCACGAACTCGTACTCATCGATCAATCCCAGCTCCGCCAACGCCAGCGGGAGCATCACGCCTCCCACGAACAGTCCCTCACCCGACTCCGACTTGAGCTGCTGAACGGCCTCTCCCAGATCACCGCGCACGAGCTCCGCGTTCCAATCGACCCGGTCCAGAGTGGCCGACACCACGTACTTCTTTGCCGCGTCGATCGTCCGGGCGAAGGGTTCCATCCAATCGGGCCTCGCTCCCGTCGGAGCCGGCGGCCGCCACGCTACCTCCATCATTTCGTAAGTCACCCGGCCAAAGAGGAGGGCATCGGCCTGCGCCAGGTTCTCGGCCGCGTGACGATGCAGGTCTTCGTCCGCCAAGACTGCGCGATGATCGCAGCACCCGTCCAATGTGACGTTGATGGAATACCGAAGGGGTCGCATGGCGCGAGAGTATCGGCCGGGGCGTGGACCGGCATCGCGGCCACGTGATTGCGTTGGCTCTTCGAGGTGTGTCCTCTCGGTCCAAGTCGAAAGTCGAAG
>Ga0214468_1000292_pt1 | contig 16179 bp, 13 predicted proteins | sample RVTome_9_FD_187334 | JGI IMG/M metagenome (GOLD analysis project Ga0214468, IMG submission 187334) | Soil microbial communities from uranium-contaminated site in the Upper Colorado River Basin, Wyoming, United States - RVT155D38 HiSeq ...
CTGCGCAACGACACGCCGACCGATCTCCAGTTCGAGCTCGAGTCCGCGGGTCCGGCCGGTTGGGATGTGACCGCCCAGCCCTCCAACGAGCCGCAGGCGGCCACGATCCAGGTCGACTCCGGATCCACGTCGACAATCAATGTGGAGGCGACATCGCCGGCACGCGCCGAGGCCGGTCAGTACAACATCTCCGTCCAGGCAACATCTCCGGAGACTCAGATCGAGGCGGAGATGATCGTCGAGATCGTTGGCTCGTTCTCTCTGGAGATGACCACGGCAGATCAACGTCTCTCCACTGAGGTCAGCGCTGACGGCTCGAGCGATATCCAACTCGTGCTCTCCAACACCGGCACTGCGCCCATGCAAAACATCGAGCTGTCGTCGACACCTCCGAGCGGGTGGGATGTCACGTTCGCCGAGCCGGCCATCGCCCAGCTCGAAGCTGGTCAGTCTGTGAACGCAGTGGCCACCGTCACCCCCTCCGATCAGGCGATCGCCGGCGACTACATCATCACGTTCTCTGCGGATAGCGAGCAGGCCAACACATCGGTTGACATCCGGACGACCGTCAACCCATCAGCCCTATGGGGCTTCGTGGGTGTCGCCTTGATCGCGCTGACTCTGGCCGGGCTGGCCTGGGTGTTCCGCCGCTTCGGCAGGAGGTAGCGAGGTGCCCAGTGCGATCCGCACGGTCGGGTTGACCAAGCACTATGACGAGGTGGCCGTCGTCGACGGGCTCGACCTCGACATCGAGACCGGTGAGGTGTTCGGGCTGCTTGGGCCCAATGGTGCCGGCAAGACGACCACCATCCTCATGCTCCTGGGACTCACCGAGCCAACCGCAGGATCGATGGAGGTCCTCGGGCTCGACCCGCGACGTCACCCCTTGGAAGTGAAGCGCCAAGTCGGCTATCTGCCTGACGCCGTTGGCTTTTACGACGACCTGACCGGACGACAGAACCTCAAGTTCACCGCCCGGCTGAACCACATCGAAGATGCCGACGCCCGGATCGACGCCTTGCTCGTCCAGGTCGGCTTGGAGCTCGCAGCCGACCAGCCGGCAGGTGAGTACTCGCGGGGAATGAAACAGCGTCTCGGTCTCGCCGATGCCTTGGTGAAGGAACCGTCGATTCTGATCCTCGACGAGCCCACGACCGCGATCGACCCCGAAGGCGTTGCCGAGATCCTCGATCTCATCAGAGAACTGGCGGTGCAGGAGGGCGTCACCGTGCTGCTGTCCTCACATCTCCTCAACCAGGTGCAGGCGGTGTGCGATCGGGTGGCAATCTTCGTGGATGGCGCGGTGATTGCCCAGGGCCGCCCGCACGATCTGGCCGCGGAGCAGGTCGGTCATGCCCGGGTTGAGTTTCGGTTTGACGACGATGCTGAGATTGCTCTGCGACGCTTGGAGGAGATCGACACCGTCGAAGACGTCATCCACGGCCGGGTGCCCGGCTCCTGGATCGCCACACTCGATATCGGCACGCTTCCCGCGACAGTCAATCGTCTCGTCTCCAACGGGTCGCGTCTGACCGGGGTGCGCCGGGTCGACGAGGACCTCGATGCGGTCTACCGACGCTACTTCGAAGGGGAGGAGGTATCGGCATGACCGATGCAGACGTGGTTGCCGGGCCGGTGGCGAAGGATCCTCGACCGGAAGGGAGCAGAGGAGGGTGGCGAGTGGTCGCGGCCAAGGAGTTGGCCGATCATCTCTACTCGGGTCGGTTCATCGTTCTTCTCGGAGTCCTCGGCATCGCCACCGCGGCGGCGGTATTCGCGGCCTCGGGGGGAATACGCGACATCGCTCCGGATGCCGAAGGGATCACCGCGCTGTTCCTGAAGCTGTTCACGGTCACCGTCGATCCGGTCCCATTTCCCTTGATCATCTTCGTCAGCTTCCTAGCTCCGTTGCTCGGGATCATGTTCGGTTTCGACTCGGTCAACGGTGAGCGGGCCCAGGGGACACTGCCACGTCTGCTCTCACAGCCGATCCACCGTGATGAGGTGATCCTCGGCAAATTCGTCGCCGGAATATCGGTGATCGCGGTCATGCTGTCGGCCTTGGTGCTGTTCGTGGCCGGCATCGGCATATTCCGCCTTGGCGTCACCCCGTCGCTTCAGGAGACAACCAGGCTGTTGGTCTGGCTCATCCTCGCTGTGGTGTATGTCGCCTTCTGGCAGGGACTGGCCACCCTTGTGTCGGTACGCACGTCGCGAGCGGCCACCTCGGCTCTGGTCCCGGTGGCAATCTGGTTGGTTCTCGCCCTCTTCGGCAATTTCATATTCGGTGCCGTGGCGGGTGTGATCAGCCCCGACGATGGGACCGACGCTGGTCTCCTGGCCAATGCCCGCGCCGAGCAGGCCGTGTCCCAGATCTCACCGATAAACCTGTTCGAGCAGGGCTCGACGGTCCTGTTGGACCCTGAGGTCAGGGCCACCGGACTGCTCACACTAGAGCAGGTCGATCGGGCCATCATCTCCGAGTTGAACCTCGCCCAGAGTCTGGGGATCGTCTGGCCGCAGATGGTGTTCCTGATCGCCATGACCGCGGCGATGTTCGCTCTCGCCTATGTCTCGTTCATGAGACAGGAAGTGAGAGCCTGACGTCCCGGACTCGAAGTGAGGGCGCCGGACTTCGCTGGGCGGTGTCTGCAACCCTGGGTTCGTCACCCTCGGGTCCGGCAGGGTTAGCCTGATTGGTCTGTGTGTAAGGACAGGGACCCTGAATGCGGATAATCGTCATGGGTGCGGGGGCGGTTGGTTCCTATCTGGCCGAACGGCTCTCGTCGGGAGGCGAGGATGTGGTGGTGATCGAAGACGACGAGGTCCGCGCTGCTGAGCTCCAAGAGTCGATCGACGCACTGGTGCTGCACGGGAACGGTGCCAGCGCCAACATGCTCGAAAAAGCGGGCGTCGCCGAGACCGACCTTCTCATCGCCGTAAGCAACTCCGACGGCGCCAACATCCTGGCCTGTTACACCGGAACTCAGCTTGGGGCCAAGACCACGATCGCCCGCATCGAGCACAGTGAGCTACGAGAGGGCGCTGACCGTCTCGGTGTCGACATGATCATCGACCCCTCTACCACCGCCGCCGAGGAGCTCGTCGGCATCGTCGGCCTCGGCGGAGCCAGCGAGTTGATTCAATTCGCCGACGGAAAGCTGGTCATGGTGGGTGGCCGTGTCGCCCCCAACGCCCCGATTACCACCGGCCCACTGAGCCTGCAACGGTTGCGCCGGGCAGAGTGGGGCTGGGTCGTGGCCGCTCTGGTCCGCGACGGACTGACCATCGTTGCTCACGGTGACACCGAGGTGCGTCCCGGGGACCACGCCCTCTTGATGACCACCGACGACAGAGTCGACGACGCCACCAGGCTGATAGGACTGAAGCGCCGCCACATCGACCGGGCCATTATCGTCGGTGCAACCCGGCTCGCCGAGATCACTGCCGATGTGATGGCCGAGGCGGGGCTTTCCGTCTCCGTGATCGACGAGGATCGCGACCGCTGCAGATGGCTCGCCGGCCGACACCCGGCGGCGTTGGTGATCTGTGGAGACCCCACCGACCCCGATGTTCTCGCCGAGCTCGACCTGAGCCCGAAAGATGTGATCCTCGCCCTTTCCGGATGGGATGAAGTCAACCTGATGAGCTGTTTGGTGGCCAAGGCGAGCGGTGCCGGCATGGCGGTGTCACGGTTCAACCGGATCGCCTACGTCGGATTGCTCAGCGGGCTCGGGATCGATGCCGCGGTCTCCTCACGTCTCCTCGCCGCTTCGGCGATCCTCCGCTTCGTTCGTCAGGGCCAGGTCGAGCAGGTTGCCACCTTCTCGGACACCGACGCCGAGGCGATCGAGATCCAGGTGCAAGATGGCGCCGAGGCAGTCGACAAATCCTTGCTGGAACTCGATCTGCCGGTAGGGGTGATCATCGGAGGGATCTCCCGAGAAGGCACGACCTTTGTCCCCGACGGCTCGACGGTGGTCCGCGCTGGTGACCACATCATCTTTTTCTCCTTGCCCCGGGACATCGCCGAGTCATCCGCCCTCTTCACGGCATGACCAACCGGACGCAGGCCACCCGAAAGGACCCGGCCCTCAGCCTGCTCCAGACGGTCGCCTTCGTTCTCGGCTCGGTTCTCGTCTTCATCGCGGTGGCGATGACGTCGGCAGCGGCCGTTTCGGCCCTCTTCGGCGAGTTCGAAACCGCGATGTGGATCTCGGTTTCGGCCGGGATCACCGCCCTGGCCGGCTACGCCACCCGCCGGGTCGTGCGGAGACCAACGACGATCACGGTCAAGCAGGGCTTCGCCACCGTCGGTCTCGCCTGGTTCGTGTTCTCGATCTTCGGCGCACTCCCCTACTTGTTGACCGGGTCCATTCCCGGCATCACCGATGCGGTGTTCGAAACCGCCTCAGGGTTCACCACTACAGGGGCCTCCATCCTGCCCGACCCAGGAGTCCTGCCCCGAGGGATTTCCTTCTGGCGGGCCATGACCCAATGGTTGGGCGGCATGGGCGTCATCGTCCTCGGCGTGGCCATCCTTCCGTTGCTGGGCACGGGAGGTATGCAGCTGGCCAGGGCTGAGTCTCCCGGCCCGACTCCCGACCGTCTCACACCCCGGTTTCAGGAGACGGCAAAACGCCTTTGGTTCATATACGCGGTGATAACCGCGATCGAGATCGTCCTGTTGTCACTTGGCGACATGACGGGGTTCCAGGCCGTCATCCACTCGTTCACCACCATGTCAACGGGAGGTTTTGGGACCGAGCCGGACTCGATCTCGGGATTCTCCAACTACACGAAGTGGGTTATCACGTTTTTCATGTTCGCCGCCGGGGTGTCGTTCGCCCTCCACTTCAGGGCCTGGAACAAGCCGACCGAATACTTCAAGAACGCCGAGTTCCGCCTCTACAGCTTCATCACCGTCGCCGCGATCATCATCGTTGCCGGGGGCCTCTTCACCGACTTCTCCCCTTCGGAAGCAATACGCGACGCCGCGTTCAACACCATCTCGCTCACGACGACGACGGGCTACGCCGCCTCCGACTTCGGGACGTGGAGGCCTGCTCTCCAGATCATGGTGGTAGGTCTCATGTTCCTCGGTGGCATGGCGGGCTCGACCGCGGGTGGCATGAAGACGTTCCGAATCGGTGTGCTCTCCAAGGCAGCCTTCGCTGACCTACGCCGGCTGGTTCATCCGCGAGGGATATTCGTAACCCACTTCGGCAACGCCAGGGTGAATGAGCCCGTGATCGAAGCTGTGCAGTCCTTCTTCCTCTTCTACATGTTCCTGTTCATGACCGCGACATTCGGCCTGGCATTCATAGACGCCAACCTGGCAGAGGGTCTCGACCTGGTGACCGCCACTTCTGCGGTCGCTGCCTCCATCGGAAACATCGGGCCCGGTCTCGGAGATGTCGGACCTGCTGCCAACTACGCCGGCTTGCCTCAATTGGCCAAGTGGATGTTGTCCGGGTTGATGATCGTGGGCCGCCTCGAGATCTTCCCGGTCCTGGTTCTATTCACGAAAGACCTTTGGAGACGGTGATTCGAAGGTTGCGGCGATCGCCAAGCGACTCACAGCATCGTCTCAATCGTCGACCTGCAGGCGGTATCCAATTCCGGGCTCTGTAATGAAATATCGGGGCATCCCCGGGTAGGGCTCGAGTTTGCGGCGGATCTGGGCCATGAAGACGCGCAAGTAGTTGGTCTCCTCGCCGTAATTTGGGCCCCAAACTTCTTTGAGCAGTTGAACCTGTGTGACCAGCTTGCCCGGATTCGTGGCCAGGGTCTCGACGATGCCCCACTCCGTAGGCGTGAGCCTGATCTCTGTCCCATCGAGCTTGGTGACACGTTTGGCAGCCAGGTCGATCACGAAGGAGGCGGTCTCGATAACAGGGGCCTGTTTGTCCCTCACGGAGGACCGGCGCAATGCGGCCCGGAGACGCGCCACCAGCTCGCCCATTCCGAACGGCTTGGTGACATAGTCATCGGCACCGGCCTCCAAGGCGGCAATCTTCTCCCCCTCATCTGCCCTGACCGACAAGACGATGATGGGGACCTGGCTCCACCCCCGCAAACCTCTTATCACCTCGACCCCGTCGATTCCGGGCAAACCGAGATCGAGAATCACTGCGTCAGGACGATTGTCGGCGGCTACACGCAAAGCGTCTTCTCCGCTTCCAGCCGAATCCACGGTGTACCCAAGCGCCTGCAGGTTGACGGTCAAGGCACGCACGATCTGGGCTTCGTCGTCGACTACGAGAATCCGCGCGCCCTCAAGCACGGCCATGGGTTGGGTTAGAGGTGGCGGCCTCAGCCATGGGGGCGAGATCGAATCCGATCACCATCGTGGTACCCCCGCCCGGTGTGTCCTCGATCGAGAACTCGTTACCCATCGCGTCCAGGAAGCCACGGGCCACCGCCATCCCGAGACCGACCCCACTCCCACCGGGAGAGTCACCGAGACGTTGGAAGGGCTGGTAGATCGCATCACGCTCCTCGCCGGGTATTCCCGGTCCTCGGTCGATGACCCTGAGGTCGATGCGCCCGGCCACCTCTCCGGCGGTCACCCGCACCGGGGTCTCGGAAGGTGACCAAGCGAGTGCGTTCTCGATCAGGTTGGCAATGACCCTTTCCAGGAGGGCAGGATCGGTTCGAACGGCGGGAAGCGGTTCCGGTATCTCCACCGATACCTGGTGGCTGCGTGCTCCCAGACCGGCCAGGGCCGAGGAAACGACCTCGTCGAGCCCGACAGAAGTGAAGAAGACGTGGACCGCGCCCACTTGTATGCGACTGGCGTCTAAGAGCCTGCCCACCACCCGGTTCAAATGCTCGGTCTCCTCGAGTATCGCCCCGAGAAAGGCTTGGGTCTGTTCTTGCGACCAGCTCACCTCGGTCTCGAGGAGACTGGTCACCGATGCCTTTATCGTGGCCAGGGGTGTGCGGAGGTCATGGGAGACCGCGTTGAGGAGGGCGGTGCGCAGCCGATCGGTTTCGACCATCGCCTTGACTGCGGCCGCCTCCGTCTCCAGCTTCTCCCTTTCCAGGGCTTGCGCCATCTGGGCGGCGAAGGCGCGCAATAGACGACGATCGTCCCCGGTGAGGCTTCCCCCGCTCAGAGCGAGCACCGAGTCGTCGGTGAGCGGTATCACCTCGTCCGCATCATCGGGATGATTCAGTTCGGTGATGCCAACCGTTGCGATTGCATCCCACTGCTCTCCCGACCGACGCAGAACGGCTGCGGCGCTCATGGCGAACGCGTCGCGAATACGCGTGGTGAGCCCGGTGGTCGGATTCGAGATCCGCTGTATGGTCGTCGTGGCTGCCAACGCCTCGGCGTGGGCTCGTGCCTTGCGGGCCTCGGCGCTCCTCCTGGTGGCGTTGCCCACGAGGAGGCCCACCGCCGAGGCGACGACGAGGAATGCGAACAACGCGAATAAGTGCCCAACATCGGCGATCTTCCACGTGCGGAACGGCGGCGTGAAGAACCAGTTCGCCAACAGGAAGCCGGATACCGCAGAGGCCACAGCAGGGAGGGCCCCGCCGAAGATGCCCACGGCGACGGCCTGTAGAAGGTAGATCAGGAGGACGTTCTCGAGGGCGATGCTCAAGTCGAGCGCGAGCAACGTCACAGTGGACGCAGAGAGAAAGATCACCGCCAACAGCCATGCGAAGGCCCGCCGTTTCGGGCTCAGAGCGGATTCGTGGTGATCCCCATCCTCACCCGGAGAACCCGTCGCCTCATATGTTATGACGTTGACCTCGATCGAGCCCGCTCTTGCGATCGCTTCTCGTACCGTTGATCCCGCCAGCCGATCGCGCAGCCGGGAGCGGTGTGACACCCCGAGCACGATCCGGGTGGCGTTCTCGGCCCTGGCGAAGGTGAGCAGCGACTCGGCCACGTCATCGCCTATCAACTCGTGATAGGACCCGCCCAGGTTCTGCAATAGATCCTTCTGCTTGTCGAGCTCCTCCCGAACGTCGTCGGAGTGTTCACCTGAAGTGCGAACGTGAACCCCGATCAGCTCGGCGCGAGAGCGAAGGGCGTTTCGCGCTGCCTTGCGGACCACCACGTCCGACCCTCCTTTCCCGGAGATGCCGACGACGATCCGCTCTTTGGTGTCCCAGGTTTCGTGTATCCCATGGAGCAGCCGATAGTCGGCTAGCGCCTCGTCGACACGGTCAGCGGCCCAGGACAAGGTCAGCTCACGCAGCGCGGACAGGTTCCCCGGGCGGAAGAAATTGGCGAGGGTCGCGTCCACCTTCTCCGCCGGATAGATTTTGCCTGCGTTGAGCCGCTCCCGGATCCGCTGTTCCCCGAGATCCACCACCTCGATGTCGGCGTTATGCCTTATCACGTGATCCGGGACGGTCTCCGACTCGCGCACGCCGGTGATCTGGAATACCACATCGTTGAGTGACTCGAGGTTCTGGATGTTCAGCGTCGACAGGACATCGATGCCGGCATCGAGAATCGAGTCGATGTCATCCCAGCGCTTGGGGCTGCGCGAACCTGGAGGGTTCGGCCGGGCCAGGTCATCGATCAGCACTACGTCGGGCCGGCGACCGATGACCTCGGTCACCCAGTCTGCGGAATCGAGCGACTCGAGGCCTTCGAGCAGACCACCGAGCTCGCCTCGCCCTTGGGTCTCGAGGGGGCCCACCAGGACCGTGCGCCCATCCCCCTCGAGGCGTTGACCCTCCTCGATCATGGCGAAGGTCTTCCCAACGCCGGGGGCGGCCCCGAGAAAAACATGGAGCCTGCCACGCTTCATAGAAGGCAACGCTAACCCTCGAACGCAGCTTGTCAGGCCCGCGGGCGTATGGGCCCCGTCAATTTCGCCTGCTGGAGCGCTAGGAGGGCGTAAAGACAGGTCCGCTAGCCGGGGAAGGCGGATAGACCGATGTCGTGAGATCGCTGTGCGATATCCAGGGGTGCATCTTGTCGAGCGAGGATCCATCACGGCCCCCAAGAATCTGATCATCGGCCTCCGCTACCACGTCGAAGGCATTCTCCACGAGTACCTCGGAGAGGCGCTCCTCCCCGATGGGAGCGGAGTGGCTCACGTCTTTCTGAGGAACGAATGGCGACCCAACACCGCCCAGCAACTCCCCTTGACATTGATCCGCGAGGACGACGTGGAACTATCCGTAGAGAGAACACGAATAGGAGGTCCCGGTGCGCATAGTCATCGCCGGATGTGGCCGCGTTGGGAGTGACCTGGCGCTGACGCTTTCCGAGGAGGGCCACGATGTCTCCGTGATCGACAACCGACCGGGTGTGTTTGACCGTCTCGGGTCGACATTCAATGGCACGACACATGAAGGGCTCGGATACGACGTGCGGGTGCTGAAGGATGCCGGTATAGAACTAGCCGACGCGTTCATCGCAGCCACAGACTCCGACAACGCCAATGCAATGGCCGTCCAGGTTGCTCAGCGCGTGTTCGGGGTCCCGAAGGCATTCGCCCGACTGGACGATCCCGCCCGAGAGGACGCCTACCGCGCTCTCGGAGTCAACTTCGTGCCCGGCGCCAAGCTCATCTCGAAGGTCATCCACGAACAGGTGGTACGTGAAGAGTTCTCCTATCACGTGACCTTCTCTCAGGGTGACGTCGAGATCGTGGAGATGATCATCGGTCCCGACGGCGCCGGTTTGGCGATGAAAGTGCTTCAGGAGCCCGGCGCCCTGAGGGTGGCGGCCGTCCACCGTGGCCACAAGACCTTCGTTCCTGACGAGAGCTTCGTGCTCGCCGAGGGCGATCTCGTGGTCGCCGCGGCCCGAACCGGTGCCAGGAGGAAGATCCTCCAGTACTTGGCCATCAAGGCTGGCTCGGAATGAGGGTCACTCTGATCGGCGGCGGGAAGGTCGGCTCGTTCCTGGCCAAGGAGCTCTTCAAGGCAGGCCACGTGATAACCGTCATCGAGGAGGCCCACCACCATGCAGAAACTCTCTCCGATGACTCCAAGGTCCTGGTTCTCGAAGGCGACGGGACTGACATCAATTTGCTCAAAGCAGCCGACACCGACCGATCGGACTGGGTGCTCGCAGTCACCGGTCTCGACGAGGTCAACCTGGTGGCCTGCCAGCTAGCTCTGACCCTGGGGGCGAACCATGTGTTGGCTCGTTTGAACAATCCCTTGAATCGGCCCACATTCGAGGCTTTGGAGATCCCGGTAGTCGCGGTGACCGACGTCATGGCAACTCTCATTTCCCGCGAGGTCGAGGTAGATGAGCTCCGTCACATAACCCTGTTGGGGCGAGGCGAGATCTCGGTCTATGAGGTCGACGTCCCCGAACATGTGCAATCGGTTCCTGTGGCAGAGCTGCGCTTGCCCAAGGGGTCCCTCCTCATCGCACTGGTGAGCGGCGACGATGTGAGTGTCCCCACTGCTTCCACCATTCTGCGGCCCGGGGATCAGGTGACGGCCGTCAGCAGTGTCGAGCTCGAGGATCACGTTCGCGCCGCGCTGGGCTATCGCAACGGGCGAAAACGTTGATTCAACCGCAGAACCTGTCCTGGGCCAGTTTTCGACGCCTGTTTGGTGGGTTGGTCATGTTCGCCATCGAAGCGGCGATAGTGGCTGGACTGGCACTTGCCGCCTTTCTGATCTCGACATTGTTCCTGGCGATTCTCTGACATGCTCGTTCGACCGGTCAATGAAGATTTTCGCGTCATTGGCTTCTACCTGGGGCGCATCTTCGTGGTGGTGGCGACGGCCAGCCTGTTGCCTCTCTTCTGGGCAGCCGCGGCCCGGGAATGGCATTCGTTCGGCTCCTTCCTGTTGATGATTGGTGTGTTCGCCTTGGCTGGTGCCATGGGAATCCGCCTGGCGCCACCGGAGCCGAAGCTCGATTGGAGCCACGGGATGGTGGTCGTGGCATTGACCTGGCTGATCGTGCCAATGATCGGGGCGATCCCCCTTCTCCTATCGGGTCACTTCGTGAAGCCCCTCGATGCCCTCTTCGACGCGGTATCCGGGCTCACCACTACCGGGCTGTCGCTACTGAGTGACGTCGATCACCTGGCATCATCGCTCAACTTCTGGCGTCACCTTCTGCAATTCTTGGGCGGTCAGGGGATCATCCTCGCTGCTCTGTCGATCTTTGCGGGCACGGGTGGGATCACCCTCTATTTCGGCGAGGCCAGGGACGAGCGGATCCTTCCATCAGTGACGTCGACCGCTCGGTTCATCTGGGCCGTCTCGGTGGTGCACCTTGTCTTCGGTGTGACCGCCCTCGGATTGGTGGGCTGGCTGGTGCTTGGCTTCGATCTCCATCGTGCGTTGTTCCACGGGCTCATGATCTTCTTTGCCGCTTTCGACACCGGAGGGTTCTCCCCACAGTCGACGAGTGTCGGCTACTACCACTCGGGGACCTTTGAGGCAGTGACCTCCATCCTCATGGTCGCCGGAGCAATGTCGTTTGGCATGCACTACGCCCTGTGGCGTGGTTCGCCGCGCCGGGCGGTTTTGGCGAACCTCGAGACCAAGACCATCCTCTCCACCTTCGGCTTCACCATGATGCTGACTTTGCTGGGCTTGGCAGTCACGGGGATCTTCACGTCGGTGGTCGGATTGACCAGGCAGGGTTTGTTTCAGATCCTGTCGGCCCACACCGGGACGGGGTTCTCCACCGTGTCGTCAACCGAGTTGGGAACCTGGAGCGGTCTCGCCTTTGGCGGAATGGCCATAGCCATGGCTCTCGGCGGCATGGGCTCGTCGACTGCCGGGGGAGTCAAGTCGCTTCGGATCGGGCTGACCATCAAGGCCGTGGTGAACCAGATCCGTCAGGTGCTCCTTCCCGAACACGCCGTGGTTGGCACCGCATATCACCAGTCAGGGCGCAAGCACCTCAATCCGCCACTCATCCAGTCGGTCATGATCATCTCGCTTCTCTACGTGGCTCTGTACTTGCTCGGGGCGGGGATCGGTCTCGCCTACGACATCCCGCTCCAGGCGGCATTGTTCGAGTCGGTGAGCGCATCGGCGAATGTGGGCCTGTCCGTCGGGGTCACTGATCCTTCCATGCCGGTTCTCCTCGAACTGGTCTACATGCTGCAGATGTGGGCGGGCCGACTCGAGTTTGTCGCCGTCTTCTCGTTGGCGGGGTTCGTCGTGGCCTGGGTGAGGGGACAATGAGAACACTCGAGCTTTGGCTGACCATTGCGGCCTTGGTGGTCGTTGCTTCGCCGGCGCAGGCATCCGAGGAGGTCACGGTGAGTCAGCTCATCGCCGAGTCGGTAGAGCTCAGCGGTGTCGTGGTCATCGTGGAAGGAGAGCTGGTGGGTGATTATGGGTTCCGAGACGACGCTTCGATGTGGACCCAGCTGAACGGTGACACCTATGCACAGGTGCCGCTTCTCCAGAGCCGACGCCCCGCTGGTGGCAACATCGGAGTGGGGATTCGCGTGCCCGCTGAGCTGGCCGAAGACCTCGATCCGCCCGGCGGGTATCGCAACCGGGGACCCCTCGTCCGGGTCACCGGGACGTGGGTTCATCACAGCGACGACCGCCAGGGCGAGTCATTTCTCCGGGTCGAGTCGATGGATGTTCTCGAGGGCGGTATTCCGCTCCACGAATCGGCCAACGTCTGGACGATCGCAGTCGGGTTGGTTCTCATCCTGGCGGCAACCATGATCTGGCTGACGAGACCCCAGGAATGACGTAACCTCATCGCTTGGCGGTGACCACGGAGATGCCTTATTAGTACCTACTTGGGGTTGGCAGCAGTTGTCATCCTCATCCTGGCCAATGCGTTCTTCGTCGCCGGCGAGTTCGCCATCGTCGCCGTTGAGCGCAGCACGGTGGAGAGACGGGCACGTGAAGGCGACGCACGGGCTCGCCGGATTCTCAGCTCTCTGCGAAATCTGTCTTTCGAGCTGTCCGGTGCCCAGCTCGGGATCACCATCACGTCCCTGGTCCTTGGCGCCATCGCCGAGCCGACAATCGCCGCCGTCCTCACCCCGCTGATCGGCGAGGTCGGCTTCCTCACCGAGGGCACGACTCTGGCGGTCTCGGTTGCCATCGCGTTCGCTCTGGCCACCATGGGCCAGATGGTCTTCGGTGAGCTGGTTCCGAAGAACCTCGCCATCTCACGTCCGTATCGATCTGCGGCCCGGTTCGCGATCCCGATGCAGATGGTGAACCGGGCGGTTCGGCCACTCATCCTGTTTCTCAACAACGCAGCGGACTGGACGGTGCGCAGGTTGGGCATCGAGCCCAGAGCCGAACTGGCCGGTGTCAGGTCGATGGAGGAGCTGGAGCTGATGATTCGGTCGTCGGGCGAGGAGGGGCGTCTCGACGACGAGGAGATGGAGTTGCTCACCAGGGCCATCACCTTCACGGAGAAGCTGGCAGCGGAGGCGATGGTTCCCAGAGTGAGCGTGGTGGCGATCAATCGACACCAGCCGATCTCGGAGCTGCGACAGATCGCCCGAGAGACCGGACACTCCCGCTTCCCGGTCTACGGACTGGATCTCGATGAGGTCGTAGGGATCGTCCATGTCAAAGACACCGTTGGCATACCAGCCTCCCGGCGCGCCTTGACCCCGGTCGAAGAGATCGCCGAGCCCGGCCTGCGGGTCCCGGCGGCGAGCCGGCTCGAGTATCTGCTCACCCAGCTCCAAACCCAGGGCCGGGGCATGGCGGTGGTCATCGACGAATACGGGGGCACAGCCGGGATCATCACGATCGAAGACCTCCTCGAGGAGATCTTTGGGGAGATCGAAGACGAATACGACGATGCGAATGGGGAGATGCCCGAGTCGGAGCAGGGAGACGTGCTCTCCGGATTGCTGCACCGGCATGACGTCGAGGAGCGGATCGGCTTCGAGTGGCCCGAGGGCCACTATGAAACCCTGGGTGGCTTCCTGGTCGCCTCTTTGGGTCGGTTCCCGGAGGAGCGTGAGGTCATCTCTGTGGGCGAGCTGGCATTCGAGGTGCTCCAGATGGACGGGCACCGGATCGACCAGGTCCGCGTGGTCAAAGCTCGGAAGATGGGGGAGAAGTCGTGAGCGTGGGGCCTCTGTTGCTCATGGTTTTGCTACTGCTGGCCAACGGGTTCTTCGTGGCTGCAGAATTCGCTTATATAACGGCACGACGCAATGTTCTCGAGCAAACGCCGGGGTCGTCGGCCCGTATCGCTGCCGGGTTGAATCGAGACCTGTCGCTGAGCCTGTCGGCGGCCCAACTCGGAATCACCATGGCGTCTCTGGGTTTGGGTGCCGTCGCCGAGCCGGCCATTGCCCACCTTCTCGAGCAAGCCCTTGGCTTTGTCCCCATTCCCGAAGGTGTCATCCATGCCATTGCCCTGGTCATCGCCCTTTTCATCGTGGTGTTCCTCCACATGGTGGTGGGCGAGATGGCGCCCAAGAACATCGCCATCTCCAGTCCGGAGCGGTCGGCGACGGCGCTGGCACATGCCTTCAGGGGCTTCATCATCATTTTCCGACCCCTCATCGCCGCGCTCAACGCCCTCTCCAACGGCGTGCTTCGCCTCTTTGGGGTGAAACCTGCCGATTCTCTCGATGTCGGCCACTCTGCGGACGATCTGGCCGTCATCATCGCCACTGGCCAAGAGGAAGGGATCATCGAGGATTTCACCCACCGGCTTCTCGCCGGGGCCATCGTCTTCAGTGATCTCGACGCTGCCGATGCGATGATCCCTAGGCCCGATGTGGTGGCGGTCGAGGCGGGAGCCACGGTGGGAGAGATCGAGGAGGTCATGAAGCGGACCGGTCACTCCCGTATCCCGGTTTACGGCGAAGACCTCGACGACGTGTTCGGGTTCGTCCATGTAAAGGATCTGATGGGTGTCGCCGAACAAGATGAGGGCCGCATGGTGGGTCGGGATGTGATCCGCGAGATCCTCTTCGTGCCGGAGTCCGCTCACATCCGCTCCGTCCTCGACGAGATGAGGCGGACACGCATCCATTTCGCCATCGTCATCGATGAGCACGGCTCGACCGCGGGAATCATCACCATGGAGGACATCGCCGAGGAGCTCGTCGGCGACATTCGCGACGAGCACGACCGTCGCGAGCGAAAACCCACCCGGACGGACGACGGCCGGATCCTGGCCCCCGCCCTGGTGCGTCCGGACCAGCTCGCCGAGTACGGGGTGGACCTGCCTGGAGGGGAGTACGAGACTCTCGGTGGTCTGATCATGGACCGTCTCGGTCGACTTCCCGTGACGGGGGACATCGTCGAAGAGGAGGGTTGGCGGCTTCGGGTCACCAGCACTCAGGGTCGACGTGTCCGTGAGGTGGAATTGAGCCCGACGCAAGAAGAGACTGAGGGTCAGGGATTGGGGGAGAGGGGGACTTAGGATTGGAAGACGACACTCCAGGAGACTGATCGGTGACGAGAATAGAAGAGACATCGCTGCCCGGTGTGGGCAGACGCCTCGACTTCACTTCCGAGGATGGCAACCGGATTGGTGTCATTCACCACCGCACAGGACGCCGCGAGCTCTTCATATGCAGCACGGAGGACCCCGACTCGGTGAGACAGAGCCTGAGCCTCTCCGACGACGACAGTCACACTCTTGCCGAGGCCTTGGGCGGTTCGACCGTCATCGAGAATCTGAACAGCCTCCAGCAGCAGATCGAGGGTCTTGCCATCGACTGGCTGACCGTGCGGACCGGGACACCCTATGCGGGCAAGACGATAGGAGACGCTCGCGTCAGAACCCGGACCGGGGTGTCCGTGGTAGCCGTGATTCGCGGTGACCAGGCCTTCCCCGCTCCCGGCCCCGAATTCGCGATCCAGGCCGAGGACACTCTTGTCGTCGTGGGCACGTCTGAGGGAATCAAATCGGTTGATGAAATCTTGACCGCCGGCTGAGCTGTGGAACACGGGGCCCAACTCCTCGTCGAGCTAGGTGCCGTGGTCCTGGCCCTGGGGATCCTGGCCCGGCTCGCCGGGCGTTTCGGGATTTCCCCAATACCCTTCTATCTGCTCGGAGGTCTCGCCCTCGGCGATGGAGGGCTGATTCCCTTGGTGACCTCGGAGGAGTTCATCGAGGTCGGGGCTGAGCTCGGCATCATCTTCCTGCTTCTGATGTTGGGTCTCGAATACTCGGCGCACGAGCTGCTGGTCGGCGTTCGCTCCGTGGCCGGGGCGGGTCTCCTCGACCTCGTGCTGAATTTCACACCAGGGCTGCTCGCCGGGCTC